>Ga0307513_10000110_pt1 | contig 116439 bp, 110 predicted proteins | sample 15_EM_MG_FD_202174 | JGI IMG/M metagenome (GOLD analysis project Ga0307513, IMG submission 202174) | Populus trichocarpa ectomycorrhiza microbial communities from riparian zone in the Pacific Northwest, United States - 15_EM | ecosystem: Host-associated > Plants > Roots > Unclassified...
ACTCGCAAGTGCGTAGTCATGTGAGAACTATGAGTCAAGTAACGTCATAGTGTGAAATCCAACATACCTTATGACTCATAATTATGAGTCATGTGAAATCTGCCTTGCTTAGTCACGATTTGTGACAGCTAGCTACCTCTTATCCTTTCACCACAGGCCAAGTATGTCTTTATACATTCAAATTGTGAACTGAGTAATATACTAATCATAGATAGAAAAGGGAAGACGAACCATAAGCCTGATGGATACCGGTGAGAACCTTTTTAGAACCTGGGATCCCATAGGTGCACATGCACGATCATTAAACCTGGACGACTCCGAGGACGAAATTGAGCTAGAGGGAGATGGTTTGGCTCTCAGGTGCCATGATCTGCAGGCAGGGGATAGTGAAGAGGAAGAGGAAGAGGATATAGGGAATCCGGAGAGTTCAGCTGAGGTTGCAATACCACGATTGCACCGGTATGGTAATGTTCTTCTTCCTGAAGTTCCCCAGTTTGAGCCCTTTGAGCATTCCGTACCTCAACACGACAGAAAAATCTACTTGCCGGACGACTTGCAGAACCAATGCAATAGAGTTAATCGTTCTGGTGAACAAAATTACGACCAAGCTGCAGATGAACTTGCCTCTGATGACCTCCCTTCACCATTAGCTTTTTTTAAACTTTTCTTTACCGATGAAGAGTTTGAAATCCTTGCTGAAAATACGAATGCCTATGCGAGGCAAAAAGAGGCAGGGAGGCAGGGAAGACCTTGGCGGCCAACCTGTGGTGCTGAATTAAAGATTTTCTTCGGGTTGATAATTTATATGGGGGTCTATCGGAGTACCGGCATTTCATCATACTGGAGTAGAAATCGGGAGCTTCCAGCTCATGACATTATTCGCTATATGACTCTTGTACGATTTGAACAGCTGAAAAGATATTTCCATGTCGCTCCACCTCGGGAATTTCCACTTCCATCCTCCAAGTGGACTTATAAAGTTCAACCACTTGCCTACAATCTGCAACGCCGATATCAGTATTATTGTTTACCAGCTTCAGAGGTGGCAATTGACGAGATGATGGTTCGCTTTACCGGTCGTTCTCTCCATACAACTATGATCAGAGGAAAACCAATTCCACAGGGGTATAAAATGCTTGCTATTTGTGAGCACGGATATACCTTTAGTTTTATGTTCACCTCGCAATCTGAGTCTTTCTCTGATATATTGGACATATATCAAGGAACACAATCCCTATCACCAACATCTAAAGCTGTCTTCCAGCTAGCAACTACCCTACCAGCCCAGCGGTTTCGCTTTACTCTGTACTGTGACAACTACTTTAGTAATATTCCTCTCTTTACAGCTCTACGGGAATATAATATTAGTGCATGTGGAACTGTTCGAACAAATTCTGCCCGCTACCCTTCTCAATTCAAACTTGACAAGAAAGGCCCCCCCTTGCCATGGAATACAATTTCTGGCATTGTATCTGAGAATCGAAGTGTGCTTGCCTTGATCTGGCAAGATAAGACCCTGGTCCGCTTTCTTACAACTGCACATAGGGCCACCTCAGTGCCAGAGAACTTTGTTTCTCGTGAACGACGCCGTCCTCATATTACTGAGGCAAATAGAGCTCTAATTGACCAGGGATGGGGTTCTGATCCGGTCCGCCGTCTTTCTCTTCCTCGTTTCTCGGTAGACTATAATGACTTCATGGGCGGTGTCGATATTGCAGACCAGAGAAGAAGTTATTATAGTACCCAGCTTCGGGTTTGTCGGAATTGGCTTCCAATTTTTTTCTGGCTTTTAGATACGACTATTATCAACGCTCATCTTATTGCTCAACAAGCAATACCTCACCCTTCACGTTCTGCTATGTATTTACAATATCATAGCTACTTTCGAACTCGCCTTGCCTGGAATCTTGTCCTTTCCGGGTTTGAGACAATTAATCCTTCTTTTGCTCGACAAATTCAAACTGAGATCAATCCCTATGCCAGGGGCCGTCATTGCCCTGGAGCTACTCCTCTAGGAAACACTACCGAAGCTAGGCGAGCAGGTTATGTGGGTAAAAATTATCACCTTCCACCTACACGCTTTACTCCAGGATCTCATTCTCTTCAGCCAACAGGAAAGCGCTCATCTCCACCTTGTATTTTTTGTCGTTACTTATCCAAATCCCCTGCCCGTGCTATCCTTTTTAACAACTTGAATGGACCTAAAGGCAAAATTAGGAGAACAAGCTTTCAATGTAGTTTCTGTAAAACCCCACTCTGTCGTGAGTTCTGCTTTGATATGTATCATAAGTATCGAGAATAAACTCTCTTGTGTGATACGATCAACCTTGTCACCCCCTCTACAACTTATTCCGTAAAGGTTGCAACCACTTGATCCAAACTGGTATAGAGTGCGACTGCTAACGCCCGCTAAAACCACTAAAAGTTTGTGAAAACCGGGACGGATAAAGGGATCGCGGAACGCTCCCTAGTATCTAATAATCGCCCGACAAAGTGTCCTAACCTCTATCCCAAATCGGTTCCTGCTTGTTTACCCCCAAGCCAAACCAAACAGTACTCGTACGGGTACAACAGTCATCCCAAGTCACCAACTTTGATACAGAGAGAAGAGAAGGGGGAAAGAAAAAAAAAAAAGGGGGGGGGGTGCTGCGACCCGTGACCTTCCGCAAAGAATTCAGGCTATTTCAGAGAACGGCACTGTCCTGATTAAGGAGTAGGACAGCTCTCCCCGGGATGCCAGAGGGCTGGAAGCGGACTTTTTTTTGGCGCGCTTGGGTAGTTATTAGGCTTTGGGGGGGCGTGTGGGGTGTTGGTCTGGCCAGGGGAAAATTTTTATAAGCTATGGTGTGGTATGATATTTGGGTGGATTATCATAGTATATCACTCGATTGTATATATCTCGGGAGGGTGGTACTGTAGTTGGGGGAGTACCGTAGTAGTAGTGATAGACAACTTACCGTACCAACTGAGTACCTGGAGGGAAAACGTATAGGGTCTAGGCCAACTAACTAACAGATCCCTAGAAATACCGGGCGGAAATAACTGAGCAGCTACTATAGCAGATAAGTTATGCGCTCGCGGTTGATTGACCAGAGAGAGCTGTAATTTCTGTACTCTTCCGGATGTATGATACGACATCGTATTGTACCCAGCATAATACTGGCCAGCAGACGAATCCTAACAACACCGCAATCCAATACATGAGTTTACGAGCAAAGATAGAGAGAGTAGGAAAAGAGAGCAAGCCTCGCAATATCCACTACTTGCCAACAGAAAGTCCTCGGGAACGGGTGTCCTATCAACCTCGAGAGCTATAAGCTAGCGGAGGTGGAACAGGAAATCCTAACTTATATCCTTTGCAGTGTTGGAAGGATGCGGTTGTCTTTGGAAGATGCGGGAGAGTCTGAAAGATTGGATAGATACTTGCTGATGATTTGGGAGATTGAGATAGAATGGTTAATGATTTGAAAGAGATTAGATAGCCATGTCTTTCCTTTGTTTATCACGGGAGTGCACGGAGGACTAAAGGCATGGCGGGGATAGGGAGATAGGTGTGGTGATCAACGGAAGGATCAGGAAGTGCTACTTATGTTTTACTTATACACTTGTTTCTGTCATGAGTTTTTTTTGTTTTAGTTAAGAGCGAATTTGAAGAGCTGAGCGAGGTGTCTAAGTTCCGTGTGAATTCTCTTTCTATCGTCTGCCACTGTGCCAAACATAACCTGCCAACGTTAATATATGCAGCGCGAAGGACTCGGTTCCACTGGCAGATTTATGTTTTTTTGTGTGGTGACTGGAGTCGCACAAGGCGGTACCGTACGTCCGAAAGTCCGATCCACCCTGCGGACTATGACATACATGGGGTGGCGGCGGTGGTATGAAGTGGTATTGTTGAACTGTCTGGTCAAGCGGGTGGATGATATCCCGCTACAGTGCCTTCTAGTTATCAGTTTTGGGTTCCTGAGCCGCTATGTGTGGGTTGCTATATTACCAGCCAGCAAAAAATGCGGTTGCTCCAGGACGCGGAAGGCGGGTCTTGATTTTGTATTTAATTAAGATTGGTGGGGGTTCTGATATAATTACAATGCAAGTATTCTTCCCGCCAACTTAGACACTGGAGTGGCTGCCTCTTAGAATATCGGTTTAATCTTACCCTCGCTATCCCCGTTATTGGAGATTCATTTATGAAAGTCTAATGCCCAATAGAGAAAGCCAAGGCTTTCACTACTGCAGGGGGCGGGTGCAAGTGGGAAGATAGGTAGATTGCGATAGGAAAGAACTCTGTATAATATCATGGTCCAGCCATCCACAGGCAAACTTCGTAGCCCCTCTAGAAAAAGACAATCCCTATGCAAACATTGACTCAAACTGGTTATTGTCCCTTCACAGCAAAACCTTCGCGAGGGGGCAGCCCCCCCACCCCCCCACCCCCCCTCCAACCTCCAGGGAGAAAAAAACAAAAAACAAGAACCAGGTGAACAAGGGCAGTATACTTTCACCACCTAGCTTCCAGAAACATGTGCAAAAAGTTTACCAATGTGCTGCTACCTGCAGGTTATACCATCACATATTTATGCTAAGGGTCATAAGAATCGGCAAAATTTCACCTGTATACACCTGGTTTGCTTTCTACGTACGAAGCCCTCATGGGGAGGTGGTAGCGGCTTTGGCTACTGGTGTATGGCTCGGATAGACTCGATCTGTGGGGGGAGTTGGCGACGTTTTCTCGGAATGGTTTTTGGTGGGACTGCCATTAGTTCGGTCCGAGTGGGTTGTGATAGTTTGTTCTGGCAGGGATGGAGTGCTGGGGAGGTGAGTGAGGCGTGAATGGTGTAGGTGCGTATGATGTTTGGGCTGTGGGTGTGGGATTCCTTAGATATGTGTCCGGGTTAGAAGTAGTGCCTTAGCCTTCTGGGAGTCTCATTGCTGAGGACTGCGGGATCCCCGTTTTATGCAAAGTCTGCCGAACCAAACATTCACGGTTTCGTCGACATCACAAGAGAGACCTAGTTCACGGACACACGAATGAACAGGCACGAGATGATATCCCTCCATGTGTTTATAAAAGTCCTGGATATTCACGGACGGGCGGGAGTTAGAAAATCAAATTTCAATCTCCTCGAACTGAAAAAAAGAAAAGAAAATACTCACCAGGAAAAAAAGCAAATATAAGAGAAAGCCACCCATAAAAGGAAATCCACATACTAACCCTCATTCCAGAGAAGCTGCTCCTGATGGCTTACATCCTAATGGGAGGCTACTTGCAGCCACAACCATATCTCTTGTGCGCATCAATAGAGCCAGGAGGGGGTTTAATATGAATGAAGACGGTATCAACCCTGGAGGAGTGATTCCAAAGAACCCTATTCTTGGGGTTGAACGCCTTGGGCGGAGCCTTGCATCCAAAACGATTGCCAAACCCCTCTTCAACAACCCTCTGAGATTGTTTCCCTTCCTTCTCATTCACCATAGTCGCCCAAACCAACGGGGTCTCGTGGTTGATACGCTTCTTCATAACGTAGGTCCCGAAAACAATGAAGGCAATTAGGAAAAGGCAAAAGATAACGCTCACGAGAATGGTGAGAATTCCCTGGAGCTGGGCCTCGCGGCAGATGAGGTCTTTGAGAATTTCGTAGTCACGACCGGGGACGCAGGGAACGGAGGTGTAGACGGCGATGGGGTGGGAGCATTTAAAAGAGAGGAAGGTATTGTGGTTGTCAGTGCAGGTGAGATTCATGCCTGGAGTTGCGATTGGGGTGGGGAGTTGGATCGGCTGTGGGGAGTGAGCTTTTTGGGAAGATGGGGCGAAGGAGAAAGAGGTGGTGGGGGAATAATTACCATTTTGAATTTCGCTGAACAAGAGCTTGTTCTTAAAGTTTGTTTGAAGAAACGATTGTGGTTATGGTTGAAGTGTAGTTATCGAGCGTGATAGGGGGGGGGGGAAGAAACATTCGAGAGGGAAGCAGATAAGTAGGACCGGTGAGCGAAACTTTGTTCGTGGGATTTTTTTTTAGACCTCCCCTTAAAGTGACAGCTTTGGGGCTAATACGTGAGAGCCGACGTGTCCGGGGTTTGTTTAGGGTCAGTTTTTTTTTACAGGTGTTCACCGAGAATCACTCGATGTTGTGGGGGAAAGTTTTTCTTTTCCTTTCTTCTCCTGTAGTCCCTGGAAGGGTGGCTTGGGGGCGGTATAATCTCACTCTTCTTGTGTGCCACGCTTTGGTTATGCTATATACCCTTTAGCTTCCACCAGGGGGGGCCGTATCGTCCGTACGGCGAATGTATCGGCCTTGGGTGGGGACTTCAGGGCGGAGATTGAGATGCAGGTTGGGGTGAAAGACACTAGCTAGTTGCTTACATGTCAAGGAGTCACCGTCGATATCAGGGTTTACCAATCCAGGTATTGTTCTAGCAGCCGCCTTCTGAAGCCCAGTCCTCCAAGTGGCCAACGCTCCCATCTATACATCTGCTCTGCCCCTCGACTTAACTCCTGAGGATCGAAGCCCGAGTGGAAATATACAGTTCACCATCTGGACAGCCATACTCCAGTAAGGTGAAATAAAATAAAAATAAGTAAAAATACAAACCCTCAATGAAAGAGCCATCGCTAATCCTCCCTCCATCCTGATTCTCCTCCAGAACAAGTCTTGGCATCCTATCCCGTACTGCAGTCCCAACCCCATATAGACTGATGATATAGTGTGGCACAAAGAAAGACGGAATCACCATCAGATCGATCTACTTGTACTCAGCCCGCCAATCGCGCTCCTTTCCCCTGCCCTAGCCTCCCTCCCGCCTGCCGGCCAATACGGTAATGGGACGTGCCCGGCACTCCGGGGCCGAATGAAGGGAAGAAGGGAAAGAGTAGGAGGAGAGTGAAATGACAACAAAAAAGCAGAAGCACTACCGTAGAGCGAGATCGTTGGGATCTCAAGGGGGCTAGAAACAATTTGCTCAATTTGTGGCTAGCCTTGCCTTGTAGCCTAACAACACCTAACCTATCTCCGGGTAATCTAGGGACCTCGCAGGGAGCCTCCCTTTGTATTTTCCACCAAGTCAGAGATAATATTTGTTCGCTCCATTTCCACCTCTTTTGCCTCTTCCTCTCCCCCTTCTCTCCGTTCCGCGCGGCCTTCCACGAGTGGATGGGGTGGAAGGAGGAAAAGAATGAAAGATATTGGATTAGATCTTATAGGTCGTCACGTTTTGTCTGTCTTTTCATTGCACAGTATATATACTGGTATGGCGAAAGGAATCCTCCCGGAGGTCTTCACATCGAAAACCTAAGACTGAGCACAAAAGTCTCGAACAAACTACCGGTTGATAACCGTTTCTGTTTTTTTTACCTCGCCCGAGGTCTAAAAAGTATCCACTTATCGACCGGGATAGGTACTGTGCCGAACCCCCCCCCCTCTTCTTCACACATACCTCACTGTCTAGCAAGATCCTCCTGCCGCTAGTACGCTGAAATAAAGTACTATAGAGGCGGCTGAAGTAAAACACCCGGTACTCGTACGGTCAAACTACAGTCCAAAATACAGACCTTGTCCCAGCGTTTTATTGCGGACTCGAGACAGACCACGGAAAAAGCTCTTATGTTGGCGGAACGGCGGTGGGCTAATCTCCCCACGTATGGCAGATGCCATGATGCCTACCGGACCTTTCGAATTCAGATAGGGCTGCTCGTACACACTCCTCCATCATCTACCACCACCGCCGCTGGTGAGGTCCTGTCCCAGGCTGTGTGCACTCGTAGCGGGCAAGAAGTATTATACCCGAATATAGGAATTCGCAAAATATATGCCAAAAATACGTGAGTATTTGAGCCCTTGTATAAACCTACAACCCCCTGTTTTCGAGTAGTGTACCAGTACGATCGTACTTCTGGCTTGGGACATGTGGACGGGAACCGGGAGTAGGCATCCAGGCCACTAGTTCAGCAAAGCGAGAAGCACTCCTCATTCTCTCTCTCTCTATTTTACTGTAGGATGGATATCCAAACATTGGTTGATACTTGACTGTAAAAAGGCACCGCACAACCGTAGCTAAGATACCCAAGCATCCGCGGGAATCCCAAAATATCTCAGAGCGGTATTCCTCATTCACATCCACAAGAACGAATCTGTATATGTTTCGCTTCACGATGGCATACTTGCTGTTTTCCATCCCCTGGAGCCGCGATTTACCACATTCCTTCTGTATGGGAGATATTGTGTTATGTGGGAGGGGGTTTTATGCTAGGACCTTGAACGTTTCGGCGAAAGAAAAAAAGGTCACCAGATATGGAGTAGATGATATGAAATAAAATGGTCCACGACGACTTCGTACAATCATCTCACAGATGGGGTCATTCCGTCTTGCTAAGACAGTTTCCGGCGGCGGCGGTGACTTCTGATGAAGTGTGTGCGGTACTGCACTACCGATACCTCCTTAGACGGCGTTTCCAGCTCAATTTCCACATACCATACTATCACCGCATTGCCGCCCATTCCGCCCTTCCTGCCAGACCAATTCGCACGGTACGAGCAGGGCCATGCCTAGGGATGACCGGACTATCTATCATACAGAGTTCTTGTGGACTGCACAGCTCGCTCTGGGAGTAACTTTAGTGATGCATGGACAACATAGAAACGGTATCACGGCGAACTCTACGGCAACCAACGACCACAACTCCCCTCGATCTCAAATCACGTGACCAGTCATCCTCCTCCCCTCAGGGCGGGCACTCAGGTCTTTATATACCCACCCTCGGTCACACAATGACATTTCAAACAGGACCGAGCCTGAAACATTTTCCGCAGGCTCACTTTTTGTCCTGCAGGCTCGCTTTCTATCAAGGTGATTGGGCGACGGGGTGGTGTGGGTATGTGGGTTGGCGGATTTTGACGAAAGTGCAGAAGGGGGTGTGTGGGAGTGATTGGGCTCTGTGAGTTCAAGTGCCGAAGTGGTTGCGGTCGAAAGGCGCAAAGGGTGAAGTTGGAAGGGAGGGATTGGTCGGGGGAAAGGGGTTTTTTCTTTTTCTTTTCCTTTTTTTTTTAAGGAGGGGGGGGTGGGGCATGTGAGAGTGACTGCCCGAGGAGAGGGGAGAGAATGGAGTGAGCGAGCGAGTGAGTGAGTGGAGTTGGTGTGCTTGTGCATGTGCTTCGGGAATCTGGCAGTGTATGACACTGCTATTGGATATGGATTGAGTGGGGTTTGGTGGGAGGAAGAAGGGGAGAGGATAATAGGTTTACGGATTCTAGTTGCTCCGTCAGAGTGCATTGCTGGTCATCCTCAACGCCATCTCCAGGCCCTTAATACAAGGCAGACCCGAGCAAATCAACACAATACATATCATACATACAATGACCCCGTTACAAAGCACCGTACGCCGTGAAGCAAAACACAACTTTTGTATCGAATACCAACATTCTAACCAGTACAACCCCGGAAGAAAGGTAGCGAGAAATAGGCCATGAACAGGGAGGGGGAAGAAACAATCATTGGATTCTTGGGCCTTGTTTTTGTTTTTGTTTAAAGTTCCTGAAACGGGCAAGTGGGGGAAAGGAAGAAAGGCTCCGGTTTAACTTTAACTTTAATCAATTCCTCTGGAGAAGATGAAGGAGAAGAGGTTCCCGTTTACTCGGTACAGAATACATTTGGAGGAAATGAAAGGAGAAGACCACGCCATGCCTTGTATAGAGACTGAGAAGAGAAACACGGGAAGGAGAAGGATCAAAAAGGGAGAAGGAGAAAAAGAAAAAGGGAAAAAGAAAAGAAATTAAAAATAAATAAATGAATTATGATTCTGAATGAAAAGCGATCGAAGCTTTCTTCCGGAGACCAAAGAAACTAGACCTGTGGCGAGTCTTCTTATCCTTATCCTTATCCTTCTTATCCTTCTTATCCTTCTTATCCTTCTTCTCCTTCTTGCTGTTCTCCTTCTTATCCTCCCTCTCCGTATCCTGGGGGACCGCTACCTCCTCCTTGGGCACCGCCGGCGGTTCCTCCACTCCCGCCGGCACGACGACGGGAGCAGTTACCTTCGGTGATTCGGCAATCGGCGGCACCTCGGTCTTGGGTGAGAAATCGTCCCCACTCTTCTCGTCGTCCGCCCCACTCCCGTGGTTGACCCCGTTCGGGGCCTCTTTCTTGTCGTCCCCCAACGGAAGCCCGGGTGTGACGGAAAGTGGTGGTAAATCTGGGATTGCGCTATTCTCCTCGTGAGCGCTGGTACGCTCCTTATCCTTGCCTCCTAGCCACTTGGGAGCCTGGCGGAGACTACGACTAGTGTTCCTGAACCTGTTCATGCCGCTCATATGATTGTCCTTCTTATCACCCTTCTCACCCTTCCTATCCTTCTCCCTCCCCTTCTTCGACTTGGCGGCGCTAGGGACGGGCGGGAACGGGTGTTTCGCAGCGGCTTCGGCCGGCTGCTGGTCGGTGACATTAGTTGGTGTCTCAGATTTTGGCAATGGCGAAGAGCTAGAAGGGTGTAGATTTGGTAGGTGCTCCGCCATTGAAGTCCTTACAATGTGTCCGTTAGCTCCATTTGTATGTCCTTTAGATTTCGCGGATTCCGTTTTCGCCGCCTCCGCTGCTGCTCTCATAGCCACTTCCGCCGCTTGCTCATCCGCCCACATCTCCCGCTGCACGGCCTCAAATGTGGTTTCCTGGTAAAACAAAACGTAGGCGCATGCTATCCCTGGCCGCTCCCCGAAAAAGTTCCTTACAAATGCCTTGTCTACCGGCTCGACCAACTCATCGTCGAACAGCAACCAACCCTTATCCTCAGTCTTGACAATCGCAACATAATGCCCATGGTACGGTCCACCGCCGATATGCACAACAACAGCATATAGCTCGTATAGCCTATCGGGGTCTTCAGCGTCGTCTGTCGTATTGAATAACCTCAGGTGGTATGGGTAAAGGACTCGGTAATGGAGTTTCTCAAATCGCCCTAGGGTCTCCATGAACTTGAAACGCTTCAGATGCAGGGCAAGGACTTTTGGCAACCGTTTGATTTTCATACGTTTTTCGGCTTCCTGCAGCCCCCCGCAGCTGTCGCAATGGAACTTGTTACGTTCACATAGCATTTCCGAAGCGGAGAAATTCCGTAAACATGATGTCACAGAGGAATTCTTCTCCAAGTCAATCGACAGATCGAGGAACTGCTCGTCCCGGCGTGAAACGTTCTCACAAGTGAGACATTTGGTCTCCGAGGTGAGAAGACCTTCAAATAGTTCATGGATCCAGCCGGTGGAAGATGTGGAAGTAAGGGACGCTGTGGAGGCGGCCGACGAGGCGTTTACAGGTGTTAGTGTGCCCGATGATTTGGCAGGGGTTGAATTGGTCACTGCGTTGCCGTTCTTATAACCGTGCTTCTTTTGATAGTCCTCCACATTCTCTATCACCTGATTGAGGACGTAGTTCAGGAATTCGTGAGCATCCTGATGCTGCTGCCCACTGAACATGTCGTTCTCCCTCCTTAAAATATCTAGAAACCTATTCGGACTGACAACACCTGTGTGCGAATTGTGTGCCACGATGCTTTCAAAGATATCCTTCAATGCCGAGAACAACGACTCCTCCATCCCGTAGCTTGCATGGTTTCCCTGATCGACATTCAACACGGGTCCCGTCGCTAACGCGAGCTTCTTTTTCACCTCAGGGGTGTCCCTGTTCTCATTAGAGCCGAAGGTTGGTCCTTGTGTTAGGGATGCTGTGACCGGTATCCTTGGCTTTTTGGTCTCCTCTTTGATCGCGGGGGTTAACGATGGCTTCCGCGCGACTGGGCCTGGGGGGCCGGACGATCCTGGTAGGGGATCCGTGCTAACTCGGGAGAGGTTTCGGCCATCCGATCCAGGCAGCGGGGCTCCATCGCTGTTGCTCGAATTTGACAGACTTGATCTCTGGGGAAATTTGACGACGTTTTCTCGGAAAGGTTTCGAATAGTACAAACACTGTAGGATTGAGTTACAGTAACTGCGGCTGAAAGTCAGCTATCACAATTCACGTAGAATCAGAAGTAGCAAGGAAAAAACAATTTCCAAAGCTCAATAGCTAGCCTACCAAGTATTTCCAAACTGGGGCACTCGTAGATCGAGTCTAACGTCAGCTAATGATTCCTATAAGTACAATGATAAAAAAGTTGGGGCATACGCCAACTACATTCTCCATCCCAAAATACTTGTCGCTGCCATCTGGCCTGGGTGGGCCATCGCTTGCCAGGGAGTGTAGTCCTGTTGGCGAAGATTCGGCCTTCTGTTTCGTAGGAGATTGTATCGAAGGCTGGTGGTTATTCTGGGTAAACATCGGGCGTGTCAGCACACTCTCTCAGCGCGCATCTTCTTCCCTCTAAAACAAGCCCCATCGCATCTCCCGGCCCGCTTCCAAGCTTCACCCAAGACTTTTTGACGCTTAGGGACGCGGAACGCAGGCGCGCAGAAGGGTGGTGGGCCAAGGGGGGTGGTGTCTGGGGGGCTTTTGAAGAAACGTCGGACTCTGAGGAAACAACAAGAAAAAGGGAGAGACGGTTACTGACCGAACGGTCCATCCATGATAGGCCCTTAAAAGAGCTCAACATCTCGAGCGACAAATGCTATCTCCGAAATAGGAGAAGGAGCAGGTTGGAGAGTAAAAGTTTTTGATTTCCTTTTTCTGGGGCGATATATTTTTCCTTATCCCCTGTGGTGTGAATTGTCGAGGCTCTGCTCGTTGTCGTTTGGAACTGCAGGCGAGAGAGTCTGAGAAGGGGGAGGTTAGCAGGTTTAGGAACGTTTCGATCGCCTCTCGCACGGCTGTCAGGAATGTGGAGGATGAGTCGGTAGAAGGTTTGAACGATAGCCCTTTCACAAGAGAGACCAGCAGGGAGGTGAGAGGGGGAGTGGGGGCGGCAATCCAGCGGGCAAGGAGTTTGGGAAGGGCGGAGAGAGAGGGCGGATGGTAGCAGATTAGTGGCTGGAGAGGATCCAGTGAACAGATGGGAACTAGATTTCTAAGAAAGACACTCCACTCGACCGATGCGGTGTGATGGATGGCGGCGATGGTAGAGAAAGACAAAAGGGGGGGGGGAGGGGATGTAAGATTTGGGGAGAGATACTACCGGTGGTGGAGGTGAAGATGGAGAAGCGATTACTGCATGAACCAATTATGGTAGAGTAACGTGGGATATTGTGGGTAGGAAAAAGCCGGTACTGTTAGGGGGGTTTAAAGGAAGGTGGAAGGATACGGAGGAGGGGAAGATTGGGCGAAATGTATCAAAAGGGTACCGGTATATAGTTTGTCGGTGGTTAGTTTAATTCCTTATTGTATGATACCAGATACGATACCTTCTTGCCTGCGCCCGGGTCTTCCTTGCCCCGACGGGAGCAGGTTTATCGGGGTAGATTTCGGGTGGCCGAACGACACAATCGTAGATATCTTGAATAGTAAACTAGAGCGAAGAGGCGGGAGAACAATATTTACTATCATATGATACACAATATCAATTCACAAAAGTGTCCCCCATGCACTGGCCGTCAATTGACCTCTATTGTCTCCCCGAGTACGATCGCCGGTACTATCATTGTGCTCCGGGGCACTCGATCTAGGCTCTCAGTAACTACATAGGTTAAGCTACTGTGGAATACCGTGCCGGTAGACAGTGAGCTTCAATCCAACAACAACACTTCACAGCCTGTGGCCTTGGGAGCCAAGATTATCTGCGCTCTGGGGGCGGAGTTAAGAGGGCATGGAAGGACAGGCAGCACTGCAAAAGAACAGAAAAGAACAACACCGGTAAGGAGGAAAATAATAATAATAATACCATAGGGCCCTCCACACCAACATCCATTTCAAGCAGGCTATTCTTATTTTCAAAGCTGTGGCTGTAACTCATTTCTTGGCGACATTTCAGATATCGGCCCAAGTATTGGATCGCCCATCACACCAAGAGCTGCCCAACCACGCTCAGTTCACCTCAGCATGCCTTCTTTTTTTCCTCTCTTTCTTTACACCATGGTACCCTATCTCTCCAGCCAGAATATTCATCCACGCGCATGCACATAGGTTATCCGGTTGGCTGGTTTTCCCAACTTCATAGGAACCTAGCTCCTCTCTCCCCTGAGGGTTTAGGTTTCCATTTGCTATCCACATTTTCCGGGAAGCATACCGGTACAACCAAGCAGGAACAGCCTGGGCCTGCCAGCTGATTTTGCGGAGGATAGCTCGCGTGGCGTTGACAGGATGGAGGGGCTTTCAGCCCCTGGTCGGCGTCCACACCCCACGAAACCCGGACCGGAGGAATGAGGGGATGGTGTCGGGTGAGAAGAAAAATGGGAGGAAATCGTTAGGACGGCGGGGCTGGTGGCTTTTCTTTGGGGGCCGTTAGTGAGTGAGTGAGCCTATCGATGTCAATTGCTTGAGCTGGCACAAAGTACGGGGGGGGCACGGGGGGAAAGTTTGTCACTCCTTGCTCTCCGGCCATCAGTGTGAAATACCGGCCTAGCACCCAGTTTCGCCCAGCATTCTTGCCCACGGTTGTTCTATCTGCGGCGCTCATCCCGGCAGGACACAAAGTGCTGACTGTCCCGATAACATCTGATCTCCCGACTACCTCCATCGTGATACCAAAACCCGAAGGGAGCACTGAAAAAAAAAAAGGGTGGAACCTTTCGCCCTACATCCGGAATTCTCGGAGGTTAAAAACAAATGCAAGACTCTTCAAACTTCGACCCCCCAGCCCTAGCATCGACCCTACCGGCGTCATTCTCTACTCTAGTGACGTAAATCCCGAGGCCTCTCCCTCTCCTCTAGAAGAACCGATCTTATCATAGCGGCTCAATTTGGGCATTAGCCGACTACGGTACGGCGTGCGGGCAAGTTAAGGGAGCTATCTTTCCTTTCTTTTTCTGGGTGCAGACGGCGACGAAAAACCACTCACACTCGCGTGGTGGCGCTTTCACGAGAATGGAAGAGAAAATTTTTTCTTTTTCTTTTTTCCAGGCTTCCTCCTCTGCGCTGCAGCTTTTTTTGGGAAGAAAGGGAAAACCCCCACTTAGGAATAGTCCTGTAACAGTGGGGTAATTAGGATCGTGGCGGCGGTGGTGGTGGTGGGTGGGAGCCTAGCCACATCCTAGAGTACTCGAGTGCCGTGGCTTCTTTTCTCATACGGTACTAGTACTGGCATGATACAAGTATGATACTGACTCCGTTGCCCGCCACCACCCGCAGCCTGACAGGTATTGTAGGTGCCTGTGGGTACAGTATATTATTGTGCGTTGACAACCTTTTGACTCTGTCCTGTGTTCATAGACCCTTTTATACGGGTACCACAGCTATAAAAACGGAGGAGCGCTCCCCTCGATACTTAACCAGGCAGTCTCCCAGACTGCCGTACCGGTATACCAAATACCTACTATCGCAATTACACGCACAGCAGAGGAAATCAGAGCACATATAAAAAAATCAGTCTGAGCTGAATATGGGACATTGCTATAAATATTATCGCTACTACCTCTTCCAACAATCCTAACCCCGCAAATCTCGAGCGAGCGCGCACACCCACCGCGGATAAAGGTGATCTTACTCAATCAATCGCCTCCATCCTGAAGTGAGGGGCGGAATGAATTCGAGGTGCTTTGCATCGTGGGATTTGCGAGAGAGGGGGAGGGGGGATTGGAAAGAGCGGGGGACCGTAGCTAGACTCTCGATATTCTCCGGCTGCCAGAAAACCGGCGCCGGTGCCAGAACGACAACCGGAATGACAACCAGTGGAGGACATTACCGTGAGGGTTCTTAAAAAATCTTGTGATGGGAGATCGTGGTGGGGAGTACCATACCATACGGCATGGTGTTATATCCGCACGCTGGTTGATACCTGACTATGCGCCTCGGAGGATCGGGTGAAATCTGGTAGGTAGTACAATCTTCCTTCCTCGTTTGGTCCTGTGCTTGTTATGGGAATTTCCGCCAAGGGGAAGGCGATGTTGCACGATGCGTGTGTCGTATTTTGCTGGCCATAGCTCACTAAATTCGTGCCATGGGTTTGAAGGAGTTTGAGAGAAAGTCAAATTCAGGCTATAGTATAATTCGTGACGGTATTGTTAATTATGTATGATATGATAACTGACTCATTATCTAGTTGGCAACGTTGGCTATTGGTTCAGCTCGATGCAATTCCCTACATATGCCTTCTCACCGGCGGGCGGGTGGATGTCAGCATTGTGCTGGCTAATATCGACAAAAGCTTGGTTAAGCCCACCCTGACAAGAGCACCCACCTTCCGTGCAACTTTAGACGTTGGAGGGAGCACAAGCACTGTGCTGTATTTTGATAACTTCGGTAGAGACATTTGGCCTTGGGGTTGGATGGCGTTTTGGGGAGCCAGGTTTCGAGTGTATCCGCCAGATTTGTAGGCAAAGGTGTTACACACACCAAAGTCTTTCAACTCGAAAACTTGCGTAAGCGTTTTTCAACCTCGCGGCTGAATGCCCCTCCGTACCCTCCTCCAAGAAAAGAGAGTGGAGTGGATTAAATCCTCAGCAGCCAACACACTTCAAGATTATACCCACCAACCTCCCCTCCTCAGCCGACCATTTCAGACAGCAGATCACTCGCATCACTGATGTATTATAACTGTTGATCGACCACTCCAAAACGTCTAGTTACCGATACGCGGTACGAATTCTACCACCCTAGACATGGGTATAGTATAAAAGCTGGGGCGTTCGTCTTCTTGTTTGGCTCTAGTTGGATTCGATGTATTACACTAACGGGCGCCGGCTGGATAAAATTAGCATAATATATATCGGATTGAACTGGACCTGGCTTGGTGCGTAGTATAGTACTTTCTTTGTCCGCCAGCCCGGTAAACAACGCGGATTCTGGTAGCAAGAGTTTTGCAAAATCCCTGGTACAGTGCAGCACGTGGCGCTCTATTATATTACATCTCTTCTGCGGAGTCCTCGTAGCCTGCCAGCTCTTCAAAGTGCGTTAGCTAGCCTGATACTACCGGAGAGAGGCCGCATAGCCTCTCCTTACTCGTGGCGCTCCGACCGAATCTGACACTAAGCGTACCGGTACTTCATTCTGTTCTAGGGAGCAGATTTGATCCTGATCCTGCCCTGTCTTGTTCTGTCATGCCCGCTGGAGAAAGGGAAGGGGGGGGGAGGGGTAGCATGACATCCGACGTACAAATCCCAGAAATCAAGGAACAAAGCACAACACAAAACCTGCTGCCCCGGACCAGAGGACGGCGCCGGCTAACTTGGTCGCAGAATTACAGGTCATCCCCGTATCCCGATACGACACCTGCCATTCATCACGGGTGTATATTTTTATTGGGAATCGTTGTGGGTACTTGCCCGGCTGGGCTCGGTGACTCGAGAAACTGGTCTGCGGACCAACCCCGCCTGAGCGCTAGTTTGGAGCAAACTCGCAGACGAGTGATCTTTTGTGACGATGACTACGATGACATGAGAAATGACCAGGGCAAAAGCTATTCTCATTATGATCACCACCTCTCTTGTTCATCCCTATTGCATTGTGTTTGACTTCTTTTTGAGCATGCGCTGTTTCTGATTTTTGGGTCACTTTGAATGTATCCATGGATACCACTGGCTTGGGTTCCTGGTTCAGAATCGTTTTACTAGTATTTCTAATTTTCCATGTCTTCACTTCTTTCAGCCAGCTTTCTATCTTGTCCACATCATCCCCCGTCCGCTCTTCTACCTCTTGAACCCTTCGAAACATTAAAACCGGTTCCCTTGGAAACCCTCCTCATCCCCGAAAGCGTGAAAGCACTACGACTGCAAAATGGCTGTAGGTCGGTGGTTGGGAGCCGTGGCTAGTGTAGAGGGGGTGGGGGCGTAGACCGATGGGGAAAGGTGGGGAGGTGAGATGAACCCCGACAAGAGAGCTCCTGTGATGATGGTATTGAAAGCTGTTTATGGGGGATAGCCCATTCGATTTTAGTTTTACTGTCTACAATGGTGGCTGGTTTCATTGGAGAGGGGGGGTTGACAGCGGCATAGAACCGGCAAGGCCAAGCTTAAAGCAAGGTATGGCTACATGTGTGCTCGTACTACCCGAACATAGTAGTCTAAGTCCATAGGCACCTGGGGCTGTGTGTTTCCGATGCGCGCCATGTGTGCAGTGGCTGTATATAATAATAATATTACGTGAAGCATCCAGTAATTTCAGAAGCTCACCATCGGACCGACTTACGCGTACTAGATCCGAGAGCTTTCCAGGGCTCTTATTATTACAAAAACGTGGGTTCGGGATTGCTGTATCTAAAAACTCGTGAAACCCACCACCTCCGTCACCTCAGGGTGGGTTTGGTTTGACATACCAACAGAATCGCCAATACCGATTAATGGGGATCCAACAAGCCCCAAAGGTTGATATTGTGGTGTGCCGGAGAAAACTCTATTCCTTATCACGAGCTTTTGTCTCAGGATCAGGAGGTTAAAAGGCCTGACGGAGATGGTGGATTTCACGAGTCCTTCCGCCAGTTACCGCCACTGGGCGCTATATCTGGTCATTGTAAATTTATGCTGCCCGCGGTATGCGAGTGGTTCGTTTTTTTCTTCAGGTATGATAAGAACTGCCCACTAAAGTATTGCATGTTTTTGGAGCCTACGCATGCTGTCCGGTATGTACCTCGAGCCCACTGTGAAGGCCTCCGCGGAATGAACAATGAGCTACCCCCAGGTATGATGAATTTTCTATTCTTTCACCCAGGGGGGGTGCTGGAGCTCCATATGTTTTGGCCTTAACTTAATGGTGAGTCCTTCCTTTCCTTCTATTGGTGGTATGATATCATATTAAATTTACTCAAGACCGAGGTGTGCCCGGACATTTTCGGTCAAGTGGTTCAGGATACGTGTGACGTTATTTTATCTGAGAGGTTATGAATAGGGGTGTGTTGTCTGACTGGAGTCACGACTACCATAATATCATATAAACGATAGGCAATACCGTAGCTTTGTTTCGTTACCGTCGTCGTCATCAGCGTATGGCAAGCATGTGTAATCACTATTTTGTCCTCCTCCTCCTCTCGCCCCGGTGCCTCGAATATGTACAGAACACCATGTGAATGCTTCTGAAGCAAGGCATCCCGTAAGTAAGACCCATGGTGGAAGGTCTAGGAGCTGCGAAACTTCCTTAGCTAAATAGTCCCCTTTCCCTTATTGGTAGAGTGCCCGTACGTGTTAACCCCCCAAGACCGATTGCTTAGACGTCAGGCTAGAAATAGAGCCCCTCGACCATGCCAGAATGACCCTCCATGCGACGTCCCCAATCCACCCCCCCTCCGGGGACCTCCGCAGGAACTTGTGTCATACGGCAGCCCTCACTCCCGCTTTCCACCTCAGCAAACCACCAAACGAACAGATGACATCCGACACCACGTACCCCACCTTTTCAATGCCGATCCGGAGCACTTCGACGTCTTCTCCTATGCAAACGCCACCGCGGGAATGAAGCTAGTAAATTTATACAAGAAGGTAATTTTTAATGTAAGCTAGTAAGTTATACAGAAAGTATCATGCGACACGCAACCACCATTTCCAAGAAAAAGTGATGGAGCCCGCAATCACAGGTTGTCACTCACCTGAACTTTGCCCCTCTTCCTCTGACAATAATAATATGCACTCTCTAATAATAATATGCGCTCGCGGCGCCTAATTCGATGAGATGGAATGCCTTGAATTGGATTAGTATATTAAGTCGGAGCGCTCCTACCTATGCTGTGCGCTTATGGGTATACCCCTGTTTCCAAGCCGAGTCTTACTCTCGACCTGACCACCGTTTCTTTCATCATCAATAGAGAAGAGGGGGGATCTTTACCCATTTGAACGGGAGGCACGCAGCCGCTATCGTACAAGTAACTATCAGTCACCAATGTTTGTAATCCCCGTTCTCTTGAGAATGTATCTACGCCCTTGATGAGTAATGTGAACTGTTATACCACCTCGACCTAATAGAAGAATACAAATCCACTTGCCAATAGTATAAGTATAGTACAGTACTTTTTCTCTATAGATATACACTATCGCGTATAGCCGAAATACCTATCTAACACAATGGATGGCTAAGTTACCATAAAAACCAGTTAATCCCCCGCAATCTGTATGGATCCCCCCACCCCGACATAATCATGAGCTACTATTATTATAAACGTAGAATCCATAGCGCAAGGCAAGGGAATTGAAAAAGTTCCTAACCTACCTGTAGGAGCTAGGAGATCGAAGATCAAGTATGATACCTCTAAACCTGCCCTGCTCGCTGCGCAAACTTCCATCCTGCTTGCTACCTTTAACCCAGCAACAATAGGCGAAGTGCTCATAACCCCCGACTTGACTTGAAAACCAACCAACCACAATACCCTGAGCGAGATTGACCAACGTTGACAATTTTCCTCCTTTTAATAAATATTATACCACTTCTATCCTTAACCCAGAGAGCGAAAAGCCAAAAACAGCAGGATAAGTATTCGTTCTCGTAGCGATATGATGTGAAAATGCCTTAGCTGGAGCAGTGGTTAACATGTCAAGAAACAATTATAACCCCCTGTGCAATTTAGCAGGAGCCCAGGAGTTCGATTCCCCCCCTCATACTGAGTCATTATTATCGAACGATCCGTCACGTAGGCTTGCCCTACAGGAACTGGGAGACTGAAGACCTTAGCCCTCCTCAATAGGGCTGTAGCGCAAATCAGAAGCCGCCGCGAGGTGGTAGAATCCGACTCTAAACCTCACCCCTAAGGGTGAGGTCCGCGATCGGCGGGGCAGCAGAACAAAAAATGAAACAAAAGTTTTTTTTATGATATTCTCACCTTTATTTTAATTTTATAGAGCATGGTACAATTATCGGTGTATCAACAAATGGGCGGGGCCGATCTTTTCCGCCCTCAATTAAACCTTTTTTCTTCCCCCCCTCTCTTTTTTCCCATTACCGGCATTGTTCCGACACGAGACGACCCACACTAAAGTTACTCGTACGGATTAAAGTAGGGAATTTATTAGCCGGGGTTACCTGCGTTGCCATTGCCAGATCATACAATGCCCGGCGACCAGTGCTTGTGGCGGGCCGGGCTGGAGCGTGCCTACAAAAGCCCGGGCCGGCCCGGGCCATGAATGCCCACCAGGCCGAGTGGTAATCCTGGATAGTTTTCACAGATAGTTCCACTACCACACACCCCCCCCCCCCTCAAGCCACCACTCAGATCCACAAGTGAGCACAAGCAGAATCTGGAATAACAAAAGCATAGGAAACCGGTTTTTTATCAAGAGTTCAACTTCACCAAGCACATATCCAGCCACCATAGCTTATTCCTAGAGAGAGAACATCAAGATCTAGGAATCCAATCTTCAAAGCACACTAAGCTCTTACCGCCATCCTCTGCTCCGCAAGCAAAGCAATGCATGCAACTGATCCTGCCCAAGCCATGTGAAGTTCAGAGTGCATGGCGGGGGGTAGTGTGGCCTCCTGCCCGGGGCTTGATGCATCCTGGCTTCTTAGTCACTGTTTTGACGCGGGGTCTTATTCCTTGCCCGCTCCGTCTTTATTTTTCACCCTGCGGGGAAGGTTTATAAAAGTGGAAAAGTCGGCGGGCCGAGGTGGGCCGAGGTGGAGCCCACGGGGAGCACTGCTGCTGCTGCTGCTTGGATGCCGGTTGCTTTGTGGCAGGGGGTTATTGTTTCCGTGGTCTACGATATCTAGTGGATCCGTCGGCGATGACGGATTCGAGATGTTAGTGATAGGGAGGGCCGTATCCAGCTGTATTGTAGGCCTGTGAGGTGCTTAGTGGTAGGTCAGAGTAGTCGAGAGGACACAGGGGCAATCACCGTAATAATGAACTATAGCATGCTTTGCGCTTCACCGAGAATCACTCTTGGGGGGGAAACCATGGTCAAGCTTTAATTCTTTTTTTTTCTATGGATAGCGAACGCCCCTGCTAACTACCGTACATCGCCATCAGCTGCTAAATACGGAATTATACTCTCCAAGCACGAATCCTCCGCTCTGGTAAAAAGGTTAGAAATGGGGTGTGTCTCCCCAAGCGGCGTATTGCAGCCACCGGAAAGGGTCTTTAAGATCTAGTATCTCCTCGTCTAGCTCATCACCTACCGCCCCAATCCAATAAATACGGAGCCTATTCGCAGTTCAATGCACGCGCGCACTACGCACTTACCATGTCACCCCTAAAAAAACCCTTAACGTCTCAGTAGCCCGCACCCCCGAACGAACCCCACGGAGGGGAAAAAAGAGAGAGAGAAAAGACATACAACAAACCCCCGACCTCACACACCCCCTCTAAGAACTGCCTCCGGTTATCCCAGGTCAAACATACCGTCTCTCCTCAACACCACCACCACTCCTCTATTCAGTTACCAAAATGAGTGGCCAACGGGCAGACGCCGACAGCCTAGCACCCTTCGCAAGGCTGGATCTGCCCACAGAAGAGATGCCCTGCAGCTGCCGCCGGGGATTCAGATGGTGGTGCCAGGATCCATGGACTGAATTCGTGCATTGCTCCTGGTGCGCCTGGTGCGGGCTTGGGTGTGCCAAGTGCTGAGAGAGGTGACCAGCATGCGAGTGGAATTGTTTGGAGTGCTGGCAGCAGGAGTGGGAGGGTGGATTGCTGGTAACAATGGCAGTGGTAGCATACTAGATCTAGTGCTTCAGCAGGGGTTTCATGATGGGAACAGGTGAGGAATTGGGGGGGGGGGGGGGTCATAGTGCAGTAGGTGGTAGTGGGATAGCGTAGCTTTTGTTCCTTGTACAGTTAGGTTTTGTGATTCTCGGACAACCGGATGGCGAAGCTAGATATCAGTCGGAGCAGAGGTGTGCTCTTCAGAACAAGCTTCTGGAGATCCTAATATAAAGTCCACAGTCTAGATCGAAGTGGATACCGGACCAGGTCGATTGGGGCCTTTTCCTTTGGTTATCGGTGTACTGTACCAATAAAGCCTATCAGGGCTAGATACGCGGAGGTGCTCACTTGATACAAGTAGTCCACTAGACCGGCGACATGGATAAGCATTCGCCCGGAGAATTTCGGGAAGCGTGCGTGTACCTTATTATAAGCTTTCCTGTTAGGGAACTTGCGTATACACTGCTCATATGGATCTAGAATACGCGTCCTCACGGGCTGCTCCTCTGCGACAGTGTTCTTATTACAACACTCAGGAATGGACTTGAGGTGTCGGTATGGATTCCTTGGCGGTTCTGTGATCGAACCCATCACCAGATTTGCTCTTATCAGAACATCCCAACAAATCTTTAAATAATTCATGGGCCTGGACCCCACGCCGTTGGCCTTGCGACAGCAATCTACCCCGTAGCCAACACCAGTATTCTCCTAGGGGCCAGGGGGGGTTTTTGGCATGAGCGAAGTTCCTATGATACGAATTACTCCATCAGACACCTTCCCAGCCCTTCATCCCCAAAGGGGTAATAATGGTGGGGGCGGAGGAAAAAAACCCCCAGTCAATTCGAGGGGATGGAGAGCAAACTCACGAGTCCCGAATCCCCCCAACAAACCCAAACCTGTCTCTGACAGATGACGACCGGCAAGTATCGTCAATTACCGAATACCTCCGGCCCGTGAAAATAATATTGCAAACACACTTCCCAACACTAATCATCCCGGTCACACCCAGTCACCAGCCAACTTCCTGCGTTGAGTTTCTCCAGAGCGCTTGGGCCAGGTGTGAATTGTAATCTATCGTTCTACCGAAAAATACGCCCCTCGGACGGTAAGCGGGTGGGAAAGGATGGCGTAATACCGGTATCAAGCCCACTTGTTAGAATTGTGCTTTGAACTTTTTTTTCTTCCTCCCCCTCTTTGGGCAGGATTTTCCAATTAGCTCCTGTTTGGCATTATCCAATGAAAATATCTTGCGACAAAAAGTTGAGAATGACATGTATCCTACCGGTGTTTGTGCACATGCTGAACACAGCCTCAATAAAAAAGTTTTTCGCCGCAAAAATATTGCGTGTAAGCCCCGTGCCGAAAAGGGCCCTAAATTTATCTCCGATTACTTTGCTGCCCGCTCCATCCAGTTTCCTTGGGCCACTAGCTCGTGGCGGAGCCAGGGTCACATAGTGTCACTCGGGATCGTTAATTCGTGCTACCCGCCTTAGAGATCCAACAGCGAACCGTAGAAGGGTTATGCTTTCCGATTCCAAAATTAATTGTAAATGCGGGGCGATCGGGAAACACGCTATACGATACTCTGGCTCCGATACGGACTGTCCGATCTTGCTGCAGACTTCCTTAGAGTACACTGCATAAGTTATATGTAACAGGAGTTCCTCAAGGCGTCCTGGGTTGAGCAAGGCTGAAAGGGGACTTGTATGTGCTCTCAGAGATAAGAGGTTTGTGCCCCAGTCCAGAGGAAGCTGAACACCTATGCTACGGTGCTGTGCGCCATATAGAAATCTGCACTTTAACCATATGCAGGTATCCTGAGGCCTGGTGTTGGTGTAGGATGTCGTCCCCTGCCTCCGCCGTGAGGGACATTAAATATATCGGCGTCGTATCATAAACCGAAGAAACGTGTTTGGTTATTCTTCAGTACCAGTGAGTTGGCAGTTGAGACTCATATCAAGCTCCAGATACCTGAGGCCTGGGGCAATCATTTCTCCAAGCAGTAGAAACTATGGTGAGACTAATGCGGAGGGGCTGAGGGTTTCCCGGTGGACTCTAGGCGCTGAAGCCAATGTGTCGAGAGTTTCTCTCCTATGTTTGGCTGGAAATGATGCACCCTCGCATGCCATCAGCAATTGTGCAATTGACCTTGCAGTTGAGACGATCAATTGGGGCCCCGCAGTGGGTTGGCATTTGTGAACATAGCTGAATCTGGTGAGTATGCAGTAGCAGCTGTGTTCACAAACGTCACCACATCATGGGTAGAGACATTATTGCCGTAATGCCGTTGGCCGGTAGGAATATCCCGTTGGTTGTGCTTTGAGACAAGATTAACCCGAGCCCGATTGAGGCTCTTCCGTTAGAGGCCGCTGGTTGGTGAGATAGACATCGGCTAGTAACCGAGTTGCATCTCTGGCAACTTAAAAACTCTCGAGAGTAAATAGAACGGTGCACTCCTAGAGTATACCGGCAAGGCATCGTACTAGAATAGCATATCCCCCTCTCGGACCGGAGACTAGGAATTGAATTTTAGCTCCTTCCGGTGGTCCTGACAACACGATCAGCGTGGTTTCCGAGGCTTAGAACATCCGGATAACTAGTCTAAGGTTAGCGAGCTTTTTGGGCCATTTAACCCTTTGAGTAAAATCCCTCCGCCTACTGAACTGTGGCTCGGAATGATAGGGCGGGAAGTTAGCCATCTTGTAGGAGTTCACTGTCCTACCACGCGCTCGGAGGGATTATTTGGATTGATTGGCATAATCGCTCCTCGGCAATGATAACCTAAGCAAGGCGTCAGAATATCGTCAGTCCACCTTCGTATTCTCAGGAAAACGCAATAGCAAAGGTCCATCAGACCGAGTATCCAATAGGGTCTTCTATGCCCCCATACGTAGACCTCCGAGCCACGTTTTCTCGATGAGCCGTATTATTGCAGCAATCCCCTTGTTTAACTATCATTCCGATATGTCATCTGCACAGAAATGCGATATTGCCCTCTCCTTCCTTCCTTTTCTGTTTTGATACACGTCATATTACCACCGATCCTTGAAGGGCAAAAGAGTAGTCGCAAACAAGTACTCGAGCAGTGGACTGGGTTGCCTGTGCTGAGCAAACTTGTTACACGATAGAATCCTTTTGGCCATTTGGAACAACCTGATGCCTGATGCGGGAAGGTAGCTTAATGGTTGCTAGTCTTAACCATTTTTTGCTGACTCCTTCGGGATTCGATGTGGGAGGGTGTTCCTCTGATGTTTGTACGATACTTGTATGCCGCCGGCGGCTGAAAGCCCATCCTCATGGCACTAAACATCGGGGGACTAAGCTTACGACAACAACAGCTGCGAATAGAATTTTTTAAAATATGATACCCTCTGAAAATCCTCCTAATTGGTGATTAGTATTTATAGAGTGGTTTCTTTTTTGCTTTCTAGCCAGAGCTATAGAAACCTCGAGCACAGTACTTGTAGTACCGTATGTACCTGAGTGTACGATACCAAGGGGAGTTTGTGATGAATAGCTGGCCAAGAGACTTCCTGACTAGGCATGGTTCACCACTATATTGCGACCTGAATTCTTGATTCGCGCGGGGCTCAGGGTTCTCAGGTTCAGGTGCCGGCACCGCACTCGAGCACAATGTTCCATCTCAGGAGACCTGATGAGACGTAAATGCAAAGAGTATGTACTAGTAGAGTAGAACAATTTAGTGTCACAGGGGAGATACTCGAGTAAGTTACAGACCACGGCTGATTATGCCTTGGTGCATCGTCTCCAGGGCGAATTTGGCTGGCACCAAGGATTTTCAGCGATCACGCGTCCAGCACGAAAAAAATTGTTCTGTACAAGCCAATCCCGAGCGCTCCATTGAATACGGCACTGCGCTCGACTGCCATCAAGGTTTCAGCCTTTCTACCGCACTCCAATACCGGCATTTGCCCCTTCCAAAAGTATCCTGAAGTCTTGGTATAGTTTAAGCCAAGGAAACGCCAAGCACGGGCACAAGCAGTTGGCCAGCAATAAGTGATAAGGACATTCATACTTTCAAAAAACCTCCCAAATCATTGAAACTAAAATTTTTAAATGGAAAATCAGGGCAGGCGAACCAGAGACACTACCTAATATTAGGGGATAAATATATAGATGGGATATTTTGCATAAAAGTTTTTCAGAATCCCCCTAGAAAAATGGCTGGACAGGTATCCTACCAAGCTGTGTTGAGACTGCGCTCACCCCGTTTGGCGCTAAGAGATCGGCGCATTCTCTCTGCCCAATCCCGTAAAATCTAGTGTAATCCGCTCTCACATTATCAGCGGGGATTGGGGCATTGATCCACGATAAGTTTATTTTGACAGGTTACTTGAATTGCGAATAGCAGATTGTATGAGATCCTACGGCATGTCTCTAAGACTTTCAACACCGGTAATTGAATAAATACGCCTGGATCTGGTTGTCTAAAGAAATATTCGGATTCTTCATGGATGTGTTCTCCGGCTTGGCAGTTGCAGCATTATTTTCTTGGCTGAGGGTGAAATGATGTGTTTTGGTGGCACCGCCTCCAGCAGGAAAAGTCGGGGAACGGGGGTTAGAAACACGGAAATCGAGTGGCTCGAGCCGCTAAACTCACCAATCAAAAACTCCAGAATTCCTTACCACGTTTTCCGGTTTTTTTTTCTTTCCACCGTCGGCGGCATAAAAAACATTGGTGGTACAGTATTTCACAGGGAGGGTCCGGGATTGGCTGATAGAATAGGTTTTCCCCGTTCAGCACACATTAAGGTTGGGAAGGGGGGCTCGAACAGATCCCTGCCTGGATTGATTCGCGAAGGCTGCCGATCGTCAGTTATGATTCTGCTGGTGATGTCCCCAACCTCGTTGTTCTTTGTTTAGCTCTGCTAGCAGCCACTTTTGAGGGGAGAATCCGAGGGAATATCGAGGGGAAATGCTGGTTTCACGGCGGAAAACGTGTTCTCTCAGCCAGAAGCAAGGACTCAAAAAAAGAAAAAACGCGCGTCGGGTGTGTGAGTGAGAACCCAAGATCCGACTAAGAGAAATAGAGAGACACCTCCTCGTAAGATACTTTCCCCCTCTCTTTCGCCCTTTTTTACACCCCTTCTTTGGCGACAGCCCTTCCGCTTTGAACAAGCCACCATCCCTCTTGAACCCTTCCCGTGGATTCGCATATTCCCATACCATACCCACCGCACCCTACTCGGGTACCGCACCGGTATGTCACATTTGTTGCTATTCATTGGCTCACCCCCTGCCTGAGTTGCCCGGCGGTTACTGTGCTGGTGCACGAAAGCTTTACTGCATGCAGGCCCTACCCTATTTTGCACCAAAACCTCCAGCCTCGTACCTAACTTATGAGGCCACCCCTCATTTTACTGCCCAATGCCCATACCGTGACACGCAATCCAGGGTCTTCGAAACGACACTTAAAGTACGAGTTACCGGTGATGAGTTGGAATTTGGGGTATCAGTCTGGCATTTGCAGAGTCACAAGCAGACTCGGAGGAGCGACTACACCGTGCTGTGCCAGTATCTCGAGTACACTGCCGCTGTGATCTTACCCCCAGTGCACGTCACTGATCATCACCACACTTACCAGTATTGTACTCTCGAGTACAGTACCAGTAACGGTAACCGCAGCAATGCTCTACGGGTAACACTAGGCGTCTCCTCACCCTTTCTACAGCGATGAGGCATCGCTTGTTTTTATTAGGGCAACACCATACCGGTATTGTACCAGCACTCCTACCGGTAACCCATAGCAATATTTATTTGGCTTTTCGTCATCACAATTCTATCTTTTTGGACCGCAACTAGTTCCTTACCCGGATCCCCTCCGCCTTCTCTCCGCATACCGCACAATACTGTATCATCAATCTGTACAGTATGCGCAGTACCTTTCGAAGCCATTTCTCCCGTGTTATGGTACCGATACTGGTATTCCCGCCCTTCCCAAAGCGATTGTAGCTGCCCTGGTCTCAATATGTATGATAATAAACTTCGCTGGCTCTAGTTTTTGAAGACACCACACATACATACAGAGTGCGTAGAGCACAGTGCTCCATCCGTCTTTTTCCTAGAGTCATCCTTTCCTGAAACACCCAGTGTAAAGAGGGATACCGGTACGATACATATTGTACGAGTACTGTAAGGCACTCGTGCATCTCAATTTCTCAACTCTCCAAAATGACTTGACATTGAAAGATCGAGCGTGCTATACTATACCCTGTGCAGCCCACCCGCCCAGCCAGGCTTAGCCAAACCCACGCCCTTCTGCCATGGCTTTCTGGCCTTGGATTTCTCTTGCTCTTTTTTGTCCCAAGCCCACCCGCTTATCCTAGCAAAAGGAGGGAATGGGTTGTCTTGACTTTACCGCATTTGTATTCTATTCTCTCATCTTCTGTTTCTCGCTCCCCCATCAGCGCTTGTAAAGTGCCGGTACCATCTTGAGCATCGTTGGCCTACTCCGTGAGCTCTTTCCCTTGAACTTCCTCTCACCTCTCTGCACTCCACGTCCCTTGAACACACTCGTTCTCTTCTCTCATAGTCACTCGCTTGCTCCGACACGGTGGTGTGCAGACGGTAAACGGAACTGAGAAAGAAAAATACCTACACTCGTTCATCCCGACTCCTTGAGCAGCACCATTCTGGGAGGTGTACTTCTGCCCCAGCCACCTCCACTTCGCTTTTGCCTGTTCGTCAAGTAGGCTGGGGTGTTTGGAGCACCCTCGGTTGAATCTGCGAAATCTGTCTACCCCACCTCCGACTCGTACGGAATCTCCTGGTGTCCGAAGGGTGAGAAGACATTCGCTCCTTCTTCTGGGCTTTCGTGTGGAGTGGCATCCTTGCTTTTCTGATTTTCGGAAGGGAGAAGGGTTCGCCCGGTCCCAGGGAGTAACGAGCCAAGGATCTTAATTAGTGATTGGAGAAAGGTTCCCTATTTATTGTAGGACCTGAGAAAAAAAATACCTGTGCCGCAACACAGGAGGCTTGCATATACGGAGCGGAAGGGGGTTCAAGAACCTGAAGGGAGGGAAAAAAAATCAAAAATAATAATCCTTGACCCATTTCAGCCTCAAGTTCATTCTCTCTGGCTTCTACCGTAGGCTATTACAGCATAGTACTATACACTACAACCCCCCATTGCGATTGAACCTGGACACCACTGCCTCTTGTGCTTCTTAAACCTGCACAATTTGTACCGGTCGTTGCGCCTACTGATCGGAGCTCAAGAGGTCGAAGCTTAGAGCTCCCGTTCTAAAGAAACCAACACTTTCTCTCGCCCTCCAGCAGTTCATAATACCGTCCCTTTCCCGCGTGTCAGCAAGAAGTTCTGTGGAAATTCTGGGGTAAGCTACTCTTCTAGAACCGTTCTTCCCATCTACCTCCCTCGCAGCAATCGCCGTCTGTAGGTGTAAGGGAAAGACAAATTATTGTCTTGTGGATTAAGAGCTGACTAGTTCCTTGAGTTGTTAGATTTATAGTACCTCCCGCGGTCGAGACCTTACGTTTAGGCGGAAGTAAGCACCCGAGCGACTGTTTCTACCGGCATACGTCCCGCTTTGAGGTTGTATTTTTCTCGATATAATTGGTTATCCAAGCTTTTTGTGTTTTGGTGATTCTGTGGTTTCGAACCCAACCCCTAAAACGGTTGAACCACAGAAGTACTGGACGTTTAGGCTTGGAGTTCTAGACCTTGAGAGGAATTAGGAGAATAGGTACACAGATCAATTTCTTTCATTTTTCACCCTTTTTTCGAGAAAGCCCTGGGACGAGTCCTGATATCATAGTTGAGCAGCAGCAAACCTAAAGCCCTAGGACCACTCAATTGCCCCAAAGGTCTAGGGATATAAATAGTTTTGCGGCATAACCTTTTGCGGGGGGACAAACAAAACAGTATCATACCAACAAGAATCACAATGACTACTGGAGCGGTTGCCCCGGTATATCCGTTAAATACCTCTTCCCATGACTCTTCCGGCGGAACAATCGCCGCGTCACCAGACAGGGATAACTACGGGCCACGAACGCCAACGTCCCCGGTATCTTCTCCACGAAATTCTATGCAGCAGGTACGCCGTAAGAGTCTTCCGCCATCCTCCCCTGTCCATCAAAGACAGCAAAGTCTCGGGGGCATCAATGAACATGGCACTACACAACAGAATCCCTACCCCTCGCCTGAGCATGCTCAGCACGACTGGCCCATGCAAGGGACCGCTCAGCAGTACCAACAACGATTGCCAACCTTCCATGGACGTGTGCAATCCGTGCAATCCTTAGAGTCTCGCGACCTTCAAACCCCATCACCCGACCTCATTCTCGACGCCAGAAGAGAAGAAGACCCGCCTGTACAGGCCCCTCTTTCCTCTCCTACCTTCACACACCACATTACACACCAAGCTGGCTCAATACCTCAGCCCCAGATGGCGATATTATCCTCCGGGGAAAGCCGCCGTTCGTCGAAGAGCTCGTCTAATTATGGGGATGAGGGTCCAGGGCGCGAATCTCCCGCCAGCCAGGCCTCTTTAGGCGAAGAGGCCAGAATGTATCCACAACTCCAGTACCATCACAACCAATTTTCCGAGAACGGTTCTTACCGAGAAAATAACGGAAGCGGGGCGCTCAGTGCTAGTGGAACGGGTCCGTATCCCGGGAGGAATTCATCACCACCATCCTCCGACGGTCAACTGCCCAGCGGGAGACATTTGGCCGCCCCAGGACCTAACTATCGAAGAAACCCTTCTAGGCCTTCTTCCATGTACTCGTCTTTGTCTGCTGACGGCCGTGGAAGGTCTCCTGGATCGCCACACCAGCGAGCTGTTAGTACTCATTCGTACGACAGTCGGAGGTCGTCCTATACCGATTTGACACAGCCTGTACACATGCAAGCCCCACCTCCCATTGCTCCGTTCGACAATTCTCATCTGAGGGACAAGGTTGGCGCGAATGCCTCACTTCTCACGAACAAGCAGACCTTGGAGATGTACCGAGCGAATGCTAAGAAGTCACAAGATCCTTACCTGCAATACGAGTTGGCTGTATTTATGGTACAGGCAGCTCAGGGTGTTGGTGGTGGGAGTGAGTCAGGGACGCCATCTCCAAGGGTGTCTGGGAGTAAGAGCGACTTGAATAATCCATATGAAGCAAGCTCTAGTGCTTCCAAGAATGAGACTCTCCGCGAAGCTCGTCAGATTTTGGAACGTTTGGCAGGAAAACTGCCGCAAGCTCAATATTACCTCGCTGACGCTTACGCCTCTGGACTTTTCAGCAAAGGCAAGGAAGAAAATGACAAGGCTTTCCCGTTATTTGTGGCAGCCTCTAAACACGGCCATGCAGAGGCTGGGTACAGGGCGGCTTTGTGCTATGAATTTGGTTGGGGTTGTCGGAAGGATCCCTTAAAAGCTGTTCAGTTTTATCGTCAATCGGCGAGCAAGAATCACCCTGGTGCCATGACACGGTTAGGGATGGCCTGTTTGCGATCGGATCTTGGTCTGCAAAGCCGCTATAAAGAGGGTGTCAAATGGTTGAAGCGCGCGACTGATGTAGCGGATGCTCAGTACCCGAATGCACCGTATGAGCTGGGATGTATGCATGAAACCGGATATGGCGATGATGTCTTCCAAGATGAGAGTTACGCCGCGCAACTTTTCACCCAAGCAGCAGAATTGGGACACTCAGATGCCTACTATCGCATGGGCGATGCGTACGAGCATGGCAAACTGAATTGCCCGCGCGATGCAGCATTGAGTGTTCATTTTTACACTGGCGCTGCACAGAGAGGGCATGCCATGGCTATGATGGCTCTCTGTGCTTGGTACCTTGTCGGCGCTGAGCCAGTGTTGGAAAAGAATGAGGACGAGGCTTACCAATGGGCTCTAAAAGCTTGTGAATATGGTACGTTATCTTTGAGGGCCGGTTTTGATGGTAGGCTAATGATTTTCCTCACAGGTCTTCCGAAGGCGGAGTACGCTGTCGGATATTTCACCGAGATGGGCATTGGATGTCGGAGAGACCCATTGGAGGCTAACGTCTGGTATGTCAAGGCTGCGGGCCACGGCGACGAGCGTGCAGTCGCCCGATTAAAGGTCATCCAGGAAGCCGCGTCAGGCGGCTCACCCGCGAAGAAGGACAAGAAGAAGGAGAGGACTGGGAATAGAGGTGTTCTCGAAAAGAGCCGAGACGGTGAGGATAAGGACTGTGTAATTATGTGAGGCAGGGCGTGAGTTTCCAGAGGCTCTAACTCACATCTGGATCCTTCCTTCTCACTCCCTTTGTCCCTTCTTGCTTAGCCTTAGCCTTAGTCTTGGTTTTGTCTAGTCTTGAGGATACTATTTCTTTTGCTTTCATAACCTTTCACTTGCTTTCTCGTTGGTTGATCTACGCATACTGCCTTTGAGGTTTTCAGTTTGCTTTGGAGTTTTCTCTTCTATCCTCCCACCGTTTCTATATCTATACCTGATTATTTCCTTTGTGGCACCATGGCATACGTTCCTTGGACTCAGGAGCTGGACAAACTAAAAATACGCTTTCCTTTAGAATTGGCAGCACTTTTCTCCCATTTTCGCAACTTTATTTCTTTTGTCATCGCGCCAGATATACATGCATCGAGGTACTCTTTTTAACTTTCCTTATCTTTTTATTTTATTTTCTGTTTTCCTCCGAAAATGTTTAGCATCACCCAAGGTCACAGAACCTCATTCCTTTACCAAAAAGAGAAGTATGATTGTTTTTTGTTCCGCTATTTTCCTGTGTTTCGCATGAGGGATAATTTGCCCTTGTTTCTTCGGAGGTTGGGAAGTAGGGAAGGAGAGAGGCAAGGAAAGATAGGCGAAAGGCTGGGATTTTGGGGGATACCAAACATATCATACATCAGGCATTTGTTGTATCTATCTAGTTCATCTTAGGCGATTTATAGTTAGTTGGTAATGCATAATGAGGGTGTCTATTTTAGCGAAGAAAGGGAGCTGTTGAGCTTCGCGGGTGATTGTGTTTGCCGCTAGGCTATTGTGTGTTTTCCTTGATGGACAAAAGTGCTGGCTGGTAGTTGCCACGGATGGCATTTTTGTAAGCGTAAATCCCTAAATTTCTAAATTCCAGTCACCAAAATCACGGCAGGTACAGTGCGGTGTTTTCGTCTGTGCAAAATTGGGGGGGCTAATTCTTCAATAATATAGGGGCACAATTTCTTCAATGGCAGTCTGTTGTAGGGATATAATCTGCGGAAGTTTAGGGGGCGGTCTAAATGTCTACTGGAAGTCATACAATAAAATTGGTGTTGCATGGTGAAGCTCATGTATTATAACATGATAGAATATATCATACATACTTGAGTTTATGCTGGGGGTCAACTGAAGCTTGCCCCCGACTCCAAGTTCTTGGGAACCCTGGGCATACTGAATTCTCAGCAGTCTGGAAGGGGCCCTTAAAGAGGTTCCTTTGCCGGTTCTGGCGGCCGTCACTTTTGGTTTACCTCAAGGTAAATACCGGTGCCGGTACTCGAGTAGTAGTAGCAGCAAAAACTGCACCGTACTATAGGAACTCGAATAATTGAACCTCAAGCTACGGCGTTGGGGTTGTTGCCCTTGCCGGTCAGGCCAGCTCTTTTTTCTTTCTTTTTTTCCCTGTCTTGAGCTCGGGCTGAGGGGGGTCAGTGTCCGCTGTGCGCTCGTACTTGTACCCCTATCCAAGAGAGGGAATTTCGGACGCCTTAGCGCGAGGTTCAATTATTCGAGTTCTGACGGTATGATACAAGTACAAGCAGTAGGTTGTGGGAAACACCGAACCGGTGGTCGAGAGCGGAGAAACTTCCCTTGAGCCTAGAGGCAACAATTAAGAAGTGACGGTCGCTTTCCATCCGGGAGAACTTTTTATCTTATTTTCATTTTTTACTAATGTGTTTGAAATCAATGACCGGAATCATTGTTTGTTGAAGCAGGCTATGATACGATATAGATATTATTCGATAACTTAAAATATGCGCAACATCGATCCCAACTCTGACCCTGACAGCGACATTCTCTCTCTCTCTCTATCTCCACGGCCATAACTTATTTATATATTAACAAGAAACGTGGGTGAAAAAAAACGAAAAAAAAAACAGCACACTGTACAAGTAAGTTAGGGCTCGAATAATTGTAAACCGGAGGAAACCGTATTATACCTTTTTCAAGTAGAGCCCATTCCCGGTTTGGGAGGTTTTTGGGGGTTATAATATAATAATAATATCATAATAAGGGCAGATTTCGGTTATGCGGAGCAGTGCAACGTACGGCAGCACCGATACTCGAAGTTGTGCGTGGTGGCATTGGATTGCCGGTACCGGTGTGACACACGCGGATGATGTGCTCGTGGCATTTTTCGAGACACGGAGAATACCATTCCCGGGAATTACCGAGCGAGGGGGTGGGGAGGGGTGGGGCTGCGGGGGCGATATAACATATCTGACCGGCCTGGTTCTTGTGCGGGAGCGCTGTGGTGTACTTTTGTGGTGTGCGTGTATAAATAAATTCACTGGGCTTCGCGGGATAAAGTACTCGTACAGTAGGTATCGTGTCAAGAAGTCGGGATCATTGACGATGCAGTACAATACTGCTACTACTTATTCGTTCTATATCATATCATACAAGCAAGGAGAAATAATGTTTTTTTTTCGTAAAGGTTGGATTCGGGTTGGGGGCTGCGGGATTGCCTTTCGCTGTTTGATATATGATGGGGTGGGTTGGGGGCTTTGTGCCTAGTCTTTCGATTGGCTGCCCTGTACAAGCACTTAGGATAGCTTTATCTGGCTACTATGGTAAGGTATGGTATGGGATTGTTGGATGGGCGTCGTCTTTTTTGTGCGTCGCTACAAAAAAAACGCGACTTCGATCGGGAGACATGAGCAGGTGCGCTGGTAATCAGGGATCCCATGGAATGTACCGGTATTCATGCTCGAGCCCTGGCGTTCGAGTGGTTTAGTTGGTTAGTATATGTTCGTCAGTGTGCTGTACTCGAGTACTATAGATCCGGGGTAATGTCCACTAGGGCGAGGGAATGGGGGGGGATGTAGAATGCGTGGTATGATCCCCGAGGAGGAGGAGGGGTGGAGGGGTAAGTTGAGACAGGACCGTTAAAGCGGGGGGAGGGTAGCATGCATAGTTGGCAGGAGAGTGTTGGAATTTTTGGTGGGGTTCAGTGGGGGATTAAGTGGATGGTAGGCGCAGCTCAGCGCGCTTGCAGCCACTGTAGATAACAGCCTGGGGGTATTCTATATGCCCGTAAAATATCAGGTATCATATAACGAACTCGCCTGTATTGGTCGTGCAGCAACTCTCAGAGCTTTGAATGGCCCAAGAGGACGTCAAAAGAGGCTTGCTTATGTTATCTGGCCTTGTTCGCAAGCTCTCCTTTAATTGGGGGGCCTGGCTTCGCTGCATGGCCGGTCCAGGCGAGTTCGTTATACCTGAGATTTTGTGGTCCGTGAGCATTGACAGGTGAGCTAGCTTGAAGCGTTTCTCTAGATGGTTAGGTTATCTTGCGTGGAGTTTCTTTCTTTCTTTCTTCTGAAATGGGTTCTTGTGATATATTGCCTAGGATGTACGGTATGTTCCTTCAATTGTGAATTTCCGGGTCCCGGAGTTGGTTGTGGCGATACAATCGCTATCTACGGTGGTGCCTTTAGGGGCTCCCGATAGGCTAGAGGTTTAGGTTAACGTTTCCTGCCAAGAAGGTGTCTGTCCGCCTGCAACAGCTCTTTTTTCGGATTCTGTATTGGCATAGGCTAATTTACCGCCAAAGCGGTAGCCCGCGGGCTTGTGTTCCTGGAATTACCCCTCTATTAGAGCGCGTTTGCGAGCTCCTTCTAAGAATGCTTATGGACAACCCCCCCAGATTCATAATCTATTTTGGGGGCCTCTTACTGGTGGAGAGAGGACAGGGGGGTTGTGGGTGGGGATGTGCGGGGTCCCGCAGTGCTACCGTTAGTGCTATAGTAGGAATAATTACTTCTACAATTGGAGAAGGGGAGTAATATAAGTGTATCACTACTAAAAGTGGTGATTGGTGTGTCTTAGGTTTAGGTATCATACTCTTTGATGTTGCGCGATGTGTCCTAACCAAGTTAGTTTTAGCCATGGAGTATAGTTATCCTAGACTACCCCGAATGGCTTTGTATGATCTTCGGCTCGTTGCAAAAAGGAATGTATCTCCTCTGCAGATAGAATCACAGCAGGATAAACAACAGGGCGGGGCAATATCAGGCGATTTTTTAGGAGGGCTAGATGATTGGGGGGGGGGCATGTGTCGGGGCGCTTGGGCGTGTAGTACCGGGGGGGGGCGGTAGGCTCGGGATATTCGCAGGGGTGCCGGGTATGAAAGTGCGGTTGTTTACCTGGTGGGATTTGTGAATGGGTCTTGTTGACATATGATGCGGTTTGAAGTATGATAGGTGAGGTGGGGTGAGACATTGTTCACGAGTGAGCGGTTGTGATTGGATCACTGCTATTATAGGCTTAGGGTTTTGTTTATTACAGACGTTAAGTACCGCCGTGCGTATTATCTCAAGTGGGGTGGTAGTGCGTAGACCCAACCACCATTCCGAAAGTCCACTAGCGAAGCACAGCGGGACCGGGCGCAAAGGTTTGCGGTGCCGTTGCTAGGCTTGGACTGTCAAAACCTACTGTAAGAGCGTGAATGCGAGATGAATGTGCTATTAAGTGGCTGTGTGGACTCCCCTCATTTTATCTCAACTAAGGTCCGAGTTTGTGGTGTTTCGCTGTCGCATGACCGAGGAAGTGAATTTCCGACGCCCCAGCTCATTTGTCTGCTGTTCGAATTCTTATGGTACAAATAGAGTGCTAAGGGAGATGTTTTCATACAAGAAAGGGATTATTTTGCTTGTTAGCTATCCCTGTCTTATACCAAGACACTTCCCCGGAACAGTGGTCTCACATCACCACAGCAACCGTTGGGCAGGAGCTGTTTGGAGGATCTTGAGAACACAAGAGCAGGAATCACAGCATGTTGGGGGGAAACAGATGCGTCTAGTGTTTAGGGGTGTGGTTCGGCCGTTTGATTGGCAAAACAGGGAGGGCGCAAGCCATTTGGGGCACGATAAGTGTGCCTGGAGGGAATGCAAGATCATTTATGACTGATTGAGATTTTTTGCTTTAAGATCGCTTCGTTTAGGAATGCTTAATGTTGATAGTTTGTAACGTAGGGTACTGGTTCTAGCCATACGGGGTTTTCTTTTTATTTGCTTGCTATCATACCTTCTACTGTTAAGCATATGGGTATTTGAGGTCTATCCCTTTGAGGCCCTATGCCTCTTGGCGTGGGTTTTGCGGTTACTCGGGAATGGGGTTTTTTATTTATTTATATTTCTTGGGAGTGCTGTAAGCGGGGGGTTAGTGTTTTGGGGTTGTTTTATGCTCATATGGCTTTATGGCATGTTCTTTTGTGTTTGTTTTCTGGAGGCATGTACGTGTTTTATCCACCTGTGGAGGGTTTTGGTTGGCCAAGAGGATGTCCCGTTCATGAGCAGGATATCTCTTTGGCCAAGCGGGAGTCTTGCCCGCTGGGATGGAGCATGTCTTGCACTCCCCACTTTAGCAACTGTATGCTTGTGACCCTTGGATTTAAAGCCCGGGGGGATGTCCTGAATGAATGGGGTTATCGTAAATCAGGAATATTGTGGGGAGCCCACTAGGCTCTTTTCGGTTGACATCCTGGTTTTGATAGAGTGCGGCCACTCATAGCCCGGACTTGTCGGAAGACTGAAGGTACATGGTCGGGGAAGAGTTATGTCACTTACTGCAGCGCCACACTTCTGGAATCGGGTTACCGCCATTCCCGGTAAGCGATATTTGAGGAATGTGGGGGAGTTCGGTACTATTATCGCCGTAGGTAGTAGGCTGGTTCTTGTGAGCATCAAAGTGAGTTTTCGCCGTAGGATAACTTGCTATTGTAAACTCTGGCCCATGGTGGAGCTTTGGCTAAGCGGGCAGATCAGGGTCTACTGGTATGAGTAGCGATTCATGTCTTTGGTTTGCGAAATGAGGGGATATGTTCGTGAGGAGTACAGTGGCATAAACATTGGATTTTGGGAGGGTTGGACTCCCTGGCATGGTTCCTGTCGGTATGTATGCGTGACAGCAATGGAGCTTGGAACTAGGGATATGGTATGATCGATTTATGGCTGTACCTAGTGCTGTATCGTACTATACATACCTAAGTTTGAGGTTAGGGTGGATTATATATCTCGGGCAGTGGGGTATGGGTTTTGAGATCGCTGGGGCTGATCGATCAATCTCGCTGGCGAAGATTTTAACCCACTTCTGGGCTTAAGTTTGCGATCTGGGGTTTGGCTGTTTCTGTGGTATGGTTTGGAGGTGATTGGGTTGGTTAGAGTGGTGTTCATGAGCACTGTGGTATCTTGGTAATTGTTCATGCCCCTGTATACTATAAGTGGTTGATACCGCAAGCACTATGCAGGGGTTTTTCCAAAGGGAGAATTAGGTTACCATCGCTGTAGGTTCTATCGAGGGTAGTTATTTATTTCCGTAGAGTCCCGGCTCTACCATACATCTCTCTGTGGGGATTGGTTCAAGGAGACCCGCGGTATATGGTATCATTCCATGGGCGGGAAGTAATTTGGATAAAAGTCAGGGATGTCTGGTGGTGTGCGATGCTCTAGTGCTAGGGTCTCCACTCCATGCTAATAGAAGCCCGGAGTCTGCTGTACAAAGAATAAGGGATAGATGAACTGAAAGGGTTTCTAGATTGGAAGCAATAAAGTTCCTCCCTGAAACCGTCGTCTTGTAATTCTGAGTCTAATGGCTGCTAGAGGAGATACTAGCCATAGCGCATAGCTTGTTGTCTTCTAAAGCGATATTTTACTAAGAAGCTTATCCGAACTTATACGAGTAGTAGTATCTAATATTGCTAGTGGACTTTGGGGATACAAAGTGTTATTATGGTATGCGCAACTATAATCCTATGATGGATTAGGAATTCTGAGCTTGGAATACGCCAGGTACTGTTTCTTACAACTACGGTTATGGCATGGTAAGTTATCGTTATTGTACCGCTATAGAAAGTAATTCCTAATATTTTAAAGGTACGGTGGAGCGGACCAACTAGGGCTCGAGCCCAACCTCGAGCATTATTTAAGCATTAAATTGCCAAGCCAAAGTACCTTAGAATGATTTGCCTGCTGAGCATATAAATATTACCTTAATTTCCTGGGGGGTGCAAAGGGGTTGTAACAGTCACAAGATGTCACTGAGGTGGGGCTTCTTTATTGTAGGTATGATAATAATAATTATTATGATGGAATTGACTCGTGTATCGTGGCTGTTGCCTCTCCTACTTCGGTCGGTCGTCGTCAGCAGTGAGGGCGCAGAGGAAAACGCCAAGCCCGATTACTAGAATCTTGGCTGACTAAGGGGCCGTTTCAGGTCAACGTATTTGACCGGCGCCCTGGAGCAGCAGCCCGAGAGACCATCAGAGATTCCCCACTCCTTCCGCTTCACCACTCGACTTCATTCCCACAACTTCGCCGTGTACTGAGGGCTTTTATCCCGGCGGCTACTCATCTCTTGCTCCCTTTGGTCTAGAGTTAATCTGCTTTAAGCTGCGAGAGGCCGAGCCCCTCTTCCCCCTCAGCTCGAGTTCATGGTGAGCAGACGATTCAACGGTTTTCGAGCCTACTTGCTAATTGACTGGCTTTAATAGGCACCTACTAAACGCGCGGGCCGGAAGGCGAAGAGCAAGGATGCTTCTTCATCAAGCGGCGGCCAACCCAAGGTTAAGAAGGCCGTATTCGAAACAACAAAGAAAAAGGAAGTCGGCGTAACAGATCTCACGCTAATATCCAAGATATCCAACGAAGCTATCAATGAAAATCTGAGGAAGCGGTTCGAAAACCGTGAGATTTATGTTTGTATTCCACAGGCTTGGAACTAGGGAGATGTGCTAATAGGGGTATCCAGACATACATTGGCCATGTGCTTATCTCCGTGAATCCGTTCCGGGATCTCGGAATCTACACCGACCAGGTCTTAGCGAGCTATAGAGGGAAGAATCGACTGGAGGTTCCACCACATGTTTTCGCTGTCGCAGAGAGCTCCTATTATAATATGAATGGGTACAAGGAGAATCAGTGTATCATCATTAGGTATGTTAAGCTCTAGAGATGAGATTTTTTCCGCGAAAGGGCCGCAGGGGGTGGGCTTGGCACATGCGATATGAAAAAAGCAACAGAACGAGTGATACTGAATTAGGGAAGGAAACCTGTACAAGTGCTAATCAATCTGGGTAGTGGTGAATCGGGGGCTGGAAAGACCGAAGCTGCCAAGCGAATAATGCAGTATATCGCCGCGGCATCATCAACATCCTCGACAACGATCCAAGAAATCAAAGATATGGTTTTAGCTACCAACCCTCTTCTCGAGTCATTTGGATGCGCGAAAACGTTAAGAAACAATAATTCTAGCCGCCACGGAAAGTACTTGGAAATTCAGTTCAATAGCCAAGGGGAACCTGTCGGTGCGAATATCACGAATTATCTCCTTGAGAAGACAAGGGTTGTTGAGCAAATCAGAGATGAGAGGAATTTCCACATCTTCTATCAGTTTACGAAGGCCGCGAGTCAAACTTATAGGGGTGAGGGCGAATTTCTGTTTGTGGAGATGTATTAGAGCTTACTAATATTGGGGTGAAAAAAATAGAAACATTTGGACTTCAAACACCGGATACATACCTCTATACTTCCAAATCAAAGTGCCTTGATGTCCCGGGGATTGATGATGTAGCCGAGTTCCAAGATACTCTGAATGCCATGCGGGTTATTGGGTTGTCTCAGGGGGAACAGGATCAAATATTCCGGATGTTAGCTGCGATTTTATGGCTGGGCAATATCCAATTTGTTGAAGACGAGCAGGGGAATGGGGCGATCAGCGATTCGAGTGTGACTGATTTTGTCGCATATTTACTCGAAGTTGACGGCGCTGCTGTGCATAAGGCTCTCACGACCAGGATGATTGAGACTTCCCGCGGTGGCCGGCGAGGATCAGTGTACGAAGTTCCTCTCAACCCAACCCAGGCTACCGCTGTTCGGGATGCCCTTGGGAAAGCAATCTACCAAAATCTGTTTGAGTGGATCGTTGATCGTGTAAACATCTCCATGAAGACTCGGGGAGCTATTGCACACACAATAGGAATTCTCGATATATACGGGTTTGAGATTTTTGAGAATAATTCCTTCGAGCAAATTTGTATTAATTACGTCAACGAGAAACTACAACAGATCTTCATTCAGCTCACCCTCCGAACCGAACAAGAGGAATATGCACGAGAGCAAATCACATGGACGCCGATTAAGTATTTTGACAATAAGATCGTGTGCGATTTGATTGAGGAGAAGAGACCACCTGGGGTTTTTGCTGCCCTCAACGATGCCTGCGCAACGGCTCATGCTGATTCAGGGGCAGCTGATGGAACTTTTGTTCAAAGACTCAATATATTGGCTTCGAACCCACACTTTGAGAATCGCCAAGGGCAATTCCTTGTCAAGCATTATGCTGGAGATGTCATGTACACGGTTGCTGGGATGACGGATAAGAACAAGGATCAGTTGTTAAAGGATCTTCTGGATTTAGTTGGACAGAGTGGAAATACATTCTTGAGAAATCTGTTTCCGAACCAAGTGGATAGAGATTCGAAGAGACGTCCTCCGACAGCCAGTGACAAGATCAAGGCATCAGCAAATGATCTTGTCACTACCTTAATGAAGGCTCAGCCTAGCTATATCCGAACAATTAAGCCGAATCAGAACAAGAGCCCCACAGAGTATGACGTGCCTGCAGTATTACATCAAATTAAGTATCTAGGATTGCAGGAGAATGTTCGTATTCGGAGAGCAGGATTTGCATATCGCCAAACCTTCGAAAAGTTTATAGAACGATTTTATCTTTTGTCTCCTAAAACTTCATATGCTGGTGACTATACTTGGACTGGAGACGCACGTACAGGTACCCTTCAGATTCTGAAAGATACAAGTATTCCGAAAGAGGAATATCAGATGGGTGTTTCGAAGGCATTTATTAAGACACCCGAGACATTATTCGCACTGGAGACGATGAGAGATAGGTATTGGCATAACATGGCAATTAGAATCCAACGTGCTTGGAGGAATTACTTGAGGTACCGAGCGGAGTGCGCAACCAGGATTCAGAGGGCTTGGAGAAAGAAGAGAGGTGGGGAGGAGTTTTTGAAGATCAGAGACCAGGGGCACAAGTTACTCGGGGGAAGGAAAGAAAGGAGGAGAATGAGTCTATTGGGCAGCCGCAGGTTTATGGGAGATTATCTGGGCGTAGGGAATATCGGGAGTCGACTCGAGCCCATCCGTGCACCTGCGGGAATTGGGCAGGGGGAGAAAGTTTTGTTTAGCTGCAGGTCTGAGATCTTGGTGTCTAAATTAGGGAGAAGCAGCAAGCCGAGTCCTAGGATGTTAGTCATGGTGAGTTATCTGCATTGCGTCCCTTCTCATGATTAGTAAATGCTGACAGTCTGATGCTTTAGACTAATAAAGCAATATATATCGTGGTTCAAGCTATGGTCAACGGCCAAATCGCGATATCTTCTGAGAGAACCATACCGCTCGGGTCCGTCAGGTTTGTCAGCATGTCCTACCTCCGGGATGATTGGTTTTCTCTTGGAGTCGGTTCTCCTCAACAACCGGATACGCTCGTCTCTTGCGTCTTCAAAACAGAGTTCGTAACACATCTTCGGGCGGCTACGCCTGGTGGGCTCGATTTAAGGATTGGACCAGTAATTGAATACGCCAAAAAGCCTGGAAAGATGGCGGCTGTTAAGGTTGTTAAAGACCCTGCTATCCCGAGAGACGATCTTTACAAGAGCTCCACTATTCATGTGGGACCCGGGGAACCGCCTAATAGTAGTTCAAGACCGACTCCTAAGGGGAAACCTGTTGCTGCTAGACCGGTGACTACCGGCAAACTTCTGAGGCCCGGCGGGCCGGGGGGCGGGCCAGTAAGAAATAAGAATCCAGTAATGGCTGAAAGGCCGGTCCCACAACCTATCCCACAACCTATTCCACAGCCGGCACCCCGGCCCAGCATGACTTCAACTCCAAACGTAAACGCCAATGCATCACGTCCCGTCCCGCCAAAACCGGCTGTGCCAGAAGGTCGGACGGTCCCTCAAAATCTCATTGCTGCTTTGAACACTCATTCCCGCAATTCTTCCACTGGTTCGGCGACCCGTCTCCCCCCACCGGCGCCACCTGCACCTCCAGCTGCGCCTCCCCGCGTTGCGGATCCTACCTGTCGGGCTCTCTACGACTTTGCGGGTCAAACTGAAAACGAACTTTCTCTTTCGAAAGATGAGGTAGTTATAATTATTCGCAAGGAGGAGAATGGGTGGTGGCTTACTAAGAAGAAGAATTCTACTGAACAAGGTTGGGTGCCGTCGGCGTACCTTGAAGAAGAGGTTGCTCCCCCACCTCCCCCACCGCCCCCACCTATTGCCCCTGCTCGGCCGGCAAATGGGGCAGCTAGAGCAGCAGCGGGCAAGAAGCCGGCACCACCAGCCCCTCCGGCAAAGAGGCCAACTGTTGGAAGAAAACCTGTGGCGGTGGAGAACAGAAGCAGTGTCGCGGGTAGTACTACTAGTAGTAGTAGTGGAGCTGGAAGCTCTACAAGCTTTGCACCTGGCTTAGCACAGGCCGTAAGTTTACCCAATAATCTTCCGTCGCATAAATACTAACATATGGTTCGTTAGTTACTAGATAGACAGCAAGCTATGAGAGGTGGGAAAAAGGACGAGTCTGATGATTGGTAGATTTTCTTGAATAAGCTATTTTTCGCGTTACTTTAAAGCTTTGTAGTGAGAAGTTGCACTAAATTTTACGCTACTCCGGTTATTTTTTTTCTTAGCTCTGTCTTCATTTCCCTATTTTTCTTTCCCCCCGCAATAAATAGAGAAAATTCGGCTTTTGTTATACCGGTAGTGTAGGCTTGTGGTCATCTTGTTTTTATACTGTACTTTGCTTCTTCGTTCTTTGCTCCATCCCTCTAGTACTGCATGGGCTTGATATTGGGACGGAGAGAGAAAGGGACATTTTCTAGGTTTCTATTGACGATTATATATTGGGCTTGTAGCTATAGCTCGAGAGAGGAGAAACTATTCTAGTGCGTCGGTCGTTAGTGCGCTCTGGCACTACCGGTGGGTGGTTCGAGCCAAGCGGCGACCTGTTAAAGCTTGAGAGGTGAGACTGACACCTTATCCCACCTACTACCATATGGTAGTCCGAATCTTACCTTGTAAATCGCTGGATCCTGTAGATTCGGCCCCGGATCCCACCGTAACTCTGAACTAAGATTACACTGTGTTACCCATCTCGGATAAAGTGTGGCTCGGGATTGTCATGACACTTGGCAGTCTCGGTGAGGCGTGTATAAAACCTGGCAGTACTCTGTTGAGGGGGGGGGCAAAGAATTGTTAACAGCCTAGGTGCCGGGTTTGGTGCCTATTTTTGTGGAATGGGAGATTTGAGGACAGGTTACACGTTGGATTGGGGTTTAGCATCTTGATGGGATATCGTGAAACCTTCGGCTGGCACTATGAGGGGTTGTTATTGGGCCTTGTTGTGCTTTGTGGTTTAGTAAGAGTAATAAATTCCTCTGCAAGGGGTTCCTTTTTCGGGAACTGTAGGAGACCAGATTTTTCTCTAAACACGATTTCCTTTTCTTCCGGCGCTTCCGTTCTCCGGCTTGGTGTTTTGTTGTATCTCTGGGTCTCTGGGTGCTTCGGGTTGTCGGGCTCCTTACAGCTGATAGGCGAGTGATCGCCAGCGGTTGACACAAAATCTACCAACCCAAAGTGCCTCAATTCCGCGTCTCTCTTTAGCTTTCCTCTCGTCCGCCTTTTCCCGGCATATTTATCCTGTACCGCTATCCTCCTAGGCTCTGCGGGCGAGTTAGACACAAGTACAGTAGTATCACATTTGTAGTCAAAGCTAGCCATCCATCGATCATGGGAGCAGACATCGGTCAACCCAGGAGCTGCAAGGGCATGATTCGCCCACCCAACTGGGGTTTTAGCGGCTACACGACAAGCACAACACGTTGTACAGCACTCGGGTATTAGCTAACAACTACCCAGGGGTTGTCCCTCAGGTGCAGTAACGAGGTAACCTACTGATTTGGCTCATCATGGAATTGCCTAGATCGAGCCGATGAGGCGAGGACAAGTCGGGTGCGATGCCGCCCCTAAGTTTCTGGGAATCGCTTATGGACATTTGGGCCGGTGGCTTCTTGGAGAATTCTTTTTTTTTCTTTTGTTGGGCCCTTTAGCTAGCTAGGGGTGCGATACTGTGCCGGAACCGTAAGGTTATAGCGCAAGAACCCAAATCCCATAAGAAACATAACCGAAAGCATAAACAACTAATAACAAGCTAAAACAAATGGCGCCTCTCAGCGTCCCAGAATGGGGCTCTCCCATTCTTAAAGTAACTACGAAACTCTCGTGAAGGGGATTCTTCTTTGCCTGAGGCTATTAGTGGAACAAAATCAACGGAAACATTCATCAGCTTCACTCCCGTCTCGGTAAGCTTAGAGATCTTTGCATCAGGGTCCGAAATCCCTCACCCTAAGGTCATACATGTTCTAGTGTAGCACAGGGCAACCCTTAAATACGTCTTTGTCTCTTCCTCTAGGCCGCAGCGGGGGACGTATAGGCCCCCTGTCCTTGCTCTCCTAATCCTACTTCCTCCTCCCGTTTGGTGCATCCCCCCAGCTAGGAATTTAGGTCGGCCATGGATGCCCGGCGCGTTCGGAGCGGTGGCCTCTGACTATCATACGCAGGGCAGCTTTCATTCACCCTCATCTCATCTCATACACAAATCTTCTAACCCGCTCTATCATAGGGCTTCCAGATGTGCTTGAGTAGATGTTATATACAAGCAATAGTGCTTTTACAGCAGATGTGATGGTATAATAATCCCCGTAGTAGGGTGTTGCATTGGGAGCAGAGAGGGGCACGGGCAAAGGGAAGCTGACATGGTATGGAGGAACACTGAATTGCGGATGAGTGAGCGTTCTAGGACATGAACGGATGCATAGGGTTATACATGTAGAGTTTTCACTATTAGCTAGCAATCTCCATAGAGAAGAGGCACTACGATATCATTCTCCTATCACTATTCCTACACTATTGTGCCACCTCCTTCATCAAGATGGTCGTATATGAGGTTCGGGGGAGGTGTGCTTTTTGACAGGTGCGTTAGGTTAGCTATAGCGCTGGCAGGTGCTAGGCATGAGGATGAAAGTAGATCTGCTATAGTCTCTGCATTGCGGTTGGAGATAAGATAGACATACTTAGTATGGGTTTAAGGGTATTTGGAATGCACAATATTGGTAAGGGATCCTCTACTAGCCCACCGGGGGTCGGAGTGCCTGGTTCTGCTCCTGAGGGGGCTTCTTCGGGAGTATGCATTTGGCACCCACCCACTGATTCCATAGGAATAAAATGTACGGTTTTCTCCATCCCCTGTCTCCATAAGGTTTATCGTGAAGATATGCGGAATATCATGTCGGCCTATATGGATCCAGATTCCTCAAAAGCAGAATTGGCTGTACAAAAAAGGTCTCTCCACCCGAGCCAGGACCTCCAGAGTGGGCACGGTGTGTCACCATGTCAAACCTTTAACAAATAACCCCTCCCCACCTTTGTTAAGAGTTTCCCGAGCAGCCCCACTCGAGCGAGATAAGAGCTAGTGGTATCGCTACTATTGCTCACCCTGCTATTAACTGCCCAAATCCCATGTACTAAAGCCGCTCCAGAAGGAAACAGCCTTTGGGAGTGTGTCATGCGTCTCTCTGGAATAAGCCTGTTCTGTCAGCTTGGGGCCCTTCGGGATCACCGAAGATCACTCGAAATATTGAAGAGAGCCCTGTTATAATATGCGATCGGAATATGTGCACGGAACTCGGACGAAGAAGTGATAACAGAAAGTAGTGAAGATCTCTTATCGTAACAACGCTCGTTAATTCCATAATAAGAAAGCCATAGCTCAGCTATATAATACAGCAATTGAGTTCGGCCATTACCACCGCCTTCCCCTAATAAGGAAAAACAAAGACTATCAAAGAAGTATTCTGAGAGGAACAAAAGGAACAATGAAAGAACACACAATAGGCTTTCAAGTCAACCAGTAACGAGTATGAAAACAGAAAGGGCTGAAAGAAACATTTGAGAGGAGAAAGGAACCATATTTGAGAGGAGCAGAAAACCATATACCAACAAGCCCAACTTTGCACGTAGGAGCTATATTGGAAGTAAGGTATTAAAAAGCCTGAAATTTGGCATACCATCCACGCCTGCCCCTACCCGGTCGCTTATCAGGATATTTAGTATCTGTTTGTTCATATATTCACGATTAAATTCTTGATTTGTACCTAGAAAGAAGAAGGAAAGAAGAGAAAGGATAAGGCGGCCAACGATTATAGGATGAGGTGCCTGAGGTTTTTATCAAGGCCTCATAAGGCCCGGGCTAAACTTCCACCTTCGTCAGCTCCCCCACCACAAGTGCCTGAGAGGTGTGGGAAGGTGAATTGGGGTGAACAGAAACCCGCAAGAGGGGCCTATCCCATTTTTATCGCAATCTAATTTACGACCCCTTCTATAGTATAGTGCTGCATCTTTTTCTGTTCCATTGCGGGCAGTTGCTTTCACTCTCATTTTCTCATTGTGGATACATTCACTGCGGCTGATAGGCCTGAAATCATGAGTGATTACTCTCGGTGACGAGCTCTTCCCCAAACACAACTCTCCTTCAAGTGCTGATTTTCCTAGGTGTTGGTCTGCAGCGCTCTCGAAACCTGCTTGATAAAGAGGGCAAAAGATAAACAGTCCTCAGCTTCGGTACTTACACGCCTCAAACGACTCGGACCTCTCTGAGGAAAGACTATGTACCTCGATTCAATTATTTCACTTGTATATACTACGAGAGCGGCGCTTCATCACCAGCTCCTCCCGGACACATAACCCAAGTCTACAACGGTTGATCTTAGTTCAAAAGCCCCAGCACCACGTCAAGGTGTCAACCACGCTGGGGTCCCACGAGCCATCCGCTGGTTAACCAACCCACATTGGACGGATGATAGCCGGATCCATGATATTATTTCATGGTCCTCTAAAGTATCCTTCCTATCAGGCACCCTCCGTACGAGGCGTGTTACCGTGCTTGTTAGAGCCTGTTTGTATACAATGGTTCTGTTCCGTTCCCCCATATGAATGGCCCTCTCTCTTCCGTTTCAAAAGTGAGAGAAGGCCATTTTCATGGGAGGAACGGTAGCCCAGTGGAATGGTCCATTTTTTACCAAAAAGGCTCTTAGTAGGCAGCGGTAAATACTGCTCGTGGGAGCCGGGACACTCCCGGCAGGCAGGCGCCCTGGCTGTCGTCACAGTCGCAGAGCTCCTCCGCAACAGTGATGCAAATTCCATGGAGAGAAAAGAAGAGGATTTGGTGAGGGGAAGTGGTATTTATAGGGAGTGCCAAGAAGTTCTTTGCTCTGGGGTTTTTGTGTGGAGGGTGGATGGGAGGTTCAGGTCTCTAGTTAGGTAGGGTTCATGAAAGTTTTGGTATTTTAGGGTACCGCGTGATATATTCATAAATCCCCCCTCGACATGGCGGCTTTCGGAGGCGTCGGCGTGTTCTTGCACCCACACCAGATGTTGGCCTCAATAGATTAGACGCTCAAGTAGGTTCGGCTATTATATTCATCTCCAATACTTGGGAGAAGCAAACTTCGTGGGTTATATGTGTAAAATACAGGTGTGATCTCTTCCAGTCCAAGCAATTATTTCACCACTTCCTGATATCCATGCCTAGCGACACGCAACAGGGAATTCGACCACGATTATCTGGCTTGTCAGGGTCAACCGCTTTCAGTCCGAATTGAATTTACACTCTCCCTCATCTGCACCCCAGCATCCAAGAGGGGTGTTCGGCGGCAATCATCTGGCTTTATATCGATCTCCCAATCCACGAGCTATCTTTCCCAGTTTTTCTCTTTCCCGGGAAATTGTTAGTTTGTGTAAAATTGCATCAATACCCAAGATAGCCTATAAAATCGTAGATGAATAGCTATTAGTGGATTGTCATGCATTTCCGAATAGCATTGCCCATACCTACCAGTTCCAATTTGAAGTCTATGCTGCGTACACTTTGTTCGTTCAGATATCCCATTGCTGCGATTTTGGCTAGTTTTCCGGTCGATAGATCAACCTTCTGGTTCTATTGGTCTCCCTCTTGCTCTGTCGTTACTTCCAGAAGAGTGTGTCTGCTGCAAGGACATACTCGCTGAGTCCCGTATCATGCGAACCCGACTACTGCTCGGCGACTACTGGGATGACTTCTTTGCCTTCGAGATCTGAGGCAAGTCTTGGCGCCCTGAGTGTTTTGATCATGGAGAGGGCTTGTAAAATGTCCCGTTGGTTCATCGGGGTAGCAAGCCGGTAGTTTTGTTCATTGTCATATTCGAATTAGTACCGGACTTGTCAAGTCTGTATAATTTGACAGAGCAGACTCGGACTCGGAAATCCCATGCCTTCATCAATGCAGCAAGGGCAATATCATTGGCCTCAGTATCCATTTTGGCCATCGTTACTCTTTCGTATCGACCCTTGCTTGTTTTTTCTCCCATTGCATGCTTGGCCTTCGAGATCAGATCTTCAATAGATCTTATGTATCGCAGAAACCAGGTTCTGATAGGGTCACCACCGCCCATATCGTTGTCAGAGGATGATAATTCAAGGACGATAACCTTAAGGGCTCCTTCCTTGCCTACTTGAGTGTGAAGGTGATGGGTTTCTGGCACGGTCCGGACTGCACGAGCGGCATGGCACTTCTTTGCACCAGTGAGGAGGAGCCACATTGTTTTCTTGGAGAGTGGAGGGAAGGTGGCTCGGAGGTGTTCGGCGACTGCGCGGAGATGAGCTGCACAGAAAGAAAGGTCGGTGTTGAGTAATGGAAGGACTGTCGGGAGGTATTCTTGAAGTTGAGAATAAGATTTCCTGGCTGATCTATAATGCTGCCTCTTCTAACTCTTGTACTCCATACTGGATTTCATTTCGTCCTTTCAAATGCAATGAATTCCGTGGATTCGTTAGCAGTTGCTTCTGGGGATTCCTAGGGTCCATAGCCGCGGGATAGCCAAAATTGCTAATTCCCGCATCAGCTTTGATAACCATCCTAAATATCAGGGAGTTTCCTCCCCCTCCAGCCCCCCCTACTTCCAGAAGCAATCCTCCCAGACCAACAGCTGCCTTCACTCTAACCGCTATTGAGTTCTGTCGTGCATGACTATTAACGAAGCTCAGTTTGTAGACTCGGGCATTCGGGCCCGATGTGAGTGAATACATAATTAGGTATCCGGGTGTGGTTTGCAGTACGAATATTTGTGAATCCGGTCTTATGAGGAGATGGGCGCATGGAACTGGAGCGCTGCGGGTTCGGGCCGAGCCGCGGAAGTTTTTTGAAACACTCGACTCGGGTTGTGCTGAGATATTTTGTATTTTTTGGCTGATTTGAGTGACATAGAAAATCGATTGTTGAGTGACTTTGTGCGGTGAATTCAGTTAAATTAATTCAGGAGGGGTGAAGAGAGCCTGAATGTTAAGAGGGTGTATAAAGAGTGTGAGGGAGAAAGGCGACGATGTGTGTGTGGGTCTCATAGTGAAAACAGTCAAACACGAAATTTTAATAACCTAATCAGAAGATCTACAGGTATTATCAGACGATCAGATCCTAGACGTGTGTTAATAGTGCAGAATTTCTCTACATCACACTAAAATGCGAACTAAAAAAATAGCTTTGTACTTTTCTATAATTGTCAATCGAGTGATATCAAAAGCATTTCAGGTCAAGTTATTAAGTAGATCTTTTTCTATTAAAAAGCGCACTAAATCTGATATGAGAGTGATGTTGCCAGTAGCTGTGAGGTAATGCGCCTGTCAATATTTACTAACAAACATCCAGAATCATGTGATAGCATTACACCTCTTTAAGGTTGAATCTGCCAATCAAAGAAATGCTCTAGCACGGTGTAGGGAAACTAGGCACTATCAACACCACAGGGGATACAGAAAATATAGCGGTCTTATACATCTAATAAAGATATCCGACCCGGCGAGGACGGGAGAGCAGGATTTATCCGCGGCTATATTAACTCTCTAAAGGCCAACTGAAGGGTGCTTTAGTTCTCACTAGATCCGGATCCCTAGCGAATTTATCGGCGGGGGGTTGGGCTTCCATGGACCTTTAGAGGCAGAAGAGGGGATGCTCTACTCTATCAAAGGAACCAAATCTAATAGGCCTGCTGGAATTGAATCCGGAAGTAGCATAAGCAGTCGATGAGATCCACAGTTTCCATAGGTGCACCTATTCTTGGAGCAGAGAAGCACGGTTTCTCCTTCTCAGACTTCCCAAAAGGTACGTGTTCTGAAGAGTCTGTCCGGTTCGCAAGCGAGGGAAATGGGAAAATGTTGTTCAAAATATGGCTATGGTGCACAATCTATACTGCTATGTAGATAATACTACGCAAGTGCGAGGGGGTTGCGTTGCACGCTAAGTGAGGAGGAATTGTGTGGTAGGGGAGCAGATTGGTAGGTATTCTCGTTCTTATACTTCTAAGTGAGATGGGCGGTAACCTCAGTATTTATACAGGAAGTACGCTCTCCATATAACAAAGAAACATAAGGAAAAACATAGTAAGAAACATAAGTGCGAACAATGTTTGACCCTGTAAACCTGCCAAGAAAATCCCAATACAGTATGCGTAAATCCATAGGGGTGTGAGGGAATAATTAGGAATAATCATGCATGATATGACCTAGAAAGATGCATAAAGTAATGCATAAACAACCGTGATATCCCGAACACTAGATAAGGAAACACATAAGAAAACCTCTAATTGTTATCATGAAATATTAATAAAATATACACAATTGTGTCTTAGCTGTAGTAATGTCCGCTGTGTAGAGGTGAAGCTGGGAACTCATACCAAGTAGAGAAATATACGATATTATCAATAGAAATATACATATGAAATGTATTATAAGGAAAAAACAACAAATGTAAGCCTATATATACAGGCTCAATCCTCCCCCCCCGATGGGCCCATACAGATCTGCCCTAGACTAATAGAACAGTATGGATGCATGGCTATGGAATTTGAAAGGGTGGGATCAAACACCCATGCAGAATCACATAGGATTCCAAGCCCACACTTGCCAGCAGATAAATGCATTCGCACTAGCTCTAGATGCAGCCCAGTACAAAGGCCCATACCAAGGGTTTTCAGGATCCGGCACCGTTTACACACCGTGGGCAGTTGGATGGGGAGGTATGTCTGGGGGTTTTAAGTAAGCCTAGGACGCCCTAGAGAGCAACATGCTTATTCTGAGGTTTCACACTTATTCAACCCACTAAGTACACATCCCAATGTCACCATTTCGTAGCGCGGTCGAAAGGGATAGAAACGTGCCCATGGTATCATATAGGGAGGGGTTTTGTGTGCTACTCTGGTTTTCATAGTCTTATAAGTTAGAGTTTCCGTAGATCATGCTGCTAGAGTATGTAAAATGAGCTGCTACAGCATACCCGGCCCCTCCGTATAACAAGAGATTTGAGAAAGTGAGAGCGAGTTTTATAAATTACCTACTTTGTTCTTTTTTCCTTTTCAAGACAACGTCATTCTATACTAGTATACTCCATGTGTCAGGCAAATTCTGATACCCCTCGATCCCCTGGTGGAATGAGTATCAAATTCCGGAGAATCAAGAATGCCCCTCCAATTGGAAACTTAGCTCCAACCCCAAGAGGCAGCTATGTCTTCATTAAAAACCCGAATACGCATTCTTGTGGCAGGTCTTCACTTGCAAGCTTAAAGTAAAACCCCCCTTTCCCAGCAAAAGTCCTGTTCCGGACCTACTAACTTGACTTATTTGTAGTTTCAGGGTATTCATCTATCTTCAGGAGATTGAATTTCACACCCCGGCCAGTTGATTCTAAATTCAAGAGGAGAAAATACTGTAGTATCATAGACCTGCCGAGGAAAGAGAAGAGTAGTGTACTCTATGTTTCACCAGGCACGAAGTAATTTTTGGCTGCACCGCATGCCCTGGCAAACTGTTAATTTACTTGTAAAGCCCCTTATGGTTTTTGCTACCTGGGCTTAAGATGATATCGTATCGTACGAGAGTAACAAGCACAAAGCACTGATTCTGTTTTAAACCACGGAGAACCTCTCATTAAACACCTAAGGAGTAAGAAACACCTCTGTTGAAATCTACCAGCAACTCGGGAAGATACAAACTACTAGTACCCACCCATTAAAATCCCAAAATTGGGCTCCCAGTAGGATAAATATTAGTTCCCAAGTTGACATTTCATGAAATACCTAGCTGGCGCAGTGGTTAATACTCCTGTCGCAATAGCGGGAGCTCAGGAGTTCAATCCATGCTGACAATCAGTTATTATTGAACGATCCGTCATGTAGGGCAGGATAATTTAAAAATCCTGGCCTATGGGGACTGGGAGATTGGAGAACTTAGCCCTCATCAATAGGGCTGTGGGGTTTAACAATCCTGCTACGAGGAGGTAGAATCCGACTCTAGACCTTAAAGGTTGGCGATCGGCGGGTAGCAGAAGCAAATGTGAGGTTTGCAGGGAAAGAAATATGAAAAAAAAATGAAAAAATATATAAAGGTACGAATAGAAAATAATAATAAAAATTTAATAATTGCTTCTTTTATGATACCTTAGGAAGGCAGCTCAAGTACTGTACTAGTTAGAACCTCTACACCAAGTCCCCTGTAGGGAACCTGTAGGCTCGGCAATTTAAGGCACCTACTGACCTCGGTAACCCCCCGACAATTATCTAGGCGAGCGACAGGATGCTCGTCCATCCCGGCCATCTCTCAGGCACAGTGCCATTGTCTGTCCAGTCACGGCCCCGAAGGCGGACTAGGTGGGCGATTGACCCCGCCCGCCCTCTAACAGTGCCCCTGAACCCGGTCGGTGCGGAAGGAAGGATATATTAGGTAAAAAGAAACTTGACAACGCAAAGGAGATAAGCTAGATTATTCTCTTCGGGGCTCTGCCCCAGATGAAATATCTATAACTGTCCTAACACTCTTAGAGCTGTGCATAGGGTGAGTCTAGTGAACCCATACCGTCATGCTATCATTCCCATGATCTAATCCATAAGTCAGGTTGCCAATCCGGCAGCAATCTAGAGGGCCTAGGCCACTCCAGTCAAGATCGTATCCGCCTGCCAAACCCCGACGCCCCCCCATGTGGCCGCCCAGTCAGTATTACACCTAAGATAGTAGGTCATTCTAACGATTGCTTGCAATAGGTAAATAAATAAAATGGACAAGAGTTCACTCCTCCTACATACACTTGCCACCACGAATCGATCCACCCAGACTGTGTCCGGAATAGATTTTAGAAGGCCGCCCTCCCGTAGTCCGGATGTTCCCAGAGCTGGACGGGCCAGACCCTCGTTGCCAGCTCTAGACTCTTCACGCCATCCAGGAAAGGGCTAGAATCCGAATGTTAAAGTAGAAAATTTTAACAAGAGGCTCACTTATAGCTTAACTCATTACTAGTTGTCATCCTCCATGCTCGGGGTGCCCGGCTGAAGGTCGCATCAAAATTAGTCCGATACCAACAACGGCTCGAGTAAACGAGATAATCAGAATTGACACTACTAAGAAATTTCACTTCCTACTACTACCGCAACATCTACGTGCACAAGTGGCCAAGCTGCACTATAGCCCGCGCAGCTCCCACCTGCTTCGGTGATAAAGCCCCCAGGCGCTTAATCCGGAGTGAACCACAATAATCCGGTACTCAATCCCCAAACCCCCACTAGCCGGATGCCCAAGAACCAGGCCCCACTTCACCCCAATCAGGTTTACATGAACGCCGTTTCGGAGCTCCTCAGCTATTTCATAGCAAAGCTTTGCAGAGCTTTGTTTCTTTCACCACTGGCTAGGATAATTTCCAAAGAACCCTGAGAAAATTGCCCCCCCCCCAGGGCCTATCTTATAGGAATATATTATACACCATGATACACACTATATACCCCTCTTGGCCCCTGCCTCACAGCGGCACGGGAAATATGAGCGACAAGGAATGTCCCCTTTCAATATTGAATGGTGCTGGGAGGTTGAGGGGCTAAATATGAGATACCAAGCATGTTTGCCCCCTCTACCCCAGTCTCGTAGCTGCACTCCAGGCCTTCTTTTCATGTAGATTCTGGGCTAGTGTTTTAATTAAGTCCTAATAGAGGGGTGATAACCTAGGTGGCGACCTGAGGCCATCCTCCTGCGGCCAAATAAGAAGACTCCTGGCGAGAACAACCCTACAGTGCTGCATCGAAGCTTTGGCCCCTATTCTCTATGCAGCCAATAAGGCGACCCGATGGTTTTTACAGAGGGCCTTCTTGGCTTCAAAAACGATCTCTTCGCTTCCGGCTTATGCTCCCTTGAAGCGCGTATATTCACATGTCACCAGTCGCCATCCCCCATCCTCCCCAGGTGAGAAGTGATTCTACCATAATCCGAACTCATATTCTTAAATTCCGAGCTGCCCAAGGCAGCAGGGCCCTAATATCGCTATATCTCCCCGCTATGTACACTCTCCTGTTTTATCCATCAACAAGCAGACAAAAAAAAAGAAACCAGAATGCAGGAGAACGATCGCTGGGTATACGGTCACAAAGTGTATTCCAAAAACCCAGGCCCACACACCCTGTGGAGGGTGGCAAAGCGGGACGAGTGATATTCTATGATATTCCGCCAAAACATCTAAAGCAATAAAATAGTCTTATGCAAGTTGCATGGCATTTTTCAGAGAACGACTTTATTCTTCACATGCACATCCGCTGTGAATAGACGACTAAAGGCTTAATCCTAGTCCTTATACCACACCCAGGACGCCACCTCGAGTCGATGGTCAACTTCTGGTGTGAAGCTAACACGCGTTGCGCATACTGCGGGGATATAAACCCCGCCACCAACACCGTGCCGCAAGCTGGGACCGTGCTTCAAACCCACCTGATAAATCAATAGTGAAAGCTTGGGTTCTCGTAGAGCTTATACTTGGTGGCAAGCGCCAAGGTACCATCAGTTACGCAGGTAGCGACATGGGGGCTACTTCCCCACCACTTCTCCACTGGGAAATTTGATGCGGCGCGGCTCCTGCATATATCCTACCCTCGATACCGTTATCCACTCTAGAAATTCCCGATGAGGAGCTGAAAAGGAGCGGTATAGTGATCCGATGACAGCCATACGTCATACTTTCGCTAGGGGTATAGCCAATCCTGGGGGCAAATAAGAGAGATCATCTCCGAAAACTTCTGGGTTAGGTGGTAATTGCAAAAGGTCATGCTAAGGATTTTCAGATCTTACGAGCAAAAATTGGATAATACTATAGTGAAGAGGTTTACGGACGAAATAGAGAACGATGGTTCGTCGGGGGCCAGCAATTTTGAATGGAATGCATAAGCTATCAACCGCCGGGAGAAAAACTCCCCCCAACGAACTACGCCACAAACAGAAAGGCTGTTGTCTAGAACACCGGAGCTGAGCTCAAACTGCCCTACAATAGCCCAGAATAGGAGTCTGTTGGAGAGTCCGCACACGCTCTTACCCCACCCACACCTCCGAAAATGCCATGCACCACCGAAGCCAATGATATATCCCGTGCCTTTTTCAACGCACATACACAAAGACTCCACCCCCGCCACTGCACGGAGAAGACCGAGAGAAAACAATAATTAGAGAGGACGTCCCATCACGAGCCCATGGAAACCACCCTGGATGGCAGTAGGGGTAATAGAAACCACGGTGACGCCTCGTGACCATGCAAGAGGACCCCCACGAAGGGAGGTCAAGGCAATTGCAAATCTCTGCCATGAACCGGACCGAACAAACCCGCCTTTTGTCGATTGATTGATTGATTGAGCCTAGTCCCCAGCCCTCCATCGACCGATCCCTCAAGATACTAGCATTCCTCCCGGTCGTGGGGAGCAAACAATTGATGTGGAGTGTATGTGAAAAGCACGTAACACATGACCCCACGCCCGCGGAGCAACCTGACAGCAGTAACGCAAATTAAAGCAAGGCAGCAGGACAGCAGCAGGAAGGAAAGGAAAGGGGAGGAAAGGGAGGGAAAAAAACAAGAAAATGCACAAGCACAACTGACAGATGTTTCATTTCGCATATGCAGGAAACCCCCCCCCCTCTCTCTCCAATCCGAGGAGAGTTACGAAGCCCTGCTCAAATTGGCTTTCTCTCCCCTATGGACGAATGAATGGATTGGCGAATGGGTGGATGAATTCCAACGCGAGTGAGAACCCGTGAGATGACCGCATAAGACTAGCGTGGGGGTGGAAATCCTCGCTTTCGCTCATCATCAGGCCAGGTTAACGAACACACGAGCACATGCGGTGTTTCCCCACCTTTATTCTCCCCCAACGTCGTACGGAAGACCGCTTCTATCCATCCATCCCTCACAGATCTCGATGATGTGCGTACATACAGTCCATTGGGGAGAACATGTTCGGGGGCTGTCGTATCGTACTAGCGGGTGGTGGTGATGACGGTGGTTGTGGTGCACCGCCTCTCTCCATCCCCTCGCTCCTCCTCGCCGGCCCGGATGCAACTCGTCTTCCGGAAAATGGAAATTCCGGTTGCCATCGCCAAGACATGTTGAGCGGGGATGGCTGGAGGGAGGAATTCAATTTTGTTTCAACCTCACCCGACAAAACTACTGCTAGCAACATTGGTCCAATGCACGAGGGGGATACAGAATAATGAAACTGTGCGATTTACAGTGCAGAGAATAGCATTGTGAAACCGAGCAGTCTCACTAGACCTCGAAAAACTATTCGTATACTACCATATCACACCGGCACGCGCTCCCATCTAAATATGGCTTGCGGGAGCTCCTCTCCAATCTCTCTCTTCGTAACCTAAGTACTCTACGTGTACACAGGTCTGCCATCCCGTGGCCCGTAAAGTACAATGTCGGTACATCCGAGTATACATACGAGTAATCACGAATAAATTATATGCACATATCATAGATGCCGTGATAGAGACCTGTGGGGAAATATAGGAAATAAGGGCGGCTGGCGAATTGAATAGAGAACATATCCCTTAAAAGACCAGACTCAGTGCTCGAGCAACTCCTCATAGAACCTCCAATCCCACCCTACCCCCTCCCCCCTTCTTCCTCCCCAAGGGAGAAGAAAAGAATATATCAGGAAGGTATCGGAAAGAAAAAGGAAAGAAAGGAAGAAAGGAAGAAAAAAGAAAAAGAACAAATAAAGTGCCGAACCAAAGTGCTCCAAAAAAAAAGCAACTCCAAGTGAGCCCGTAAGACCACGTCCGAACGAGACTCTCCCATTTACCCCCATGGCACCGGTACCGTGGTATAATTGGTTGAGGGGAAAGGGAAGTCCCAAGTTCAGGCCACATCTTCGTGATCCACAATCAGTCTGTCCCACCAGTCCTCACCTTAAAATGGCGATCCATCTGTAAGCCCTATCTCAGAAAGATAAGCTGGAGAGCTCAAGGGTTACTTTCTTTTTGAAAAACACCTGTGTGCATTTGGTTTAGGAATGAGTATCCAGCCCAGGCGTGATTCAAAGGCTTGCCAACGCCAAGGGGCTGTACTGCGGAGCCGGGAGGACAGCCCACTGCAATTGACTATCATACCACGCTACCTCTCGAGAATGTGCACCACGATACAAGCACGGTAACACCACCACGCCACACGAAACAAAGAGCTGTTCTTCCTATGCATACCGGTCGGCGGTCATCTTACCAAAACGGAAACAGGCCCACCAACCGCTCGTGAAATACGGTACACCACGGCTGGCTGGCTAAAGACACGTTATGATGGCGGAGCTCTAACAACACATGAAAGATTTATCTGCTCTAAATTATGATATCCCTCCTTTCCTCCACAAGGCATATTGTGAAGGATCATTGCAGGGAGGGAAAAAAACAAAAACATGACTTGTCTACCACTCCTCCTCTCTCTGTCTCGGGGGAGCGAAACTCACATGGAGAAGTCAACATTGCTAGTTACAGAAAGCACCCGATGCAATTACCAGCCAATACAAAACAAAAACGCACCATATACCTTTCAATACCTGCACCCACATCTCAAATATCAAAGTGCAAACCACCGGTAACATACCCTGAAGCGGATCGTATTCGCCAATCTCATCCACCCATCCATCCAAATGCTCGAGCACACGGCCCTATCCCCAACACACAACACCTCACATCATCACATCCCCCGCAGCCCCATCAAAAGGTACAGTACAGCAGCACAATACACTCAAATCCAAAAAACCGAAGCCCGGAAATTAAGAGAGTGTCTGCTCTACTATCCATAAACTTACTCCACAACCCACAGCTCACATGCCCTAACCTCCAACCTCAAAACAAAACCCTCACCGCGAGGTTGTTCTCCACGCCATCCCGGCCATCTCATCCAAAGCCATAGGAGTAAAAGGCAAACCAACCAACCATTGACCCAACATAAAGCAATCCAATAAGAAGCTGTGGGGTATTCCCTCCCTCCCTCCCTTCCTTCATCCCTTCTTTCCTTCTGGTCCCCCCATCCTCCAGCCAAGATTCGGCGCGTTTCACTCCGGCGCAACGAGCGAACGAGGGGAACTTTGAATTAACTTGCGCTAATGGAAATGACACCGGCAGCTAAAATGTGAATGATGTGATTGGAGTACCCCATACTTTGGCGGCGCAGCGAGTACATAGAAAGTAGGAGGTGTTTATGTACGCATGTGTGTGTGTGTATGTGATGCTTGCGTGCTTTGGTAGGGGGTGATGGTGCTTCACAATAGACTACCGGTACCACGATGCTATCCTCTTTTCGTCTGTATTTTGTAGTACCGGCACTACTACTAGTAGTAGTAGTAGCAGTAGTAGTAAGCTCAACAAAGCTATTCCTCATACTAAAGGGATTCTTCTCTCTCTCTCGCTCTCCCTCCCTCCCCCCTTCAAACCTAAGTACGGCACGTCCCGTAAACCAACTACTTCCGCAAACAGGATACAAACGGATGGATAAATGGTCCCCAGACCGAACCGTCAGCCTGAGCCGCCAACTTATACCAATCCCGTATCACACAATGTGCAAATGCGTAGAGCACAGTAACAGTACACCACATACACGCAGTACACACTCCTACCATACCAGTATCTACAATTGCGCGACCCCGCAACCGGCGAAATCCCTCCCTCCCTCTCTCCCCTCCCTCCCCTCCATCCTTCCCTCATCCTCCATCCTCTTCCCCTTCCTCCTTCCCCCTTCCCTCTTCTCCACATATAACTTACCACTTGTACACCCCCTGAACAAAAAAAAGGGGTGAGAGAAAAAAAAGTAAAAAGCAATGGAATAATAATAATAATAGTAATAGTAATAGTAATAATAGATAGCATAAGTATTAATTGTCGATAAAAGCGCAAGTCATGCTTCGGATGGGGTATCCCCGTTATAGTAGCTTACGATGGTCTAGTCGATTCATCAACTCAACTCAACTCAACCAAACCATGGATAGATGGATGGAGGATGACCAAGCTGACTGGCCGCCTAGGAATAGAATGTCATATATACCTGAGTACATATGGGTATCTGATTCCCTGCCAATGATACCCAACTTGCCCATCGAGCTAGCGGGGGAGGAGAGGGGGGGGAGAGGTGATGGACCTTGTCAGCACTTGGTTGCGTGGCGTACTGTTGACACCCTTGCTATGATACTGTAACTCCACTGGCTTATCGATAAGGCGGGGAGCGGGGTTTCAAGTTTCAAATTTCAAATTTCAAATTTCAACTGAAGAATGGGGAAGGAAGATGACCGGCATTGTGATATGATGGGCCAAGAAATCAATGCTCGAGATGGGAGATGTAGATTGCGCGAGTAATCACGGATATGATACTGTAAATATAACTATAAGGAGAAAGAGAAGAATCATGACATGATCAATCAATTAGGCCCCTTGCCTGCTTTTCCAATTCCCCCCCCCCCCCCTTCCTCTTGTGAGCCCAATCTACATAAGGAAAAAAGTGACAAGCAGATAATATGAAAACAAGAGCAAACATTAGAAAGAAGAGCGGATGCCAAGAATAGAAAAAGCATAGCTTAAACGACAATGAAAACCCAAAAAAAAGTACTCCAAGTTGCGATCTCTACCGGCTTTTCCCCGTAACATTTTGAAGCATCCTAGATATCCAGCCCCAGGCGCATGCAACCCCCAGCCCCAATCCGATATAAAAAAACCCAAGGGGTATAAGCAACAAACGATCAAACAAATGTTATGATATCATACGAAAACAAAAAACGGTCTGCTAAGGTGGTTTTAAAGGGTAGGGCAAGGGAATTATACAAGCATATGCTCGAGCTCGACAAGTTGTGGAAATTCCTTTATTCTGTCAGAGTGGATGCCGGAACTACGGCATCCATTCACCAAAAACTCCTCCAAAAGCAACAGTTCTTGGAAATCCTCCTTGTAGACTGCGTCTTGAGCAGGGGTTGGCCGGGGGAGCGGCCGCCTTCCAAAACCTCCATATCCGAAATAGGTCTGCAGACAGCTCTTAGTTCCGACAACACCCCCCTTAATCGCACCCCAGTCACCGCGAGCAACAACCGCTTGCATCCTCTCAGCCTCTTCGCTTCTTCCCTCAACGTAGAGGTTGAAAACCTCAGCACACGCTTTCGGAGCGATGTTCGCAAGTCCGCCAATGACGCCCTTGCCGCCTGCAATCAGGGATTGTAAAGTAAAGTCCGAGGATCCGCCCATTGTCATAAAACCACTTGGCGCGGCATTCGCGACTCTGGCGAGCTTCCCGGTATTGCCGCAGGTGAGTTTGCAGCCAACGATGTTGGGATGTTTGGAGAGCTTGGTGATGGTGTCCGAATCAAGATCAATTCCCGCTACGGCACCGGGGTAATTATAGATAAGAATGGGAATAGGCGATTGATTGGCGATATCGCTGAAAAACTCATATTGAGACTCCCCGTTGTACAAGGCGCGATAGTAAGCCGGGGGAAGTACCATGGCATAATCTCCTCCAGAAAGCATTGCGTCGTGGCATAATTCGATCGACTCACGAGTGGATTGAGCCCCACAACCGACAATCACCGGAACACGGCCAAAGCCAGCATCATCCAGAGCTGTTCGTGTTGCAGCGGTGACAGACCGGCGCTCGGATTGGCTTAGATGGACAGCTTCTCCATTTGAACCTTGGGTGACAAGACCAACGATACCAGCTTTCACCAGGCGTACCGAATGACTTTTAATTGTGGGGAGATCAAGGTCCTCAGTGTCAGGATCGAAAAATGCAGGCGTCGGGGCATAAATCCCGGGACGAAGGGGACGAAGGGTTTCGCCAAATGAATTTCCATTATGGGTGTTCAGATACGAGTCTGTAAGGATATTCCTCCTACCCTTTTTCCCGCTCGAAGCACAATGATTGCTACCGAGGTGTGGAGCACCAGCTTCGCTATGTAAAGCAAGACCGCTGAGGGTAAGAGTGAGGTCGCTATCGCTGTGTCCGGAATGTTCGTTTGTGTGAGGAGGCATAGTTGCAGAGGACCTGGAGAGGTTTAAGATTCGCGATAGTGCTAAGGCAATACTCGGTGATGGCGGAGAGGGAGGTCAGATATGAGAGACCTAGGCAAAATGGAGGAATATGTAGCTGAACAGTAAAACAGGAGAAGGGAGGTGGGGCCAACGATAGTACTGAAGGTGCTAGTAGTTCTGATGAGCAAACAAAGGGGGCGCAGGTAGTCCTTAAATACAGCAGTGTCTGAGAATATATAGCTGATCTCATCCTAAGCAAGAAGATACTTGGATAGGTTTAGGGAGGGACGCAGCATGAGGTCTGGCGTAAGCCTTGATGGGGCGTGCTATGATAAATCAAAAGTTGTACCTACCACTACACCATAACCTATACTCCCTCCCCCTCCCCCCAATTCCCCATGTCAAAACACTCCCGCAGGAACCAATTGAGCAGCAACTTGGAGAGCCCAGTCCCCACTGGGTAATCCCATGAGGCCCTCCGCCGAGACAAGCCGGAGGCTCTGAGCCAGCAACATCCAAGGCGGCCAATCTCCATGGTGACAGTTTGGCGTATACTGTAGCGTCACAAGAAAATACACGAACCGAGAATGGCTAGGGCGACAGCAAAAGAGAAAATTAAGGTAAATTGTGAGTGGACGGAGTCGTGAGCCCTGCCCTAAAGACGGGGCAATAGCTACCATCGAGCGGGCAAGCAATCAGCAAGAAATAGCACCGACTCCCAATGCGAGTGGATTTTTTTCCCTTCTTTCAACATTTCCATTTGATCCTTCTTTTTCCCCTTTCCTATCTATATCCGTAGGAATAATCATATCTACATCAGCATCAAAAAAACGCAGTGGGCAGGCTAGCGACCATAGGTGGGCAGGCAAACGAGGGGGGGAGGCGGCGACACCGATGGCAGGACGCGGGTGCGTGTGGCCGCGAGGTACTCGAGTACAGTGAGTACAGCAAGAGTAGAGTGGGGCACGGCGGGAGCAGAAGTAAGAGGAGCAAAGGGGAACGATAGTGCGCGTGAGCGAGTGTGAGCGTAAGGGTGTGAATGTGTAAGTGTGTGAATTCGTGAATCCGTGTGAGCACAGGTACTGGTACGTGAGACTGAAACTGTGAGTGTGAGCGAAAGTGGCTTCCAGGGAAAGCTTCTGTCCTCCCATCCCACAGCTACGGGTGGTAGCAGCGTGGGGGTTCCTCACAACACCTCCGCCCGTCAGCCTACTATCCATCGTGGGGCTACAACTTACAACAAAGAAAGGCACAAAATAGAAAAATGGAGAAAGGGAAAGAAAAAAGAAAAAAAAAAGGACAAACCCGAACTAAAAGTAGAATCAGGTTACCGAACTCTTCATCAGGCTTGTAAGCCATTCCAAGGCCTATGCCAGCCTCAAGCAGTAGAGTGGCCAAAAAGCACTTTGATAAGTACTATTTGGACAGCCTTCCCGAGTATCTCACCATCCTCGATTGACAGAGGGGGTGAGAGACGAAGCCGCTCGAGTGCAGCAGGGGTCAAATTTTGTTATGAAGGTACAGTAACATACCGTAGATTTCTGTCAATGCCGTTCCCGTTCCTCTCCTATCGGTAATCCATGGTATTATGAAGTCTCAGTCGTTAAAGTACCGGTACCTGGCTGATTCGAAAGACTGTTGGCCGTCAAGCATTTACCATCTTGAACCACGGGACGAGGAAAGAAAAGAAAAAGAAAAGAAAGACTTTGCCGGTATGTAGCGGCGACTTTAATCGCGAGCGTCAATCAGAGACAATCTTGGACACTGATATGACCGCCCCCCTGCTCTCTACTTCCCTACCAGCTGCGGCGGATTGGTCTGGGCGCTCTCTTTGCTTTTGCTTTTCTTTTCCCAACAGCTTCAGTTGTACTCGTACTCGTGGCTTGCCACCAGAAGTTTTCACTACTGTAGTGGCAATTAGAAAACTTGTGTAAAGCATAGAGCTTCCTTGAGAGCCTATTTTGGCGGTTGTGGAGATGATCCGGAGGAGTAGGAGTCTACTGGAAGAACACCAGTCGAACGTACCGCCGCAAGGTGAGCAGTGACGCCGAGTACCACCGCAGCAGTTCCCAGTAAAGGAACGACAGCAACACACCCCGCACAAGTGCGCCCACTGGCTCGGAGGACATACGACAGCCAGCAGAAAGCCTCGCCCATAGCTGGCCGGACCTACTGTTTGCTCTATTACTCGAGCATGCAATCCGAGTACCATAGCGCACACCTTTTTTGCAAACTCTTCTACTCGAGTACACGAAGACTCTACTGTACGGTACTCAGTGAGGGACCCGCCAATGAGCTTCCAGAGTTCATCCAATTCCAATCCTTTTACCGGCAGGTGAAACGACTTCATTCGAACGACAAACCCCATTCAATAATAAATATAAATAAATAAATATGCTTATATTAAGTAAACTTTATCAACCTATGTAGGTAACCATCTCACACACTCTCCGCGGCGGCAGCTGCCCCAAGGGAGAAAGCTACGAACAATCCTTGTGTCCTTCCAAAGCGCATACTGGCACAGTCTTCGAGTACTGCCCTCTGTGACACTGTGGCCCGCTCCGGTTCGTCACCCAATCCCCTTCCCAAATCCCTCAACTTTAATTAAATTTCGGAACAGTTGTGATTCCATTCGAGCACTTTCATATTAGATTGATTGACAACTGGCATATATCGTATGGGGTAAGGGTGCTGCCCTAGCCATCTTATTTCTGTGGGCATAGTGCAACGGGGTGTTGGTGTTGTAGATTGGCGATATATGGCTATAATACCGTACAGTACTCTGGAAATGTATGCGTAAGGCCGTATCTGCAGCTTTTCAATTGTACTACAATTGGGGCTCTACCTCCCGCTTTTTCGCTTTTTCTTTTTCCCTTTTTTCAGCTGGAAAGGAGGTCACTGTGCGCTGATATCGGCATCACAGCGCCCAGCTCCGAGATATCGGGGCAAGAAACTCTGTGGGAAGTTCGGAAATGTACCTACAAGGCAAACTCACATGATCGATGACATGGCGGTAAGGGGGACCCTTAGAAGGCTCTTGAGAGGTTTTTCCGATCTTTCACCTTAAGTCTGATTTGTTCTCATGAGGCTGTCTCTATTTTATTGGTATCCAATTGCTTTTCCCTCCTTGTAACACCCTTTTTTTCCTGCATGGAAGGCTAAGTTACCCCCACGCGCCGTTAATAGTACGGTACCGTACCGCACTCGAACGTTTCGCTTCCAAGTTTCCGGTTCCTGAATTGTTTGGTGTGAGCCGAAATTGCTCCTTTTGAGACTAACAACAACAGCAACTCTAGCGCTCGTGTTAAGAAAGTGTAGAGAGAGTTTAACCTATTTTGAAAAAGTAAATTTCAACAAAACACAAGGAGGAGGTACTATCCTGTATTGTAGAACCAAATACCGGTAGGGTAGAAGGTTGGGAATCTCGGGGCGCTGGTGCCCAGGCCCAACACCCCACATTCAACTACTCGAGTACCCCAAAATTCCCCCCCTGCCTTCCCTCTTCCCCCCTTACCTTGTCAATCCCCCCCCCCCACACACACACACGATAGACGTCATGCCAGGATGAAGAGGAAACAGAAACACACACAGCTGTTTCCTCGACGGAGCTCTCCCACCGGTAAACCAATTAGACAAGGCTCCCCGATAGAAGCCCAGTTCCCTGGGTTCCCCATTTCCAACAATTGGCACGGCCCCCTTGCACACCCACAGCCTCATCCCACGCCTTTTTTTTTTTCACTTCTTATCTATTTCTCTGTTTCATCTGATGAACCGCTCGCCCACTCGGGTTTTCTGGAAGGTCATCCTCGCATCCAGTGTGCGGAATTGGGATACCTGAAGCCAACATTGAACATTTGTTGGGTTTTGTTTTTTCTTTCCTCTTGTAGGTGTTCGGCATGAGGTCCCGGGACATTTGAGTCCAGATTTAGTGTGGGAGCTCAGATGAGCACAGGTAATCTGCCATGCCGAGTTACTCGAGTACAGTACAAAATTTTGATCCCTATGCTTGGGTACAAAACTTGTACTCTCTTTCGCTTGTGCAAGCTTACCGAAACCTTGTGCTCGAGTACCGTACTGTAGGGTACTCATAATGGAACGGCATTTGTGAACAGGACCACCATTGCATGACGCTAAGATCTAAGCAAAAGAACCGGATTTTGGCGGTATGCAAATATCAGCAGTGTTCACAAACGCCTCAATTACGAGTAAAACATGGCGTTCAGACCAGCTGAGCGCCATATGACATCTGTGAGTCTGGATTTGAATGTTCTCAAATCCTTCTCCACCACCACCGCCATCGTCATTGTGAGCCCTGCTGAAAGCTTTTGATTAGACGAGGCCACAAGCCACTCAGACACCCCCCCCTCGCTCGGGCGGCTGAACTTTAACAAGAAGCTTTCCTATCGCAATTAATCAAATATATTATACTGACTGCGCCTGTGGTGATCTTGGTGAACTTGGCGGAATTTTGCGAGCGAAGAGATCAGCTGGTGATTTCCTCATAGGAAGTTAACAAATCAGCATCTGTCCGAGTGGGGGGGGGGGGGGGTGCCTGCGTGGCTTTAAATTCAAGATATTACAGTTTTGCCCCCGCATCTTTTCGTAGAGTCGGATTGGAGCTAAACTAAGGGCAGTCAAGCCAACGGGAGGGGACCCCAAATCGCCACACCTTAAGCAAACAGGCAAACAGCGAAAGACCATTGGATAGGCCCCCTCAGCGTGAATCCGGCTCTTTCGAAAGAGATTCTCGTGTCTCTGGATTGGAGTGGCGTTCTTTTCGGTGGTGACGCACGAAAAGTGGCGGGACTTCAATCCGGCAACATGGGTACCGATGCGGTGTTGTAAATTTCCCAAGGATGCGATAGGAAACCCAGAGCTTGGGTTCGCTAGGGGTCGTGCTGAAAATTTCGCTCTGAAGAATCATGTGTACTATGAACTCCCAGGTTCTAGTGGCTTGCTTTTTGTCCCGCGAGTTTTTTTTCCGCAGCCCCTAGCAAATCTACTGGTACTGTGCTGCACTCGAGTGAGCCATTAAAAATTGGGAAAAGTGATTGCCCAGGCTCTCTGCTCAACCACAAGACTAGATCAAAAATTGGAGGAGGCAGCAACTGAGAACAGGTCCTAGTGTAACATCTTAAGAACGGCATTACAAGTACAATAACGGACAAAATGTGTAAGCCAGAATGAGAAATATCCCAATTCCGGATGAGTCTATTATTATAACAAAATTCCCTCTAAACCTCCTGCTCTTGTTCAATTGGATATCGTGTCAAAGCAATTGGTCTGAGTATTTGGACTTCTATAAAACCACATTGCTTTCCGGGCAATATCTGTGTGGTCGTCCTGTGAGATCCCGTGAAATAATTTCTAAATTGGCTACTCTCCAGTTCCCGACTTCCAATGACCCACCCGAGCACAATATCACCACATTGTCGTGGCCATCATTTTGCCCGCGGGTAGGAGCGCCTAAAGGAATACCGGGTCCAGCCACGCATGATACGAGATGGGCTATGTTCCTATTAAAATATCTGGCCTTTTCCCGATTGTACCCCCCGAGTACTCAATTCCAATTATACTTACGCTCACCATATTAGCTCTGTGCTTACCGGGACCATCATCGATTCGGAAGTACTGTAGTCTCATCCCACGAGATATACATACACACGAGGTCCGAGGCAATGGGGAAGGAAGGAAAGTTATCGTGCTGCACAGGCATCACACTCGGAAGCACAGTCACAAAACAGTTCTCGGTAGCCGTGCCAAGCTAAGCGTGGGGTGCGATGGGCCACCGTATCTCGGATTACTGTGTGAAAATCTCCCTTACCGGCACTCCATATTCATCTCCGGTAGCCGGGCGAAAGGTGTTGATCAATTTCCAAGTAAGCTTTCCAAAACCGACCAAGCCCCTTCCCCTCCCCTCCCCGAAAAAAGTCTACCCCGCAGGGTTTATGTTGCGACATCCATCCTCCCTTGGGGTCTGTGTGTAGGTTTTGGATCTTTGAACATCATGGTCAGATTCGCAACTGGGCTGGTGTTTTAGATCCTGACTACTGTACTGTTCCCACTAGTTTACTGTACCTTCCTGCCCTGTTGTTACGGCCCCAGTTGACTTTATCTAATAACGTCGTTTTTGGCGTTCACGGAGAATAAATCCGCTGGGCCTTGCGGGTTCTGTGCTGTGCGGACTCATTGGCGCGGTGCGTGGGATGAATGAGTACCAATAGATATCTAGTACCGGAATAGCAACTGGATGCCGTGGATGGCTTGGAAGGGGAAGAGAGCGAGGAGAAGCCTCACACGACCTCATTCCTATACCATACCATCCCATCCCATTCGAGCACTTGTAAGTCTTGTTTTTTTTGTTTTTTTTTAATATATGCGGGAACAACACTGCGAGGGTTCAAGGTTTATTGCACTCGAGTAGTTTAGTTAGTTAAGGTATGCCCTAGCCAAAGATTTTTGTTGAAGGAATACGGGCACTACCGTAATATACTATTATCATGTAGATTCGCTTTAATTCCTCTTCAGCCTCTAGTAAATCACCTGGTCTCGCTCTCGGATATCTCGTGGGCTTGGGCCCCTGCATACACTACACTAAACGAGGGGAAAAAACTCATGTATTATATATCTCTATTGTCTCATTGGTCGTGATCCCCACGATGGTCCAATGGAGTTTGTTTCGCCCACCTAAACGAAAAGCGGAGCCCGCTCCCATCATCTTCAAATGGGCAATGTATGACATGTACTTTGCCCATACACTAGTATATGTATTACATATAGCCAATGTCTTGAGTTGGGCAAGTTGGTGAGGTGTTTGCTTTTGTTTCAGGGAATGGGATGAAGGGGAAAAAAATGGGGCAGACACAGTATCTGGTAGAGAGTGTACTGCACAGCACGCGCATACAGTGCCGTGGTACATAAAGTATGTACTGTACTCGTAATGTCGTGACGTTTGGAAAAACGGATTCCCATTGCATACAGCCAAAATTTGACCGGAGCCTCGGAATCCTGTGCGGTATCATATGCAATATCGGTCCGTTTTACAAACGTCACGACATTACGAGCAACTTGGAGTCTTCTGCAGTATCGTCGATCCCCCAGATCACCAAATCCACGGGTTTGATAACTTACCTGTATGTATGTGTGTGCGAGGACATTTTCTCTTCCTGGTGGCCGGCTGTGGCAAACTGCTAGTTTACATCCGTCCTTTTAGCACCCTGCTCTGGAAATTTGCCACCAATTAGGATACCTAGGCTAATATCTTGGAAGAAGGGGAGGAATGAAGTGGAAAAGAGAAGGTGGTGGGCCGGGAGGGTGCAGTGCAGTGCTAAGTGCGGTATGATACTCGCATCAACAAGGAATTTTGCCTATTCATGCATGATTTGTGTGGCGGCTTTCTTCGGCTATTCGGTATCCGGGATAATTGGCCACAGGCTATTGACTAATCCGCTCTACTCGAGTACTGGTGTGGCAGACTTCAAGTGGGGACCCAAAAAGCTGGTAGTTCCCATACAAAAGTATCCAACTGAATTACCACACATAGACTACACTGTACTAGTACTAGTACTCGAGCACTCCACAACCACTAGAGCAACAAAGTGGGGGGAGGGGAGAGATTTAGAAACGAGACCCGTCTGGGCAGACCTGGACGCGGAAGGGGAGGGTAGCTTTTACTCGAGCGGGCCCGGACTTCCGTTGTATCATATTCTTTAGCACAGTTGTCGTGAATTGTCGTGAATTGTGAGCGATATTTTCGAGCGGCTTCTCGCAGTTTTGAAAATGCGGAGAAAAACGCTAAAGCAAACTAGCTAGCCACTTGCTGTGATAGTCAGCCCAGGGGCGATGATTTAGTGCTGGGGACCTAGCAAACGAACAGAGCATGCATTCCGCCTACGAACTTAGGGCTATGCTTGTTCCTCTTTTTTTCTTTTCTTTTCTGCAAAGGGTCTCCCAACTCATGCTTTTCGTCAGTCAGTCACACGACATCAGGACATATAATTAAGGGAAGAAAAAACATCTCTCACCCTGGCATTTTTTTCCCCCCTACTATCGTTATTCGAGTATGGCACCGTAAGGTAGTCTGCATATCTGGTTTTTCGTCTGTAATGATTTTCGCATAGTGGCGTCTGCTAGTATGGAATGGGAGGGAATACCTTGAGAGCAAGCAGGCTACTGTACGATAGTGGAAAACCTTTCCCTCATTTTCGAAGGGCAAGCGCGGGGGTTCAAACGAAAGAAGAGAATACTCCGAAGGCAACTTCCCACCCCCCTCTTAGATGTTTGCGTGGGGTAGCTCCCTCGCTGGATACGAGGTATATAGGGATCTTCCTAAATCCGTGATAATAATACTGAGGGTTAAAAGGCGTTTCCAAAACGCCCTATACGCTATATACCCGAAGGCTCTTGCATGGTATTGGTAGGTTTTGTGTATCCTGAGCCTTGATTTATGCAAGCCGATGGCTTGCATAATTGAGTTGGAGGGTCACGCTGGGTCTACAATGATTGGCTAGGGGGGGACGCCGCTTTCAACAAAATAATATCCTTTTTGAATATGCTTTGGGAATTCACCTGACCCCACGTTTTTATGGATCTGCAGGGCCCGCTGCCCAATGGATTGTGGGTAGGAGGAGGGGGAGGAGGGAGGAGGGAGGAGGTGTGGTGGTGGTCAGAGTATGGTGGGTTCTCTGGGAGAGCCGGTTACTTGGACCCTATTCCACTACAGCCAGCACCATACCATACATCAGTTTTCCTGTGGGACATTCGCAATAATTTGCTGCATAAACTCATCTCGATGCACTGGAGGAGGACTCTTCACCAAAAACGCATGATATATTGCTCGTTGGGCGCTCATGAACTTTGTAGCCCGACTTTTGATGAGCCAACGCTTAGGTGTGTCCTTTTTGCATATCTGCCCTCGGACCGGGTCCTAGCTTTTAACATTTTTACCCTTTTTTTTATTTACTCCCATTGAGAAGAGCCAACGCTGATAGGTCAATGTACCGTAGCCGGCATTGGGTGTGATCCTATGTATTTCATTAGTCGTCCATACAATGATAATTGCAGCTAGGAAGTGCAGATTCTCACTTAGATATTGAACGAATCGTATCGCTGAGATGTATGTTCTTGGAAACCTCCTACTCTTACCTGTATAATCCCTAGGAAGGCATAGATGGGGTAGATCATAAGTTATACGGAGAAAAACATATGCACGTCGTGATAGCTGGCATTAACTCAGTGAAGGGGAGAAAAAGAAAAGGAAAAAAGAATCAACCAGCCAATAGCGGCTATTAAGGGAAATCCGGTCATTCGTCTAAAAAAAAGAAGGAAAGAAAGATCAAAACTTAAGGAAAAATAGTCAAAATAATCGAAATTAAAATAGAATAGAACATCATACTTGTACCTGTGAATATGGTTTAAGGCCTCTTGGACAAATCGACAACGCTCCCCCCCTCACCAGTATTTAATTTGGGCTCTTTTGCCAGCACATATTTCGAATCAGTCCGACAGATAAGCTTATTGTGGGGGAGCGTTATTCTCGCAAAGTGGCCTGCTTAGATCTAGATAGGGAGAGCTGAATGGGAAATTTGGGACGTACTGTACCTTGTGACTACAGTAGTATTATAGTTCCGCTCAATGATTGCTGCTATTCCCTAGGAGGTCAAATCCTCAGTGAGTCTCCAGGGTTTGCGTTTCCATTCGGGCTGTGCCTCTTCCGGACAGGGCCCCTGTGAGAAAACGCGGCCCAGTTCGCAATACCCAATGTATTCCTGGCTTTGCTGGGGAGAAGTAAGTTCGCCAGCATATCCGCAGACTGACTGAGTGACTAACTTGCTGCATTCACTTGATCACCGCTAATGTCAGCGGCGTGTGGCCCCACTAGTCGTACGCTATCTAGAGTGAAAACGGAAAGCGAGCGCTACTCTGAGTATTCTGAGTAAGAAGTCTCGCGATCTAATCCACAAACATCGGAGAATTATAGCGAGACAATCGCTGATGTAATGACGATCGGTCTCTGTATAAGGATGTCAGTGCGCTAGTCAAAACTACGCTCGAGTATCGACACCGCGCATAGCCCCGCATGGCTGATCCGGAGAAGTGCGAAAATCGAGAGAGAAGAGTAGGATCCATATTGTGCTGTGCTGGGGGATGGGATGGTGCTTGAGCCGCCGGACATTTCTGAGGCCACCCTGTGAGTCGAAGCCAGCGGGATAGGTCTCTTATGATCTGGGCCCAGAACAGCACATATATCGTCATAACGGTAAACAACGTTATGTTCATCGAACGCGAGTGATACTGTGTGCAGAAGAGGGATTCCAAGGAGCACGTAGGGCGGGCGAGTGAGTGGTAAGGCAAGTGGCGTTGTTCTATTGAAGTGAAAATTTTGAATGTTTCGGGCCGATTTACAAGTACTCTTGGCTAGCCGGTTTGTTATAAAATAATCGGATTCCCCATTACGTTGTGGGAATGTTTCAGCATGTCCGCGAAAGTGACAATTAGGGTCAACGGTCCCGGGTGCTCGCGTGGCCTCGGCGCAACGAGGAACCCGAACGACTGAGGGGGCCTGACCTACGTAACCTCAGACAGGAATGTTTAGTGCCGGAAGTTTGGACTCGGATGTCCCAAAAGACCCAGACCCATGGCTGGCCGCAGCGTTCCTTACAGTCACGCTAACGTGGTCCCGGATCTCCCGATTCTATTACCGGTTGCTTTATGGTAAAATAATGATAACAAAACCCTAGCCCTTCTCCTCTTGTAAGTGATAAAACGTAGCTTTACGTAGTTGACCACGTGCGCTACCGTCGAAAGTTGGGCCAAAGGAGCGGGAGAGCCGCATAAACACCGCCAATCGTAGATGAGAGTCTCATTATGACGAGAGACTCGTCATCTCTCATTCTCCGCAATCATCGCACAGGAGCTATGTGTGCGATTGTCGATTGGCGTAATTGAAATGGGAAAAGGAAAGGGAAGAAAATGGGGGTGGGGAACCACTGGGCCGGAAGGTATCCCTTGAACCAACACACCAAACTTCTCAAGCTCCGATTTGATTCGCCGAGCTGGCATCCGGATAGATGAATGGACTTGTGTGGTCAAATAGGTTCCTGGTAAGGCTAGTTTATCCGAGTGATAGGTGATGACGGCTGTGGAGGCAGACCCCGCTGAGGAAGGTTCCTGTAATAGCCGGAAATATAGGCAGTATTCAGAATAGGACAACACACGACCTGTGGTTGGTTGTCTTGTGAGTATCGAGTGATCTGCACTTGCAGCCGAGGGCTGAAAAAAGAAAAAAAGAAAAACATCGTCAGTCTACGATGAATTATGATTTTCGTCGCAAACCTCATCGAACACTTGGAATCTTGGCGGGAGGGGGCGGGGATTTGACCTCATCGCCCAAGGGGTTTGCTGTCATTTTTTTATTTTTTTGGCGGGGTGCATGATCTGCGCCATGTTCGTGCTTCCTGAGCCTAGAATCAGGAAGGATTTTATGACGGATAGCTGCGAGTAGTGGCACTAATTGGGTGATCGCCCATCTCATTTTAAAATACGTGGATGATCGGGCTGAGGGTTCTATCGGCATCACTTCCCCCGTTCTTGAAATATGAAACACTAGTTACACAGACAGGAATAGAATCAGGAATGGGAATTCTGGAATTCCGGGGGTGGGAACATGGTGTTTGGAGGAGCGAATTGGAGGCCTATACCCAATCCGAATCTCAAATTTGTTGATTTTTTCAGGCCCTCTCTCTCTCCAATGAGCTCTCCCCAGCTCGCTCGAGGTCTGCCTCCTCACCCTAAAGACCGCAGGCCAATTGGAGTTGTGTCACGGGTCCGCAAACTTGCTGTCGTGAAACCTGTGGGAAGCAATTTGAAAATCACGTGCTGGGGAAACGTTCTCCAATTATTATCTCAGCCTTACCTTTGCTCGGGAGGAGGATTACTGGCTGGGAAATCGCGCTTACCAAGCGTAAAATGTATGGCTAGATTCCAGTCAGCTGGTCGGTTAATCTATTGCGCTTGCTTGTAAAAAATCTCCAGCACAGGTACAGCCGGTATAAGTTCGGAGCATGATCAGGGGGCATGCAGAGACGAGTGATTAATGGTGGTCTAAGATCCTTAATGGGGTTCTCCGGTTGATCTGCAGGAAGATGTAATATGCAAAGCAAAGAAAATTTCTGCAGTCCTCTTGCCCTGCTGGCTCACGCGTAGGAAGGCCTTAAGTCCTGGGTTGTGAGAAAAGGGGGAAACACGTTATTACCCCCCCCGTGGCCTCTCTAACTCCCACTAACTCATGGGATCTCGGGTATAGCGAGCTTTCCGATTTGGCCTCCATATTTTCACCACTCAAACAGGATCTTCTAGGTGCGGGTCGGTCCGAAATTTTGTCAGGATGGTTTCCACCTCAGCACTTTGGCCCCGTGACGGCCCGTGCCTGCTGGCGCCATGTTTTGCCCCAAAAAAGGACCCTCAGCTTTGGTTGGCCAGCGGGGAGTGTCTTAGTGTCTACGGGAACAAGTAGTCGAATTTGTTTCAAACCGGTTCCAAACCCCAGTGCCGTAATTGGAAACAAGAGAGAGAAAAGTAAAGATTTCTGGGAGAGGTTTCTGGGGCCTGTGGGATAGAGTAGGTGGATTTGTCTTTGAAGAAGGAACTACACACAAGCCACTGGTCATTATCTCTACCTTCTAACTGGCCCTAATTGCTGGACGAATCAGCCTATTCACGGATTCTCACTCGAAATAAGCTAGAGTTGGACCGGCGCTTCTAGCAGCTAGTTGCGCCCTTGATACGCGCAATTACAAAAAAAAAAATCCCTGCTAAGGGCAGCCCAAAGGCTAAGGGTGTGGGGCCTGGTTGAGCCTTCGCACCCGATTCGGCGGTATCTCGGATTTTTTCCGAAAATCCTGGGTTTCACTTTCAACGACATCAGGATTTACGGGAAAAATATGACCGAGGCATGCTGCCTTGAGTGGATTTTTTGCAGTGAGTTGCTTGACCAATTACACCCCCAAAGCCTGACTACTACCAGAAACTATGCCTGTCCTGACCTAAGGACCTCGGTTCGATCATTGGTCAGGCCGAACGCCGAGACGCAGGTCCCAACACCGTGCTCGAAGCCAGGCTTAGGCACAGTATTGAATACTGCACTATAAACCTAAACCCTGAGATAAGTCTTGCTATGGCTAGGAGGCTCGCTTGGAATGCATAGCGCAGTGTATTTCCAGCGGGCGAATTTAACTTTCCAATCTGTCTATCTTTGGCTTCCTGGCAAAACGGACAGCAGTACCTGAGGGGTGCTTGAGACGGGCAGCATCCAGGCGTCCGCCATACAACCGCCAGGGACGGACACCTATACTGTAGAACGCCTATAAGCGCCTTTCAGACCGAGTATCGGGTTCACCGGCCCTCTCCCCTCGCCCGGCAGGTCTCTGTCACAGCCTATTCCAACACTGACAACGAAACCTATACTTCAGCGGAGGGCGGATGACCAGAGTTGAGCCAGGGAACTTAAAATTGAACACATTCAATAAAAGCTTGGCACAATGCCACTCGCGTACCAGTGCGCTGCCATTCGGGGCGTGTATCCTCCAGAAGGAATATACTTCCTGGGAAGGACCAGGGTATAACCCTTTGAGAAACCAAAGCTAGTCAAGGCAAAGTTAGCGCTTAGGCGGGGTTCCTGCTTCCTCGCAACTAATGAGGTGGGCGAAAGCCTTGTGGCTTTCTACCTAAGCGGTAAACTTTGCAGACCCTGTCTAGGGATGGCAGCCTACCCTCTTCCTAGATGAGGCGCTGTTCTTGGAGCGCTCAAGACTTAATGCCCGGCTTGAAAATGCGTGTAAAACTCCTAGTTACTAAGGCCTAAGGTAAGAAATCATTAGCACTTGCTAGCTATAGCACGAAGGCTTATTAGGGAGGGTAAACCCCAGGAGATGGAAAGGAAAGAGTGCCCAACTGTCCGCCTCACGTTCTCACTTTATGGTTAAAGGATAGCGGATGTGGCCCAATGGTATGTGATATGCCCTCATGAGGTCTGACATTCCGCCGGAAGAGCCCTATTTCTGAATAATTTAGTTAGGTCTGGTTTCTATCAACAGATCATACTTCCCAATATGGGGGAAGGGCGAAATGATTGGAACGGGGGCAATCCAGATCAACCTCGCATGCTCTAGCTCTTTGGATCATCACAATTACAGAGTGAGGCAACTTAGAGTGTCGGAAAAGAGGAGAAAGGAGAGGAGGAGCTGCTCTAGTCCCTAGCTACCACAAGGGAGTGCTCGGTGACCTGTGATTTGGGATAGCTGTGATTTGCAAACAGCCATTGCCAAACGTAACTATGATACAATTTTCGGTTTTCCAAATCGCAATTTGGGGCTCTATGAGAAGCCCTCAGTGCCCGCCATCGTTTACTGGCAAAATACTTGGGAGTACAAAACAAAAATATCGTAGCCCTAAATATTCACACATATGATACACTCGGGAATTTTCTCAAACCATGATGCCTCAAACACCCATTAAAAGTAATTGTATTATTGGGTTGGTGGTTAAGGAGGTGCTCCTACTCATCCCTCCTGTAAAGGGTTAGGCAAAATGGCTTAGACCTCTGGACATCGATTTAGTTAACCACTGTGGTTTGATTTATTGGCTAGACGCCTGATGTGTAGAGGGATCATAGAGGCCTTGCAAACTAACAAAACCTCCAAGCAAGAACCCTTAGTACGGCGTAGCCCCTACCATGATTTCTCTTGGCAACTTAGTCTCCATGGTTAAGCGCGATAAACCACACTGTCATAGGAACTCGAATAACGGGGCTTCGCGCTAAGACACCGAAATCACCTCTCTTGTATAGTGGGGTTAAAACACTATGAAAACTGACTCCTCAGCCCTAAAATAAGGTGGGATCCGGAAGGGAAGGGTGTCGGACTTTACCGGCAAAGGCAACTCCAACGCCCAAGCTCGGGATCTAATTATTTGCGTTCTTATAATACTCTACTGTATCATGCCGGCGCCTAGAACCCTCACACCAACCACCGTCCATCCGCCAACCGAAAAACCCTACCATAAATTTCACCTCTAATCACATGGCAGGAAACGACTACATACTCGAGTAGTCCCTAATTACCATAAACGGCTATCATACCCAGGCAGATGGAATGCAGGAACATTCCAGCACTAGCCACCGACCCATAACAATGCGGAAACGGCGAAATAAAGTTCCAACACCTAGGCGCCACTAGCGACCTCACCAACCACTCCCCGACCAAAACACGAGTGGTATCGTACGGTAGTGCACTGCCCGGTGGAAGCGTACAAGATATACGCACTTAAGATATTCGGTAATCGTCTCGAGGTGTTTTTGTCACTCGCTTGCACACACCCTGGGAGGAGCGAGATATTAGGGTGGACTCTAGAGTTGAGGTTTGAATAGAAGGGCGGTAAGAAGTTCCTGTTGGAACTATGATACGTTGGTAGCGCAGGAGAAGGCGCTATCGTGATGAAACTATCAGGGCCCACGAAAGAAACAAAACGCACATAATGCCACCAACAACAACCTCCCAAAACCTCCTCCTGTTCCTCCTCCCCCTACTCCTTACTCCGCTCATCGAGAATATAAACCCCCCTCTCCCCGCCCCCCCAATTCCCCCTCCTCTCAAGATAAACACAACCAACCAGCCCCTCCACCACCACACACGCACTCTTTAAACTACGCTCACTACCATCCTACCAACCCTCCTTTCCTTCCTTTAATCAAAACCAGTACTCCGAGTTGACCTCAATACAGTACCAAAATGCTCCTATCCAAGGCCATAATCCTCTCCCTCGCCCTCACAGTCGCGAATGGGCACATGGTACTGCAGAATCCACCCAGCTTCGGCCTCAGTGAAAACAAACTCTCCACAAAACCGGACTTCGACCTGAACGCTCCAATCACCAAGGCCCAGTTCCCGTGCAAAGGCTATCACAAAGACCCCGAGCGTGGAGCCGGGAAAAGCGTTGCGACTTGGGCTGCCGGGAGTGACCAGACCTTCAGGTACAATATTCACACACACACACAATTACCAGAGAATCGAGCAAATACTAATGGATCAAATAGTATCACCGGAGGCGCGGCCCACGGCGGTGGCAGCTGCCAAGTCTCCCTCTCGTACGACAACGGCGGGACCTTCAAGGTTATCAAGTCGTTCGTTGGCAACTGTCCGGTCGCAGGCCTCGAGTACTCTTTCCCCGTCCCACGGGATGCCGCCAGCGGTGCGGCGATCTTCGCCTGGACTTGGTATAATAAAATCGGCAATCGCGAGCTGTATATGGGATGTGCGGCCGTTACCATCACCAATGGCGGGAGCGGGCTGGGTAGTTCGTTCCCGAATGTTTTTGTGGCGAATGTTGGGGATCAGTGCAGTACGGTTGAAGATAAAGCGCTGGAGTTTCCGAACCCCGGCGCGGTGGTGGAGAGGAGTGGGGAGGAGGCGGCGAAGCCGGTGGGGACTGGGTGTGTTTAGGCTGGGGGAGAGGCTTTTCTTTTTGGAGGGGGGGTATGGGCGCTCTTTGTTGTTTAAACTGGGTTATGTTCTGCATTTAAAGTTTAGTCTGGTACTTAAAATTTTAGACGTTGTTGTTCCATATTTTCGGTTTTGATAGATGGTAACTCAGTCGAGGTGCTTTCAATTCCGAGTGAGTGTCAATGAGCGGCGGGCCGACATGGCTAGCAAAACCCAACTGACAGAGCCCACCACCAAGCCCCGACGTGAGAGACTTGGAACTCGAGTGTCAGCCCGTGATCTAGTGCAGCAAGCCCAACCCGGACCCTATACCACACGCTACCTGATGCAGTCCCCAGTGGGTATCCGCCAGTGGGCGATATGAGGTGGCGTTTCTAAGGAAGCCCGGTACGCCGCCTGAGGGTTTTTAGTGGTACGATCCCATAGATTGAACTTGATAGATAGCGAAACATGGGGTGGCCAATTCGTGTTAGAGGTCGCTGCCCCAGCGAAGCAGTTAGGGTTCAGCATACGGATTCCTCGAGAGTCTGCTCCAGTGTCCGTAGAAAAATATCTGCTCGGTTAGGCTTTTGCCTATGTTGTAGGGTGTAGTTAGTGTAGGAGTGTACTTGTAGTAGAAGTCATATCTATTCTTGCATATAGCATTATTAGCATGAGTGCTCGTCATGATTGCTTGCATCGCTTCCTTCATCCCTCCTACCCTTCTAGTCTATCTCTTTGGGGAAAAAAATCTCACCACTCGACCCGTTCAATAAAACAGCAGCAGAACCATTCCTAATATCCAAAGACGAGTGATCCCACGTGATCATCCGGCTATCCGCTCCTTAATTCATTCGTGCAGAGATATATACTACTATACATATACGTGCACACCTTCCAAACAAACGTGCGATTAGACAGCCGAGCAAACTGCAATACAACGTAGATCACACCCATCTACCGCCGCCCAATCGGCAGAAGTGGTGTTCGAAGTATCCACCGGCCTCTCCGGCCAGACACTCCCAATCCCGCTCCAAACCTTCAAATCCATAATCTCAGCCTCAACCCCCTCGCTGACATAGACCCCGACACCAAGCGCATCATCACGGGTTGGATAAACCCTAGTCGTAAGTGCGAACCTGCCGCCAACGAATACCTCTACAAGGCTTCCATCGACGAAGATGTTCATTTCTATATCTTCGACTTCTGTTCCTCCTTCCCCATCTTCACCGCCACCACAGCCGCTATTGCGACAGGAGATTGTGTAAGGCTTGTAGTCCCCACTCACCGTACCATTGCTGAATTGCTTGATGAGCGAGGACTTTGACCTATCGACGGCGATAAGGCTGGTTGCGGGATCAAACGTGATGGTAGTGACCTCCTCACCTCCTGGTGAGGCACGAATCGTGAATCCGACCGGGCCATCCGGCTCGTGGATAGTAGCCGATAGTTCAAAATTGTCGGAGGAAATTCCATCCAGCTTCTGCGAGGACGCGTACTTCTTGTCCCCGATCTGATGCTTCTGTGCTCTTCGGCGAAGACCCTTTACTACGTCTGGAAGAGGCTTCACACCTAAGCTTGTCACGGTGTAGGTTCCATTCGGGCCAGGCTCGGAGTACTTTGCATTTGTTGGGGTGGTGGCAGTTTTTCTGTCTGCTACTACGTTGTAGGTCTGGTGGACGAAGATTTCTCGGGGCAGGCCCATAGCGCCTTGGAACCCTTGGGCATTGACGCCGTAGTCGTTCATATCTGGGGGCGTTATCTAGTTGGCTGGCTGCAGGGGTAGGAGGGCGGGGGGGGGGGGTGGAAGGCTCATACCTTCATGGCTCCAGCCCCAGGCCACTCGGCGGGACTTCTTGGTGTCATCGAAGCTGGTGATGGCGTAGAGCTGTTTTTGTCAGGTACCTCTTCTCATTGCGGAAATGTGGTTAGGGAAACATACATTACCCCAATCAGCAGCTCCAACAGCGACGGGATCGAATTGCACGGAGCCGTTAGCACGACGGCTCATCTCTCCCCCCGCCCACAGAGTCCAACGGGCGTGTCCGGGGACACCACCACCCTCAGACCCCATAGTAGCGAAGAAGTGATCATTTCCCTGATGATCCTTCTACACCGCCAATCCTCGTTAGCACTATAGAGAGCCGTATGAGGGAGAAAGATATAACTTGCCAAGGAGAAAAATCCAGAAACCTCAAAGTTAAACCCATAAGACCCAGTCTCCAACACGTCCCCAAAAGTCTCATTACCCTTCGGCTCCCAAAGCGCGCCCAAGAAAGTCCACTGAGTAAGATTCCTAGCCGGCGCAGAATATAACGGAATCCTCGGCCCAACACCACGAATCCCACTCCCAAAAACCATATACCAATGCGGCTCAGTCTTATTCAACAGAATATCCATCTCCGGCCAAGGGAGGTAGAAGGGATCGCGCCAGCCGGTGATATTCCACCCATTGGGGGGATCAGCCATAATCGGGTTACCAGGGTACTTCTCCCACGTCTCTCCGCCGTCGTGGGAGAGTGCGAATGACTGCGACTCGGTCTTCGGGATGTACGGGATGTTCCATGCCGTCGGTAGAGAACTCACACTGGTGTAGATGAAGGCGAGAGTGCCGTCGACCTCGCCTTGGAGATTGGCGGCGTGCCCGGTACCCGAGAAGATTCCTTTGGAATCATAGGCACCCGGCCCAGTTACTAAGGCTGCGGCGGCATCGCCTTTCCAGCCCCCCACATCAACCCAGTCTACCATGTCGCGAGAGACGGCATGGCCCCAAGAGATATTGCCCCATTGGACATCATTAGGGTTCCACTACGCTCGAGTGTTAGCAGCGGGGAATTGCGGGTGCAAGGCGGGGAATTGCCTGGTACATAAGGTGGTAGATATCCCTAGTTGGATCATACATTGCTCCACAGGGGTCCTATAGAGAGCAATATCAGCAAAAATCTCGCGCAATTACTGGTAAACAAGGAACGTACGTTCATCCACCCCCGAGGAGCAGTAAAATGGTATGTCGGACGCCATTTCGTAAACAGGCTATTAATCGGCAATTCAGCGAGGTTGGTGTTAGCATTAATATCAAGGCCAACCGTGGGGCTTCCCGCCAGAAAAGCGAGGATGATAGAATAGAACATATTGGCCACTGCTGCCGTTAGGAATTTCCAATCGATCGTTTCGGGGCACCATAGGTTTATATCATAACCATCCCAAGTATGAGGAGATGTCCAGGATGAACAGGGGGGGGTGGTGGATCGCGGGGTGGTCGCCGGGGGCCAGAGAGCTGCGCTAATCTGGTCTCCTTGTTGTACTCGAGTAGCTCCCCTGAGAACCAAAGAGCACTGTATTGATTAAATTGTATGATATGGTGCCGGGCATTTGAAATCAGCCCTCATGGGTAATTCATTTTGCTTACATAATACACATAAATAAGTGGGGCTTGGCAAAAGTAACTTCGAAAATGACCATACATGGGTAATTCGGAATTTTACTATCTCCACTAATATTGCTTTGATTGAAAATTGGAAAACATAGAATTAAAGAGGAGTGTCTTCTGAACACTTCTATGAAGCCACATCTTCTCAAAGATGTGGTGGTGGTTGAAAATTTTCGAGAATTATTCTTGTGTTAGTTTTCGGTTGATTTCAAGTGCCCGGCACCATACCGGGTAGGGCGAACTACAGTATGCTTGGTGCCAGCCCAGATGTACCGGTAACTGCAGTGGCGCGCCGGTAATAACACGTTCCAGCGAACAATCTAGACGATTCGGTGTCCCCACCCTGAGGATCTTCCACATGGAAACTACCAATTGAGTATGTGGTACTACGAGTTCGCACCAGTGCGCCGTATGATAGGGCACCTAGCAGCGCCGTTCGCCCGTACTGCTTGCCATTGTTCTCTCTCTCTTGCTGGAGCCAGAACTAAATCATAGCAGACCACTACAGGGCGCCACAGCATCGGCACTGTACCCGTACTTGCACTATACTCTAGTGCTCGAGTATCACACAACACACCCCAGGTCTACTATGAAAACTCGTGGGATAAACCAAAGCACTAAGTTATGGCGGAAGGAAAAAAGAAGAAAAAATTCCCACAGTACCCGCCCAATCTAATTCAAACGCACAAAACAAGTATCCCTCGCGATGATGCCAACAACAAATTCATCTATCCCTCATCATTTCCCCTAATCAAGGCACAAACCTCAGTATCGCGCCCGGGTACAGTAGTGGGGGCATACTTATCAAGACCGCTGGGATATGCACCAGTACCCCGCATGACACGTTCCGTACCCGAACCGACAAGTTAAGCAGGAAAAAATAACTCGAGTACCGTGCAGTGCAGTACAAGCAAAAAATGTCAGTATGGAGACCATTGGATGCCCGTAGCGGGGAAATATGTTGCTTTTTCTTTTTTTCTCTTTTACAGAATAGTGCTCAGTCCAATGAATGCCCAATGCTTAGCTACCGGCAGTACTCGAGTACTGTGCTAGTATGGGTATTCCGGCCGGCCGATCATAGTACGATACGGGAGAAGGAAGGTGATAGCGGCAGTGGTGGAGAAAACTCTTTCCGCTACTTTACCACGGTTGGGACATCCGCCGAGAGGGGGAATTCTTCCCATGTGTGTTCTTCTAAGACTAGTTTCTGCAAGCGTGTCTGCGGAATAAAGAGCGATGACTCTAACAGACCACAAGTTGTGTTCGTACAGGTAGAAAAACTTGGTATTGAATTGCGGTGAATGGGGGGGTATCCGATATTCCCCTAGGCACGGTAAGAAGCCCTTCTATCAACGCCTCTTCCATTCTCCACAAAAAATAAAAATAAAGGTACCCTATAAACTATAATAAAGGAATTAACCTAATCTGTGTTGCTCTTCTTCCCTCCAGCCCTTTTCCTCATCAGTTCCGCCAACGGCACGTCCTCGTGGTCATCGTCGACCCCGTAATCCGCTAAAGTCTCGCCCTCCTCGTTCATCCATTTTGGGGCTATTACCCCGCTGCTGCCGTTCCTAATCCCCGAAATTACTGTGGCGTCTTGGGGTTTACTCATCCCTTCTCTTCGTTCCCTATCTTCCCTCTGCCGTCTCCTGACGCCCTCTACCCAGTCACCGTCATCCCCGCCATCATTCACCGTTGCCGACATCGGGGCATTTGCGCCCATCCAGACTCCCTTGTCCGGATCTGCGGGCGGCCATGCAGCAGCCACAACTTCGTAGCCATTCACCTCCCATTCCAATCCGCCCTTGAGCTTTAGCCCATCGCTCCCCTTGATTTCTACCCCAACCTCCTTCGTTCGCGAAAATGGCCAGAACCATCCCAAGATGTTGGAGCTGCCGCAAAATGCCGAGCAGAGGTTATCCCAAATGCCAATATCATAGGGGAATTGCTGTCGACGAACTCGCTTCTGTCGAGCGAGGGCATCGTGTCGATCCTGTTCCCACGTCTCGATAGTAGTATACCCTTCCGCGGTCGACCATAACGCTCGAATGAACAGAAGCGAGAGTGAAAACGCAACGAGCAGATCTATAAATAACAACACTACCAAAAGGCATAATTCCGGGAACGTGTGCGGCGACATATACTAGGCACATTAGCCCCCCATCCGTCAACCTAGTCAAGTCGAGTGAAGTGAGGATTAACAAACACTGGGCAAATCCCTCTGGGCCCAAACCTCCCACCCCCTCTCAACTAGCAGACAGAACAACCAACAGCAAGTAAAAGCAGAGTATCCTAAAAACCTCAAAAAGTGCGGGAAATTCCTCCAGCCGACACAATTATTCGTCCAGGAGCAATGGTGATCCATGCGAACCACGCACACACCGCAAGTCTTGCAATGGTGGCATCGCGGAGGTTTGTAAGCGTTACACTTCCGGCACCACTTCGCGCCGCGGGATACCAGGCTACGGGTCTCCTCCCTGGCGTTACCGTCCTCGGCGTCAGCATTGTCGAGGTCGATGTCTGCAGGCGTCCATATTTTAGGAGGGCTGCCCGGGGAAGTGAGGATGCTGCGAGCGTAGGTTATCCAGATGCAGGCTACGCAGATGTTGAAAAGGACGTACTCGGGCTCAGAGAGGTGGGGATACAGGAGGAAGTATTGGGATGCGTAGGCGAGAAAGGCGATTAGGAGGACTACTCCTACCACTGCTAGGCGGGAAAAGGAGGGGTCCAGCATGGTTGTTAAGGGGAGACGGGGAGAAAAGTTGTCATGGGGCTCAGTGTCACCTTGTATCAAGCCTCTGCTCACACGGGTGGCTTGGCGCTCAAGCCCAGTTGAGCCCCAACCTATTCATATATCACTCGTAAATGGTTCCAAAGTGAAATTTTCGCACGGGTGAGGTTTCCCTTGACTGCACCAGTATTCACAGTATTCAACAAGACCTCCAATCCCGACCCGCTCGTCCTGCATTCGAATTTGAAAGTCGAAATCGTCATATCGCGTGCGTACCTGAATAGGTCCCCCCTCCGGGCAATTTCCTCGCGCCCTGCTACGGTAGATAAGTTCTTCCGCTCCGCAAATCTAATTTCCCCCTGTGAAAAATTTCACGACTGAGTTTCCCGTGGGAGAGCGCTTGCTTACATTAGCCTACAGGAAACCCGAACTATTATTATGTAGCCCCCGCATTCCGCCTTAGCCAGAAATGGATGTTACAAGTACTCTTATAGGCTAAGACACATGGGGACTGGTCTTTCACAGACCTCCATAGCTTCGATAGTTATGTCTCCCGCTGGAACGTGGTGTATGCTGAAGAGGAGGCTTGTGATCAAATATCGTACCCGCAGTCCACTTACACTCCACGGGCATCAAGAGGAATACTAGTACCTGCACTACTACCCTTCCGTTGGTGTTGGTGGAGTGATAGGTGTTTAGAACTAAATTTTAACTTGGCCCACACCCAGCATACTTTAAATTTAGTAGGTGGGGTTGGTCTAAATCATACTTGGAGCACTGTATCACGTATTTAAATCTACCGGTATGCATAAAAACCCCGTCCCCCCCGAAAGTCAACCCAGCTAGGTTCATTATCACGATACCAGACGACAACCCTAAATCCATCTTGAAATAAGTGTTTCATATACTCTGACGCACTTTTGCCAATACCGGAGCGCTCAAGAAATAAGGCACTACCCCGTGTACCCCTAAACCACAGACTATAACAAGAGACCATACCTCCACGGTATGTATGGAAGGGGGCGAAACTAATGTGATCACTCGGACAGACGCACTCACGCCCTTCTCAAGCTGACACATAAGCTGATCATGCCTACGTTTATGCGGAGAGGGCACATTCAGCGTCATCAAAAGTGAGACATATCACAAAGTGTTCGCCCTGCCCTGTTCCCCGGGACCACGCTTCATATAATGTCACTCGATTGCTGACTTGAGCCATGGGGCTGGTGGTGCAGTGTGGTGAGTTGGTAATAACCCTGTGCACTTCCCCCCCTCGCCGCCTAATAAATCTCAGCTCTTTGCGGCCAGAGAGTGGAGATTACACTGACTACCGGTATAGGATTTCTGGTTTGGTATCTGAGGCTCCGCGCAGTTCCCATAGGAGTTAATTGGTTAGGATTGAGCATAATTACCTCTAGAAATAGAAAGCTAAGAATGCTAGTCAAGATAACTTTTGTAAGCCGGAGAACTTCCTGTTGTGCTATGGGACCTAGCGGTGGTGGTGCGGGTCGGTCGGAGGGGGGATACATCCGATATCTATGGGACCAAGATAAGGTCATTCATCAGTACAAGAGTCCTCAAAGCCTGGATTAAGATGACTACGCCGGTTTCTGGATCCTGATTGCCCTGGAAGCGGCAAGACAAAAGCCGAACATGCACAAAAATTTACGCAAGGTCAGTCAACCTTCGGTGCCAACATCTTTGCACTTCCTCGTATAGCTCGATAACTCTCAAGGGATTCGGTAACAGATAATTCATCCAGACACATAAAAAAATGAGAACGAAGGCTAAGCTAACTAAGAACCGAGAGAACCGCAGCGCACCCTAATCCGCGGAGTATCCGTGTCTCGCTAATACCCCTTCCCCCTTTTGACAATATTAAACATATTCTCACCAGCACTCAACCTGCCAAGATTGGTCCCAAACAAATCCAGGACTCTCCCAAGATAGCCGTTGCCAGCGCTACTTATATGCGGAGTGATAACCACGTCCTCCATACCCCAAAGCTCACTATCCGCGGGTAATGGTTCCGGGTCTGTAACGTCCAGTGAAGCCCCGGCCAATAATCCCTCTTTCATCGCCACAGTCAATGCATCGTGATCAATAACCTCTCCTCGAGATACATTAACAATGTAGGCCTTTCTCTTCCCGAGTATTCCGAATTCGGCGGTGGATAGCATGTGTCTTGTCGAGTCAGTAAGTGGCAGAGAACAGACGAGTACGTCCACGCCTGATAAGAAGGCATGTAAACTGGGCTTGTCAGTGCCCGAGAACCAAGCGTCTGGCAATTCGCCGTTTATATCGCCAGTCCCTGGGAGAATGTACCCTCGATCAATCTTCGACCTGGGCGTTCGTCGTGGGGAGGAAGTGTATGCATGTATCCTCATTCCTAGGGCTCTTGCGACTCGCGCGACTTGTCTGCCGATTGACCCATATCCGAGGATCCCGATTGTGGATCCCATAAGGTCTGTCGGATTGGGGTATTTGCTGGAGTCCCAGATGTGAGAGCGCTGCTGGGAGAGCAATTGGCCGAAGGAATTGCGGATTGAGAGGAGAGTTAGGAGGACGTGCTCCGCAATTTTGGTACTAACACAGTTAGATAAAGAGACAGAGAAGACGAGCTGCAGTACCTGTAAATGCCATTACTCGTGCAAAAGGTAATCCTCGTATCGGTATACAAAGGCTTCTTTACTATGCTATCAAAGCCAGCAATTGATAACTGAAGAATCTTCAGATTCGGGACTTGCTCTATGTTCGGGATTGTCCAATCCACAAGCAGTATCGTTGCCTGTTTTAACAACTCTTTCAAAAACATTAGCGCCTTAGGCACGGTACCCTTGACGAATTCGAGTTCCTACCTCTAAGCCCGGGGTTTCTATCGTCATCGGGCATGCCATAGCGCCATTTCCCATCCCATTTCCCCAAACCGTAGAAGTTAATCGTACAATTGGGAAACTTCTTTACAAACCGGTCGTAGCCCTGCGGGGGGTGATTCCGCGCGAGGGTGATGAGTATATTCTCTGCTAAATCAGCGTTTGTGCTGCCGGCAGACGATTGAAGCGTTTCCCTCATGGCTTTGAAGAAAGTGGGGTTGTGGAAGTTTGATAGGGAGTGCCGAGACGACCCTCAAAGTGCCCTGAACCTTTGACTTTATATCCTACAAAAAAATTCAACTGCGTGGGCTGTGCAAGGTGCGAGTGTGGATCCGGGAAGTGTCTCCTTTACCCATATTAAATTTTTTATCTACATTGAGAACAGAAGGTTCCTGTCGGTACATGTATCACAATACGAAATGCGAGCAAGCGGGGGACAAAGTCCGTGGGGGGGGGGGCCGATGGTCTACCGGTAACCCTCGGCGTAAGCATTATTGTACCACAGCAATAACTTTGGCTCAGACCTATAATTCTCCACAACTTTATTACCGTAAGAACTCGAATAATTGAACCTCGCGCTAAGGTGTCCGAAATTCCCTCTCTTGGATAGAGGGACGAGAGCACACAGCAAAAACTGACCCCCGCCCGAGCTTGAGGCCAAAAAGAAAAAGAAAAAAGAGCTAGACCTTACCAACAAAGGCAACTCCAACGTCCTAGCGCAAGGTTCAATTATTCGAGTTTTTCCGGTAAACGTAGCGAAGCTCCTATACTGATACTAGCATTATGCTCGCCCAAGTTTCCTTCCACTTCGGGGCCAGGTTGAGCGCAGCGAAACTCATGTACCATGAAAGCTCAAATAGAACAAAATGTCCCAGGACGTTCTGATTGCCTTTCCGAGTAAGGCGCTGTGCATATATCCCCCCCCCCCGTCTCAACGAGTCTGAGGTGTTTCCCTCGTGGACTCGTACTCGTACTTCTACGCCAAGGTTTGCCTTGCCCATTTGGTAGCGGGCCTCCGCCAGTTCTTTTCTGCCGAAGAAATAGTGTAGACTACAAGTAAGAGTGCGGCCAATAGACAATACTCACGCGCCTTATCTAGGCGCGCTTCAACCAGAAGGCTCACCAATTATTTTTCTTATCAGACCCACGTGACTAATATATCAATCAGCCGCACTTTGTAAGTGCAGCAAGGGACCTCTCGTGAAAGGCGAAGAGAGGGGTGTTGCTCTTGATAAGAGCTGAAGTAAAGACAAGGGCTTAGATACATGGTGAAGATCCGCTCCGTGTCTCCAATATGCATACATCGCCGTCGCAATTCATGACGAGTTCTATCCACATGTCCGACAATGTATGACTAGTGAGGTCTAACTATCTAGGAGAATGTGAGTAGATCCACAGTAGTCTTCTGATCATAAGTCTTAATAATTTCCAGCGCTTTGTACTGTACCTACCTCAATCCTCTTGAAAGATTTGTTGAGCTGTTTCTCTCTGAACCTGTAGGCAGATTAACAACTGGTCAAAGTTCATCCTGGCATACACATGGAGGGCAACAATAGCTGCTCCAGTCGACTCAGGAAAGCTTTTCCATGAGGCATCGTGTATTGGATTCGATGAGATCGAAATTTCTTGCAACACATTTACCTAACCTCAACCTTTCTGATACTAGTTGTGCACTACCGGTACTACCTGACTACTGATACACCATTTCTTCGGCAGAAAGGAACTACGGAGGTACAGCGCCTAAATTTTGTAGGTTCCACGAGCGAGGTTTGCTCCCCTTACCCCCTGCTAGTAGCACACTTCCACTCGTGGAACCTACAAAACTTAGGAGCTGTGCCTCCGTAGCCGATACTTACTACAGCCCCCGGGAGAAAAAATCGGGAAACGGGGATCGGGCTTTTAGGTTTTTGATTGGAATGTACTGTGTGCTCCAGCCAATTGAGCAACCGCGTTTCTGACTTTTAATTTCCTCATTCCCCGATTTTTTCTACCGGAGGATGTATATACTACAAATGGGGAAGGCAAATCTTGGCGGAGAAGCACGAGTACCGGTACGGGCAGTTGATAAGAGGAATTCCAACGTCATGGCTCACTTCCCCGCAATTCTTACGACCCCCCAGGCGAGGTATTAATAACAATTTACCCGTCCCGGATCACCTACCCCTACAAACCCTCCAGAAACAAGCGAGCGGAGAGGACCGCTGGGTACAAATGGTTAGCCTACCCGCTTAACCCGCTCTGAACGAGAACACCAACCGATAACCACTGCGCCTTGATCCTGCGCAGGCCTCCTCTTACTACTAAGCATTTGATGCCTTGCGCAGTCTGTAGGCCGTGCAGTACTTGGGAGTAACCATAAGTCGGACGCACTTCCAGAATGGGTAGGGCCCGCGTGGGAACCGATAGTGAATCGATAATGCAGAGGCAGAACATCATGCCGTGAGGGTCTCGGAGGAAAGGGTACAACAGGAAGCAAAAGAGCGTGTTCATTGTTCGATGCATGTGCAGAGAAAAGAAACCAAAGTAGAACCAAATACAGCATCAAGTGGTGGTCAGCCTATGTAGTCGGCCCACTATCGTAAAAACTGTAATAATCGAAGAATGTGCTATGTCGTTGGACTTGCCTCCTCTAGTAAGGTCTGGTGTTTTCTTCCCTTTGTGTGTCTCTCAGAGGGGCCAAGAAGCCCTTTCTCCGCAGTGTTTTTCTTCCCTTTTCCAAGGTATGATAAGGAATTCTGAGTTACATAGCACGTCGTTCGATTATTACACTTTTTACCGTATCACAAACTACCGGAAACTAGTCCCCTCAGGGCACAAATCCTAGTGACAATCCCATTAGCACCCTAGTCTGACATACCACAACGGGATAACCCCATTAAAAACGAGCTCACATCGAGAAACCTGAGTGATTTCTCATGACCACAACAAATGAAGGGCAAAAGTCGGGCGCATTCCGCAACTTCTTCCTTCCGATACGGGGGCATTATCCCTACATACAAGCAGGCCCAGGGACCCCACAAGATTGCCAGCCTATTCTCACTACTATTTGTATTGAAAGACATTGTATTCATAACTTAGTACTTGCCTGGCTTGTGGCTGTTGGTCGGGCCATGAAGGGACGGAGGTGAATTACGGTAGGAGTGAGTAGAAATAATGCGATTAACAAGGGGCCTGGTTACCCGGACCAAAAACAAGCTCCAAGCCTGCCAAGCATGACGCTTGTACTAAGCCCCACTTACTGTACTCGGACATGGTCAAATAGGGCGGAGAGATAGATCTGCAAGGTCTTCAGGCGGGGGAGTTAGCTGAAAGGTTGCATCAGTGGAAAATTCTTCCCATAGCGGACACCAGAAAACCAGGTTGAAAGAGTAGGCATCTTTGCACTTGACCATTTAGGTCCCGAGGAAATTGTTGGTATTCACTTCAATCTATTCATTTATATTATGAGCTCTCACGACAACTGCCTCAAAAGCCTTGATCCCCTCCCTGCTTTGTCCTCACTTTAGTCTTATATCATACAAACTTAATAATATTACTAGATACATGGATGGTCACTCACTGCGATTGCTCCAACCTTGTTGTGTCTCGTAACATCACTATTTTTCCGCGCTGATCTAATCGATCAGCGCCTTGATCCTTGTCTCGTCAGCCAAAATTCTCCGCCCTTTTTGTCCATACCCGAGTACGGGCGTATTTTCTCGTTGAATTCGCTAGCTCCGCCGATCGCTGATCTCGGAATTCAGAGGCAACGGTTCTTAAGAAGGATTAGTGCTTTCCTGACGCAGTTTGGTGCGAGTCATTTTGTTGTGTTGGATGTCATTAACTGGCATTCGCAATTCTATTAACTTGCTAAGCTAAACTTACTTGGACTGATGTCGCAATTCACAGGGATATTCGGAGCTAGCGAACCCAACGAGAAAATACGGTACCGGTATTGATACCCTTGCATCCGAGTACAACTTCGTATTTACAGGCACGAGGCAAGATGTTTTCGTACAAGGTGAGGAGAGAAGGGATGTCTCAGACATTGAGTTTACTGCGTAGGAAAATGTACCATACAAGTAGCAACATGCTACTGCATTGTGTTGCTGTTCGGTCTTCTTACTTCTCTTATCATACCACCATCCACGGACTTACTTGACAACCCTTGTACAATAGCATCTTGCCTGGTGCTTGCACTCTGACGATCCTCTTTCTCTGCTTGGTTGACAATAGACACTTTCAGCAGATCCCTGTTTTGAGTTCGAATTCGAGTTCGAAAAATGATAGGCACAACTTCGAGGATACTCGGACAAGTGCCCAGATGATACCAGCCATAAACTGGGTTAGCCTAGAAGTTTGACACCAGATCAGGTATGCTATGCTATGATTTCTTGAGGATCACATCTATCTTGGTACTGAACTAATATATTTATGGAATATCATTACTTGGCAATTTTGGAAACGTCGCTAGACGTGTCTATCGTTTTTCGAACTCGAATTCGAACTGAAAAACAGGGATCTGCCGAAAGTGTCTGATCTCGGAATTCAGAGACAAAAGCTCTGATGATAAGAGAAGGATTAGCGCTTCTCTGACACGGTATCATGAGTCATTTGGCTGTGCTGGATCTCATCAACCGGCTTTGGCAAATTCCATGAACTCGCCAAGTCAAAATTATTTTGGGCTCACATCGGAATTTACAGGGATACGGTATTCATGACTCGACAGAGAAAGCAAATCGTCAGACTACAAGTACCAGGGGAGCTATTTTCTTACAAGACAAGGGTATTTAACCTGAGAATGATCTTTGCCTTGTAAGAAAAAAAATACATCTTCCCTGGCACTTGTAGTAAATACTCGTACATTCTTCACCGTACCCGCGACGAACAGGGAGGGGTATTTGGTGGGCAAAAAAAGAAGTCGTCGAGGTTAGGGTTACGAAAATTACTGGTAACTGATCCCTGTTATCACAAACTCAGTTTCGTAGTGGAGGCTGTGCTGTACAAGTACGGTGTAGTTTTAAAAGTCCATCAATCTCCAACTATTCCACGATGGCCTCCTAGTACGAAGGCTTGTTCTTGAGCTCTGAAGTAAATTCCCAATACTGGGGAGCCTGCGCACTAAGATGAACATACTCGAGTGATAGGGCGCATTCTAATCGAATGCTATAGTATTATCGCCACTCGCCACTCGCCACCGTAGTTCCTGCCCCTTGAACACGTCTGCGAAATGCGCAACTCACGGAACCTCACTCGGCCCTGCCCTTGGGGAAATTGTTCGTATATGGTTTTCTGCTCCTCTCAAATATGGTTCCTTTCTCCTCTCAAATGTTTCTTTCAGTCCTTTATGTTTTCATACTCGTTACTGGTTGACTTGAAAGCCTATTGTGTGTTCTTTCATTGTTCCTTTTGTTCCTCTCAGGATACTTCTTTGATACTCTTTGTTTTTCCTTATCATGGGAACACGGTGGTAATGGCTGAACTCAATTGCTGTATTATATAGCGGAGCAATGGCTTTCTTATTATTGAAAAAAATAAGTGTTGTTACAATACGAGATCTTCACTACTTTCTGTTATCACTTCTTCGTCCAGGTTCCGTGCACATATTCCGATCGCATATTACAATAGAAATCGGTATAGTGCTGGGCACTAGAAGCCAACCAAAAACCGACACGGGGGGTAAGTTTCGAAAGTTTTCAACCACAACCACATCTTTGGAAAGATATGGCTCCATAGAAGTGGTCAGAATACATCCCTCTCTAATTCCGTATTTTGGGATTTTCAATCAAAACAATATTAGTAGGGATAGTAGAATTTCGAATCACCCATATCTGGCGGTTTTTTCAAGTTAGAATTGCCAAGCCCTACTATTTCTTGATTATGTAAGCAAACTGGGGTTAACTTTACCCATGAGGTCTGATTTCAAATACCTAACACCACCATACACATCATCAATGTTTCGGGGGGCGCCGAGAGGAATCTCTTGGTACCCACTATCTCCGCCAGCCCCATAACCTCCGGCTTCGGGGACAAAAGCCCCCGAGGAGGATTAGCGTTTTCTTAACACCGTGCAACACAAGGTCAGCCACTACCGTAGGGGGTGTTGGGTCTCATGGACTAGCATCCACAATCCTGTTAACCTGTCAAACCAAACCTATCGTACCGTACTGGTACCGTATTGCATACCAGCATATTGATAGCGGATATCAAGAGTTTTCGTAGCAGCTCTCTTGGCTTGATTTGGATGTTGTTGTAGTCTCCCTCTATGAGAGGCAGGTCAGAAACCAGTGTCGGAAGGTATTACTAGCTGATCTTTGCATTAGGGAGCTTCACTACGCCGTCATGGAAGGCCATGAAAAGCAGTAAGAATTCCTAAATTCGGCCTAGCTATTACAAAATCCGCTGATCCATGTTGCGGCGCCCTCATCCTCGAAAGAGCCTGGATGGCGTACGTAATTGAATAGACAAGGTCCGGCCCAGCCCACGCCGATGCCTGGAACCCTTGCAGAAAGGTGACTATCTGTGCTCTGAGAACAAATGGCGTGACTCATTTTTGTCAAGTCAAATAGTGTCTGTACTCATACGCCTAACCTACCAATCGGTCTGCACAACAGTTGCTTCTGCTAAGGTCCCGTGGTTCACCCATATCATTTTGCAATATTACAGGATATTCGCACATACTTACCTCAAACCTAGCCAGTGGGAATATCTACAGTACTTTCTCTGGGGACAAAATAAAACAAGGATAGCCTGTTCATCAGATATATTTTGAGCGAAAATACGATTGTGTGGGATGTTGTGGGAGCTCCTATCATGAAGAAATAAATCCCTGCCATCAACTCTTTGCCCTCTCCCAGCCAAAGTGATAGTTTTGTGTCTCTTAGTGAGCTGGCTGGGTGCCATCATCACCGAAAAGTGCCCATCACAATGGCCTCTCCTCCTTTAGTTAGTCGTATAGCACCCTGGTTTTCTAGCTCCTCAGCCCCGAAGTACACATGTGCAAAAGCTACCTAATGCTTCCCGAAGATACCTTTGAGCTCTACATGTAAACGTATAGACCCTCACACACTTGTAGTTAGCGTGATAGCCAATGTGTTGCATGGACGTAGCCCAATATGTGGGGCCCCCAAATATTCATGAGCGCTATCGAGGGGGGATTGCATCTTGCAAAATGTTATGGAACAAGGCTTCCTCTGGATATAAAGAGAGGAAGATCCCTCGCCCTATCAGATTGACAGCTATGGACGGAGCCATGATTTGAGACAAAAAGTTTCCCTTTAATAACTTCCGCTTCTCCGGAGCCTTCTCAGCTCTTCGCCCCGTTGGTTCCTTCCCTACCCGACTCCCCACAACCTTCCTATTTATCCGAGCCCAGCAGAGAGAGGGCCGAGATGGCTTCGCTGGTGGTTCCCCTCTCTGCTCCACCAGATCAAGTATTATCCGGACCTATGGATGCTATAATTCACTATGGTGCAATAGCCTTAGGGCGTATAGGGCCTAAAGAAATTTCACAACTCTAGTGCCGAGAGTAACCGCAAAGGTGAAATGATGCTCCGGATCCTTAATCTCAATACCGTAAAAACCCATGCACTAGGGGTCCTCAAGGTAGAATCGCCACGGTTGTTCCACAACTTAGCGGGGGTTAATTCTGGCCAATTATGGTGGAACTTTGAGTACCCCTTCAACCGTCATCAAGCAACGGTCTAGGCCAAGCCAGAAAAATAAAAGTGGTGTTCAGGCCGTATCCTCCAGCCTTCGCATCATGAAGCTGGCATCACCTTTCAGGAAAGGCATAGGTTGAGTAAAGCGAACTCAGGCGAGAGGTTGATGAAGAGGATTTCAATCGTAATCCATTTGGAAAATTTCAGCTATGATACGATCCCCACTTTCATCACCGCTCAACTATGCCCAGCATTTATTTCACATGATTCACAACATCAACTAACTCTTTAAGCTTCTTTAGTTCCAGGGAGCCGACTTGAGGAGTGGAAATTGTCCCCTCAAGTTCCCTTACCATCTTGGCACCTTTTAGCCAATCGTCTCCCAGCCCAAATTGAAAGACCACCGTGGTGCCCCTACTCGCTAGTGGGCTATTGATGGAAATCCCCGGATCAGCCCACAATGGGTTTGGTCAAGTTAGCGGAATTGCGAAATCCAGCTAATGAGATCTAGCACGCCCAAAGGGCTCGGGCTACGCACTAACCCATCCCAAGAGCTTTTACCTCTAAATCCGGAGATTAGAGGCGAGGATCAGAAGGGTTTGGAGGTAGTGGCACTCATAAAAAAAATGCACTAAAAAAATGCATCCCCTCAGGCAATGTTAAGTTACCTTCCAAATTCTGGAATGCTTCTATCATATCTCGGCGTTGACCTTCAATGTTCACCTATAATCACTCGGAAAAAAGTCTCGGGAAAAGGTCTGTCCCATGATTTGTTGTTACGCGCATGGTTGTCACGTCGGAGACCGCCACTACAACTTGTAAAGGCAGTGTTTGCAGTGCGACGCGACCGCGAATATCAGAATCCTTCCTTCCTTTTTCCAACTCGTATTCGAAGGCGCTCTTCCCCTCCATAACACTACCCCTTTATCGCAGCATAACTGCACGGTAAACTCCAATCCCCGATGCTATTACCGCACCAAAAGCTCCTGAACACCTAACGCGAGACTGGTGGAGTACCCGTACTTCAACTGTGGCACCTGGAAACCCTTGCCTATTCAGACGGCGCCCGATGGGTCAGCTTCGATTTTGCGGTTACAAAGCTTCTCGCCCCTGAGGAAGTCTGCCTTACAAGCAATCCCAAGGCATACCGGTATCCAAGAGATTTGGAATACTGTGGATGGTGCTACGTTGCATGGGCCTCGGGAGCCTCATCGCGAGCTGGACACGGATTCGCTGTTCTACGCGGTGGATGCCGTGGCCGGGGCTTTTCAATCCCCGAGGCAAAGGGAAATCATGGAGCTTTTCGGGTAATCTACTCGGGGGTGTGCATGGGTGATCGGACGGACAGGGGTCAGAAAATGTATGTATCAGTATACATTTTCCGATCCCTGTCCGTCCGAGTACTTAACTGCTCACCTACACTTATCCAGTACTAGGTTGGATGCCGGAAAATGACCCGGTGGCGGTGCGAACCGACAGTTCAGCCGGAGTCGCAGGTCGTTCTGTATCATACAGGATTGCAAAAATAGTTCGAGTGGCAACGCCGCTGGTCTCAGGTCGAGCCTGTTGTAACTCTAAACTAACGTCTATTCAGACTTCAACTAAGAGACTCCACGTTGCACCATATCCCAGCTTAGTTAGAGGGATGATGAATCTCATGTTTGTGTTGTAACAAAGCCTTAAAGCAGTGCACGACATGACCCATAAGATGCAATACACAGTTTAGAGATTCTCCTCTGATGCTCTGCATTTCAGATACCCCTTGGTCGAGCTTCGTGATTCTTCTGGGGAGAGAGCATGTGCGACGCCTAGGCGCTGAGTCATTTGAGCACTGAAAACCGAATTTCTGACCAGGTTCATTAGCTAGCTGCCAAATCTGGCCCCTAAGTTAGGGCGCCTGGCAGCTGGCCACGGTTTTGGCTGTTTCAGGCGGACCAATGGATGCGTGGGTAAGCTCAGACAGGCCACGTGAGAGTCAGCTCGCGTGTTCAGGGTAACATAAACTTCATATCACCCATAGCTAGCCAGAGTTCCAAACCGATGTGCGACTTCAGAAACGACTCCCCCAGACCTCAAGCAGCATGTCAGGACAACATTCGTGCGAATAATATCCTTTAAATGCGATAGATATGCTTCCTGAGTATACCAGATCACACTATATTACACAAGCACAAAATGGATCCAACAGATATCTCCCACTCTTGTGGCAAGGTTGCCATTGAGCTCTAGGTAAGTGTTTCCGACTCACCGCAGAAACACTGCGTTTGTGCTCGAGAGGCCTCAAGGAAAAGACCTCTGTTTGGTCCGTGCACGCGGGGGATATAAAGTGCCCTTTTCGTCGTGAAATAAGGCACCAGCCAAAAATGTGCCTGTAAGAGCTTGCACAGAACTCCTGGGATGACTTGGCTCAGGCGGGGTTCTGCACTACCGGACTCATGGGAGATAGCGCGAGCACAAGTACCCACCACAAGGTCAGTGAGCAGTTAGCCGAAGCTAGCCTTCAAAATAATCCTTGCCTTGCACACAAAAGCATCCCCCAGGCAGGTGCTTCTGCAAGCATTCATGACCCTAAACGCTTCCCTTCTTTGCAGCCCCTCTGATATTTCCCACCAGCCTCCCGGTAACGCCGATTGGTGCGGGGGGGTGGCAGAGCGACTGTTATGATATGACGAGTGGGCACTTGCCCAAGTGCTCGACTAGCTGACCATGCACACCCCTTGCAGCATTGGTAGAGATTCAGTGCCTGATACGGCACAGGCCCCCATCTTTTTTTGCACTTTGTAACCCGTTCCCCCGCACCCGCGAAGTGCAAGTGTGGCGAGTGCTCAACTGTACCGTACACGTACTCTGTTGGAGCTGCAGTTGGTAGAGCTGTGCGTGGCGAGAGTTCAACTATGGTGGGGGCGAATGGGTTCAAGTGATGTGATTGGTGGCGCGCATATTTAGCCATACAAACTATCATCCTGTCAGGCACTGCGCGCGCCGGACGATACCTATATCCATGTAAAAAGGTTTGCCTGAATCTCGTGGCCGGATTCTTGGATTGCCACTTCAAGACAAGATGCTGTGTTTTGCTGGCAAAGTAAGGTGGCCCTGAGGGAAGGTTCGCCCAGTGCCGGTAAAGTTAGTTTTTGTTTCGTGGGGATACGCTGGTTACGAGACATTTTGTCCGCCGGTGTCAAATTGAAACATCAGTGATGAGCTCATAAGTACGGTATTGTGCACCTCTAGTGCCCAGCTATCTGGCGTGGTGGTAACTCGTACTGTGGTACTGTCCTATCCCCTCGGAGCCCCCAAATTACCCGTGGCTCTTTCTCTACCTATCTCTGGTTTATGCACCCTAAGAAAAAAGGCTGGGCTTATTCATTTTATCCACCAAGTCGGGGCGAGAAAAAGTGCTCTACTGTACTGCATGTAAGTGAGGCGGGCTAAGACCCAACCCTAATTTTGCAAATAATCTCTAGGCGATTCCGTAACACTGTTTACTAAAAAAATACCCAATGACCGAAGATAATCAAGAGAAGTGGGCAAGAGTAACACAGCAAGCATAACAATTGAACCACAATACCGGTATAAATTTAGTCTTCGCCCTGATAAAGATTCCCACAATCTTGCTTGGCAACTTTCCCCAAACACCGTGGAAAACCTGAGCTTGGCTGTTGGGTTGCCTCATCAGGATAAACATGTTCGCACCCCAAGCAGAGTGGGGAATAAAAAGCACGCAGATCCGCCACCCGTCTCCCTTGTTCCCCGCCACCCCTCCTCAGGCCATCAATCATTGTCGATCGATGCCAGCCCTCCTCATTCCTTCCTTCCTTCCCAGTTACCCGTCCTACTGATTCCGGCCACCAGGCGAGCATGGCTGATCAGGGCAGCCGATGCGCGACCCTGATTACTCTTTCTCTAGATGTCCCAGGGAAGGGACTCACTTAGACTGTGCGGATCACGTTGCAGCGGCAGGCAGACAGGCAATAGTGACTCAACCACCATCACCATTACCACAACGAGCAATGAATGAGTCTTTCACTTCCATCCAATTGTTCTGCATGCGGCCTTAATCTAATGTTCGCCCCTCCATTCTACCACTTTATTATGGTATACCGGTATTGGAAAAGCTTGGCGTGAGTGCTCATCAAGCCCTAGCCTAGTCATCGATCCTAGGGGAAGGGGAAGAAGAAAAAGAGGGCCCTTCACACAAGGTACTATTGTACGAGTACAAGTACCGGTACCATAGTTCATGCCCCCCGATGTGTCACCGCATGCTACGAGGAGTGCTCAGCCTCGCCCGGTTCGGAAGTGCACTTCTTTTTAGTGATCGTTTTTGCTTTTTCCAAATTTTCGTTTCTTTTTAGATTCAGTGGTCTGCTCAGTGTAATACCGGTAATATAAGGGCCACTGTCTGCGCAAGAAAGTAGAGGCTTGCGCAGGGCCAAAGTTGCGAGTGAGAGAGAAACATGACGAAGAATTGGGATAGAGTTAAGGTTACCCTTCATGAGTTGTGAGTCTTGCGAAATTGAATCGGGTAGTAGATGGATTTGGCGGGTGGATTGGATTGAGGGAGGGATGGGAAGGCTAACGGAAACGGGTGAAAGATATATGGAGAAAAACTTCAAGCTCGATGATATGATTCGGATTATGAAGGAGTCTCACGATTTTAGTGCGAGGTATATAATTTCCCTCTTTTTCTTTTCTTTTTTCTTCCTCTTTTCTGGCTCTTCTGAGTCCCGCAGTCTTGCATGGTCTATTCCTCCTCCTCCCCCCCCCTCTCACCCTCACCGTCTTCTTCTTCTTCTCTCTCAGCCTTGTGCTGTGGTAAGTAAGTTTCTATACTGATTATACGTATACAGTCCCCGGGGATACAAGAAGAAATTCAAGCAGTGGGGGTGGCTAAAAAATGCCCCGGTAGGATACACCCCCTCCCGCCAAGGGGGATTTCATCCTCCCATATGGGAGCGTATTTTATTGACGTTCGTAGAGAGATCCAGGGCGAAGGCCTCCTAGACGAGCTGTTGCGAGTCCGCCAGATGACAATTCGGGCTTGGATATACTCAGCGATGTCGCGGCCGGGAGCCAGAATTCGCCAAAGGAGTTTGCGAGTGTTGCCGATGGTGGGGGGACCTTTGAGGTGTGTTTCTTGTTTTGTGGGAACATATCGACCTCGGAGTCGGCTTTGGTCTGCTGCTGACTTTTGGCTGATTGATTGATTAGCTGGCGCAAGCAACCGATGGATCGACTCCCGTCTACCATTACAATAGGTACTTACCGTTAAGAGTAGCTCCACAGGTTGCTGCCCAGATAGATACTGCCGGTGGGAGGGAAACCCCTGTAAATGCTTTTCCTTATAGTTCGCCGACGTCCCCGAAGCGGAGGGTGAGGGAGCACGGGGGTAGGCCTTCTGTCCACCCCTACAGTCGGCCACGACAAAACTCGCAGCCCCACTTAGGACATCAACGAGGACCAGGTAGCCTTGAGAGTATATCCGCCAGTCTCACGGACATGGAGACCGATCCTGCCACTACGCCGGCGACATCCCCTACAATAATACCTACGACCCCACTACAATCCCTATCATACTCACATTATAGATCCTCTCCATCCCCAACTCCACAGCAGACAGAGCAAACCAAGATTTCGTCAATCCAACTATCAACTTTCAAAGCCCACGTGATCGACCCATCACTCGCCGAGTTCCCCACATACCAACTCAATCCCCCACGCCTAAAGACGGACTTTATAGAAGAAATATCGAATAAAGTGCTGCAAACAGCACAGAAATATCAGCAAAAGAATGATTTCTATTCGGCCGCTGTGATACTTCAATTAGGTCTTAGCAAAATAGCACTCATGACCGTTGACCCGAGCGAGTTATTTTCCCCAGAACCGAGCGGCTTATCATTGGCCCGGGTGATGGGCGGGTTTGTGGAGAATGTGTCGTGGGAAAACGTGTACCTTTTTAGAAACGGCTTCATGCTCGCTTTGCTGCTGAGTACGAACTACGAGAAGATTGGGGATATGCATCTGGCTTTATACGTTCTCGAACAGACGTTAAGAGCCGTACTCATGTCCCGGGTCGGAATCCTAACCGCCGGCGAGGACGAGGAGGAAACACTAGAAAGCATGTTTGAATTCGCGGACGAGGACTGCAGCAGGGTGCTCCGGTCTATAATCCGGATTCGAGAGCTGAACGAAGGGGGTGACACATCAGAGCACAAGGCCATCATGGCTGGAACCTTCGGCATGCTAGAGCGCTTTCTGGCAGATTGGGAAGGGGCATTCGGAGTCCTTGGCGTGCTAAATCTAGGCGAGTTCCTAGACGGCCTGCTGAGCTTTGCGAAGAGGCATAAGATGGAGGCGGCAGCAGTAGGCCAGCTCAAGCAGATACTCTCCAAGGCCGAGAAAGTTCTCGTGTCAGGCGGCGGTTCCATGGTTGTTGGGGACAGTGAGAACTTCCGCTGGATATCCGCACGGTATTTCTCCAGAATCTCGAGGAAACTGTCGGCGCTGTATGAGCTATCCGGGCAAGCCCTTGCGGGGATCCACCTACTCAAGCGGGCAACCCGGATAGTCGGGAGTAACCATGACGGGCATCCATCCAGGAAGGAAAAGCGGGAGATTTTCGAGGCAACGACAGTGCAGGCGCGACTACAGGAAGAGAGCGGCCTCTGGGACGCTGCGGATAAGGCGTGGAAACAACTTCGGGGCGTGCTGGACGAACGGGAGGACTTTGAACTAACTCTAAAGGTCGACGTAGCTATCGCCGAACTGCTCGCCAGGAACGGGCGGCAGGGCGAGGTCCTGGTGTTCTTGGAACACAGGATTAGCGAGTGTTTGAAGCATAAGATGCTTGAGCAGCAGCAGTCTAGTACTCGGGCGGCGCTTGATGACGCCGAGCCAATATTTAGGGCCATCTTGTCCTTGGCAAAGCTAAGGCTTTCCGGGACGACAAACGTAGCTGTTACTCCGCCGGCTCTACAGGCGTATTTTCGTTGGTTACTTGGTATCAGGGGATTGGATGGAAAGAAGAAAATTGCCGTAGCACATAAAACCTTAGAACTACTCACGGAATTACAGCCCAGCCATCCGGACTTAGCCTGCGCGGGTTTAATTATATATGACGAATTTCTGCCAGGATTCATCGACCTCTGCAGCGTTGTCGCCCCATCGCTGCCGCAAAATGCCCCTCACCACACCGCCATCCTCCGCTTCTTGTCCCTGATCTACAACACCGCTGGAGAAGACGACCAGCCGAGGCCCACCATCTCCCACATTGTAACCAGGTTATCACTGCTCTACGAAACGCACCTCTCCAGGACCCAGACAAGCACCGAGATACTCCTCTACGTCCACAGCCTAACTTCCGTCCTCTGCAGCTCCTCCAAGGGCCGTCTATGCGAAGAATGCAAAGTAGATGAATTTACCACGGCAGTGGCACTCGCAGAGCACTACGAGCGCCAGGGTGCGGCCCAAGATGGTGCACGCGTGATAGCGCAGATCATCGACGAGGCAGAGTCCGAGTTCCTGATCCCGGCAACAAAAGGGTGGGTAGGCTTCAGCTGGCTGAAAGTCCTCATGCGCATAGCAAAGTTCTACATCCACCAGGGGCAGTCCGTCGCCGCGGCGGATATCCTCGAACGGGTGCACAGGGCCAGCGTTGAGCTAGGGGATTGGGATCGCAGAGATCTAACCAGGAAAGTGGAGCAGTTTGGAGTTTTTGACGAGAGTCGGAGGCTATTAATGGAGTTTGAGCCAGCTTCCCTACTTTGTAAGTGTGTATAAATATCGAGTTAGTTTTCTCCACATTTGTTTTCTTCTCCGGTTTCTGTGATGGGCCGGATGGAGTGTACGATTTTGTATGATATTATGAACCCGTATTGTGGTAATGGAGAGATAATATTATTATGATATTGATGGATCAATCAAGCTTTTTGGGCCAGGGGCCAAGACTTGAGTGACGATTTATGAAGCACGGGAAGCCGAGGCTTAGGGCGATCCCTGCCAAAATTATCGCTAGCCTCATTCTGAAGAAATTACGAGTTGAATATTGGCTATCATCCATCACACCCTTTGTCAACTTTCTATGCCGGTGACACCTTGGCATCCCCTTTTCCTGCATGCGTAGGATGGAATAAACCGTTGTCGGTATGGAAGGATCGTGGCACTTGTGCCATCGTGCCCTAACTTCACCGGTATTTTGCCCTTACCGGACTACGGCACCGCAATACGCGCGTAGACAATGGCATGCGCTGCAGGCCGTAGTCTACCCAACAGCATGCCACCGTAGCCTCCCTGGACCTTCATATACTCTGCAGCATAGCACCCACGAGTACTCATCCATTCAACTCGCTCACCCATTCATTCCTTCATCCACTCCGTCACTCTCTTTCCCTCGTTTTCGCAACGCGTGACCTTCGTTCCTTTTTCTTACCCACTTATCCCAGGGGGTTGTATTGGTATTAGACTTTCTCCTTTTTTCACCAAATGCCCTCTGTTTCATCCGTACACTCGTCGTACGGCCCCAGGTCAACTCCCATCTCAATGGTGTCCACCCGGAATCACAGTTTTCTAGCGAGGCTCCGGGCCTATTGCTATCGGGAACGGAAGGAGTGGAAGAGCACGCTGTTTTCTGTACGGAGGCTTGTGGAGGCTGCGTGGGTTGTTGTGCTGTGGTGGGGTGAGAGAAGGGTTTTCCAGAGTGCGATAGAAGCTTGTCAATGGGATAGGTGGGAGGATTGGGTATTTGCTCCTTAGGACCTTCCGAGGAGGGGTGCGTGTGTGTTTGTTGGCTAATAATCGACAGCCAGAGGGTGCTACGCCCCATCGAGTGGTCCTTATAGCCGATCCGCAGCTTGTTGATCCACACACTTACCCCCGCCGTGGACCACTCCTTTCTGCGACGATATTTTACACAGACCAGTACATGTCGCGGTCCTACGAGACTATCCAAGAGCACCTTTCTCCTTCCACGACAGTATTCCTGGGTGATTTATTCGACGGTGGGCGGGAATGGACACACGAGCAGAGCTCGCGCTACGCTCAAAATCACCATCTACACGAGGACTTGATTCCCATTACGGAAGATCCCCGAGGAGCAAAGGATTGGAAGGACTATGATGACAGCTACTGGATGGGCGAGTACAAGCGGTTTTTGAAGATTTTCCCAAGCTGGCCTTACCGAAGGACTGTTAAAACATTACCGGGGAACCACGACTTGGGTATGGGAAACGGTATCCGAGAGGGGGTGAAGGATAGGTTCAGAACATATTTTGGCGAGACGAGCGGAGTATTACAAGCAGGCAACCACACCATCATACTAATTGACTCTGTCTCTTTATCAAACGATAACAATCCAAAGATCTACCTGCCAGCCCGGGACTTCCTCGATGGCCTCCCCGATCTCTTAACAACCCCACCATCACCAACCCTCCTCCCCCACGTCATTGAGGAAGCGAAAAATCCCCTCCCCTCGCCCCCAGAACAAAGCTCCATCCCTCAAAACCCTACAATCCTCCTCACCCACGTCCCCTTATATCGCCCCGCCGACACCCCCTGCGGTCCGCACCGAGAATCCAAAGACTCAATCCTCATCCACGCCGGCTATCAATACCAAAACGTCCTTCAGCCAGCACTTTCTTCGGAACTCCTCCAGAAGACGAACGCTAAGTACGTCTTCTCCGGGGACGACCATGATTACTGCGAAGTCGAACACGCCGGGAATGTCAAGGAGGTTACCGTCAAGAGTTTCTCGTGGGCGATGGGTGTGCGGAGGCCGGGGTTCTACATGGCTAGTTTGTACACTGGCAATGCATCGCCGGATACAGAGAGTGTTCAGGGAAGACTTTGTCTACTCCCGGATCAGTGGGGGATATTTAGCGCTTACACTTTCATGCTCCTGGTCACAATTCTCGCTGCCTTGTCTGATTTCTGGAGGAGCAGAAGGGCTGCACTGAATTATAGGAGGAATGTGTTACCGATATCAAAGGGATTTGGAGATACCTCGAGTGCGTACGGGCAGTCGAATAGGAAGGATAGCTGCTGCTATGACGAAGACGAGGACTTCAAGTACTCCAAGAGAAAGCAGTATTCTACTGGGTGGAAAGCGTGGGTAGCATACGTCGTTCGGGAAGTCTTGTCAGTCGCTGCGGTAGTGTTTGTATGGTATGCATGGTTGATCTGGCGCTGGTGAATGGGTTTATGTCTGGAATGAATGAGGACGGTGGAGAGTTATGCTAGGGTGGGTGGAGTTTGTGGGGTTTGTGGGTGGGATGTACCATAGGTTTGTGTTGGGTCGGGATACGGTAGGGCTCAAGTATTATTATTTTAGTTATGGGCTTCCGCATGTGTATTACTAGTTTTTTGCAAGGGGTTTTTTATCTCTTTCGTCGAGTGATCTCCTGTGATTGGATTTATTGGATTTATTGGGGTTCTATCGTACGAGTACACTTGTCTTCTACTTATGTACTGTAACTACAACTTATCAAAAACTCCGATCTGGTTATCCGATAGCCCGTCTGATTAGATTTCTTTCTCCCTTCTACCTTGGCCCCAGACGGCCTACAGCGGACGTCCTAGCAGGCTTGGGGAATGGAAGGGAGGGAAGGGGAGATAGCGAGAGGTAGAGGGGGGCAGAGGGGGGCTACAGGCGTCTCTGACTTAGTCAGAGCCCCAGAAAAGACACTGGGTATTATTTGAACTGAAGGCCTCAGCCCGGCTGCCAAAGGAGCAAACTGTTTCCGATCCCGCCGAGGTCTCGAGTCTTCTTACGATATATTCATACCATCCTCCGGAAATAAAGCACTTTCTGTCTGGATCATCTGATAAGGTCGCTGCTCTATACGAACAACTCGATGATATGCTTTTTTCTTTCTGCTTGCTTGGAGTGCGCGCCCACTGAAGGAAGGCGTGGCAACCTTGGGGAGGCGGGCTAAGCCTAAGAGGGAAGGAAGGAAGGAAGGGAAGTTTGTTTTACATGCAAAACGCCTTAGACTAATAGGTGTAGCGAGCCAATGGCTAGAGGAGTAGATATTGAGGCTCGAGGTTTCGAGTGGGGCCTTGCTAGTGCCCTAGTACTGTAGAAACCATTGTTGGTAGGGACGTAGTCTGCATGGTGGCGCTGGAAACTGCGATAGTGATAGTAGGGACAGTTGTTGCGCTCTACTGAGCTAGCTAGCTAGACCATATCACGGTAAATGCGTTGAACTCAATATATATATTTCCACTACTTATGGTACTCTGATAAAATAAAGAAAAAAGGGAACCATCGTTCAGATCTATTAATACCAGGCTACCGCAAAACCCTTCTACAAATGAAACGACAAACGATAGCATAGGGGTGGGATGGAAAAAGGTTACAAACCAGAAACCATACGCGCGGGGAACTTTCCTGCCAAATCGGGGGTTTCGTGGAAGAAGATCGGAAAGGGGAGGAGGGAAATTTTTACTGCATCGCCGAGGATGTTATAGTTACACACTACGCGTTCTGTCGCTTGGAAGGGGTTTTTCTTCCTTTTTTCAAAATTGAAGTTTATCCAGTGGCTTCATCCCCTGGGGCACCGCTACCAGGAACACAGCACTTCCCGTCAACGCACCCGTCTCCACATTCCAAAAGACACGCTGCCTCTTCTTCTGGGCTGCCTCTTGAGCTGCCTGTTCTACTCGCGACAGCTTCCTCTTCTTTGGTGTATTCCGGCTGGATAGTGCTCGAGTGGATCCCGTAGGCGTGCAGACATGTCCGGACTGCACTTGCAAGTTGCATATATCGCCCGCCGCCTTCGCATTCAGGGTCGAAGGAAATCTGGATGTGAAGGCTTGCGATCATTTTCACGTCGCTGAGTTGCCAGATATGCAGTTCGTGGACAGATTCGACGCCTTGGATCGAGGCGATGTCTTCTTTTACTTCCTCCAGCGAGATTCCCTTAGGCACACCTTGTAGTAAAATTTTGGAAGCTGATTTGCAGAGTGGGAGGGCGGAGGAGAAGATTATTATCGTGATAAGTAGGGAGATGGACGGATCGAGGAGGTGGCGCCACCAGATTGTTTCTGGGAGGAGGATGAGAGCACCAGCCACTGACATTACGCCGACGTTTCCGAGTGCGTCGCCGAGGACGTGGAGGAATACTCCGCGCATGTTAAGGTTTTGATGCGAATGCGAGGGTTTGTTTTCCTTGGGTTTGGCATGATTATGATTTCGGTGGCAGGATCGGGAGTATGCTCGTTTGTGGCCTTTACCAGCAGCCGAGAGGAGGGGAGTTCGTGAAGTCGGACCATCGGAATCAGAGTCTGCGGATGAAATTACTGCCGACGAAGAGTGTTCCGTATCACTAACTGCTGCGGCAATGACTTCTTGGCGGTTTCGGGCGGGGTGAACGTGAATGTCGGTTACAGGGGAAGCAAAGCGGCGCTGACGAGACCTATCGGTCGATCTTCTCTCCTTCTTTCGCGGGGCAGATGATGAAGACGGGATTGGCTGAGATAACCTTGCAACAACAGTGTCTGGGAGGATATCCTCGATATCGCCGTTATCGTCTTCGGCCGGGTCGTGAATATGGCCCCTTAGGCCGTGCGTGTGTTTGTGGTGCTCGTGTCCTGCGGCCGCGTGCTCACCAACCAAACTGCCCTCAAGATCGTGTTCATGCGAATTACCGCCGTGAGAATGGCCGTGATCGTGAAATAAGAATAAACCAAGGATATTTGAAGCAAGACCAGCACTCCCAACACCAAATACCAGCCAGGGAGAAGATACCTCCCGCGGTTCAAAAAAGCGCTGAATTGCTTCCAAGAAAATCGAGAGACACAACGCAAGCAAGAATACACCATTGATCAACGCCCCAAGGACTTCAGCTCGTTGCCACTAGAATTCACTTCCGTCAGTTGTAACTGGGATAGAGGAAGATCTGAGGACGTACTCCGTATGTATAGCTTGATGTGGATTTTTGTTTGGCGAGTTTGATAGCCCATAGCGCCACCAGCAGCGAAAAAACGTCGTTTAGCTAACAACCCCTTTATGAGCTTCCCGATTCCAGCGCTGAAGAAGAAGAAGGGATCTCAAACCATATGAAAAGAATCGGCAACAAGCGCAAGAGAATGGACAGAATATCCAACGATAATCTCCAAGAGGAAAAAGAGAGAATCAATCACCAGCAGGGTGATTATCCTTGCTGAGCGGGAGAACGCCATGGCTGCTGTTATTGTTGTTGTTGGAGAGAGGGAGCTCAAGTGGGAGGCGATACAGTATCGGAAGGTTAAGTGTGGGGAGGGAGAGAGGCTGACAAAGGCGGTGTTACAGAGTAAAAAAGGAGAGGAAAACTCTGGCTTCAGGAGGGCTGAAATGGGCCATACGACCGAATTTAATGATGAGACATGCTGGGCCTAAATTAAGATAAACAAAAATTGACACGGTATTTCATAACACGTTTTCTTGATGGTGTGCGGTGTGTAGGACGAGGGCAAGGGAAGAGGGGGAAAAGAGGAAGAGTTGATAGAACAAACAAGAAATATAGAAACAGAGTTCGGACATGTTTCCCGGTCCAGAAACATCCCATCACAGCGATTTATTCAGACTTCCCAAGGAGCTTCCCCACACTAGAGTTGACTTAAAGGAGACTAGCCCCATCTCGCAGCATCATCTAACCTGTTGCGTCATGTTACAACCGTTCCCAGATCTTCTTGGACTCCCGCAGATTCTGCCGGCACCCGGAGTTTCCAGCATTTGCTCGTGAACAGCCTTCTACGATAGCATTCTACCGTGCGAGAAACTGACCCTACCTGGATTTCAATACAAAGTGCCCAAGTCTAACCAACCATCACAAAGGTGCGCGACGAGATTTCTCTCCAAGCAATAATCGGATTAGAGAATTGCAGAGAATTTAAGTATAAAATTGCCGCTTTTTGTTCGCTGAATACCCGTGGTATCTGGGTGGGTGAAGCTAGCTGGCATAGATGCTTGGGCCATAGAAACCCCATACAAATTGGCTGTCTGGGTATCATAGTGTTTCTGGTCTTTTCTCTTAGAACACTCGCACCAAGGATTCCCAGTATGGTTTCTGTAGCCTTGCATTCAATTAAATGGATCTTCATGTCACAGTTCTCATGTTCTGGTGGTGAGTAGGCAGGCACCTGTTGAGAATGGGCATTTTATCTGGGAAACACCGCTGGGGTCGCGGGGCTCGTACTAGAGCGGTGTTGCTGGAGCCTGCAGAAATTTATATATCATAGCCATAGGATTCCTAAGGCGTCAGGGAAATGTTACAACTTTGTTCGCGCTGCTGGTTGCCTAGCGGTATTCACCTTTCAAGGGCACATACGAATAACTCCCAAGTTTGAATAACCCCAACCCATCGCCAGATAGTCCGGTATCAGGTGACTCCTGTGACTACATTAGCCCAGCCCTGCCGAATTTAAAAACTTTGGAAACTGGAGGTTAAGGTGGTGTTGAAATTTGCACGAAATATCTGCTAGAGAGGTGGATCGCGGGGCTGATCTCTATCAACTCGCTCCACCAATAGCCCACCCCTGCAAAGTCTCTCACGCTGCGTAGGTATTGTCTCGAATCTGCTCTGTCCTCCATCCGCTGGCACACTATTTCTCTGTTCCCGCTGTTCACATTTCCTCCTCACTGTTGCCTTTACCCTTAACCCTCCCTCACCTCTTGCCTCGTTTTGGCCCGTCGGTTTATACCCCCTTTATCATCTTCGCCTCTCGGCTATCCCAGTCATTAGCGATTTAGGGTTCTCTCCTGGTGGGGCTACTTTCTAGTTGGGTGGTGATGAGATTACCGGCTAGAATGCATAGCTGCACGAACAATCTTTGTCCTGCCCAATTGTTCTAATGCAGTCCCAGCTCACCAAGGCACACGGGCCACAACAGAAGTATCAATATGGCTAAAGGTGTGTTTCAGTTCAGGTGACTCTCATATAGATAGTTTAACTGCTTCCTTTGTGCTATCATTTAAATGCACAGGTAAGAATAGAGATTCCACAGGGGGTCTAGATAATAAAAGTATAGGAACTTGGTTTTATTAAGAGTTTAATTTCGGCCAGCACCTTTCTAGCCAGTCCTACAGCAGCCCGTAAAAACTAGCGGGGGAATGGCGATTGGGCTATAGCTGCATATTTGGTTTTTGGAGATCCAAGTTTTGGGACTATTAGCCAAGTTTCTCCTTCTCCTTCGGAATTAGTCCCGAGGTTGGCAGACCACTAATGTTTCCTGTTTCGCAAGCTACTCGTAATTCTCTGACGTTTGTGAACACAACTGTTATTGCATCTGGGCAAAAAGCCGGCTGGAGCCTCAAAACTTTGGTGTATGTAATAGTAGTCGTGTCTACAAACGTTAGAGAATTGCGAGTAGTGCTGATCATCAACCCCCTCAAGATACAAAGGAGGTTTGCTGTGCTAGTACACTCTTGACTCTTGGTTGACCAACCTGTTCCGGTCTCGGATTTCGCATGATTGGGACACTTCGGGTTGCGGCAATGATCATTGAATAGGGTTTATGGGAAATATCCAGAAATCTTCCGGAAGGAACAGGCAGTCTCAATAATGTCTGTAGTGTGGATCCTGGGCACTGGCTTTCTTTAGTTTAGTGCCCATGGAGAGCTGTTTTAGCCGCTGTATACTTTATAGAGATATAGCGAACATATATGATGTGAACTACGAGTAGTCGCTGAGGCTGGTGGCAGCAGCAGGAAAGTGTAGAGGCATTCTTTGTAGTAGGATAGGTCTAGTATCGCCCTGGCTAACAATTTCATATCTATATGGAAGCAGTGAGCTCACAAAGCACCACTTCTATTTTGATTACAGAGAATCTCTCACTAAATACATCTAGGGAGGCACACCACCCCCCCATTAAAATCCCGAAATCCAGTTTTCGGTGAAATAAATATTTGCTCACAAGTTGATATTCCATGATATACCTAGCTGGCGCAGTAGTTAACATGCCAAGAACCAATTAACCCCCTGCCACAATTGGAAGGAGCTCAGGAGTTCAATTCAAGCCTACCATGAATTATTATTGAACGATCCATCATGTAGGACAGGGGAGTTAAAAAAAATTACTGCCCTATGGGGACTGTGAGATTGGAGAACCCAGTCTCCATTACTCTTCTGCGGGGCATATCAATCCTTTACCAAGTAGTAGAATCCGAATCTAGGCCTTAAAGTTAGCGATTGGTGATGCAGCAGAAAATATACAATAATATATTATTATAATAAAAAACTAAAAATCCCTTGCTTCCTTGGTCTTAGAAAGGCAGCTGTGTGCCCGGAAGGCAATAGGCATTCCAGCCATCTCCGCACCGGTAAGCTGGGCTCTCCATATTTCTTTCCTTGTATCATAAACATGTTTTTTTCCCCGCAGCGCAAGGTATGGGCAGTGCCAAGTGAAAGATATAATATTGGTAGAGGCCTGGCAAGCACCGCCAGGATAAATACATGATGTTGAAATAAGATCGCATGATAATGTACAGTACAAACTTAGCACACCAGCATCTGATCGCGTTGTTGATCAGATCGCACTTCGCAATCGGGATAGTACGTAAGCAAGATCTATCATAGGAATTTATTTAATTGTAAAGTACCCTGGGCCTTTACTCTTCAACACTCACCCCCTAGAGTAAAAATATGCAGCAGATCCTGAACCGTGTGAAGTTCAGGATGCATGGTTGGAAAGGTGGCCCTATATCCAGGACATAGTGCATTCTAACCTAGCCAGTACTTTTATACAAACCCTTTCTCCTTAGCTATTCTGTCTTTCTTTTTTCACATCAGGGAAAGATTTGTAAAAACGCAAGGGCCCGCAGGCCCAGTGGGGAGGGGTGAAGCCGGTGGGCCCGCCTAGTGAGCACTGATTCAAATTAGATACTGCATCTAGCACCCTAAGCCTCGGAATCTGAATAATAGGGGGGGGGGGGGAACGAGAGTGTAGTGCAATTAATATTTCTCCCTTGGGGGCCCACGAACCTGGTATCGCTCCCCAATCAGCATTCTATCAATCGAGGCAACAACACAGGCAGTGTATAAAACTGGTTGGGCGCTATGCAGAGAGGAGAAAACACTGCAAAATGTCAGGTTTGAATACTTTTTTTAAAAAAGCGACTCCTAGAGAAGCGGGAAGATTAGGATGGTATCTACAGTGAACTAGGAGTAGGTGCATATAGGGTCACTGATTATCCACTATACCTGCTTGATTCAACTGAGCAAGGAAAACTTGGTCTACCCTTGTTTCCAGTGTTAACGATACTATTAAATTCCGGGTCGTATACGGGTGCTAGTGCTGGGATATACCGGATGATTGAAAGCTCTCGATGATACGAGACACTACCGTTGTGCAATAGGAAGGTTCCGGGGGGCGACCGTTTTGACGGTAGAAGGATCTCGGAAACAATAGCATTCTGCATAGAAAGCACCGGTAGGCCGATGTGTTGACCAGGAGAATTGTGGGGAATGTTCTCTACATTTAGTTTTCTTTGTTTCGCGATGGAAGGCTGCAGAGCGGAACTCCATCGGGCATCCAATAGCCAGCGGGATGGACTTTGGCTTGCATGTATTTTTGATATAATCACTTTACACCTGTCTTTTTTGGATAGCGTTTTTCAGGGTATAAAGGTAGACGACTTTATAAGCCCCCCGGACACCCCCTCTCTCTTGGGCGACTAAAAGTGAGAAGGAAAGTTTCCTGTGATAAACTGGATAAAGTGTTCCAAACGACGAGATCAGCGGTTATTTTCCTCACAGAAAATCAACCAATTAGCATCTGCCAGAGTGGCGGGGTGTCCGAGTGGCTTGTGAGGTCGTCTATGAACGACAACAGTCTATTGCCTTTGGGACTACGCAACTCTAAACTGGTTCCGTGCGTGGGGGTCTGGTAAAAATAGTCATGCAACTGTCTTAGCGTAGTATGACAGAGGCACAGCTCTGACAGTGTCGAACAGCAAAGCAAGGAAAATGGGGAGGAGAGAAGGGGCCGGAACAAAAGAACAAGAGGGGGGGGGGGAATGCCTTGCCAAAATAACAAACCTTCTACAGTTCTAGGCTAGCAATTTTCTTTCCTTCCTATACTCCTACGATCTCATTCCTGCCAGCTGTCGTGAGCGGTGAGCCCGAGTGATTTGATATGATGGTAAAATTGTTATTTAAATTGTTAGAATATTCATGGGCTATGGGATGATAATACGGTAGGGTGGAGCGGGTTTCAGGTAAGAGGAATGACGTATAGGGACAAGATAGCATCGATTGTCGTTAAACAGTAGGCATAAAGTAGAAGGGGCGAAAGGAAAGAATACAGTTGGGGGAAACAAAAGAATACAGTTGGAGGAAACAAAAGGGAGGACAAAGGTTACACTACAAGAGCCGGATGACGCAAGCTATAGTGAGGACTTAAGTGCTGACGTGCAAACCCAAATTCCAAGACAGATGGTAGTGGGCTGGTAGCCTAATTGCGTGCTATATCTTTTGCGGTATCTCTGGTGTATTGTACTAGTACCATCAGTGGTGTGGCCATTTGGGGAGGCTCGATGGCTTTGGGTGTTAGCCCAGGTATAGTCATCGGCGAAGATTTATCCCCGCATGCTGTGTGCGCTCTGGGCAGATGCACAGGATGCCTAAAAGGTAAACCGCTAGTTAGGATATCAGAGACTGCACGGGATGCAATAGGCCCTGTTTCCCACAAGTCGATATTGGAGCGCTATTTCCCTCCCTTCACGAAGGAAGTTCCGCTGCCCACACAAACTCTTGGTCGCGGAGTTGAAACTCCCAGAACCCACCGCGCCAACAGCGAGGATAATCTGTTCGAATACATAACCTGGAGCAGCTGCTGTGCTGGGTAGGGTAATTCTCTACGGAGGTGCAGCGCCTAAGTTTTGTACATTTTACTAGAAGGGGATGTCCGATTAACAGGGAGCGAGGAAGAGGATTAGGTGACCGCCATACTCAATTCGCTGTCCCTATACCCAATCTGCTGCCTTACCCCGTGCTAGCGTGACACCCCTTGCTAGTAAAATATACAAAACTTAGGCGCTGTACCTCTATAGCTCCAATGCCCACTATTGTCCTCGCACTTGCTCGCTCGCATCTTGCCCTTCTGTTACGATCTCATTAGTTACTCTATTTCCTCTCCCACCCTGGTGGGGGTTTCAACTTACTTCTCCTGAGCAGTCACAATTCTGCACCTAAATTTTTGCAGAAGGCCGGACTCTCCGATTAGCGATGTCTCTGCGGAGCGGCAACAACCTTGCAGGAAAGCTTAGATTCTGAACTACTCAAGTATCCGAGTAGAGAGCAATTGCTATTGCTCCCTAGGTAGAGGATGGACTAGCGCAGTACCGTAGCGGGGACAGTGAACAGGACGAACGATACACCAAAAATCAGTGGCAATCAGATTTGGCAAGCCGGCTTGTTGTGTGGATGTTTACTGTCACCTCTCAAACAGTCCTGTGCAGAGTTCCAAAGCATCCGTATCGTGGACGGGGTGCCGGTATTCACTTAGACAATCGTAAGCGAGCGCATATGCACGCCCGGGTTTGTAATAAACGACTGCTCGCAGTGGTCCCACAATGTGGGGGTATTGCCACGTCCCGTGTGCCTAATTTTTGGCATTCTCGATGTTCAATCTTGAATACCTGCACCCTACCGGTTCTCGAGCGAATTCAACTTGTAGGAACCCGATGTCTGAGTGGCGCAGACTCCTGCATGTCGAAGATAACGAATGCTCCTGCGGAGTTGATAGCTGCGGATTATGCCAACTCGTCGGTTGCCATTAATTTTCCTGTACCCGAGTACCAGTGTGGGGTCCTTTTCGGCACCGACCCTTATGTGGATGGTGTCACGCGTGCTGGATCCGTACCCCTATTGAAGTACCGTACTGTACTCGGGTACAAGGGTAATTGGGGCCCGGTAACACGAACACACTCGCGCAGCGTATTGCTTGAGAAAACACAGCGAAAGTGCTTGTGTCACCGGTCCCGACTTTTTGCCACCACCA
>Ga0307513_10000111_pt1 | contig 115868 bp, 134 predicted proteins | sample 15_EM_MG_FD_202174 | JGI IMG/M metagenome (GOLD analysis project Ga0307513, IMG submission 202174) | Populus trichocarpa ectomycorrhiza microbial communities from riparian zone in the Pacific Northwest, United States - 15_EM | ecosystem: Host-associated > Plants > Roots > Unclassified...
ATGAGACCCAGGACAGAGCGAAGAGGGTATGGCAGAGTGAAAAACATGGAGGGAGGCGGAAAAGGATCGACCGGGGGGTGGGGGGACGACGTTGCTCTTTTATGTCGGGCCCCTATAGATATCAAGTTCAACCATCGGCGGCTCATCCGGCATCTCGTTCACGCATTTATCATTTGTCACGAGAACTCGAGCCTCGAGCATACACGAGCACAACCAGGTCCATGGGGGACGACCGTTTACATCTACTGAGGGAGTAGCTCCCCATCGGGACCGAACCTCAAATACCAATTACCCCTCTCCTCCCTCGAGACGGCATTCCAATAAGCGGCAGCATGAGCAGTGCCGCTCCAATCTTCACCGGCAGGGGAGCCATCGGGCTTGCTCTCATCACCATAGTGGAACCTGCTACACGAGCAAGTACGCGTCAGAGAACATTCAACTCAGGGAGAGGAAACCGTACCTGAACCCTTCTCGTAAGCAATATGGAAGATCTCTGCAAGGTACGCCCCGTCGACCTTTTGCAGTCCCAAATTGAGATAGACCGACCACGACGCATCGCGAGGCAGGAAAGGCAACATGTTCCCCGTAGAGATGAAAGTCTTGGGTACCGAGCTGTCCGCTGGTAAAGATCTGAACCCGCGACAGCCTGTTGCATGGAAGCATATAATCCGATGGTGATGTCCACCGACACTTTGATGGCAGAGAGTTCGACTGTGGAGGGGTCACCCGGGACTGTTGGAAAAGTTAAAGCATAGGCCGTATGGAGCGGTAAATGATAGCCGGCAGGTTAAGACAGATTGTAACCTGGGGCGATCGAACGAGACGGACCATTGAAGATGATAACATTCGGAGCGGAACCAAACTTCTCCTTGACCTCAGCAAAAGCCTTGGTACGGAATCAGCATTCGAGACATCGACAGTGATGGGAACCAAACCCTCCTGGCTGGAGAGGTTTTCTAGACCCAACGGCAACTCTACACCCTTCTTGCTTAAACTTGTTCGCGATGGCGAGACCGACGTGAGCTCCCGCGCCCAGAATAAAAGCAATTAGAGACATCGCAGTGGGCTGAACGTATGCGTTGTGTAGATGAGAGGGTGGATGTGGTTGTCGGTGAGGGCCTTATCCCCGTTCCACTTCGGTGCTCTTATACTCCTCCGTGCCCCATACACAGCGTGCGGTGAAGCCGGTAAGCATCTGAGGACAACAAATCAAGGGTGATCGAACTACAGTGGCAGACGGCTTAGTTGCGGAATTGGTACTCCAATCAGCGCCCCTTACCTGGTATGTGGTGGCAGGAGTCAGAATTCACTCGCGGATACGTGAGGCCCACGGCAAGGTTTTTACCAGAGAACCCATTCGGCCCACTGAAGACGTCCAGGATCTGGCCTTCAGATCCGAATCGCTTCACCGAAGTCTTCACCCCGAACCAGGTGTCACTAGACCCCCCCGGATTCCCTGAACTACATGAAATTCCGGAACCACTGATGTACGCCACAGAGGATGGTGTTAACGAGGGAGGGGTTGGTGCGGGGACGTAGCCTATGATGAGGGAGTTGGCGAGGCGGATGGTAATATTGATATGGACAAAGGTGGTGCCGGGTGCGCGACGGAAGGCAATGACGAGGCAGGTGTCTCGATGATGCGGGGGGTGCTAGTGATGGCGATGAAGAAGCGAGTGTATGATGTTTTCGGTGAGGGCCAGGTGACAATAGATGAGAGTGGGGGTAGTTAGGTGGATGTTGAAGTTGGGACAGGTGCGTCGACCTAGCTGGGTGTTCAGAACGCTCAAGGAGAGGACGAGGATGGACCCCGCGGTGAACCCGAACGGTGGGTCAGAAACGTTCAACAAGCCCGAGCCCCATAACCGTACCCATGTCCACAGGTGTTCCAACATGTCAGATATCCTCCCACCTGAACCACAACGTTTTCGAGAGACGCCTGCAGAAGCGAATCGATGATCCCGAGGGGAAGCTGAGAAAGGCGCAAGGTGAACGTGCACGCGGTTTGCGTAGGCTGGGAAGTCAAGCCCCCGCAAAAACAACTGAACAGGAAAACACAGGGGAAAAAACGAAAGGTACGGTCACGACTCGATACGTAGCAAGCGCAGATGCAACCCGTATATTGAAGGAACACGAGCAAGCTGAGTATGAGAAGCGGAAACAGAGGTGATAAAGAAGTTGAAAGATGGGGAGCAGTGCCAGCCATAAGCGCTAAGCAGTAGCGCGACAGATGGTTCAAACGCAAGTAGGAACAGTGCATCACCTACTCTGTGCCTGGTTTTTGGGTGCAGAATTTCACCTCAGAGTAGCAGAAAGGACCTTCACTCGCGCACGGCCGTATTCACGATATATTACGGCGCAAAATATACCCAGTCTGCGAGGTAAGATCAAATCCTCATAACCCGCCCTGTTTGCGGGGACGCCCGAGGACTGTAAACCAACAACGGTTCCGAAGGCAGATAATCTAACCGTCCTCCTGCCTTTTCAGCAGCGACGGCCTGTTTCAACACTCGCATTGCATACTCCCCCACGCAGTCCCAAACCTCCGCACACAGAACCAACCGAAATTCCCGCAGCCCGTACATCCACCGGAACACCTTGAACAGCTCACGGTGCCATGACGCTTCCTTTGCTCTTTGATCTGGTGTCGTATCTGTGTAAATGTTTGGTGGGCGGGAGTACTGTGCCACGCCACAAAAGTCCGTGTCCCGATAAATGATAACGACCTCGGAGAACTCGAGGGACGTGATTGTCGAAAGTACGGTCCTGAGGAAATTCGAGATGGGGGGGGTTGGCGCATAAGGTTTGTACCTATCAACGATGCAGTGCGCCACGATCTCAAGCGTTCGAAGCGACTTGTTCCGCGAGAGATCAAAGTCCAGAAGTGGGGGCCTGGCTGTGGCGCAGATCATTGCCTGGACATTGTGCACGTTTCAGATTCAATTGCTCACCACAAGGGTCTTTCGGATACAACCGCACTGTCTCCAACGTCCCCGCACAAGCGCCCAGGAGGAGCCGCGACTCTCCTACGTCGAGGAATTCCATATTACGGAATCGGATTCCCCCAAACAAGTGAATCATGTCCTTCAAAAGGTCGACCCTCTTGAAACGGAATATCACCAATCGTCCTCGCAGTGGAGGGGCGAAGGTTGGGGTAAGACTCGGGTCGTCCGTCGGCTCGCTCTCCCAGAGTCCGAATGCGCTATTGAAGAGCGTGAGGTCTTGTAGATGCTGAAACAGTCCGATGAAGAATATAATCTCCCGACGGGACCCTCTGGGCGACTCCAGGAAGAGGGGTCGGACTGTCGGCGAGAAGTGACCGAAGTATCGCCAGACCCTCGGCATGAAGCTGGGGATGTCCAGGTTGTCTAGCCTGAGATCTTGGACGTTAGTCAGTGCGGAAAATTGAGACAGGATACGGCGGTTGAATCTCCTTGAGGAAATCCTATGACGGCGAAAGGAGGTTGCGTGGAAACGGAACTTCTTGGTCAGGGGAAGCAAACCGAGCTTGCTTGCGTTCTGAAGCAGTGTGGGCCACCCAATTCTCGACTCGTATAGCCACGAACGAGACCAAGTGATGAGAGTGTGGTGAAGGTGAGGGACGGAGGCGATGTACCAAGAGTAACAGGTCAGGGAGCATGCGAGGAGACTTTCCGTGTCGTAGATGAGGTGGGCGATGATCATTTCGACGATATCGAGAGGAAGATTGGTGGCGGGGGACGAGGACGCGGTAGGAACCCCCAGAGGAGTATCCGTGGAGAACCATTGATTGATCCTGGCTCGACTTCGGTACCAAACTCGCTTAGTGAGTAGCTCAATCGCTGTGAGACTCAGTCATCAAGAAGAGCACTGAATAGCGGGTATTAGAACTACCTGATAGTGCGGAGGTAGGGGTCTTCGTCGGAGGCATCGTAGTTGTTGTTTCGGGCGTTCCACTGGCCTGCTCCACCGAAGCTGTTTGGCGCGGTTTGTCAACGACCAAACCTCCTCGAGCAGACACGTATCGCCACTCCGGTCGATTCGACGTTCAAACGTTCGACGTTCAAAGTTCAGCCTGTAACGACGTAGCGTACTGTTGGTGGTTAGGTATGAACCGGGCACTCGTTCCGTCGGATGTGGGGCGTGGGGTGGCCGCTAGTCTCCTCAAGCAGACCACGTTATATCACTGACGATCACCGATGAGGGATGTATGTCGGGGTTAATCACGAGCTGCCGCATGTGCAGATCAATACAAATTTACATCTGGTTAAGTACGCTATAGGCCGGAACAACGGTAAAGGACCGAGAGACAAGAGACACCCTCGTGTATGAACGGGTGCCGTGGAAAGGAGAAAATACGGGACAGAGGATGACGGGAGGTGGGAAAGTGATGATTCGAGAACGTCGAATAGGGCGTTTGGACGTAGGTGAGAAAGGCTATGTCGATCACTGAGGTCGATGAGGGTTCGACCGGGCTTTCCGTTAGTCCTCAAAAGGTCGGGTCAGGTTGGGGCCGAGGCCTCAGAACCCTTTCGCTCTCGTTCTTGTCATCGCCAGGATCCTCGGTATTGTCGACACTTTCGGCCCTTTTGAGATTTTCGATATAATCGTGCAGCAATTTCTGCTACCTGTCAGGTATATTCATCCCAACTTCATGTCAAAAAACTTACCGAGACTTCCTCTCTCAACTCGAAAACCTTCTGCCGCGCACTGGTCACATGTCCGTGGGTTTGGATGGGGTGCTTGGGGAACTCGAGTGTGAGTTTGAGGTCGGCATGTGCGACAAAAAGAATACAACTTAACAATCGTAAATGCGAGGTCATTTGAGGAGGGAATAGAACTTACATAGCGATTTCCAAACCGAGTGTGACTTGCTCGCTCTCCGGTTTTCCGTAATTGAGGGCGGGGATTGTGTGTTTTTGCAGATCGACCAACCAGTCATGGTCTGACTTAAGACGACTCTTGCAAGTGGAGTGGTACAGGAGGATAAGTATCACAGCCAGTGCGATGACCAGACCAAAAACCCAAAAGATCTCGAGAACCGAGAATCTTGTACCCTGGATGAGACCCAGGACAGAGCGAAGAGGGTATGGCAGAGTGAAAAACATGGAGGGAGGCGGAAAAGGATCGACCGGGGGGTGGGGGGACGACGTTGCTCTTTTATGTCGGGCCCCTATAGATATCAAGTCCAACCACCGGCGGCTCATCCGGCATCTCGTTCACGCATTTATCATTTGTCACGAGAACTCGAGCCTCGAGCATACACGAGCACAACCAGGTCCGTTGGGGACGACCGTTTACATCTACTGAGGGGGCAGCCCCCGTCGGGACCGAACTTCAAATACCAATTGCCCCTCTCCTCCCTCGAGACGGCATTCCACTTCACCGGCAGGGGAGCCGTCGGGCTTGCTCTCATCACCAGAACCTACCACACGAGCGAGTATGCGTCAGAGAACACCCGATTCAGGGGAAAAGGGAGAGGAAACCGTACCTGAATCCTTCCTTCTCATAAGCAATATGGAAGATCTCCGCAAGGTACGCCCCGTCGACCTTTTGCAACCCTAAATTGAGGTAGACCGACCACGACGCATCGCGAGGGAGGAAAGGCAACATGTTCCCCGTAAAGGTGAAAGTCTTGGGCACCGAGCCGTCCGCTGGTAGAGATCTGAAACCCGCGACAGCTTGTTGCGTGGAAGCGTATAATCCGACGGTGATGTCCACCGACGCTTTGACGACGGAGAGTTCGACTGTGGAGGGGTCACTTGGGACTGTTGGGAAAGTCAAAGCATAGGCTGTATGAAGCGGTAGACGACAGTCGGCGGGTTGAGATAGATCATAATCTGAGGCGATCGAACGAGACGAACCATTGAAGATGATAACATTCGGAGCGGAACCAAACTTCTCCTTGATCTCAGCAAAAGCCTTGGTAACGGAACCGGCGTTTGAGACATCGACAGTGATGGGAACCAAACCCTTCTGCTGAAGAGGTTTTCTAGACCCAACGGCAACTCTATACCCTTCTTGCTTAAACTTGTTCGCGATGGCGAGACCGACGTGAGCTCCCGCGCCCAGAATAAAAGCAATCGGAGACATCACAGTAGGCTGAATGTGTGTTGTGTAGATGAGGCGGATGTGGTTGTTGGTGAGGGTCTCATCCCCGTTCCCCTTTGGCGTTCTTATATTCCTCCATGCCCCACACACGGCGTGCGGTGAAGGAGGTAAGCATCTGAGGACAACAAATCAAGGGTGATCGAACTGCAGTTGCAAACGGCTTAGTTACGGAATGAGCAATCGAATCAGTGCCCCTCACCCAGTCCGCGGTGGCAGCAGCGCGTTGTCGTTGCCTTGAACCACGCCAAACCGCGATAGTGTCATCATCGCGGTGTCAATACTAAACCCACTCCAGCCCGTCCTCGACTGTAAGTGGGTGAGTAGCAAGAGAACGCGGCGTCCTATAATTAGGTCTGTCCACCCACGACCACTTACCAACTCCTGTCGTTTTGGTTCTTACATTGGGCCCCGTCACCGCATGGGCTTGGGGGTGGCGCAGAAAAGCTGGACATCAGAGCCCGAGCATTCTGCACCAATACCGTAGCATGCGATGGAGCACGCTAAAGCAGAGTTCTCTCACTCTAGGACCGATCAGACGTAGACGTGGTGACAAAGGACACACGCAACCATGCACCGAAATCAAGGGAAAAGGTGCGCGCTCCATACATTATGGCCAAGTGGGTGACAAATTACAAATGCACAACGTCGTCTTCGAGGACACTCCAGGCGTGGGGGCAGGGTTTCACGAAGCATTGGTAGTGCCGTTTGGTTTCAGGTCCGTGTCCTTCTTCTTTGTGTCCTCTTCCTCATCCTCGTCTGCTGAATAGGTATCTGCCGATGGGACGGCTGCAGACGTCGCAGCACCAGCCGAGGCAAGGTTAGGCTGTTGCAGCACATCCCTAAGCATAACCTTCAGCACTGCCACGAGGGAGAGTAAGAGGTGATGCACTCACCACTTGATCTGAAACCTGGTCACACGCGGCTTGTTATTGATATCCCTTACGAGTTTATCAAATTCCAGGAGCCGCTCCTTCTCCTTCTCTCGTCTCTCCTTCTCCTTGTCAGTGTCGACATCTCCACTCCTCGGTGGCATCCCACCATCTTCGGTTTCCCATTCCGTGTTTTGATAATACCCCACCCGGACGAACTCCTGATCTTTGTAGCTCCCGGTCAAGATCAACGCCGCGACGCCCAGGACGTCCTCTTTGGGTATCTTCTTTGGGTCTGGCGCGCAACCTTCGAACTCGAAAGCGTTTATGCCTATGGGGACGGGTCCGACGAGACAGTCGTCGAGCTCTTGATCGAGGTCTTCGTTACCAGGTGACGAGACGTAGATGAGACGCCATTCGAGATCTATTCTTTGTGAGAAGAGCCGGTTAGTCCTTCCCTCGTGACAGAAACGCAGGTATATGGGGGTGGGTGTAAGAGAGGGAGGAACGCACCGTCCTCCAGAGGAGCGATACACTCAAAGGTCACGCGGAAGTGGTATGGGTCCAGGAATCGCGCGGGGTTATTGAGGAACTCTACGTTCTGTTCGTCCCGGTGGATGAGTGGGGCCGTCGCCAAAGGCAAAAAGACAGATTGGGCTCACGCGGATAGTAACAATGGACATGGTGGTTGTGGCAACCGAGGCGCGTCGCGTCCCAATTTCACTTTCAGTCGGTCGGCGAGGAAAAGGTCAAATTTTCCCACGCTCGCTCCTCCTCGCAGTGGACACGGGAAGTGGGTATTGTAGACTACGCAGTCTACAAGTACAAATCTAGAAGATACGCGGGTGACGGTTGCGGCGGGTAACCTCAAACGCGTCGTGACTGATCGCGACCAAACTCTACGTCTATTTCGCCAAAGGGCTACAACGAGACTGGTGGCTTCCTAGAGTTGTGCCGTCAGCTCGACAAAAAACTAAGGACCAATCTGGAAATGAACCCACTAGTGACAAAGAAGGTGGTGGTAATACACAGCAGGTTTTGAGTGGGGGGCGGCCACCCAAGGGTCAGTCACCTGGAACCAAACCGTGCCTTCTTCCACGCTTCGAGATCGAAGCTTCCTACCGAAAGTTCCTCGTCATCAGGATCACTTCCCCACACAAATGTCTTTCCAAAGATCGCCTCTCCCCCTCCCCCAGGCCCGATAGAACACGATGCGCATCGATACACGTTTGTCTCATAATACGCCAGTCTCTTCTCATGATGCTCCTTCTGAACTTCGTAAACCATTCCATTCACAACGTTACCAGGCGGACCATCGACGAGAGTGGGGTACGGACCCCACATCTTGATCGAGTAACCGACGATAGATGCTGGCCGGAGGACGGGTGGCGATTTGAGAGATAGAACGTGAGTGAGTTGATGTTCGTCCATGAGAGAGCCGTAGAAGAAGTAGTGGACCGGCTTCCACGGTTCGCGCTGGTGAGTGATGTGGGTATTACTCGGGTCGTTCTGGGCGGCGAGGAACTTCTTGGCCATTGCCGAGAGTTGTTCCGTCCCTTCGTCCTTTGGAGGTGCCGGGGAATCAGAGGTTGTGCCTGCGGTATACTCTGTGAGTAGAGAGGATGAGAGGAAAGGTGAGCAGAAGAAAAGGACCTCGAGTCATAGATCTAGGGCAAGAGTGGCTGATAGAATTAATGTTTCCTCGCGCCGATCGAGGACATAAAAGCCGTCCGGCAACTCCGGACCGAGCAACCCGGAATACGGAGAGAGTCACGAGTCAGGTGAGAACGGATGAGTGCGCCCCAGGAATCCATAGACCCGGTCATGCGCTCCCGCAGGACCCGAAATGACACCGTGCATTTGGTCACTCCGGTGATATTCAGACTCTGTCGGAAACTGAGGGCTGAAAGAGTATACATTCTTGCAACTACAACGCGCGACTACTTATCGGATCGCTCTGCCGTTGGAGGCGAGGGAAACGAATTTCTATAGTTCCTATATCTCATAGAGTCAACGGGGTTCCATCATCCCGAGATCACTCAATTTTCCTGTGGGGAGATCATACACCCATCCATGAATCTGCACAGACCGGTTTTGAGCCCACGCCTTCTTGATCGTCTCCATCTCGGAGATGTTCTTGACCTGCTGCCTCACGTTCTCCTTCACCACGAGGGAAAGCGCTTCTGACGGTTCCATCTTATCGACACCGAGAGATCGAGCGAGATTGGCGAGAGGCGTTAGCCAGCGATAGAGAGGGGTGTCTAGTAGGTCGGCTGGTGGTGGATTACAGGCCGCTTCGACGCAAGCGGCGGCGCCACCGCAATTAGAGTGACCGACGACGATCACTGGAGAACGAGTCTGATCAGCCCCCCCCCCCCCAATTTGAAAAACGGGTGTGAACGGACCATGTTTCACCTTGAGGTAATCGACGGCAAAAGTCACAACGGACAACACACTGTCATCATCAGGGTGGACTTGACTGTGGATCCACGCACGATAAGTCAGCGACCCAATTCGTCATGGGCCCGTAAGTAGACAAGGAAACCTTGATTGGACGTACTTTGCGATGTTCCTATGGACGAATATGTCTCCGGGCTTGGAAGCCGTAACGACAGACTCTGGAACCCTCGAATCCGAACAACCGATCCACAACACCTGTCAAAAGCCAATCACACAGAGATACGTAAAAGAGAGCGAGGAGGAACGTGGAAATTGTTAGTACAGGCTCTTCGAAGGACCCCAAGGGAAGGCCGAGAGAAAACGATGGAGACTAACCTGAGGCGATTGTGGCTTGGCAGACTCTTTGAAGAAGGTCGGATCCGCTTCGAGTACCGCTTGAGCCCACTGGACATTGTTTTGCAACAGGGTTTGCAAGATTGAATTGTCCGGGCTCATTTTGGATGATTGCAGTTGGGGACGGGATGGGGATGGCTGCGGTGTATCGATAAGTGTGGGTGATCATATCGATAGGCGCACATGGAGTGGTTGATCCCGCTCTCCCCGACCAAGTGTAAGAGAGAGGAGAGGGAGCCGAAGGAAGGGGTGAGGACGAGCGAGCAACAGAAAGAACACTGGTATCTTACCCTATTCTACAGCTAATAATTAACCCAACTTCCCTCCCGCCATAGAGGCCAATAGCCTGGCTACCCCGGGTCGACGACGGTCTCATCCAACTTTCAGTTGAAAGAATCATCGTCGCTCTTTTCGGCCGCTGTAGATTGGATGTGTTACACAAATCCCCACGCCAGAGTCGACCGAGATGAAGATTTCGCTGGTTACTGGCACACATTACTCCTAGGCCTCAGACGTGGTAGACGTTCATCCAAAATGTTCTTCCAACGACTTGAGCAAAGGCCTTCGGAGCGAATACTGTGGGATCAACGAATGGGACCCCATCCAAAGCAGTTTTAGTGGAACAATAAAGGGATCCGATAGTCAACCGTGAAAAGCGACGTCTCCCAATCTATTCTTTTGGCCAGATTCGAGTTCGACAGGGGGGGTGTGAGGGCATTCATCATTCCACGAGGCAGGCGTAACACTCCAGACCCCCAGTTTACCTACCAGAGGTTTGAGGTAGGCAGTCACAGAGCGGTGACCCGAGAAGTCTCAAGGGAATTTTTTTTTCGAAATCCGAAGTGAAAAAAGACACCATGCCACAATCGCGCATACAGAAGAGCCACTGAAGGAACGAGTACACAAGCAAAGCTAGCCAGTCCACAGACATACGCCACAAAGATGCCTGGATCGCGAATCTTCCTACAATCCGCTCATCGACCAGCATTTATCCAAGAGCATTCTCAGGCGAACACACAGAGGTCCATCCACATGCGAACCGCGTCTCAGACTCCCGTTTCAATCAAATATCACACCTAAAACCGCAAACGCGTTAATCCCAAATTTGACTCGCCCACGACAAGAGCCGAAAGCTCTCTCAACCCACCTCCGTCCATCGTGATTGTCTGTCCTGCGAAGGGAGGATATCAGCAAGTCCGTTCCAAGTTCAAATCCGGCGGGGCCCCGGCATCCCACACAAGTGGCAGAGAATAGGTCGGAAGCAGAGGAATGACTCACCCGTCAGAAACTTCGACTCGGGTTTCGCGAGGTAGCTAACCAACGAAGCGATATCCTCCGGCCTACCCCGAGGCGTGCTTGCAGGTAATCCAATCATCTACAAAGAGACATCTGAGATATGCACCCAAGAGCGGGCGCAATACAGTTCAACCCACCTCCTGAATCGTCTTATCTCCCGCGGCTTTCTCTGCTTCGATAGCTACAAAAAACGTTGAACACACAGAAATCATCAAGGAACGGAAACGGAAAGCCAAATCCACGCATACCTAGATCAGTCTGGATCGTCCCAGGGGCATACCCGTTCACGCAAATACCATATTCCCGGAGCTCTTGCGCTGTTCGTGTGCAGATAGGAGCGATAACGATCACATAATACCGAACGTGAATTCAAGGATTTCCTGAATAGAGAACACGAGCTCACCGAGCGACTGTACTAACCCGCGAACTGCGAACTTTGACATGCTGTATGCGCAAATGTTCGGTAACCCTGTCAAAGCCGGTTTCAGTTGGTAAATATGGAATCTGTGTAAAAAAGCAAACATGCCTCGTTTTCCCGCCATCGAGCAAGCCCCTGAACGTGTGCGTAACCCCCTCAGTTTTCGACGGGGAGGTTTGAGTTGAGATAACGAACCGATTATTTTGCCCCCTCCGCCTTGTTTGATCATTTGCTGAGCGGCATACTTGAAACACAACATGACACCACGAGTATTTATGTTCATAAGCCAGTCGAAATCGTTGGCGGACGCTGAACAAGAGCTTCGCGTCAGCCTTGCGAACAGGATGGGTAGTTCCCTCCTCAACTTTGTAAAAGCGGTTTCATAACCACCACGCCCGCATTCGCCACCATCTACACACAAGTTAGTCAGACGGTCATTCGAGAAATAAACCGAGAAAAGTGAGTCTCACAATGTCCAGCTTCCCAAACTTCTCCACGGTAATCTCAACCAACCTCTTTACATCGTCTTCACGGGATACATCAGCAACTACGGCCGCAGCTCTCACCCCTTTCAACGCGATACACCGAACCGTATCCTCCATGGCGCGGAGTTTGGAGGGTAAATCGTTGATGACAACATCGCATCCATCGTCTGCGAGTCGAAGGGCGATAGCGAGGCCGAGTCCTTGCGAGGATCCTGTAACGATCGCTACGGGTCTGGGTCGGTAAGGTAAGACCATGGCGTTTGCTGGCTCGGGTCGATGGTGAATCCGTCGGTGGGTGGCGTCTGTTGGGGGCGGTGGGGAACTACGACCCTTGCGATTCCAGCAGAGGCTTTTTATACGAAAGCCATTGGGCTCGAGGTCTCTCTTCAGAAGTAGGTACTGGTAGGCTTCATCCTTGTGGAACCCACGGACGACCTACGTGATCGAGGGCTGACGAGAGCCACGAACCCCACAAAGGAAGAAAGGATCAACAAACTCACTCCAGCAAAACAAAGCATAGTGCTTACGGACAGTGAGGCTGGGGCACATTGATCGCTACTAGAGTAACCAGCTCAGCACCGGCGGAAGCCGATGGGCGAACCGATGATTCAAGCAAGGCTCAATGCAGGGAGTGTTTTCGCCTGTTTTAGATCAAACCACTTAGATTAACCCCCGCCTTCAAGGTTGTGAACGGAAGTTAGTCTCCACGGGAAGTCGGATAAATGGCGTCGGAGCACAGAGACCACATCCGATGACGATGGACGCGCGCGACACGGTGCAAGAACAAGGAACAACGGCCGAACAAAGATCACCATCCCGACTCGATCCTTGGGACTGGTAAAAACACACGAGAGCAACGCTAAAGGTCCCGCCTTCCTTCTCATGTTCACATCATAGCATATTCTTTTGAAAACGGCGATACTTAATAAGGGGGGGCCCATAGGTACGATAAACGAGACTAAAAAGGGTTACGCCTTTGCCCTCTCCCCACGTGGCGGATGGTGGGACGACGGCATAAACAAAGGCTTTTCAAAAGAGGAAACCAATAAGGTGCGGGAGATAGTGGACAAGAGACGATGGAGGTAAGAAGGGACGAAAAAGGTAAGTTTCAGAGCGCATGAGTGAAGTAGGTACAGGAAGGGGAGCAAGGAGTGAAGAAACGAGCGTGCAGCCGTGGTTCAATCATGGGATCACAGCGTGGCTAGCACGCCCTTAACGATCGTAAGGGGGAGTGACGGCCTTGGTGTCCTCCTTCCTCAAATCATCAGGAGGGGGTGGGGTCCTTGCACGGTCATCGACGCGCTCTTTGGTTGCCCTCCTATCGGGACTGGGAGTGCGTCTCCTCTCAAAAGCGGGGGAACGACTCCTTCGCCTTCTGTCCTTATCATCCCGGTGGTCTCTGTCTCTGTCCCTATCCCTGTCTCTATCATCAACACGTTCCCTATCGCGTTCGCTACGGCGACGAGGACTGCGAGACCTGTCCCGAGACCTATAGGCGGGTGGTGGGGACCTCCTATCCCGGTCGTAGCGCCAAACAGCAGACGGCGGGTTTTTAGCCCACTTGGGTAATCATATCAGCTGAGTGTTGGGATATAGGGGGGGATAGGAGATGACGAACCTGGATGCTCAGACGATATCCATCGAGGTTCCTTCCGTGCCTGGATGTCACAATGAGTTGGCCTAAAGGGGAGGACATCCGAGGGTTGGAAACGTACATGTCGTTGTAGGCGTCTTCGGCATCGCGAGTGCTTCGGAATTCGACAAAGGCGTAACTGGTTCGAGAGTGGTTCGTTGAGCGATCGTCATTCGATGGAATCGGATTCGGGAGAGGGGGGGGACTGGAACGCGCGCGCGAAACGATGGGATGTAGAAGCGGGTCGGGTCGCGGTCGTGGTCCGCGCCAGACAGAAAAATCGAACGGGCCGACCACTCGCAGTCGTCGTATCGACCGGAAACATCGGAATCGTTTAAAAGTTCCCCATGGTATACGTAGCACGGGACACGCAGAGCGGTCGCAAGATCGGAACGAAAGAAATCGAAATCGAGACTTGAACGTCGTTTTCGGTTGTCGTTTCGCCGCTTGTTGTGCCTTCCGTTTTTTCGACCCGGAACGTGTGTTGGCGAGGGAGTGAGGATTGGTAACTTACGGGTTGGAATGAGCGCGAGGGTTCCTTGGGGCGGGGACGTCGCATCGAACTAGAGGACCATACCTTGACGACCACTGTGAGCGTTGGAAGAAAAAAGGAGAAACGAGACACTCACCGCTCAAACTCATAAGCCAGATCCCTGGCACGGGTAGATGGATGAAAACCACTGACAAAAATGATTCGAGGCATATCTTTTTCTGCCTGCACCAGCCGGGTGACGCGGGAAAGACAAAGGTGGCGACGGGGACTGGTGGGCGACAGTGGCTTGTTTGTGTTTGTTTGCGAATTGTGGCTGACCGGGACCCCGCTGTTGGCGGGAAAACAAACAAGTCTCCACTTGGAACGATGCCAAGGTGCACCCAGGTAATCGCCAGGATGGCTGGGACTCGAATCACCTCGTATATTAATGTGTTAGCGTGCCTTGTGCGGAGAGCCCGTGTCAAGCAGGGGCACGCCTGTACCGCAATTGAACGGTGCGTCTAAGCTTGGCGTCCCAACCGCTTTTTGGCTAGGGATCTTCACGCGCCGGGCGCGCTCGCCTCATGTTTCACGCTGCAATCAAATGTTGATCCCATGGGTTCCGTAACAGGCTGACGTGCGACTCCCGCTATCTCTTGTCCTCGGGCATCCTATACCCGCGACGCAGCTGGCCCTAACTGCAGCCTTTGTGCCTTGAAAATATGACGCTCCAGGTCGGTGTTCCTGATCAACGCTTACCGCCGGTGATTAACAGTGATCAACCCAACTTCAGTGGGGCCATGCAGATACACATGAACGTTTCCCCGAACTGGATTGATAAAACGGTAGGTGGGTCGAAGGTGTCATCGAGGCTCGAGGTGCCCTAGTCGGATCCAATGTGGGGTAGACAGGGGTGGACCCTTCCAGTAAAGTGGAGCGGGAGGCAAAACCTTCCATCACGTCCATCACGTCCACTGACGAAAATCGTACGTGTATGTGCCTGAAGCATGGTCCTGGTCAGGACAGGTGACCTCTAATTCCTGCGGTAGTCCGACAAAACTTATCTGATACAAGCGGTATCGAGGAGGTTGGTCTACAGTGGGCTGTGTGAGCGCACCTTGAGATGCAGTGTGCCATTCTCTTCCTTCCAGCTACCACCAAATATCACCAGACTAATAGTTCCCTGATTGTAGACCACCACTAACTACCGTTTTCTATCCCAATGAAATTCAAGCTGGAACCTGTTTGGGTGATCTGCCGTATCTATTGCAAAAGCACAGCCATCAGACGGGAAACAAAATGATCGCAATGGAGTCGTTCTCACGCTCCTACGGATCACCATGGGTAGATGCCAACTCCATGAGCCTCCTTTATAAAAGCTACTCGGGTTTGCAGCGCCCGTGCACTCACCTCCCTCTCCGTCGGCCTTCCTACCTGTACCAACGTCAGGCGAGGAGTGTCATACAGACACTCGGACGCTGGAAATCCAACATCCCCAGTCCCCCCCCCTCGCATGTGCAGCACTTCCAAGTCGTCCGACGCGCTCGCAACCTCCCACATCTCTTGATCAATTCCTAACTCCCCTTTCCATCCATCGGCCAACGCGCGTTACCTTAGTCGGATCTCTCCAACCATTGAATTGTTCCTTGAAAACTCCGGCAGAGCACGAGCAATGTTTCTCTTGACGCATTTCTGGCTTATCGTCGCCTCGACGGTGATTTCCATCGTTGTCCTCGGTAAAGCTCCTTCAAGATGGGGTCGTGTTTTCGTTGTTCACCTCCACTCATTGTTAGGTCTGGCTGGGGCTGACAAGGGACAAGCGTCGTTCTACCTCATGTTACTCACACCGATTTTCACAATAATCCACCACGCAATCATTGTATTCCTACCCACCTACCGCCCCTCACATCTCGAGTTCGACGCCTCTCCCAAAGGCGCGACCTTTTCAAAACCGATCACGCCGCCTACCCACACGGATACCATATATCTCGCATTCCTGATCCTCATCTCGATACTGTGGTCCATGTCTGTGATGACTACCTTCTACGTCGTGGGTCTGAACATTGGAAGCGATGTCAGGGGGGTCGTGAGGGACACGGGACCCGCTGAGTGTGCATTCGGGCTCATTGAGACGGGGATCTCGTGGGTGATCTTCGTGATGTGTGTGAATCAACGGATTTTTCGTTACGATGGTGTCCCCTCCGCCTAGCTCCACCCCGAAATACTCTGTATAATCTCCGCTTCCGCTGTCGTTGTTTTCCGCCTCTATGGTACGTTACTTGTTATATATTTCACCTTCGTAAACCGCCTTCGGACATGGCCGCTGACCGCGCCATCCGCCAGATCTCCGCTTATGATACAAGGCCCATCTTTCTCCCTCCTAACCTTATTATTTCTTTCCGGAACGTGCACGTATCGGCCATCTTTGCTTTTTCCGGGCTTAGGCCCGACCACCCAGGGACAACGTTCTTTCTCTTTTCGCGCATCTTTTTGTACAGCACATGTTCAATATACCTGTGTAACCCTTTGTAATAATGACGGGTGGGTCAAACGGCAAACTGACGGCACCTCACGGCTCATAGGGTGTGGCGGCGATGGGCTGCCACCGAAGTCGAGGTAGGATCTCATCACACCCTACCAGGGAACCGCTTGCCTCCTTCACTCCCATTGATTATGCAATTGCGGATCGCTTCCCAGTCATCTTAGACGCCCTGTGGAGCTTCCGTCAAGCGCTCACGGAGAAGCCCGAACGAGGAAAGCGGACATGCAGGGTGCGTTGCCGATCCCTTCGGCTAGACCTCGGGTTCGAGAATCTATTGTTGGGGTGTGGTAGAACGCTCGCTCAAGGGGCATACTTGAGCAATTCATAAAAAATTCTCCAACGAACCTATTCTTCGTCTGTACAAATGAATCAGAGAGTAATTAGCCATTGGAGTGTGGGCAACAGACAATTATCCGAAGCACAGGAACGCTGTAAGTCATGCGTGTAGATCACAATGAATCAACCGGTTTCGTCCCTAACACTAGTCGACTGCTTATTAGAGTAAGCCAAACCAAATTCACTCTCGGCATCACCACCTGCCGGCTAAGGTAAGAAGAGGAAAGCTGCTGCTTAGTCGACATGGCGAGATTTGGAGATGGTCGCCAGTCCCTCCGAACGATGGTCGGAACCGCAGCGTTTTGGTTCCACATCGCGCACACGGAACCAAAAATGGCTCAAACGTGCTGTTTGTGGGAGCGATTTGCGGGATGCGGTCGATGTGATGGTCGAGAGCGCCTGTTGGTGAACGACGGGGGGGGGGAGGGAATGCGGTTGCGTGGGTGAGGGAAGAACGCGAGATGTTAGGTTGTCAGGTAGGTAGAGGCTGAGGGGTAAAGCACTGGGGCATTGGCTATGCTGGAGAGAAGAGTCAATACGGTCAGATCGACCGTAGCTGGTGCCCAGTGTTGACGATGCGAACCTGCACTTGCACAGTGATGCCCGGGACGACAGAGGTGAAAGGCATGCCGAACGCAATCCGGTGAAAATGTTTGGGCGCACACCGCGGTGGAGACTCGGCTACCCGCGCGTAGGTGCAACCTCAAGGCCACAAAGGCTAAGGATTTGGGGCACTGCAGTAAGGAGAACCAAACAGAAAGCCCAGTGCAGTTTCAGATCAAGAGCAAGGGCATGGGTGATGACCGACGCGGTAGACCACAGCTTGTGATGAACACTTGATGACGATCTCTAACTTACCGCAGAACCAAGTCGGACATTCCCGAAACCGCGGAGTGGGTAAGGGAGGGAGGTGGCTTACGTAATCTGATCGTTGACCTTTCGACTGTCCCTCACGCTCGTCCTCGGGCTGTGGGTCAGACTTACCCCTTGTCCTAGCAGCATCCCATCACGAACGCGTGTCGGCTAACGCGTTGCTACGATTTTCGGCCTCGGAGTTTTGATACCCCTGCTCGAGGAGAGGGTACATGTCTGATATCCCGCTCCGAACTTTCGGAAGATCAAGAAACCCCAGATCCGGCTACGCCCCTCTGAACACGGAACAAGACGAGTACGACGCTGACGGGAACGGACGCGTTAACGGGAATAATCATCAGACCATGCCGTTGCAAACTATTGTCACCAAGACTGCGGCTTCTGCGGCGAGACAGAACCACCAGAGGTGGAAGGGGAAGAAGAAGCAGACGTATCAGGATGATCCTGAGGAGCATGAAGGGCTGTTGGGGGATGATCAGGGCCATGATAGTGAGGACGGGGCTGAGAGAGCAGGTCCCGCGAGGCTTCCTTCCCAGGAGGTACGTCCGACCTCCAGTATCGCTTGTCTCCGTCTCACATCTAGCAGCGATCAGCTTCGCTGTCGAGTCCTAGCAGGAAACATGCGGGTGGTTTGAAAGACAAGTCCAGGACCATACCGTTCAGACCGCCGGGTGTGTTTTGGCGACAACTCCGTTGGACTTCCTCTGAACCTCCTTCGTTTTCCTCTCAGAAAAGTTACAATCACGGTTCACTCCGAATACCGTCAAGAACCAGAAATACAACGCATTCACTTTCTTGCCAATCGTGTTCTACGAACAGTTCAAGTTTTTCTTCAACTTATATTTCTTGCTGGTGGCCCTATCGCAGTTCGTTCCTGCGCTAAAGATTGGTTTGTGTTCTTGCCCTCGTGTTGAGTTGTGCGACTTGTTTACGACGAACACGACAGGGTTTATTGCTACATACATCGCACCTCTGGCGTTCGTCCTCTTCGTAACGATGGGAAAGGAGGCCTACGATGACTACAAACGATACTTGCGGGACAAGGAAGCCAACTCGGCCAAGTACCTCATTCTCGAACCATCGGGTGTCGACACTACCTCTTCTCTCGACGGCGGACCACATACGAGATCCGTCCCATCCTCTTCCATTCGCGTTGGCGACTTAATTCTGTTGGAAAAGAACCAAAGAGTACCTGCCGATCTGGTTTTGCTGAGAACTTCGGATTCAAGTGGGACATGCTTCATCAGGACTGACCAGCTAGACGGCGAAACGGACTGGAAGCTGCGAGCTGCCGTGCCTACGTGCCAGAAGCTGTCTTCCGATAGAGATCTGTTGAGTCTTGATGCCGAAATCTATGGTATGATTCCACTGTTTCTGTATCCTGCCCCCTATTTTAACATTCTGAACGTGTAGCCGATCCTCCAATAAAGGATATCCACACCTTCGTTGGGACCTTCACTATCAATTCTTCGCCCTCCCGGTCTACAAATGACGTTCCAATGGTCCCCGTACCAACGGTAGAACCCCTGACCGCAGAAAATATGTTGTGGTCAAACACCGTCCTCGCGGCCGGCTCGGCTATCGGTTTTGTGGTCTACACTGGAGCGGAAACTCGGGCAGTGATGAATACCAGCCACCCGCAGACTAAAGTCGGATTGCTGGATCTCGAAATTAACAGACTCGCCAAGGTACAACAGGGTCCTTGCTAGTGGGTTGAGTCGGTCTTTTGCTGAGCTCCATGGCTATTAGATTTTGTGTGCGGTCACGTTCGCTCTATCGCTCGTGCTAGTCGCACTCAATGGCTTCCGCGGTCTGTGGTATGTGTACGTCTTCAGATTCTTGATCTTGTTCTCGTCCATCATCCCGATTAGGTTAGCATTGAAACCTCCCCGACTCGACATTCCTCTTACGTGCCTTGCTATTCGATAGTTTACGGGTAAACCTGGACATGGGGAAGACGGTGTATGCGTCTCAGATTATGAACGATCCCGAAATCCCCGGTACGATCGTGAGGACGAGCACGTTACCTGAAGAGCTCGGAAGGATCGAGTACCTGCTAAGCGATAAAACAGGGACTCTTACCCAGAATGGTACGTCTTCACTGGTACCACTCCATCCCCCCTTCCCTTACCACGGTTGGTTTCCCTATCGTATAGAAATGGAGATGAGGAAGCTACACATGGGCACCGTTTCGTATGGGTTTGAGTCTATGGACGAGGTTGCTCATCAATTACATGTTGCGTTCGGTTCCGGGGACAAAGGTGAAGCTTTTGTGGGAATTTCCGGTTCTTTTAGCTGACAGGATCCTCATAGCACATAAGAGACAAATGTCACTGATGACTGGCGCCCAGCTCGCGACCCGTGGGCGACGAGACATGTCTTCAAGAGTAAGGGACGTTGTTTTGTCTCTCGCTTTGTGTCATAATGTGAGTGTTACGCTGGTTCGAGCTGGGTCTTGTATTGATCATCGGCCTGCAGGTCACACCGGTATCAAACGACGATGGGACTGTCACCTACCAGGCATCGTCACCGGATGAAGTCGCTATCGTGCAGTGGACAGAATCAGTTGGCCTCACGTTAATTTTTCGTGATCGTACCCTAATCAAACTCCAAACTCCATCCGGCGACCACCTTTCCTTCGATGTTCTGGATATCTTCCCATTCACGTCAGAGTCGAAGAGGATGGGAATCATCGTTCGCGACCAGAGCTCCGGCGAGATTGCGTTCTTGCAGAAGGGAGCGGACGTAGTCATGGCTAAGATCGTGCAGAGGAACGATTGGTTGGAGGAAGAGACCGGGAATATGGCTAGGGAAGGACTTAGGACGCTTGTCATGGCCAAGAAGAAGCTGAGCGAACAGTCTTATCAAACCTTCAAGGAGCGGCACCATGCTGCGAGCGTGCAGCTTGAAGGAAGGAACGAGGCCATGACTGCCGTTGTCGCCGAGTGTCTCGAGAAGGACCTCGAGCTTCTGGGCTTGACGGGCGTCGAAGACAAGTTACAAGACGAGGTCAAGAGCACGTTGGAACTTTTGAGGAACGCGGGTATCAAGATTTGGATGCTGACCGGTGACAAAATCGAGACTGCGACGTGCATCGCGATCTCGACAAAGCTGGTCGCCAGGAACCAGTATATCCATCAAGTAGCAAAACGTGAGTGCTTTCCATGCCGTGATCTTGGGTTACGACTGACGTGTTTCGTTCCCTCGGGTACCGGAGATTAGTTGGAACTTCTGACGAGGTTCGAGATCAATTGGAGTTCCTGCAGTCGAAGTTGGATTGCTGTCTTGTCATCGATGGAGAGTCTCTCCAGGTCAGAATTCCGGCGGTATCAGCCGATCACGAAGCTGATTAGGCTGTCCAGCTCTGTTTGAACTTGTTTACGAACGAATTCATCGAGATCGCTACCAAGCTCTCCGCTGTGGTTGCGTGCAGGTGTTCTCCGACCCAGAAGGCTGATGTCGCTCGTCTTATCCGAAAACATACCCAGAAGCGCGTATGCTGTATTGGGGACGGAGGAAACGACGTAAGTATGATCCAGGCTGCTGACGTTGGTGAGTCGAATGACTTCTCTCCTCTTTTTCGATCTTATCTGACGATGAAACCCAGGTGTGGGTATCGTCGGGAAGGAGGGCAAACAGGCTTCACTCGCCGCTGATTTTTCCGTCATACAATTCAGCCATCTGACCAAACTCCTGATGTGGCACGGCCGAAACTCGTACAGGCGCTCGGCCAAGCTCGCTCAATTCGTTATCCATAGAGGGTTGATCATCTCGGTCATGCAGGCCGTGTTCTCTGCCATCTTTTATTTCGCGCCCATCGCTCTGTACCAGGGTTGGTTGATGGTCGGGTATGCGACGGTGTATACGATGGCTCCGGTCTTCTCGTTGGTCTTGGACAGGGACGTGAATGAAGATTTGGCGTTGCTTTACCCCGAGCTTTACAAGGATCTGACCAAGGTGGGTGACTCGATATTCGGCCCTTTCGGTTGGTCTGACGTGGACTCTCAGGGACGGGTGCTTTCTTATAAGACCTTTTTCACCTGGTTGGAGATTAGTTTGTACCAAGGTCAGTCAGTTCATCCGCCCATCATGAGTAAGGAGGTTCATCTACTTCGGTGTTTCATTGGATCCAGGGTCGGCGATTATGATCATGTCCTTGATCCTGTTTGAGAACGAGTTCCTGAATATTGTTTCTATCTCGTTCACCGCCCTCGTGCTGAACGAGCTCATCATGGTCGCTTTGGAGATAACTATCTGGTATGACGCGTTCTTCAGGTTCGATCCCAATGGTTCGCTGACCTATGTGCACTCCACCAGGCACGTTTATATGGTCATTGCGGAGATTGTAACGCTACTTTTATACGCCGTCAGTATCGTTTTCCTGCCCGAGTACTTTGGTGAGTCTCTCAATCCTCCCCCCCACGGTTGATCTCTACCTCTGAGTTCCATTCCCATTTCTCCGCAGACCTTTCGTTTGTTATCTCCGTACGCTTCGCTTGGAAAGTGGCTGTTATTGTGGCGGTTAGCGCTTTTCCTCTGTATGTGATCAAGTTCATCAAGAGCAAGATTTCTCCTGCCGCTTCGAGCAAACTTTTGTAATAAATCAGCTTTTAATTCTTCTATCCCCCAAGGTGCTTGTCATTAATGCCAGTCTCTCTGCATTGGGTCACCGGATCTCACACTTTCCGTACTTAAAACCCCGGTGCTCCTGGATTATGTTATCACCAGGTGTATTGCAGCTGAATTGACATGATTTGTTTCTGGCTGCGAGAACACCACTTCAGCCTTACTGGATCACATTGTAATTAATAATTCTTTGAATACCGTACACATCTACAAGATTTGATGAGATCCTGTACTAAACGTGCCAAAGTCTAATAAGGGATGACGAAAGGGATGACAGAACGAGTCCATATGCAAACGGAGAAATAGGGGGTAGGAGGAGAACCGCAGGGAAGGGACAATCACGATTGATGTTCCAGCTCAAACCGTCCTACGTCATCTGCAGATTGAATTATGATTCTATGTGGCAGTGCGGCGGCAGTCGCTGCTTGGAAGTCCCGTTGCAACTCCTGTTGTCGCTGCTACCGGCCATTAGATGTGAGGTTCTTGTGGGTGTACGGTTGGGTGGGAGGACTCACATCAACCTCTATCCTTAATTGGTGGACGGATCGACGCGCATTAGCCACACCTTCACAGCGGGAGGCAAACACCAGCTGAGACTCCCTAGCTGCAAACTGGGCCCTAGCTACCTCGTGATGGCACCTCCACAAGAAGTAAGTTTCAGATCGTCGGGGGTAGGGGGTGAAACTTACAAGTCAGCTGCTTCAGAAAGGCGGGGGAGCTTACTGGAATGTTGGGCCGGACAGCTTGGGACTTGCTGAGATGACCCGATGGCCTGACTGCCTGAGACTTGCTGAGATGTTCATGTGGCCTGACGGCCTGGGGCTTGATTGCCAACGTTACTGTCTGTCGCTCGGTCCAAGAGGTCCAATAGTTGGAAAGTTCGTTTCTCCATCCGGAACAAAACGGGCAGTACGTTCTGGCGAAGGTTTATGAGCCACGCTTCCTCGTCCTTGAGAACCTCGGGGTTTCGGATGGCCTTGACAAGGTGAGTAATCCCCAGTATGATGGCATATGCAATGGTGACTGAAGCGATGGCTGCCGATATAAATGCAGCAACTGTAGCGGGGCTCGTAGACAGGGTCCCAACAGGAGAGGTGGCAGAATTCATGAAGGGCGATAGACGAGATCCGTAAATCGAACAGCAGCGAACCAGGAGAGTCGGCACGCAGGGGCTTCCAGGACGAGAAACGAGAGGCCGACAGTCAGAGATGCAGAACGATTCACCAGTTCACTCGGGTTGGGCTAGGGATCGCGGTGGACCTTGACGCTAAGCGTAGAACTTTGAACAGCGTACACAGCAGATCAGAGAGCCAGGGGAGGAGTCGAGGAAGTTTGGAACCAAAAGATGCACGAACCGGAAACAAACTGGCATCTACCAAATTTCCCACACTCGCTCACACCTCCTGACACAGGGGCCTCAGATGTTCGGATAAGACCCCTTGACCAGGGTACTTATTAAAGGGAAATTTGCCGGTTTTCCCTCTGCGTGAGAGGTGAGGGGCATCCGCGAGTTGGGGCCTACAGAACCGGTGCCACCGCCGCACTGGATGGTTACAAACACAATTAAATCGTTTCAAACTTCTGTTACTCTCTTACTACTATGCTTAAGCTAAAACGGGGGTGATCACTCGATGTGTGTGGGGGCGTATGTGGGTGTGCATGGTTGTGTGAACTAGAAGAAGGGGAGAGAGGGAGGGGCGTGGTGACAAATGATGTGGCAGGTGACCCGAATGCACCGACGGACGGATGTATAGGGAGGGACGGAAGAGAGGGAGGATATGAGTGGCAGGGAAAGAGGAGGTAAAATTAAACTGCAGCAAAAAGCAGGAGAAATGTCCTAAAAAGCAGCAAGGAGTCATTGCGATCGCCTCAGTTTCCAGGGTGAGGGGGTGGAGAAGGATTGTGTCCGACAAATTGACCAGGAGGGAAGAAGTTTGACGGGTGCCATTGATCATTCGGACTTCCCGTTCCCCAAGGAGATGGTCCAACGGGAGGCCGAGAGAGGTTAGGTGGTTGAATGGGAAATCCAGGCGGTGGGGGTCCCCATGGTCCTCTAAGATCAACAGACGACCGGGGAGGAACAGGAGCAGCACCCCAAGCGGGACCATTAGCCATCGTCCGACGTGAGGTCGGCACAACCTCGTCGTCGTCAGTCGCGAGAGCAGAGGACCCAAGAACCTTTGGACTTGGTGATCGGCGAACAGGAGAAGTAGAACCCGACCCTGACTGTTCGGTGGGACGAGAAATGGGCTGGATGGGTCGTGGGGGGCCAATCGGACCAGGGTCGGCGATGATGGATTGTCGCCTTCCGGAGCCGGGAGCGAGCATCGAGGAAGGTGCCGGGTTGGGGTTCGCTTTCTGAGGTGGGCCTATGGGACCTGGACTAATGATCGCAGGGGCGCCGATGGGACGAGCAGGGTAAGAGGTGTCAAGTCCAGGTGTTCCAAAATTGCGTGGTAATGCTGAAGGACCCAGGACGGGTGCAGGTCCCTGCTGAGGGATCGCAGGTCCAGGACCGAACCCGTTGAATTGCTGCCCAGGGTTGAACGGTACCCGAGGAGACACCAGAGGGTTTTGTTGAGGAAGGGTTCCATTGACACCAGGGGAATAACCAGGTGTAGGGGGGTTGGATGTTTGTGAGGGCGTTTGAGGCATTGATTGGTTTGTAACGATGACGGGGCGGGGTTGTGAATTTTGACGAGATGCGACAGGGATGGGAGAAACAAGGTTTGTCGGCGCTGGTTTGTTGAGGATCTTCTTCGGGGTGGTTTGAGGCTGTGGGGGACGCTGGGCCGAACCAGAGGCAGAAGCGTTGCGGGGTGAGGGAGGGGGACGGGTGTTCTGTTTGCGAGATTGTTGGGCAGCGCGAGCTTCCTTCTCCTTCTCGGCCTTCTCCTTCTCGAGACGTTCTCGTTCAGTCCTCTCCTTCTCCTCGCGAACCTTCCTCTCACGCTCCTCTTTCTCCTGTTGCTCGCGTTTGGCAGTGGCCGCAGCTCTCTCCTTCATTTCCCGTTCCTCCTTCGTTTTGCGGTCTCGCTCTTCCCTCTCCCTCCTCTCCTGCTTCAGCTTCTCTTCCCGTTCCCTGCGTTTGCGCTCTAGGTCAGCCTGGCGTTCCTTCTCTTCTGCTTGTCGTTTGCGACGTTCTTCATCCCTCCGTTGCTTCTCCTCTTCCTGTGCCTTGCGCGCGGCTTCGCGCTTAGCACGTTCTTCCTCCCGCTTCTTCCTCTGTTCTTCCTCCAGGGCCAGCTGTTTCGCCTTCAGGAGAGCATCCTCAGCGGCCTTCTCAGCGGCTTTAGCGGCCTTCTCGCCTTCCTTGGCCAACTTTTGCTGCCTGCAAACGAGATAAGATAAGATGATGCCAACAACATGGTTTGGACCTACTTCTTCTTGTCCTTCTTTTTCTGGTTCTGGCTCTGTTTCTTCGCTTCCTTCTCCTTCGACGCCTTGTCCTCATCCTCGAGTTCTCGCAATAACTGAAGTTGTCGCTCTTGCGCTACTTGCTCTCGATATGCTTGAAGGACGCGTTGCTCGAACATTCGTGCGGCAAATATTGAGAACATCTTCTTGCCTTCCTCAACCTTTTGATCCTCAGTCATGGGCTGGGGTGTGACAGATGCCGTGAATCAAGTGAAATGAAGACCAGGGTTCCCACATACCTCTTCTTCCTCCTCTTCTTCCTCGTCGTCCTCATCGTCCTCGTCGTCTTCGTCGTCATCCCCATCTTCATCCCCTTCGTCTTCTTCGCTGTCATCCTCGATGCTTGCCGTCGCTCGATCTTCACGAATCATTCGACGATCGGCTAGCTGCTCCATCATCTCAAGGAATTTCTGTCCGTCGTTCTTCAGCAGATCATCGGCGACCGTTAGAATATTATCTATTCCTAGAGAGGTTAAGATGGACAAGTTCCAACCGGGATAGTTCCACAGAAATGGACGGGAAAATGGACTTGCCAGTAACTGTAAGGCTGCTCCCAAAGCTGAACAGTTTGTCCCGTTCTGGTTTTGCATCCGCAGTTGTTCGGCGCCGGGTGGAGGCAGGAGCACCAGTCCTCCTAGATGTCACACGAGGTTGTCGACCATCACCGTCCTCACCCTCGCCGTCACCGTCGTCCTCGTCCTCGTCTTCCTCCTCCTCTTCCTCTGCCTCGTATTCGTCATCTTCCTCATACTCGTCCTCGTCCTGATCGTCCTCGAACTCACTTTCTGGGTGTTTGACCTGAGCCTTCGGACCCCTTCCATTCGGCACGGCAGCGATTGGGGGATTCTTGGACCTTAGATTAGGATGTGACGACGGAGGCTGAAGCTTGTGGTGACCCACGACTGCGCCATTCTTATCCAGTTCGACAGAGCCAGGGAATGGACCGGGGCCAGGCGGCGGCGGAAGTGTACCTCCAGAGGAAACGTAACGCTGCTGATAGTTCGCGTATTGTTCTAGCTCCTCGTAGTAAGCATCATACAGTACCTCGAGCTCGTCTTCGATCGCATTCCTGTTACGATCGTCGACAAGGAGGCAGGAGGTAGGCGCCAAAAAGCAACGGAGCAAGCGGAGATCGGGATCGCGAAAAATGAGGGCGTACACCAAAAATCCAAAGGACAGAACGAGGGATTGACGGTGGGCAAGGAGAGATTCTCGGTCAGGGAAAATTTTCAGACAAAAAGATGAATGAGAGGGACGGACCGCTTCCGACCACATACGGCACAGCTGCAACTGTGTTTCTGCTGCTCCTTCATCTTCTTCAGGACTGCCTCCTTCTCGACTTTGACCAGATTCCTGCGTTCCTCCTCGCCTAGACCAAGCCAAAACTCTTTGATGCGCTCCCTCTCTTCAGTAGAAGATGTGCTCCAAATTTTGTTGTTTTTGGCTGACTGGGTGCTGGCCGGAGCATTTTGTCTGTTCTTGTGCGGGCCAGAGGCATTTGAAGAAGGCGGCGATGGATGATGATGAGTTGGATTATGAGGGTAGTTTGCGGCTGACAGAGGTTGCTTTGATGCCGCTCTGGCAGATCGGGTCGTCGTCGTCGGTGGGTTCGGATTCGTCGGCTGGTTGGCGTAGTTCATCGGTTGTTTCCCGGCAGCTCTCGAGCTCGGCGGCGGCACTCGACTTGTAGGTGACATGGCGGCGTTGGTGGTGACGGATACAGGTGCGGGTGAATGCCTCGGTACAGTGCCGGCCAACGCCGGCAGGGCGGCAAACTCCGGTGGCTGGCCCCCTCCCCCTCCGCTACTGACGTTCGTACTATTACTGTTACCACTAGTTTTCATCCCCGCAACCTTTTCAGGAGGTCGAGGTGTAGGTTGTGAAGGTGGGAGCGTAGGTGGCGGGTGCGACTGAAGGGAACTGTTACTCACGCGCTCGTCTTTGGGGATGATTTCTTCCTCCCTAGCCCCTTCGTCGCAGTCTTGTTCATCTTCGCTGTAATGGGCTATAGAACACAGACACAGGTTCACGTCACAGCGAGACATCAAAGTGGGAATTGCGTACCGCGAGAAGATGGCGGACTATTCGATGTTGGAAGGTGTGCAACGGCTTGCTCCATGAGAGTATTGAATGGTGAACGCGAAAGGATTGACTGATCAAAGGGTAAATTTGACGCAGGAAAGGCTCCAGGGGGGTATCCAGGGGTCCCTTTTGTGGCGCCTTTGCCTCCTGACGACTGGACCATCTGTTGTGCAATCGCATACATGGCCTGGGCCTTGAGAAAAAAACCTTGTCCGTCACGACAGAGAAGACAAAACACGGAAGTGAGTTAGGACTAACAAAGTTTCTTATATGCTCCGGAAGCGACTTCCAGTAATCGTCGTCGGTCGCGATCCCGCCTTGCGGATCAGCATCCATCCTCCGACACAAGTCGTCTGCGGCGGCGATGAGTTCGGCATGCGCAGCGGCAGTCGGATTGTTTCTCGCGGCGGCTGCCACGGTTGCAGATAGAGAGGCGGTTGCAGAGAGATGGGCTGCTTCTAGTTCCGGCGGTAATCCAGTGAGGGAGCGATAAAGGCCCGGTGCCGGTTCCAGTGGGGGGATATCGTCGTCGTCGTCGTCATCGTCGTCGTCTTCCTCCTCCTCCTCGTACCCGAGCTCGCCACGTGATTCTGGGACAACAGGCGCAGCCTTTGCCTTGCTTTTCTTCTTCTTTTTCTTCTTGGTCGTCTCCGTGGAGGAAGTCGTCGGTGGATTTTGGACGGACAGCATCTGGGGTGCCGGAGATGGCTTCGATCGAGAGCTTGCAGCCTGCTTGACCTTGGAAGATTTGGAAGGCATGGGAGAGAGCTAGCAGGGGAAAGTTTTTGGGATGTGGGCCAGATGCCGGTCGAGGAGAAAAAGGCGATGCGCCGAGTCCAAGCGGATGTCGAGGCGTATGCCGCAGAAGGCTGGGGAAACGCCTATGCGATGAGATCACAGAGAGAGATGGTCAAAACTTTCTCACGCCCTCTACCCCCTTATTCTTCATCCTTCCTATTCAGCCGGATCTCCCAGTGATTCCCTGCTGGTTCGGTTTGCCGTCGTGGCGGATGGTCGAGGGGCGGCGGGCGGCGCACCTGGAGAAGATGAACATACAAAATCAGTTGTGAACGTCACCCACGTCGGCCAACCCAAACCTTAACCGACGCCGGCGGATCGCCCCATCCGCCTCATGCGGTTCACGTCCTTGGTCACGAACGACTCCGACTGAGGAGGGAGTTGAGGGGAGCGTAGGCCAACGCGTCGACGCACGCTGCTGGATGGTTGGGAGTGATGGGAGTAATCCAGTCTTCCATCTGTATTGCTCATATCTCGTTCGCATCAATTTTATTTCTGCTTATCGTCATGTCCGGTCCCACGTTCCTTCCGGGCCTCCCTCGCCGTTTTCCAGTCATGTCGTCATACCCAACCCCCCTCCGAACCGGCTCACCTCCACGCTTACATCGGTTGTTCCAACTCCTCTGCTTCAGCCATCATGAATCCGCTGTGGAGTGAATCCACACAGATATTGCAGGTATAGTCCGCGGCTCTTCGAGTTGACTAGAATCTGAACCATACAACGATAGAACATTCCTGATATCTTAACCGCAGAAGATGCAGCCAAGATTCCCGCCAACAATGACGCCGGAGACAACGTGCGATTCCTAGAGGCTATGAACGCTCGCTACGAAAACCACCCTTACTTTACCGCTCAACTAGCTGTATGGATGGAAGCCCTCGGCGCAACCGCAATCAGCGCCAGACTGTTACATCAAGTATCCCCTACTACACCATATATCCCCGACTCCGTCTGACGACCATTTCAGACAAAGGAACTATTAGGACGTCTTGGGATCAGAGACGAAGTTCTCGACGAAACCGCGGAACGATGGACGAGCCTGGCCCACGACAAATCCCAGGTGAATTACCTGCAGTCACTCACATGTAGGTCATTGGGCGATATCGGGGGAAGGGTGACTGACCAATGATTCAATCCACAGTGATGTACCCCCATAGGTGGAAGCAGAGCAGGGAACACAAATTTCCTCTAAATCATCCGTTCCCACCCGCAGGACACGAGGAGGTCAAGAGAGCATGGGCATCCCTGACCTCACAGGGTCCTGACCGCTGGTTTCAGTATCTCAATCACACCGCGGTCGACACCAATCACGTCGAGAGCACTTTTTTCATCTCCGATGATGTGAGTTGTCCACACCTCATTTCAGTTGGCCAACCATGAACTTGACTTTGAACGAGTCCATCCGGGACATTGTCCGCCAAGGAATCGATGGAGCTGACATTAGTGCGCTCCCACAAAGTCCGCTGCATGATCCAGCAGTTGTACGAGATATCTTAAAGGACACCGTATCTGTCGGTTTCCCTCTCCCACCTCACTCCCACGGATATCTTACCGTGTTGCGGCAGGCATATGACGTTTTGTCCGAACTCGTTCGCGATCCGCAGCAACTTAGTAGGGAGAAGATATGCAACGCACAAAGGCGCCTCATAGACACGTGCCGTTTCCAAGATATAGAACATGGTGGGTACGTTGTCCCAGGCAAAACCCGCACCGCGACCGGAGCAACCGTTGTCATCGCGGGACCTGTTGTCATACAATTTTGTCCGTACACCATTGTGGATGAAGAAGTGGACTTTATATGCCATATGGCGAAGGTAAGCAACGTTGAGTTCCCTTGAGCCACCCCGTGTGCCCTACACGGTGATCAGCAATACATTCGGACTTGGTCACGAAACCCATTCGCCACCGCCAGTTGGCTCCATCATCTGCTTGCAAACTGTCATCCGTTTGACGTTGGTATTATCTTATTTGCACCTCTCGCAACCGACGGCTAATCCGGTGCTCTCAGGATGGGAACGGTCGGACGTGTCGGTTGATAGCCTCGATCCCGTTGGTCTTGGCAGGATATCCCCCGATTAACATCAACCTCAAACTGCAACACGGATACTACGCCGCCCTCAGAGAGGTATTTCACAAACATTTGGGTGTGGCTATTTGTTCATTGTGGTCGTGCCCTGCTAGGCTCGTAATGGGGACCATACTCCCTTGATCCAATGTCTTCTGGACGGCATGCGTGCTACCGTGGAATCCATCCAAGCGATCATTTGAAACTCTGTTACCATCACCCCGCTATGTCACTTCTGTTTTGTTATTGATGGCCCCACAAAAAAATCATTTTGTCGCATGTTATTCAACGAATCGAAGTGGTGCACAGACCATAAACATCGGCCAGTCCGGGAATGGGAGGAAAAAACAAACGGGCTCCAGCAACAGCCTTCGTTGATCGTGTAGCGTTCGGGTATTTCCTGGACCAGGTATAGTGGGTGGCTCTGCTCGTCAACGAGGGAGGTAAAGACGGGAGGAAAGCACACGATGTAAGGAGTGATGTGGATCTGAGGGGTGTGTTCCAGTCGTTGGTTGGTGTGCTGTGAGCCTCGTGCTAAAGTTTTTGAATGTGTTCGAGAGTTTTTCGCATGCCTTCAAAACATTTCGTCGACGATACATGATCTTCTTCGTGTCTCCGAATGGGATATTGTCAACGGGGCACCTCCGTAGCACTCCCCGTCCTGGTCAAGGTTGACGCTTAACACCCCATGATGATCAGCAGACCCGGCGGTCCCCGCCCTGCGACGACGTGGTCAATGGAAATTCGCCTGAGAAAGGTAAACGATCATTCGCATCGAACGGGTGACATTGAGGGTGGCAAGTGTGTTCTATGGCCGAGTCCGGATGCACTCCTGGCGGGGTTCGGATGAAGAATGCGCGGACATAGAGAGGGAGAAAGAGACCATACCTTCGTCCCATTGCAGATGAAATCTGCCCCTTCGTCAACGTCCACATAAGGACAGCATTACCAAATAATGTTCCTTCCCCAGACTACGACTGGCCTCTGTGTGGCAGTCCTACCCTTGCCCAGGGGGGATGCATTCCGCGTCGTGCCAGGTGGGGTGCGACGACTGACAAATCACCATAGTTTTGACATGGGCATCGCGTATATTCTGTCTGCTGAGATTCTGAGGTTCGTTCGCGAGCTCAGACACGACATCCTACCGCCAGCGGTGTAAGAGGGCAAGAGAGGAAGGCTACTAAGCGAAGCGGTGTCGCGTATGACGTCCCTCGTCCAATCATGACCGGTGACCACCGACATAGAAGCAAGTGTATTCACTTCGGCAGGTAGTTGGACTTAAACCTCACGAAACATCCGTAGATGGGCCTGAGAGGCTTTCTAAGAGGTTCATTGAACTCGGTGATATCCCGAGTTGTGTCTATCGTGTACATGTAAGGCTTTCCCCTTTTTGGTGATCAGCCTAGCAGTTACATAACATCACCTGGATTCGGTCACACTTCTACCACCACACCGCCAGAGGCCGCTCACGACCTCTCCGTTGCAGAACTCTTCCGCGTTGAACGAGAAGCTGGAATGCACCAGGATAGGAGAAATCCGTCTCTCCCCGGATCAAAACCTGTGATCACTGTAGAAACTGATGTGAGTGCACCCCCGGTATCAGTCCGCGGTAAGGATGGAGAGAGCTCATGGTGAACCCTTCAGATCGAGCCCTTGAATTCCAAGCACGCGATGTCCCAAGGCTCACCTATGTTTCGCACAACCTACTGCAGCCGGTGAATAGGTTACCACCGGGGGTCCTCCACTTGCATCGCCAAGAATGCATCCTCCGCTGCCCAGAACACAAGCCCGACCATCGTGCTGACCTAGAGTCACGTATGCTGGTACTTACACAAGTTCACCTTGGCACCCAGGGATTGGACGTTGGTGTCCGATGGGAGCAAAGCCCTGGCGGCATTGAGTCCGCTACGGTCCGAGGTATGGTGCGGGACATTTAGTCCCCACCACTTTGTAACGTTGGGGTACCTGGGCTTGACACCTCTTACCCCGGCCGTCCCATTGGTGCCCCTGCGGTTATCAGCCCAGGTCCCATGGGCCCACCTCAGAAAACCAGCCCCAACCCGCTACCTCAAGCTTCTTCCCTCCTGGTCAAATTGTCAGACACAATCCTTCTCCGCCCCCCCACCCTGGAAACTGAGGCGATCGCAATGGCTCCTCGTTTCTTTTCAGGACGTTTCCTTTGCTTTTGACGCAGTTTAATCTACCCCCTCTCTTTCCCTGCCACCCCTCTTCCCTATCTACCCGCCCGTCGATGCATTCGGGTCATCTGCCGCATCAATTGTCACCACGCTCCCCCCTCCCATTCCCCCTTCTAGTTCACACAACCGTGCACACCCACATACGCCTCCACACACATTGAGTGATCACTCCCGTTTTAGCTTAAGTATAGTAGTAAGAGAGTAACAGAAGTTTGAAACGATTTAATTGTGTTTGTAATCATCCAGTGCGGCGGTGGCACCGGTTCCGTAGGCCCCAACTCGCGGATGCCCCTCACCTCTCACGCAGAGGGAAAACCGGCAAATTTCCCTTTCATAAGTACCCTGGTCGGGGGTCTTGATTCTCCAGATTTCGTTTCTCGCCTGGTGTTAGTTTGTTTACCCATGTTTGGTCGTCTGCGGGTGAGGCGCGAGTGGAGCGTTGCGGCCACCGATCTCCTGAAACGACAGCCACAATGCCGTGGACGAAGACTCCGACATCCTCATTATCAGGTAATTCTGATTCACCTTGCTCGATGCTCTGACAACCTGATTACTGTTAGCCACAGTGATCAAGTTACTTGCAATGCGAGTTTGGTACAGAGGCCTGACGAGGATCCGGGGAGCGCGCTCTGGACGCCCCTCTCCGAAGACTTCTATGACACCCCCGTCCCCCGCCACCAGGCTCCCACTCGAGGTCATCGAAATGATCATCGCCCATCTTACCTGTGACACGCGCAGTCTCCTCACATGCACCCTGACCTGCTACTCCTGGTACATCATCGCCGTTCCCCATCTTCATCACACCCTTATCGTTTCAACACCTGGTTTCGACTCTGTAGGAAGGGGACTTTTATGGCCTAAACCGCTCGTGCGCGGGCATGAGCTTGGTCTGCTCCCATTGGTCAAGGAGTTCCGGGTCCGGGCATTCTCTCGTGGGGGCGAAGGGTTTTCTCCAGAACGGTTCAACCGCTCCACCCTCCGTCAATTCTCTGCATTGACGAATGTCCGGGAACTCTGGATAGAAACATTGAATATCCCCAAGTTCATGCAAAGGATCCAAAAGTATTTTGGTCATTTCTTGCCGACAGTCCGATCCCTCGCCCTGGACGAACCCAAAGGGTCCCACCGTCAGGTTCTACACTTCATCGGACAGTTCCAGCACCTGGATGACCTCAAACTTCTGTTCAGCCCTTATAGGCCCAACTTTCAGGAAGGACAGGCAGACGACCTGGAACTCATTCCACCCTTCGCCCCTCCCCTGCGAGGCCGGTTGACGATGAGATATTCCAAGAAAGTGGAGCTCGTGAAGGACATGATTGAGCTGTTTGGGGGGATCCGATTTCATTCCATGGATCTCCTTGATGTGAATGGGATGCGACTCCTACTGCACGGATGTGTAGAAACATTGGAAATCCTGCGGTTACGTCCAAACGATCCCCGTTGTGGGTGGCTCCCTCCGAAGGGTGTATGATTTCTGACCAATTTCATAGTCCGATCCTCCTGCCAGGACTTTGATCTGTCGCGGAACAAGCTGCTTCGGACGCTTGAGATCTCGGCATCATCTATTGAATTTGGTGGTCCGGATCCTCTCACGCACGTGCTTTCAACCATCACATCTCCCGTGTTTTCCGAGGTTGTCATCTTCTATCGGGAACGTAACTTCTGTTATCTAGCATATACACGTGAGAGAGAGGATGAAGACTCGCGGCGTCATTGGCTATTCAGGGTGTTCCGCGAGATGCATAAAGTGCGGAACTTCCGGTTGGTGTTATGTGCGGATGTCTGGTACTGTGCGGGGATGTACCCTATGAGAGTGTTAAAACATGATGTGGCGGTGGAAGGGAGGGGAGAGGGATTTGGCAGTTCCTTCCCCGAACCGTTGGTGACTTACAGTCAGCGGAGGTCTGGCTCTGATGGTTTAGGACGCACGTATCATGAACTTGCCGGATGGTACCTACTGTAGAAATCATCAACCTAATGTGGACTTCATATGGGTTGGTTAGTTGGGCATATCGTGCCGGGGTTTATGTAGGTAGTGATCACAGTATGTGACCGCATCCAGGATTTCTGGCAGTGGGCTGAAAGACAACTCAACTTTGTCTTGGCGCTTCCACCACAGAGATTGGGACCAACTCTCACGCCGTATCGTTCCTAGGGAAGAATTCGAACCAGTATCTGATTGATCGGGCCAAATGCAAGTTTATCGCTTCACAGACCACGGAATCCGGCTGCCTGGCACTACCCCCGCTTTATTCTCAAACCCTTCATTCCCTCCTTCACTGATCAAAATGCTTGCATTATTGGATGGTGACCCTTCTGGAGGTTTTATGAAGTAACCGGCCCAATTTGCTTTCAACCGCGCGGGGGCGCCGTTTCGGGCTTGTTGCATTGCGTTGACATAGTCGATCCGACTGGAAACCTTCCGAGCTCTGCTCCGATTGACGTGTTTGGGATGTACGTCCCGGTCGCTGATGTCCGTGTAGGCAAGGAGCTGTCAATGGATCTAATTGAACGTGATCCGGCGGCTTGACGAGCATTCTTGTATCTGCACGCACAAGAACTCTGGTACTAGGGTTGCTTGTGAAAACCGAATCAACCGTGATCCGATTCCTTAGCTTAACGCAGGCGAATTGTGGTAGAGTCCTCGGTGGCTAAGGTTCACTACGGCTACCGTGACCTTCGAACCCCCCTACCCCAATAGTTCATTTGCACGTTGAAGAAACTCTTCATGGAACGTGTGAGAATACATTCGTCGGTGCCTCCTTCGTCTCGTGCATTGGCGGCCACGTTGGCAACCGAGATACAGTCCAGTGAACTGAGGATGAGTCTTCGGGGTTTGACACAGTTTGGCGGAGGTCACCGGTTACGTAGGTCCCAACTCGCGGATGCCCCCTCACCTCTCACGCAGAGGGGAAACCGGCAAATTTCCCTTTCATAAGTACCCTGGTCGGGGGTCTTGATTCTCCAGTTTTCGTTTCTCGCCTGGTGTTAGTTTGTTTACTCATGTTTGGTCGTCTGCGGGTGAGGCGCGAGTGGAGCGTTGCGGCCACCGATCTCCTGAAACGACAGCCTGTGACAATGTCGTGGACGAAGACTCCGACATCCTCATTATCAGGTAATCCTGATTCACCTCGTTCGATGTTCTGACAACCTGATTACTATTAACCACAGCGATCAAGTTACTTGCAATGCGAGTTTGGTACAGAAGTCTGGCGAGGATCCGGGGAGCGCGCTCTGGACGCTCCTCTCCGAAGACTTCTACGACACCCCCGTCCCCCGCCACCAGGCTCCCACTCGAGGTCATCGAAATGATCATCGCCCATCTTACCCGTGACACGCGCAGTCTCCTCACATGCACCCTGACCTGTTACTCCTGGTACATCATCGCCGTTCCCCATCTTCATCACACCCTTATCGTTTCAACACCTGGTTTCGACTCCGTAGGAAGGAGACTTTTATGGCCTAGACCGCTCGTGCGCGGGCATGAGCTTGGTCTGCTTCCATTGGTCAAGGAGTTCCAGATCCAGATAGGTGACCTTCGTGAGGACGAAGGGTTTTCTCCAGAACTATTCAACTGCTGCATCCTCCGTCGATTCTCCGCGTTGTCGAATGTCCGGGAACTCGGGATAGAACTCTTGAATATCCCCAAGTTCATGCAGCGGATCCGAAAGTATTTTGGACATTTCTTGCCGACGGTCCGATCCCTCGCACTGAACAAACCCAAGGGGTCCCGGCGCCAGGTTCTATACTTCATCGGACAGTTCCAGCATCTGGATGACCTCACACTCCGGTTCAGTTATCACGGGCCCGACTTTCATGAAGGACAAGCAGACGACCTGGAACTCGTTCCACCCTTCGTCCCTCCCCTGCGAGGCCGGTTGACGATGAAACATTCCAAGAAAGTGGAGTTCCTGAAGGACATGATTGGGCTGTTTGGGGGAATCCGATTTCATTCCATGGATCTCCTTGATGTGAATGGTATTCAACTCCTACTGCACGGATGCGCAGAAACATTGGAAATCCTGCGGTTATGTCCGAGCGATCCCCGTTGTGGGTGGCTTTCCCTGAAGGGTGTATGAACTCTGACCGGTTTGAAAGCGCGATCCTTCTGCCAGGACTTTGATCTGTCGCGGAACAAGCTGCTTCAGACGCTTGAGATCTCGGCATCATCTATTGGTGGTCCGTGTTTTCTCACACACGTTCTTTCAACCATCACATCTCCTATGTTTTCCGAGGTTGTCATCTTCTATCGGGGATATAACTTCTATGGCATAGAACCTTCACGACCGGTCCCGCATTTGGGACTTTCTCGTGGCATACCGAAAGCTGTGAGAGAGAATGAAGACTTATGGCATTATTGGCTATTCGGGGTGTTCCGCGAGATGCATAAAGTGCGAAACTTCCGGTTGGTGTTATGTGTGGATGTCTGGTACCGTGCGGGGATGTACCCCATGGGAGTGTTAAAACATGCTGTAGCGGTGGAAGGGAGGGGAGAGGGATTTGACAGCTCCTTCCCCGAGCCGTTGGTGACTTACAGTCAGCGGAGATCACCTGGCTCTGATAATTTAGGAAACACGTATTATACTTTTGCCCCATGGAACCTACTGTAGAAATCATCGACTTAATGCGGACTTCATATGGGTTGGTTAGTTGGGCATATCAGGTCGGGGTTTATGTGGGTAGTGAACAGTATGTGACCGCACTAAGGATCGTTGACGCGTGACGGTGTGCTGAAAGACAACTCAACTTTATCTTGGCGCTTCGACCGCACAGAGATTGGGACCAACTCTCATGCAGTATCGTTCCTAGGGAAGAATTTGGGGTATCTCATTGTTCCGGCCAAATGCAAGTTTATCGCTTCACAGACCGCGGAATCCGGCTGCCTGGTGCTGCCCCCACTTTATTCCCTTCTTCACTGATCAAAATGCTTGCATTATTGGATGGTGACCCCTCTGGAGGTTTTATGAAGTAACCGGCCCGATTTGCTTTCAACCGCGCAGGGACGTCGCTTCGGACTTGTTGCATTGCGTTGACATAGTCGATCCGACTGGAAACTTTCCGAGCTCTGCTCCGATTGACGTGTTTGGGATGTACGTCCCGGTCGCTGATGTCCGTGTAGGCAAGGAGCCGTCAATGGATCTAATTGAACGTGATCTGGCAGCTTGACGAGCATTCCTGTATATATTTCCCGATCCGCACGCGCAAGAACTCTGTACTAGGAGTTGCTTGTGAAAACCGAATCAACCGTGATCCGATTCCTTAGCTTAACGCATGCAAATTGTGGTAGAGTCCTCGGTGGCTAAGGTTCACTACGGCTACCGTGACATTCGAACCCCCCCCTACCCCAATAGTTTATTTGCACGTTGAAGAAACTCTTCACGGAACGTGTGAGAATACATTCGTCAGTGCCTCCTTCGTCTCGTGCATTGGCGGTCACGTTGGCAACCGAGATACAGTCCAGCGAACTGAGGATCTTCGGGGTTTGACCCAGTTTGGCACTCTGGAGAAACGAGTCAGGGGTGTTCTGCGCATCCTGGGACCCGTGAAATGCCCCACAGCGGTGGTGCAAAGCTATAAGCTGAATGGGGCATTGATAAATGGAAATGATTAGCCCCCTGCATCTGGAATGTGCGGGGGAATTTCCTCCGAACCCGGCGGTACCAAGTACCGATGTAGACGCGGACTCCCTTGAGCCATTCGAATGCTCTCCCACACCCCGAGGAACTTCGCACCCATCGGTCTAAGTCGCGGCGAAAACAACACTCCCATTTCTTTACCCACTCCAGACGCACTCTTACCTGCCTTTCGGACCCCCTCCGTCGGAGAGGGGATCCAGTGAAATCTATGCTCCCGGCGCCGTGCCGACAGATCCCGGAGCACATCGCCCGCCGTGGGGTGACCCATCTGCACGCACAAGTGGGACGACCGCTGGCGGTAAGATGTCGTGTCCGAGCTCGCGAACGAACCTCAGAATCTCAGCAGACAGAATATACGCGACGCCCGTGTCAAAATTATGGTGATTTGTCGGTCGTCGCACCCCACCTGGCACGACGCGGAATGCATCCCCCCTGGGCAAGGGTAGGACTGCCACACAGAGGCCAGTCGTAGTCCGAGGAAGGAACATTATTTGGTAATGTTGTCCTCATGTGGACGTTGACGAAAGGGCAGATTTCATCTGCAATGGGACGAAGGTATGGTCTCTTTCTCCCTCTCTCTATGTCCGCGCATTCTTCATCCGAACCCCGCCAGGAGTGCATCCGGACTCGGTCATAGAACACACTTGCCACCCTCAATGCCACCCGTTCGATGCAAGTGATCATTTACCTTTCTCAGGCGTATTTCCATTGACCACGTCGTCGCAGGGCGGGGACCGCCGGGTCTGCTGATCATCATGGGGTATTAAGCGTCAACCTCGACCAGGACGGGGAGTGCTTTACCACCGGAGGTCCTCCACTTGCATCGCCAGCAATGCTTCCTCCGTCGCCCGGAACACAAGCTTGATCATCCGAGTACTGACCCACGTATGCCAGCACCGACACGAGTTCATCTTGACATGCAGGAATTGGACGTTGGTTTCCGGTGGGAGCAAAACCTTGACGGCGTCGGGTCTGCTGCGGTCAGAGGTAGTGACTCTGGAAATCTTCCTTGACGTGGAACGGGCCTGAGTCTCTGACCCGGTCACACCCTACATCCACAATACTGAAAAATTGTGCACCGATCCCACTTTTACCTTCGGTAAGCCCACACAAAAGTGCTTCCAAAAATTCCCCTCAGTTGACACCTAACCTTCGATTCTTGCCGCTCCTTGACTCCTGCTCTGAGGGTATCTTAAGCTGGTCGGCGTCCCTCTACCCCGCATTCCTCCGTCCCAAGGCTCTCACAGAGTTTGCCGCCCACTACGACCTGTTCGGTCGCTCACTGGAAAATGCTATCCTATGTACGCAACCTTCCCTCCGGATTTTATAGCGTTGGACCGCGATCGGGAACCTAGAACGTCTCTCGATACATTGTGAGAACGTAATGGACAACAGGACTAGTCCGTAACATGACATTCCAGAGAAGTACTCATCTAGAAAGAGTTCCCAAACCCACGATCTGGTCGAACGACGTTTCGCCCGGTATCCCCATGGCTCAGCTTTCAAAACCATTGACACCACAATCATGTAGTACCGGTCCTAGGGAAGGAGTATCCGATTGCTCAGGCCAAATGTAAGTTTACCGCTTCGCACATCCTACTATTCCGACAACCCTTTCGTAGAGTTCCCTCTACTTTCTGTCACCAAAGTCCGAGAGCTTCGCTTCACACACCGCGGGCCGCGATGAGTATCTTTCGTGGTACTCTATCCATCACTCTTCTCCGCCTCGAGACATTTACCACATACTACGGAACCCACTTTATTCTCAAATCCTTCATTCCCTCCCTCACTAAAAACGCTTGCGTTATTAGATTGTGATCCCTCTCAATGCTTTATTGAGGATTTGGCACGATTCGCCTCCAACCGGAAGAACACCACTTCGAACTGGTTATATCACTTTATCGCCGATTCGACTGGAAAACTTCCAAGCTCTGCTCCGATCGACGCGCTTGGGAAACACGTCCCGGTCGTTGAACGTTGATGCCTCAACAGGGACCCGTCCTGGGCCCCTCAGCATTACCACGCAAATTTGGAGTACCCGGGTTTGACACCTCTTACCCTGCTTGTCCCATTGGTGCCCCTGCGGTTATCAGCCCAGGTCCCATGGGCCCACCTCAGAAAACCGGTACCAACCCCAATCCGCTACCTCAAGCTTCTTCCCTCCTGGTCAATTTGTCGGACACAATCCTTCTCCACCCCCTCACCCTGGAAACTGAGGCGATCGCAATGGCTCCTTGTTTCTTTTCAGGACGTTTCCTCTGCTTTTTGACGCAGTTTAATCTACCCCCTCTCTTTCCCTGCCACCCCTCTTCCCTATCCACCCGTCCGTCGATGCATTCGGGTCATCTGCCGCATCAATTGTCACCACGCTCCCCCCTCCCATTCACCCTTCTAGTTCACACAACCGTGCACACTTACATACGTCTCCACACACATTGAGTGATCACTCCCGTTTTAGCTTAAGCATAGTAGTAAGGGAGTAACAGAAGTTTGAAACGATTTAATTGTGTTTGTAATCGTCCAGTGCGGCGGTGGCACCGGTTCCGTAGGTCCCAACTCGCGGATGCCCCTCACCTCTCACGCAGAGGGAAAACCGGCAAATTTCCCTTTCATAAGTACCCTGGTCGGGGGTCTTGATTCTCCAGATTTCGTTTCTCGCCTGGTGTTAGTTTGTTTACTCATGTTTGGTCGTCTGCGGGCGAGGCGCGAGTGAAGCGTTGCGGCCACCGATCTCCTGAAACGACAGCCATAATGCCGTGGACGAAGACTCCGACATCCTCATTATCAGGTAATTCCGATCCACCTCGTTCGGTGCTCTGACAACCTGATTACTGTTAACCACAGTGATCAAATTACTTGCAATGCGAGTTTGGTACAGAAGTCTGGCGAGGATCCGGGGAGCGCGCTCTGGACGCTCCTCTCCGAAGACTTCTACGACACCCCCGTCCCCCGCCACCAGGCTCCCACTCGAGGTCATCGAAATGATCATCGCCCATCTTACCCGTGACACGCGTAGTCTCCTCACATGCACCCTGACATGCTACTCCTGGTACATCATCGCCGTTCCCCATCTTCATCACACCCTTATCGTTTCAACACCTGGTTTCGAATCTGTAGGAAGGAAACTTTCATGGCCTAAACCGCTCGTGCGCGGGCATGAGCTTGGTCTGCTCCCATTGGTCAAGGAGTTCCAGGTCCGGACATTCTCTCGTGGGGACGAAGGGTTTTCTCCAGAACGGTTCAACCGCTCCACCCTCCGTCAATTCTCTGCATTGACGAATGTCCGGGAACTCTGGATAGAAACATTGAATATCCCCAAGTTCATGCGGAGGGTCCAAAAGTATTTTGGTCATTTCTTGCCGACGGTCCGATCCCTCGCCCTGGACGAACCCAAAGGGTCCCACCGTCAGGTTCTACACTTCATCGGACAGTTCCGGCACCTGGATGACCTCAAACTTCTGTTCAGCCCTTATAGGCCCAACTTTCAGGAAGGACAGGCAGACGACCTGGAACTCGTTCCACCCTTCGTCCCTCCCCTGCGAGGCCGGTTGACGATGAGACATTCCAAGAGAGTGGAGTTCCTGGAGGACATGATCGGCCTGTTTGGGGGAATCCGATTTCATTCCATGGATCTCCTTGATGTGAATGGGATGCGACTCCTACTGCACGGATGCGCAGAAACATTGGAAATCCTGCGGTTATGTCCAAACGATCCCCGTTGTGGGTGGCTCTCTCCGAAGGGTATATGATTTCTGACCAATTTCATAGTCCGATCCTCCTGCCAGGACTTTGATCTGTCGCGGAACAAGCTGCTTCGGACGCTTGAGATCTCGGCATCATCTATTGAATTTGGTGGTCCGGATCCTCTCACGCACGTGCTTTCAACCATCACGTCTCCCGTGTTTTCCGAGGTTGTCATATTCTATCGGGAATGTAACTTCTGTTATCTAGCATCCACACGTGAGAGAGAGGATGAAGACTCGCGGCATCGTTGGCTATTCAGGGTGTTCCGCGAGATGTATAAAGTACGGAACTTCCGGTTGGTGTTATGTGCGGATGTCTGGTACTGTGCGGGGATGTACCCCATGAGAGTGTTAAAACATGATGTGGCGGTGGAAGGGAGGGGAGAGGGATTTAGCAACTCCTTCCCCGAACCGTTGGTGACTTACAGTCAGCGGAGGTCTTGCTCTGATGGTTCAGGACGCACGTATTATGAACTCGCCCGATGGTACCTACTGTAAAAATCATTAACCTAATGCGGACTTCATATGGGTTGGTTAGTTGGGCCTATCGTGCCGGGGTTTATGTGGGTAGTGATCACAGTATGTGACCGCATTCAGGATTACTGGCAGTGTGCTGAAAGATAACTCAACTTTGTCTTGGCGCTTCGACCGCACAGGGATTGGGACCAGCTCTCACGCCGTATCGTTCCTAGGGAAGAATTCGAACCAGTATCTGATTGATCGGGCCAAATGCAAGTTTATCGCTTCACAGACCGCGGAATCCGGCTGCAGCTGGCGTCATCTCCGCCTTATTCTCAAATCCTTCGTTCCCTCCTTTTCTGATCAAAATGGATGGTGACCCCTCTGCAGGTCTTATGGAGGAACGGCCTGATTTATTTCCAACCGCAAGAACACTACTTCGAACTGGTTGCATCGCGTTGACACATCCGACTGGAGACCTTCCGAGCTCTGCTCCGATTGACGTGTTTAGAATGCACGTCCCGGTTGTTGATGTCCGTGTAGGCAAGGAGCTGTCAATGGATCTACTTGAACGTGATCTGGCAGCTTGACGAGCATTCCTGTATATATTTTCTGATCTGCACGCACAGGAGCTCTATGTACTAGGCGTTGTTTGTGAAACCCGAATGACCCATGATCCGATTCCTTAGCTTAACGCATGCGAATTGTGGCAGAGTTCTCGGAGGCTAAGGTTCACTACGACTACCGTGACCCTCGAACCCCCCCCCCGCCTCAACAGTTCATTTACATGTTGAAGAGATCCTTCATGGAACGTGCGAGGGTACAGTCGACAGTGCCTCCTTCATCTCGTGCTCTTGGCGGCCACGTTGGCAACCGAGACACAGTCCAGTGAACCGAAGATCGTCGGGGTTCGACCCTGTTTGACGCTCTGGAGAAACGAATCAGGGGCGTTCTGCGCGTCCTGGGGCCCGTGAAATGTCCCCCAGCGGTGGTGCAAAGCTATCAGGTGAATGGGGTATTGATAAATGGAAACGATTAGCCCCCTGCATCCCGGAATGTACGGCGGAACTTCCTCCGAACCCAGCGGTACCAAGTACCGATGCAGACGCGGACTTCCTTGGGCCATTCGAATGTTCTCTTACACCCCGAGGAACTTCGTACCCATCGGTTTAAGTCGCGGCGAAAACAACGTTCCCATTTCTTTGCCCACCTCAGACGCACTCTTACCTGCCTCTCGAACCCCCTCCGTCGGGGAGGGGATCCAGTGGAATTCAAGCTCTCGGCTCTGCCGACAGACCTCGGAGCGTATCACCCGCCGTGGGGTGACCACCTGCACGCACAAGTGGGACGCGGGATTACCTGTGTATTGCAGATACAAAGCTCTTCCGAGCTAGCTTTGACCTAAGGATGGGCCTGAATATCACCAAAGTGGCCGATGACCAGGTCCAAACCTCGTGCAGCATCTGTTCCGTGATCGGGATTGCTCTACATCACAGGCACTCTCGCCTACGACCCTTGGGACAAAATACGAGTTGGCTTCCACATCGGCAAATCGTAACCTCGAAACACCGAGTCCGATCACGGGGAAAAATACCTCGAGGCTTCCAAGGATTTGGGTGATTTCAAAGCTAACGATGTCGGGGATTTTCTTTGGATCAGACTGGTTAGGGCGATTTCGCATCCCAAAGAAGTCGCCTACCCTCAGCAGTATCGTAAATGAATCTCGTGGGTCGCTTATGATGTTCCTTGAGCCTGAAGACCTGAAGTCTCGTCGTCAATACCGAAACGGAAAGAGTATGCCAATCATACCATGATGCCGGCGATCCACAAGGACACGTCCACATTACGTCACAGAACTCCTCTCGCTGGGAAAGGTCAAGCCGGCGGCCAACACTAAGGTGTTGAAGGCATATAGGAAAAAGAGAAAGGACGACTTAGCAACATCCGCATCAGTTTTCAGAGCTGGGGGCACGATCAACTTTCCTTTCCGCAATTCGTTTTTGCAAAGCAATTACATGAGGACCGAAGAAGTTCAAGCGCCAGCCTCACCTCGAGAAGCCACGCTCGAGGAATAATGGTCTTATGCAGAATAATCAGCCTTGTGCCATAGGAAATATTGGGTGAATGGGTCACTACCTCCCCGGATCGTCGGCTCCGTGGGATTCTACCCCACGCCTGAGCGGACAACCGATCGCCGAGTAACAGATAGAGAACGTTAGAGCACGAGTCGAATACCTCGACACACTCCCAGGATAATGCATCCGCAGAGACTAACGGCACACGTCCGAGATTCACCTTGATCCAAGAGTCGAACGGCACGATTTTCACGCCGAACAGTTGAGCGATAATATTCCATGGATAACAAATCACTCCGACCACGTTACATTCTAGATCGACCCCATCTACCGTGAAAAACATTCTTCCCGCTCGATTGGGGACATTCATTACTCACGGGAAATTGATTCACGTACACCCAAGAACCTCATACTTAAACTCTCCCATCACCCACCCATGCTTCTTGGCCCCGAAGCCTCCGTACTATCGACTCCCGGAGAAGGGGTCGACCTTCTCCACCCTAATCCTGCAGGGTCGGTAAAGTACATAAGGGTCGCATGGAGTACGAAGGTGCTCCGGGGCTACCCAGAGAAAACCTCCGGGGGGTGATAATGATCGAAAGGAAATCTTCTGGGTTACGTTGAGATGGCGCCGAACCAGTCTCGATGTAGCAAAGCAAAGTACAAGACAGTTAACAAGTACCTGCACGGGATTCAATGCTGGTCAGGAGGGATAATCAGACGAGCCAATGAGCTTGTGTCACCTTTCATCTCAATTCAGTCGGTGGTGTTACAGATCTAGATGCGCACGCGCTCGAGCGGTTGAGACACCGAAGAAACACACCAGTGGCGCAGACGCGTGAATCCGGTCGCAGGATACGGGTGAAGATTTCAACCATGGCTGTCATTGGCACCTGGGAGTGTTGCGGGGACGGTAATGGTACCGAGATACCCCTGGAATGGAGACGGTGGCAGTAGGAAGCCCGGAAAGTATGTGGGGCAGCCCCCAGTGACAGAACTCTCGACGGAAGATGGCTCCAAGAAAACTGCATGAGAAGGGACCTATTCGTAATGTACTTCTTCAGCCACGCCTAGGGCAGCAGCACGATCTCTACAAACATGCCAAAACAATACTAGCAATAGGCAGGGGCCAGAGGGGTGTAAATTAGTCGCATCATGAAAATTTACAGGGCTCGAATTCAAGTATCAGATAAAAAACGTGGGGTCGGGATCAGAAAGGGTAATATGTGTATGTTCGTGATGAAGCCGAAACTCAACTGGTTCAGATTTCAGTACGTACATGTCGAGCAAGCCGGGGCCGCCGACTTCGTTTGTAGTAGGTTGCTTCAGTATGTCCTGTGCCACTGAACAAAGAAACGCATCAGGTTGACGACGTATTGATTTCGGCCAGACCTGGCATTGAATGACGAAGCCCGGACTAGCGATATTATGGGGAAACGCCCAACCGAAAGGCCATCCGGCATAGGTAAGGGAGAATCGACCGAAGGCACAGCCTAGTGAATTGAGGCCGGCGTCAACCCTCCCCGAGCTTGCAGATCATCGAGAAATGAAAATGATATAACGTCTTCTGACCACTCGGAAGCTGACGTATGCATATGAGGGGTTCTGATACCTATTCCGCAGACACGTATAACTATTGCGTGTGGCGTGTGGCGTGGGTCAGAGCTTCATACAACAAAATGGAGGGCTTGTTGCTTACGTAGGCGGGGAATGACCCGGGTGAGCAGAGAAAGTTGTAATGTTGAGAAGTAAACGGAAACCACATATGAGGTGTGAGCGATCATCTAATTTTCGGCGAGGTGGGACGGATGGCCGACCACTGAGAAATTGGACCGTCGGTTGTCCTCTGGCGCCCAGGGATAATTGAAGGGGACTTGCGACGCGGAAATGAGAGTCAACGATAAGGGTCGTAACCCATGGTTCGACACATTCATCCCTGTGACCATGGAGGAAATTTTGTCATGATACATTGGCGGTGTGATGATGTACACCTCGCACAGCCGGCGCCAACGAAAGTAGGGTGGCGAGAGCAAAGTTCTGCAAATTGACGGAGGGCGCCACGAATACAGATGGGCTGGAACCCACCCAGGCCGTTTAATTACGTCCTCGGGGACCCCTCCACTCTCATATCAGCGCAGTCGGTCCATTTTAGGTGAGAGTCGTGATTTGCTTCATGAGCTGATACGCCAGGTCAATGACACATTGACCGACTGTTTCATACAGACCAACTCACAAGCGACGGGGCCCAGACATACAAATGTCACGACCATATGTTGGGCAAGCGACCCTCGAGAAGCGTGTGGAGTTTGAGAGAAGCGTTGGATTGTGCTATTGTGGGGTCAAAGAAGAGGAAAATGATGAATTGATCTCAGCTCACCCGTGATCCTTACGTCCAAAGACCTCCGGCAATCGTCCAATTTTCAGGGTGGTCGGGTGGGTTCCTTGCGACACTTCCACCATCGAGAATTTACACGTGTTGTAGTACCAGGGGCCAGGCGGGCTGTCAATCGACTGTATGTATGGATCGCGACATCGTTCGGGGGTTTCAATTGCCATGCTTGTGTAAGAAGAGGGTGTCGCGGCGAGTAAGTCCTTGTTGGTGGTCCGAGGATGAGATGTGACGATTGCGCGCCGGGAAATCGCGGCGGGATTTGATCCTTCCCCATAAGGCAACTGTTCAACCCAGTTTCCTGACCTTGAATCACCACTGGCCGACCTGCCTCTGCTCCAGAAAATTCGACGATTGAACGCGATCCACGACGGATGTGGTACGATGCCCACCGGGTAATTCTCGTTGCTCTCTGGATTCGAACCGGCGGACGGTCCGACCCCCACGGACAACAGGGGTGAGAGAACAGAGACCAATGCTGCGGTTCGTGAATTGCTCTTGGCTCTGAGTCTGTCTCCCTGCGAACCCGTGTCCCGAGTTGACTGTTTACGTCGTCGCTGGCGGTACAGAACCCGAGAGAAAACTTTCCTCTATCCCTCGATAGGGATGGGGGTACACACGGTGTAGGACGGATAATTTCGACGGCATCTCCCGTCGGCTTCCAGAAAAATAGACGGCCACGTCCACGGTAGATGGGGACGCCAGGCCCGTGGGCGCACACACATACGTATGAGCTTTTCTTTGTGACAGACCGTGTTCGGGCTCTGTTGAGCTTAATTTTCGGAGACGGGCCGATGGGTCGGATTGGGCTCTTCCTCCGTGGCCAGGGGCGTCCCACGTGAGTCGATGGTCATCAAACAACACCTTTCTGATCCAGGCGCCGAAGGGTAGGAACCCGACACCTTGATCTGACCATTAGGTTTTCTTCTTTGGCATTTCTTCAATTTCCTTCATTCTTCGAGAACACGTTACGCTCCTGGATCATCTGCTCATTGGTTCCTGTGATTTGTTTCCGCAATGTGCAGTCAACATGTCGTTGGGATGCGCGGCTATCAGAGCAACGAGTCCTTCGTGGACTTCGATTGCCCCGGCCGCCATGAAGGGACGTCTTCCGTGGACTCGATCATTCACGCCTGCGGTGTCCTTCTGGTTCTGATTCCCTCGGCATATTCCATGACAAAAAAAGCCGCCACAGGTTCTGAAACTTTGGTGAGCCCATGCCTTGCGATATTCGGAATAATCACGGCTCATGTCTTCGAAGCATGCCTAACTGAATTCTTCACGTTCTGACACCCAGGCTGCGGTACTCATCAGAGTTTCGAGCTAGAGATTCTGCTATGTATGTATGTTGTCAAGAGCCACCGGACAATCAATCAAATCTTACAGATCAATCCCAGGCTGAGATAAGGTGGACGTATATACTGAAGCAGGACATATCTGTATCCAGCTATTGCCCGGGATGAACTTCGCAACCCTGCTCGGTTCCGAACTCCGACGCGGTCCGCCCGAATAATCTTGGAACACTGTTGCTAACACGAGGCAACGATATTTACGGCGTGCGCCTTTCTCCTCGTCTTGCGGGCTCAGATCCGTCCGCAGAGAACGGTCAGTAAAGCATAACGGCATGCTGATACACTTTACCGTAACGGCATGGGACGATCCTCTCCTGATCGATAAGACCGGACACGTTTCCCTCTAGCCGCCTTGCGCCTAGGACTCGAGAAGTTGGCTACGGGTATACAAAGCGGACTGTGGGAGATAAGTCATCCAGCCGTCCCTGCCGATTCCGAAGAGAGGAAATCTTACAGAAGAGCAACAACAAGGATCATTCCGGGGGTGGGGTCAACTGTACAGTTTTTCATTTCGGTCAGTAGGCCGATTATAGTCGAGGTAAGTGCGCTCTGTGGCTGTTCAAATTTCATGTCACCAGGTTAGGTTATACAGCGAACCTAGGATGTTCTACCTACACGTTGCGTACTCAATGTTCAGTGTGGAGGTTGCAGGTGTCGGTGGATTAGAAGGTGTCCCAGGCATCACCAGACTCGCATAGTAATGTCCTTATTCGTTTAGGTTCACGCACACCCCGATAACTTCGCCTCGTCGTCTACGCGTGCCCGACAAGATCCACCCATCACGAGGACAGATGGACTGAATTGAGCCAAGGCAGATGAGCAACCCCGAGCAAACTCCTTCGTTTCACGGCAGTTACACACATCGGAACACCAACTGCAACCGACACAGTCTATGCGAATTGCGAAAGGCCCCAAAGCGAGGGAACGGACAAAAAGTCCGGCATGGGCCGCATATATTTAACATAGAGCACGCGCGCGAAGTTCTTTGATCCCATGAGCTCCGGCTTTCAATTTCTCCCCCTCGGTTGTGAGTCAGAGGGCCGTACTGGACCAATAAAGGTCGGCGCCCAACACCGCGCGCCCCCTCCTCAACACATCCATGTAAATGAACATACGGTATCTGTTGCGCAACCTAGCGGTACCGCTTGAAAGATGTATGGGAAGAGCGGTCAACCCGTGATGCATGATGCATCATAGAGTATTTGAACTACGGGGAATCGTGGTAGTCGGAGAGTGGGACGGATATGGAAACCCTCTGCCCTGCATTCGGATCTCCCACCTGTGATTCTGCGCCTTTCTCCACCATGGCCCTCTCGCGCGACCAGTAAGTAACACCCGTCAAGGAGCGCCAAAGTGGAGCTCTCATTTTTTTTCTCAGCCCAGATCATAACCAGCAGTCGTCCAGCACCGACCCGGTCGCGAACATCACCGTATCATTTCCAACTTTTTTGTTTGTTTCGTTTTCCAGAGTGCGGAACAACCCACTTCCGTAGAGCTTAGACGTCCGTCGGGACCATGTACCGGTTGACGACGACGCGGGCGCTCGCTCGGAAAACTCGGGTTTGGGTCCTTAGCATTAGACCGAAACAGAGATAATCGTCTCCGTCCACTTACATACATACTACGCTAGAGTATGATCTCTGTTCTGCTGACCCGGCGTCTGTCGACTTCTCCATCAGGTATGGGTTGGGAGGTAGGGAGTCGAAACCCAAGCGCGCGAGGGTACCGGCTACTGTGACCAAGATACGGCCATCTCCATCTTGGAATCCAGAGAGATATCCTAGGAACGACCGACAAATGGGACATCTACGCGAGAGGAGAGTCCCGAGACGGATCACCTTGAAAATCCAACGAGGGAGAGGTCCGGGCGCGAGGGTTCCTGACGGCAGTCCAAATCGAAATCACATTTCTAACAGAAAGGTACAGGGAAAAGTGGCGAGATATTTATCCGACGGAACTCTAATTGCTACACTGTATGCGGTGAAATGGATGTTCGCGATCATGTCAAGGGGAAGGAAGCATGGGTGGGTGGTACACGAACGATGGGGTGTGCAAAGTTTTACAATGAAATGACGAGGGAGGGTGAATAATATATATTCGGGGGCTTAAAGCGAAGCCCTTCGCAGGGTGAAGGGAAACAGGGTGATACAATGGGAGACAAACAGCGACGTGAGAAACAAACAAGTATTGGTGGGTAGCACAGTGTGGTCGTGACGTGAGAGAACAAGAAGGAGGTCGTGAAGAGGCGAACAGGAAGTACAAGGGACTCGGATGAAGGGAGTGCAACTGACCAAAACCCAGAACAAACAACAACAACAACAACACCAACAACAGCACGGTAGAAACAAAACACAATGCAACGAATGGATGCACGTGGAGCAGCGAAGGCAATGAACGAGTGATTTGTGAATGCGGATATACCTGAGAACAATGCGACGATAGTGTGGACGGATATCTAAGGGGAAAAAACAACGCTTCGTAGAAAAACCGCATGCTTGGTTGAGAGGATGTGCGGAGCATAGGTAACGTGCATAGTGGGCCAGAGCCCTACAAGCAAACGGGGCATAAGACGACGTAGCGCGCACGAGGGTCTAATATGTGTGCAAGCTGTGGTGGTTCATCGACTCGTAAAAGTTGTGTTGCTGGTCATGCTTAGCATACTCCATTCCAGTCGTCATCGTCGGTGCATGGTGTTGGAGCTGGAGCGAGTTCAACGAGACCGGCGGGGAATCGGGGAGGGCCATCGGGGGATGGATGTACGCGGCGAAGAGGGCCTCGTCTTCGTGGGGGAGCGTGGGAGGGTGCAAGAAATCCATTGGACTTTCCTCAGGCAACGACATCGGAGGATGAACAACTTGTGGAGAGCCGTCGGGAAGGAGCATCGGCGGGTGCCAGAGGGCACTAGTCGTTCCTCTCAGGTAATTGAATGAAGAGGAGTACGTATTGTAGGGGAAATCCATGGAGGAGGCACGAGAGTGTGTGGCTGAGGTCGCGCCAGTCGAGTACGACTCCGCGTACGAGGAATAGCCGGAAACGGCAGAGGAGGGGGGCTCAGACGCCGAATCAGTAGACATTCTTCGTCGCTTGTTGACTCGGTAGTCGGCAACTTCATCACTGTGATCGTCGCTCGAGAAAGGAGGAGGATCCGATGGCGTCAGGTAATTTTGTGATAGATAATCAGGGTGATAAGGGCCAGGGAACGTGTTGAACCCGAGGGATGATGAGTAGCTGTTTTGGGAGAACTGGTGATCGTCGCCCAAAGCTCCCATGAGTTCCGACTGAGAAGAGGTCCTGAACTCAGCCTCATCGTATGACATCTGCGTGGTGGAGTCGGGGGATAGGGTCGGCTGCTGGTTGGAAATCCCATCTGTTACAGGGGAAGTACGACGGCTAGCACCCGGGCTGGCGGAAGGCGTCTCCTCCACACCATTGGCACGTCGGGCGTCATGACGGGACCGTTTTCTGATGACATCCGACTTCATGGAGATCGGACGCGCGGATCCATGGAGTTTGTAACTGAATAAGGGATCAGTGAGATATCAAGGAAGGAAAGCCGGGCTGCTCACTAGAGGCCGCAACTGTGGGGGGAAGTGTCAGATGGATGTTAACTGGGCGAGGGAAGGGGGATGCGTACGCATTGCAGACAGTTTTTCCCTCATCATCCTTACGCCACAAGGGAGTTGCGGTCGTATGACAGTTGTAGCATTGAGCGGACACCGTAACAGCTGATGTTCGGGTTGACGCGGTCGGCTGGCTGGTCGTAACTGACGTAGTCATTGACGTACCCACGACTTCACTGGTCTCTTGTTGTTGCTGTTGTTGCTGCTGCTGTTGCTGCTGCTGCTGTTGTTGACGTGAAGCCGAGTTCTGGGACCTTCCTTCACCCTGGGCGTTGCGCATGTTCTTGGGACGAGGACGTTTGTGCTGGGGTTGAAAGTTAGGGAGCGATGAACTGCTGAATACGAAATGCGTACCAGTTTACAATAGAGACCACAAGCGTTACAATTGAGCTCGTCGTTAAGTCCACGACGCCACAAAGGAGTGTGGGTGGCACCGCAGTTGGAGCATTCGGCCTTGACGCCTCCGGGAGCAGTATGGGGAGCTGGCTGGTTACCGGTGAGACTCGCGCTGGGGACATTGGAGGAACGGGTATTCTGCGTCTTGACACTCAGGGAGGGCTTTTTGTTCGTCTTGGTGTTGACGGCGGGGAGGGGCGGAAGCTCGTCCATGGCAGGAGTGAGAGGAGTAAGGGGAGCCATGTTGGAGAGGGGAGAGGGGGTGGTCGGGGTGTCGGTTTGCTCGGGCTGGTAGAAAGAGGGAACGGGCTTCATGTCGATATCCTCGCACTGGAAATCCTCGTGGAGACTTGTGGCTGAAGACCAGGGACCAGGAGACTCTACTGTTGTGAGGAGTTCATCGAGGGGCAGTTCAATTGTCGGACGGATGATGTCGAAATGGTTTGCATTGTTCAATACCAGGCCTTCTCCAAAGCTCACGGGATTGGCACGGGAAGGGGTGGGATGGTAGAGGGCACGAGGATCGAAGTCATTGGAGAAGAGGGTTGGGAAACGGAGGGAGACGGGGGACTGGTCGTTCTGGTGGATTACCAGTTCAGCAGCGTTCGAAGTCTTGCGGCCGCGGTGGACTGAGGACTCTTTATTGTCGTAATTCATAATATCGTTGGCGACCGCGGAAGCAGTGCGGCGGGTAGGCTTATTGAACTCGGCGGAGGGTTTTAAGTCTGGCTTCTGTACCGGACCGGACATGGCGGCGGGAGTAGGTTGGTCGACACTAAACGTGAATTGCATGCGTTGGATGGTACCTGGTCCACTGTGGAGGCTAGCCTCGCGGTTGCGCTCCTTCTCAGCCGCGCGCTGCTGAATCATATCAGTGGAATGGTTCCTTTTGAATCCAGGAGCCTCGAGCTCAACGATGCTCCTGCAGAAACTCCGAGTCAACAAACGACAAGAGTAACAGAGGGAGGGTATCACATGCCTTCCTTTCTCTTTGTCGAGTTTGTCGCCCATATGTTTGGAAAGCCTCTTGAACTCCCGCTTGGAGCGGGCGTTGTCGGAATCAACCATCAGATTCTGAATATGCCATAACCTCCAGCTAAGGTTCTCGAGCCTCTGCCCTTGCTCAAGAAAGCTGGCGACCTTGGTGCAGACCTGAAGCGAAAATGTCGGTGAGCGACGGCGAAGAACGGGAATTGGAAGGGGATAGCGGGAGTACCTTCCAGGTCTTGGTTAACGAGTCCACATCGTTCAAGTTGCTAAACGGAACAAAAGATTTGTTCCCCTAGTAGTGAGGTGAGATAACCGCATATAGTGATAGGAAAAAGGTGGCTAACTTTGAACTTGAGGTTGAGAATTGCTGGCATCGGGGTCGCGATACGGCGAGGAATGCCAGGTGGAAGGATTGGAGGGTGGAGGTGGGAGGAGGAGGATGTTGACTTGGGGGGAGGGAGGGTTGAGGGCAAACGGGCCAATCGACTGTGCCGCTAAAATACCAACCATTTTTTTTCTTTGATGTAATCCCAACAATTTTGACAATTATTTTTACGATGTTTCCAAATTTTAAACTCCGATAAGAAAATTCTAACCTATCCTTCTCGGACAGCATACAAGTCGAATGGGGATGTCGGTCCGATTTTTTCGCCCACACGTGGGGACCCATCCGCTCGCTGGAGACAACTTTGGTCGGATGGGCCGGGCGTTTTGGGCCCCGCTAGTCCTTTCGTGGGACCTGAGTCCGCAACCGCCCTAGCTGCGTCCAACAAACAATGACGGTTGCTTTGCCATTCGGGAGCGCATTTCAATGATAATAAGAGAGGATCGCGCCTTTGACACCGCCGAGCAGCACGAGACGGAGAAGTCCCCCATATTCATTCTCACGTACAACGGCCCCAAATTGCTCCAGTCCTCTAAGCCAGTCGTCGGAAGCAAGTTAGGGGGAAGGACTTTTGATCAACAGACCAGTGGCAAGAAAGCTGATCGAGATTCGCACCTCTGTCCAACGTGGTGGAAGTGTGATACGTGGGTCTTCTTGGGCCGCGAGTTTTTAATTTACAGGGAGGTTCCAAGCTCCGCTTATCTTCAAAAGGCCAGCGTAGCCGTGGATGTTGATTGGCAACGACCGTCACGAGACAGCCTTGAGGTGATGTGCCACTCGGCATATCCACCTAAGACGCCGACCGCCAGACGCCGGACGACATCGCCTGGGTCCACGCAACTTCCCCTCATCCGCCGCTACGACATAGGCGAACGCTCGCCAGGAAGGAGAGAGAAAGGAGTAAGGCCGTCGCAAAAGTCATCCAGAATCACAGGTTTGCCTGATTCCCAGGAAGTGATCACGAAGACGTAAAGATTGGACATTATGAACTCGAACGTTCCTACCCCGGGAAGTTTTCATTGTGGGACCTGGGGAATGAGCTTTCTTCACTCGATTACGGATACATACGCATCCTGTGTCTGTCCGTCCGAGACATCAAACAAAAATGATTTCTAATAAGGTTACGACTCGAGGCGTGCCAAACGCACCTCAAGATTGGATCTCTTGCTACCGCAGTTATCGATTGAGGATATGTCTTTGTATCAGTTTGACCTTGTAGCGGAAACGTTTGATACGTGTGTTGATCCAAGGCGAAGGCGTGTGCCTGCCCCACCATGACTGATAACTGGAGGGAACTCGGGTGCGTCCTGCCAGCCCACTGATGGTGGCGGTGGCAATGACGCGCTATCACCATAAATGGCATATCACCTGGCGTGAAGGATCTGCTGAAAATTCGTCTATCTCCGGTTCCATTTGCTCCCGCGGGTGTGCATGGTGGACGCGTTTCGCGAATCAGGGACTACTAATAAGGCGACCTCCCTTGAGCTCACCTCATACTCTTCTTCACAACGCCCATCCTCGTGTATTGGACTCGCCCGTCTTCTCGGTTCCCAGTTGATCTCTCTGATGGCTTCGGGTATTGTGCGGGATCCAGGAGGATGATCGGTCGTGGGAACTTCTCGGTCCTCATTCATGTCACGTGACCCAGAATACTTTATCTTACAATTCCGATTGGAAAATACGAACTGTGTACACGCAAGCGATTTTCGGTGAAGGTGTGCTGGATTCACTTTCATCTCCGACTGTGCAGCGTATTTGTCTCTGCAGCCGTGTCCCTCATCTCGCAAGGAGATGTCCGGTGACGTTAAAGGACTCATCTCATTATCTCTTATGACGAATGCCTGAGGTGTGTTGTGGGATCCTTCCATGGTTTCAGGTATGTCGTGCGAGCCTTAGGCTCATCCAGCCAATCGTCACTGCCTCTCCCGTGCTGAATGCGCTTGTGTTGCGAAGGGGGTCCCCAGCGCTGTGTATATATACCCTCATAAATGTGACCTCATTCTATCAACGGCCCGCACCGAACGGGCGATATAGTCTTCCGAATGAATAGGTCCTAGGAATCGGCTTGATGGCTACCCTCCTTTTTATGCTCTTCGCCGGTGGCAAACGATTCGGCGTTTGTCCTTTGACTTCGACTCAACGTCTGATTTGCGAGGAAGGCGCGGCGGTCTTCCGGGTAGGCCATACCATCCTGAGATGCTATGTCAGTAAATCTTCTTCTACCTGCCTTTATGCGGTGAGTCAGACGCCGTCTCTGGCATACCGCAACCCCACTGGCAGCGCCCCGGAAGAGGGGGCTGGCGTTTACGTCTAGATGGCTCCAACTTTCACTACACCCGTCAGACTCGAAACCCAAGAAGACGGCCTGAAGATTGCGGCGAAGAGTTACGGCATCGCTTGGGTTTGACTTTATCCCTGGTCAGCCGGAGTGTCCGCCTTCTGGGTCAGAGGTGGTGCGCTCATATGTTCACCAAGGGGGGTCGATGCCCAACGTCTAGACATCAAAGACGCCGCCCTTCCCTTTCCATCAGAGTCCCCATCATATCTGCAGCCACCGACTGCCGCTTCACAGTCAGGGACGGCATTTCCGATTTGGGCGACCTCTAGGTGCGGTTAGTGTCCCAGCCGAGAGTAACCAAATTACCCGTAACGTGATGATTCTCAATGACTAACCGAGCACGAATCGACATGTTATTTGATTGTAGTTGGGTCATCCGCGGGCTCTTACAGCGGTCTCTACATGGCCAGAGCTATGGGTTATGGAACTGTGAAGGTATGACGCAACTCCTTCATACATCATTCCTTGACCAGACCCCGTCGACCAGACCTTCACTTGCATCATAATACGATTTCTATAGTGCTGTTCTGGATCCTTTTGATGTCGCGTCGGTCTCTCTGCCTGTAGTGTGGCGTCAAATTCATTGACGATGCCGAACTTCTTTTCTAACCTCGATCACGTTACCCCGGATGCGCCCCGAAATCAACTTGTCCCACGCGTTACGGCAGGCGAAGAAAATACGGGTTAATTCGCGTTGTACACACTCACGTACTGCTCGACAAAGGTATGTCGGCCATAATTAACTCCAGTCTGCCCCCCTGATCGTCACCTCTGCCACCTGTTCGGTCCCAATCCACCTCTTCAGAAATAAACCGAGAACACTGCGAAACTTGTACGTTGATGGTGTAACTTAGTAGGTCGTGCCTCGTCCGTGAAGCCGATTTCGATGTCCCGCTGAATTGTTGCGCTTAGGTGAACTTACGTGAACTCTGAATGGCAATACAGGAACTAGAAGTGTTGGGACGGCGACTTGACCTGCAGGGGGACAGAAGAGGCGCTGAATCTGATGCGTGACATTACCCTTCTCGCTAGCCCGTTCATTTCTTGAAATCACTCCCGCCGTACGTTTATGAGGGGTTAATGAATTTTGTGGGGTAATCGGGGTTCTTTATGGTGAGCATTGCAGTTCGCGTCAGGGCTGTCGTTGCCTGAAACATTGCAGTTCGTCATCATGAGAAATGAAAGGTACGAGGGGTGATTTGATGACTTGCGAATGGACTGCGGGCTCATTTCAACTTCCAGATGTTCAGAATGAATGTTCGTGGTACCAGACCGAAGACAACTCGCAATGCTTCCGCAGCACATAAATAAACAGACGGTCCAACTGACTGCACGCCACCAAGATCGGACTTCCTCAGACGCCGTTCCCCGGGCGCACACAAGTTTCACGAAACACACCCCAAGCCGGGGCGTCGTTGCAGCGATCAGCGGGCAGCTCGGTGCGCTACGATGTGGGTCGATGGTGAGCCGCCGCCCGGTAACTTCAGCGAGAATCCTCCTGAATCCGTTTCCGAACCGCGTGGTCTGGCCAGAGGACGCTGGTACGATCAACCCTTCTGTTCCCTGTTTTATAAAGCAGCGCCCCTGGGTTGGGATGCGGGGAATATATAGCCCGATCATGATCAAGGGCACGGGTGCTGCGATGCATAAGGCAACGCCGTTAATCCTTGATCTTGAAATGGACTTTTCCCCTTCAGGATACCTGGGTATTTGGTGCCAACGGCATTTCCTGCCCCTTTCGGGATTTACCGCATTCTCCGACAGGGTTCGGAACCGTCCCGCGTTTCGGTGTCGGCTGGCCTGCCCGGACTTTGAGGCCGAGACAGCTGGTTTTGTACGTGTAACATTTATGCGTACGCGTCTTCCGCGTTGGCGGTCTGTGTCCAAGGCTGTCCTACAGATGAACTGAGGCGCATGACAGGCCATTTTAGGGGCCCAATATTGGTGTTCGAGATACATGCGAGACTCACACCTTTGCATCTCGCGTTCCTTCCACCAGGCTTCTTCGCTCCAAACGCGCAAACCGGGAACCGCGAGGTGCTTACCTGAGCAGCCCTTGGTGTGCCAGGCGGCACGCTCGTTAGTCCTGTAACAGGATTTCATGTTGTATCATGATTCCAAGGATTCATAAAGCTCCTCGTACTTGCGGGCAATCCCGGTGCAAAATTGCGGGAGTGATTTCACGAAAGTTTGAACAGTTTTCAGCGTTCCAGGATGCTGTTAACTTGATTGATGAGGGGGTCTTCTAACACGAGCGATACTTGGATTCCCAATACCTCACTGAACCTTCTCCCTGATACTCCCTCCCCGCCAAAGTTTCGTGAGCATTTTGTCATCTTGATTATTCTCGACACTGATCCCCGCCAATCTGCTGTAACCTTGCTATCCAGTCCGAGGACAGGTATTTTGTGCCTTATCACGATCGAGATGGTTGGCTTTAGCGAGACTGAAGGAGATTCAACATCGGAGCACGTGGGACGAGCGAAAAGGTTTCCTAGTTCCCTTCGCGTCTAAGAGTCCGTTTGGGACCGGAGGCCGAGACGACGGATTCAACCCGTAACGTCGGTCCGCCGTCCTGTACGGTTACCCCGGTCTGGATTCTTTCCGGCCTTCCAGCGACCTCCGGCGCTGCCGTTGTTGTGGGTCCGCAGTCGCCGCCCTCAAAGTCATCGATCTGCGTCCCGACACGGTCGACAAGTCGATCCAGGCACCTTTTGAGAAAAGAGCACGTCACCTGGAACACAAATAGCCTTGGGAGAAGCGGGCCTTATCAAGTGGTGGCGATGATTCCACAATGGAAGAAACGATCAGCGGTAGCGACGTTCTGGAAATCGGCGACTGAACTGCCAAGTTGACAAATTGTGGTTTTGGTGGAGATCTGCAACGACTCAGATGGGGAAATATGGACCAGGAGTATTGAAAGGTGCCATGCATATGACCCCCGTATTTCGCTGATCACTTGATCTTCAGACTGAAGTGATGACGAACTAACAAAGTAGGGTCCTCTCTGGGGAGACGCTTCCTCGAGAACAATTTATTGCTTATCTTACCGCCCAGCTCGCCCCTCGCTAAGCTTGCATACTACTCTATGGGCCAACTGGGATCATCGCACCTCAGCAAATCGCCGTGAATGTCATTCGAGATTCAAGTGGATCTTCAGATGCAATTTCGGTATGCTGATCCCCAACGATGCTCATGGGGAATTTGAAATCAAACCATACCTCGGTCATTGGACTTATCGCGCGTTGTGTCACCAGTGCTCCCGGCGGACTTGTTTCGTCGATCGTCGGATACGGTCACCGATCTGCGATGGAGTAGTAAGAATGCTCGGAGATATCTCAACCCCCGCTAACACGTCCCGTGTAGAAACGAAAGGTCGTAATTATATCTGTTACTGGGCCTCAGGAATGATACCTCACGTGAACGGGACACTGGGTATCTTGGGTTCAGACAACGCGTAACGAAGTATCGGACCTGTTAACGAGCCAGTCGCGACCCGGGTCCCACTCCCATGCCGCGTGGATGTGAGTGTTTGAAACTTCGATTGGACTGACATATCACCCTAAGAACAATCTTGTCCTCGTACAGGATCGGGACCATCGTCGACCCGCCCCGGAACGCATGCTTCCGATTATCGATTCTCGATCCCGGTTTTTCCCCGCGAACATTGGAATGGAATATTTTGGCGCTTGGTATCGGCAACTCACGCTGGCAGCCCCCGGTCACGGGGTCCCCTCTCGTTCCAACAGACTAGACAGTCGGTGTCCGCGCAACATTCGGCATACGCGCCACCGGAAAGACTGTGTATCGTTCCATTAAGCAATTCACGGGGAAAGGGACACGGTCGCGAGTTATCAGTGATCACGAGAGCCCAGTAGGCCGGGAACTCCCGATCCGTCGCCTCACCTAGACTGTTTACGCGTTGCATTGGGCGACATTACACCTTCCATGTTCGTCTTCTAGGCCCCCCGTTCCATTCCTCTTGTTCATGGACTGTCACTGCCGGATAAGGTTCTCCAGGATGTATAAAGGAACAACATGCTGTTCGACACCCTCGCTCCCCCTTCACTTCCTCCCTCCTGCCCGCGGTACCCATGTCTTCCTCAGACGTTTTGCGTAGGTTCGTTAAACGGGACGTGACATCCTACGACTCTCGCAGCACTCTCGACGAATTCCTGCGTTCGCCGTGTTATAACTATTTCCTGAGGACATTGCAAGGGCCAGATATCATCCGCTACGCTGATTTCTTGGATAAGGTAAGTACACGGGCTGTCCGAGGCGCTCAAGGGTTTCACCGGTTCCTAGGCATTGGACTCAATTCCAGCGACGGAGAAGCTTTGGAGAACCTGTTTGGACGCCCTTCGACAGATATGTGGGGCCCGAGCCATACTCCCCTCAACACACGTTTTGTCTCGTGGAATGATCAAAAGAGGAAATGCTTCCATAACGATCCGTGACAGCGACAGTTACTGGGGGGGCCAATACAAGCGAAGGGCAGTTCGCGTGAGGACCTTACAAATCCCACCGGCTTCTGACCAGGCGTTCATCAAGGTGCGTTCCTACTATGCGCTCGTAATAGACCGTGCACTCACCGGTTATGAAAGAAATTTTGCCATGAGGCTGCACTGTGGAGGAGACTGAATCACCAGAACGTCGTCTCGGTCCTGGGCGTGACAATGGACCCTTACCAAGTCGTATTTGACCAAATATCAGACAAGAATATTATGCAGTACACTTTGAGTGAAGGGGTGGACCGAGCGAGTTTGGTAAGTTTCATTTCGGGTTCTTTCCCGCCCTCCGTGATTGGCTGATAAACTCCCTCAGATTCTAGATATAACTGAAGGTCTTGGGTATTTACACTCTCAGAGCGTCATTCATGGGAGACTCCGAGGGGTGAGCCATTAACTGCATCCCAAAAGAGGATCACAACTAACCACGTCCGGAAGGCGGCCATTCTGGTCAATGACGATGGTCGGGCAGTGCTGACCGACTTTGGGTCGTGCTCTGTGGTCTGGAATCCCGAAGATACTTCCCGCTGGTGCGCTCCAGAGGTTTTGGGCGGCGGCAGGGTTTCTGGAACGTGGCCGACGTACTCCTCCGATGTATTTTCATTCGGCATGGTTGTCCTGGAGGTAGGTTCTAGTGGCCGAGAAAAGTGGACAGTGATAAATTTTATTTTTCCCTAGATCTTTTCAGGGAAGCAACCATTCGACGGAGTTCCAGATGACGACGTGATTAAGTTGGTACGGTCTGGTGAACGACCAGACAGGCCCGCGGGGTCTGCAAATCTCGGATTATCCGACACCCTCTGGGAAGTGGTTCAAAAATGTTGGAATGGTTCACCTGAACTCCGTCCCGGAATGGTGGATGTTCTCGAGTACACAGGGAAAGCGTAAGTCAGCCGCCCCAATCCCCAATACTTGTGGATTGAGTACCATACTCTTGCGCTCCAGCCGACCAACATTGGGCACTGAATACTCAGAAGCTCCGACCCTCAGTGAGTAACGAGCCCGCGATTCAATCATTACCTTACAACTGACCTGTTGTCGTCGAACAGTAAATCAGAACGCCGCGCCCAAGGCGAACCGCTGGAAACGTTACTCGAATTTCATACGGGTCTGTTGAATTAGTTATCGGCTGTCGAGAGCTAAACGTATGTCAGGGGTAACTCGTTTGGCTCGTCACGAACCAAGCGAGGATACCAAAGCACGGGGTGGAGGGTGAAACTGAGAAACCTTTCGTGGAATGATCTCTATGCACTCCTGGATACATTTTCGGAGGAGGCTCATGTATGGTATGGTCAATATGGCTTTCCACGTAATTGATGTGAAGGGTGCCACAGTTTGTAGAACTGTCTTGGATGTGTCTGCAACTTATCATTCAAATCATATAGTTCCCGAGATAGCCAAGCTAGGGTTATTCGAAGAGGACCATATCCGTGGGAGGTCTTGGTTTCGGGTGATCCCATGGGCCAAATATCAGACGATGAACGGGTTCAGGTTTTTCTAGAGAGCACTTGAACCCGCGCAAATAGTGCCCATGATTGTCGCCACCCTCAACCCTGTCGTAGATTGGCATATGCCCTTCCATAGCCCAAAGGTGGATGGTGTGAGTCCCACGTTCTCCAGCCGTTCGTCGGCATCACCTGAGCCTGTGGGGGGTGTGGTATTGCTGGCGTACAGGTCCAGGTGCTCCTCATACTACCCCTCAGCTGCGGGGAGCAGGTTATGAGACTAGTAGCAAGTACTTGAGACAGTGACATTGAATGTACAACCCACCTCTAGGTAATCTCCAATACCTTACTCAGCTGTTAAATCCTCTGAGAGCTCGAGCTCAGATCCGTCGATGATCCCATATAGATATTTGACACGGCCCTCGAATAAAACTCTGGGAGGTCATCGGTTCTGGGCGAACCCGAGATGGCTTCGTGCGTCATCGCCGTGACACAAGTCATCGGGGGTGTTGGCAAAATCTGGTCGAAGATCTGTGGTGCCTGCGACATTCTGTTGATGCTAGTAGCTGCGCCGGCTTTAGCAGAGGGCGTATTCGAAACCCTTGATTTCTCCGTTTTGTAGCGGGAATCAAGAACTGTCACTTCGAACTCCGTGTCCCGTTCTCTTCTCCCATCCACGATCATGTCTGAAATCAGCCCCAGTGACGATGTGAGCGATCTGTTGTGGGATTTCTTGTTTCTTGTCTGTGCGCTGAAATGTTGAGGTAGAGACTCGTTCCCGAGACCTCTGAGAATATCCCGGTGGTTTCAACATTCGATGAACTCAACTTGAAAGAGGACCTACTCCGTGGGGTCTACGCTTACAGTTAAATTTTGGAGCCCTTCTATCCCTCTCCTGAACCCATACCGAACGTCTCCCCATTGCAGATCTCGAAAAGCCCTCTGCGATTCAGCAACGTGCAATTCTCCCAATCATCCAAGGGCGAAACGTGATTGCCCAAGCCCAATCCGGTATCGATAAAACCGCGACCTGCGCCATCTCACTCCTCCAATCTATCGATGTCACCGTTCGAGAAACTCAAGCGCTTGTTTTGTCCCCCACCTGGGAGCTTGCGACTCGCGCCCAGTCTCTTGTCCTTGCTTTGGGGAACTACATGAACGTCCAATGTCACACGTGTACTGGCGGTACTTCTGTTGGCGAGGATATCCGTAAACTCGAGTATGGGCAGCACGTCGTGTTGGGTACACCCGGTCGAGTTTTCGACATGATTCGGAGGCGGAGTCTCAGGACGAGAAACATCAAGATACTAGTGCTCGACGAGGCGGACGACCTATTGAACAGGAGTTTCGGGGATCAGATCCACGATGTTTACCGATGCCTCCCGCCTGCCACACAGGTCATCTTTTTTAGTGCCATGCTCCCTGACAATGTTTTGGAGATGGCGACGAAGTTCATGACCAATCCTATTCATATCCTTCTCGGTCGTGACGAATTGGTGATACCTGAGGGTATCAAACAGTTCTTCGTCCCGGTGGAGAGGGAGGAATGGAAATTCGACACTCTCTGCGACCTATACGATACATTGACAACTACCCAAGCCATCATCTTCTGTAACACCAGGGGGAAGGTTAGTCGTTCGCATTCTTCGTAAATCGGCTTATGCGCCTCCCTCTGCTCCTTGTGCCTTTTCTCATCCTCCGCATCTTCTGCTGATTGATTGTGTTGTTTGCGACGATGAGCGTCATTTCATCATTGAACATTCCAACGCCGTAGACAATTTTCATTTGTAACATTTTGGAGTTCCTAGGAACTACAGATCCCTAAGACGGAATCATTGACGCGCGTTTTCGCGTAGGTCGATTTGTTGACAGAAAAGATGCGCGCGACGAACTTTACGGTTTCCGCTCTGCACGATGAAATAGCAGAGAAGGAAAGAGACGCCATCATGGTCGAGTTCCGCAGCGGAACTTCGTGGGTGTCATCTTCTCTCATCGGAGCCCTTGTCTAATCTTGCTTCTCCTTCTCCGACCTCCACTCCCATTTTTCTACAGCCGTGTGCTGATCGCTACGGATGTATGGGCTAGTGGGGTTGATGTGCCGCAGGCCTCCCTTGTGATAAACTACGATGTACCTTCGTGCGTGTTTTTTTTGTGTAGTCGTGCTGCGGAGGTCTTGAATCTAGGCCACGACCTCTTACACAGAAATCGTGAAAGCTACGTTCACCGCATCTGTCTATTGGATCAATTTGGAAAGAAGGGTGTCGCTATCAGCGTGAGTGTTTGCCCCTTTATAGTTCACAGTTATGTCTGGGCCGTGCTGTCGTTCCACATTCCTTCGCTGCTTTCTTCGCATTCTGTGACTACACTCCCCCCGCGCCTGCACCTAGCATATTGACCAATCACATCCCCTGACGGCAGTTCGTGACTGTTGATGATGTCCGAATCGTTCGGGATATTGAGAAGTACTACAGTACACAAATAGTAAGGCCATGTAGACCTTGAATCGAACTTCCCTCTGACAACGGCATACTTTTTAGGAGGAAATGCCCGCAAATCCTGCTGAACTGATATAGCCCGCCCATGTGGTCCACACTACATATCTCTGTTGTTTCAGCCTTGTCTTTTTTCACGGAGCTTCTACATCATTGAGCTATACAAATGACTCGCTCCAGTGCGATATACTCTACGACCATATCCGTATCTGTTTCCTCCTCCCATCCTCCTGTACCACAATGACAGACTAGCGTCGCTTTGCTGTCCCGGGGAGAAGCTCCCCTCTTACAGGAATCCCTCCTGGCCCGGAATCACGAGGGGCCGGGGGATGAGATTTACCACTTGCTCGAGGGCCTTCATTTAACATCACCAAGTTCAAGAGAGAGCATTCAAACGCACGTAGTCACGAGAGTCTTCGACTGAGTCATAAAGGGCTTTGTCATACACTATTTAACAATTTTTAACAATTGGGAAAGAAACTGGCACTACATATCGATCACAGGATGTGGCCAACGGCTCGGTGTGAACATATCTTTGCTGGAAGAAAAGATATCCTGACGAAGGCAATAAGTCCTGTAGTGTATACATGAGGCTGAAAATTTATCGATAGTACTTCTAGTACCCGTCCCCAACGCTGGCACGAGTCTACGATAGATCCGGGAGTTCGCCTATTCCAACATCCACACGCGGTACAAACTGTCGAAGCTGGTGAAGAAGCGTGTGGTTAGGTAACTTCCCAGCCCTGTGAACAATAACCACCCGATGCAACCATGCGGCTACTGAATTCTTTCTTCTCGCCACCACTTCTCCCAACTCTTTGATTATGGTTGGACCCAAGTTACAATCAAGGAATGCTATGGTTTTGAGAGAGGGACACAGCACCGGCTCATCTGCTAAGAAACTAAGTGCATGAGTTGAAAAGGACGTGACGTCAATTAGGACGAGGGTTTCCAGCGCCGGCAACTGTGATAAGGGCAAGAGCAGGTTTTTGTGATAAGGGTTGACATTCGTGTGGAACTCGCGAACGGTGGTGGTGGTAAATGGGGAGAACCCAAAAGTCCGGTTGGGTGAAGGGTTCGAGCTCCGAAACGAGAAACGCGAGTTATTACCGAATAAATGAAGTTCTCCAGTGGGGGCGTCCTGGTGCTTAATGGTCGTTATTGGGGTCAACAGTTTCCGTATCGTCGTGGGGGGTGAAGGTAGAAAAGAACATATGTCAGTCTCTTGGTTCGTTTCAGAACCGAAAACCTCCAGTAAAACGCCACGGGGAAAGGATATGGATGAAATCAACCCCTTTGCATCGATTGCATGGGCGCAGGTGAAGGATAGCTGGCAAAGGCAAACGAGGGGGACAATTCTTGAGGTGAAAACCGATGCTGGAGTTTCGACGAACTGAATGTCCAATACGACGAGTTCAAGGTCGGGATTGGAACGCAAGAAACCGATAAATTTCCCAAACTGGAACGGAGTTGTGTACCCGACAAGCTTCAGCTCCACGAGGGATGTGATACTCCTTAGCGCGGGGTAGAGGGGGGTTCGAGTCAAGCAGAGTGACTTAAGCTTCGACAACCCCCACGAAAGTGGGAACGTGGGGGGTGCGCTGGCCGGGAAGGGTTCGAGAGGCTCAGCGGACTGCTGAAGTTTCAAAGAAGTAAGAGTGTGTATCGTGGAGGCGAAGAAACTTGGAATGACGTTCGCCAAAACTTCGATGGATGGGTAACCGGTGAGGGTGAGATGAGCGATCCTCGAGGTGTGGGGGAGCAACGCATCGAGGAAGATTGTGTCCCACTCGGTGTCCGATACCGTGATATCGATGGTCAGAGGAGCAACCCCGGTCCGTTCGAGACACAATGGGACCAACTGCGGCCATTCACTCCCTATCGATGTCCAATTCCTGGGGCTGGAAGTGATAGCTTTGCGCCAGTATCGGCAGACGTGGGTCAAGGAGACGATCGGTCGGGGGTCGGTATGGGAGACGAAGCTGGCGCATAGTGCGATGACCTCGGGAGGGAGACGATTAACAGGTCGTAGGGAGTTCCTCAAGGAAATCACTTCATGCAGAATATCTTTGGCTCTTTTCTCCAGAGCGTTGACCTGTGAAGTATTTCGTCAAAATTCGGGGATCCGTTTTCAGTTCATCAGACCGTACTTCGGCTCTCAACCTGGCCGCCAAAGCACGAGATGCAGGAGGTACCGTCGACTGCACCCTCTCATATTCCATGAAAAGTTTCTTGTTTAACGCGCTGATGAGCTGTTCGACGGAGAGGTCGAGGACGGGATCGGGGGTCATGGTGGTCGCAGCCAACGTCGGAGGGCCCCGCCACAGTTCGCACAGATCAAGTTGAAGACCGGACCGACTACATTCCTCAACTCTCGGGCGATTTGGTTTTCAACGATTGTTATAAACAGTATTTAGTACATAAAGGTGTTCATATGCATGGATGCCAAGAGATACTTATAGGACTGTCCATAAACCTGCAAGACCACCTTCAGGACAGATCCTTCGGCAGTGTCTTGCCTATATAAACATCAACAACCGGGACATATTCCTCGAGCGCGTTAATTGAAGCGACGTTGGGAAGGTTTCCTTTAGAATCGATTATGACAACGCGACGCAACAAGGCCGAGGTGGTGTTCCTGCGGCCGGAAGCAAATCGTGTCAGTTCTTCCATAAAACCTCCGGAGAGGTCGCAATTCAAGAAGGCAAGAGTTTTTAGTGAAGGAGGGAATGAAGGATCTGAGAATAAAGTGGGAAGGGAGTAACACAGCTGCTCCTCGTAGTCTGTGGCAAATATCTCGAGGGCGGGGAAGAACGAGATGTAGAACTCTGCCCCGAACGTTGCCCACGGTGACTCGGACATGCGGTGTATGAGGCGAAGCTCCCGGATGTCGGTGAGAGGAAGTAGAGGAAACTCTACGAAAGGCCTGTCACCGTGATAAATCCTGGGTTTGTGGAATGATAAACTTCCATTTGGCCCGAGCAGTCGGATAGTTCTTTCGTAGGCTCGATACTCCATGAAAGTTGGTGAAGATAGGTTTAAGAGATGAGCCGTAGGAAGGTACGACAGAAGGTCATCGCCGGCGCAAATTTCCAGATGCGCACCTCTCTAGAGCGATATGTTTGAGATGAGCGATTTGCCCCCCGGCTCATCGCCGTAAGGTATTGATAGGTATTGAAGTTGGTTTGCGATTGCGGCTCCGCGCTTGGAACTATGGAGGGAAGGTTCTGTAAACACAATGCCCAGTGTTGCACTTTTAAGAGAGCGGTTTTCCTCCAGAAAGTCCAAAATGGTGTCCAAGTGGAGACTGCAGTATCTATCGCGGATGTACAACTCCGTAATATCCCTGAGACGGAGGAACGAAGGGTAGAGAGGGACGTAGAGCAACTTGAGATGCCTCAGGGTAGGGGTCAATGATTCAAATGGATCAACGGAGCTATCGCTGTAGTTACACCTGTCGAGTGTCAACGATTGGAGATTGGGCATAGACTGGGGGAAGTTCGGAAACATTTTTGTGAGCCCCTCAACTGTTTCGAACCCAGAAAAGTGGAGGATTTTTGCGCGTTGGATGTAGGGGTTTATTAGGTCGGAGTACTGGGGGCTTTTTCCGACCTGGCGCATGTCAAGACAGATTTCCAGAAGCTCCGCCTTGGCGCGTTTTAAACTCAACGCCGCAAGGCCCTCGCTCCCGCTGGATATCAATGCCCACTCCCAGGGTGTCGAGATGATAAACTCGCGCCAGTACCGACATACGTGAGTCAGGACTAGGGCCACCTGGGCGTTGGTGTCGTGCTCGTGTGGGACGTGTCGAATGATTCGAGAAAGGACCTCTGGTGGTAACCTGTTCACCGGCCGTAACAGGTTCCGGAACGAGTGGGCGAGCCTCAAAAAATCGTCTGCCCTAGCTTCGAGACCTTCGACCTGAAGGAATTACTATGAGGGCCTATTGCCCATTCGCTTGGATGGGCGAATCGAGACTCACTTCAGGTTCCAGCAAGGCGATAGAAGCGACAGGGGGGAGACGGGTTTCTCGTAAGTTGGCGCACTCTAGGTCGATTCTCTCGTTCATTACACGGAGGAGGTCTGGGATGGAGAGGCTGCGAGCGGCTTCCAGAGACATGGTTGCGACTGAAGATGACTGTCGACGACAAGTTAAAGTTTGTGGCCGGGACAGGGGGTGTATCCGACCCTTCACGTGCATCATGCAATGACCTTGGAGCCAGGCCCCTTTATAAAATTTCTCGTCCCCCCATCTTCGTGCCGCCACGGTGCAACTTGAGTCCAACTGAAGCCGGCCAACGGAGACGCACTCAGAACAACAATGTTGCCTGTGATGCCTCACAGGCGGGACAGCCGGCCCTCACGTCCAGCCTTTGTCGAATTACACCCGCTCGATGACGGATCTGGTCTTCCTCCCGTATTCTTCGAACGTGAGGCCGAGGTTTTGTCCCGTCGTTGTGGGTCCACCGGCACTGACTCGAGCCTTTCTCCGATTACGTACGTAGATCCGGATACTTACACGAAACACTCGTCACCAGATGGTCGAGTCGACCTGTGGGGTCTTTACGAGGTAAGAAATCAACTCTTTCTTGGCCCGAGAAACCGACCTTTTGTGTTAGTACGAAGCCGTTGAAGAAATTCATGCCGGATGGATACTCCCATTTGGGGAAACCATCCAGCGCGTGGTCAGCCCCGTCCCTTTTTAGCTTGTCCGGATCCTAACCATCCATAGATGAGGGTTGAAATGTTGTACAAGAGCGAACTTCGACCCAAACCCGAGTCACAATTTGTATCGCACCTCGTTGAGAAGAAGGTATTTCTGGCGATTTCTCAAAATCGGGACTCGAAGCTGAACGTGGAATTAGAAAGTAGCTCTCGCGGAAATGGACCTTGAAGACTTCCCCCATCGTGACTACATGCTCCACATCTCGGTATCGTACGTGGATTACCCACAGCTACAGGGCGAACTCGTAACCTCCCCCAATGACAGGTACATCACCAAGGAAGATGGTAGTCGTCGCGTGTGGCGCCGCTTCCGGGTATCAGGCGGACTCTCGTTGACGGTGCTTGCAGATAAGGTCATCGATCCTTTGATGGGGTGGTATGTCGAGGGATTATGGTACACGGTTACGACCAACACACGATATTCAGGAGCCGCGGTCATCACATGCATACATTCACCGATTTCAGTGACGGTGCTCTTTTTGGACCAGAGGTAAGATCTTTCCTCGTCGAGACGCATACAGCTGGACTACATGGATTGTTTTTCAGGCGCGCGCATGCGTTGATATAATGCATCTCGAATCGGTAGGTTTCGAATTTCCACGAGAGCGGGGTGTGGCTGAATTTGCGTCAGGCAGGGATCCGTTTTCTTTCGGAGGATGACTACGTTCTCGCTCACCTCGTGCGCTCCCCCGGCCAGCGGTTCGGGTACCTATACGACCTTGGAGATCGGTGGCAACACGAAATACTCGTAAGTGCCCATGGAACTCTGCTGACTACATTCGACTCAAATGTCACAAGGTGGAGGACATCCTCCCCGCAGAAGCTAGCAATGGAGCTGTACGAGCCCTTGGCGGTTCAGGAGCGCCTATCGCGGAAGATGTTGGCGGGTGTGGCGAATGGCAAGAAATGACCGAGGAGTATGTGAAATCGACAATCACACCCAGGGAAAAATTCGACATCATGCATAGAGCCTTTCATTCCCTCAACTACCGAGAACGGGACTGGGACCCCCCTGGCTGGTCCTTTGATTGGTTCGATCTCTCTGATGCCCAGAGGGCGATAAAGAAGGCGCTTAATTCTCCAACCACTACGTATGGGAAGCGGTCGGTAACTGGAGTTCCCGATTGCGACAGGGTCGTTCACCAATTTGTGGACCCGGAAACTGGGCAAGTCCGGGAAGTGGTATCACCGATGCTAGATAGTGTCCAAAGATCCGCCTGTGCGGAGTGCGGCAGACCCGATGGTCTCAAGGTTTGCGCGGGATGTAGGGGGCGGTACTACTGTTCCAGTGGTTGTCAACGGGTGAGTGATGATTCTATTGTTTCCCTTCTTGGAGTAGCTGAGGTGTACACCCGATAAGCGTCACTGGAAAGAGGGACATAAATATGAGTGTAAGGAGCTGAAGAGGTTTGGGATGTTGCGGCATTCGGGCCCACCGTATGTATGAGGTAGTTCGACCTCTTTTTCCACTTGTACTTTACTGGAGCGTACTGGTATCTACTGTACTTATACATGTATATTTAGCAAGAACCGGTCGCACTGAATTTTCTACTCTGGTGCAGGTGCCCGTTTGATCGAGGATCAAACCTATACTCCCGCCGACAACCATGTCCGGAAACCCATTTGACACAGAGGGGCTCGACGATCCGACCCACAACACGCACAGAGCACCACCTGAATACGTCAAATTTCACCCATCCGACTCTGGTTTGGGACTGGATCCTGTCTTTTGGAAACGTGAGGGATCTCTTTCGCCGCCCCCGCCGGATATACTTAAACGGAACGGATGAATCAGACGCGGTCTGATCTCCGACGCGTTCAAATTGCTTTCTCATTCATTCCCACTTCACTGATACCCCAATCCCACGCGTAGATCCTGCCACGTTCGCAAGAAATGCCGACCCGGAGGGCAGAATCGACATTTGGGGTCTTTGGCCAGTTGAGCTGCACCTTCCTCGCTCTAATCCGTCGACCGTTCTTTAACCGACGACGAACTGCGTTCGCTTGTGTTTCCTAGTGGATAATAATTGAGGTCAAAGGCGAAACTCGCTCTGGCTGGAACGTTCCTGCGGAGCAGATCTTCCAACGGAAGGTGAGCCATTCCGATGCACTTATTCCACACTTCCACTCATTCATTCTGACTCAGATGTTAACACAATATACATATTCCGGAATCCCGGGAGGGCGACCGGAAGACCAGTTCGTAAATTTCTTGATTGAGCGGAAGGTACTCGTCAAAGGACACCCACTCTCAGAAAAAGCCCATGTTAAGACCTCCCCCTATTATAGAAGTCGCAGTTGAGGAAGCTGGACCTCGGAGATCTTGTAGTAAGGGACTACGTGTTGAAGATCTATCTGAGGTGCGTCGTGTGGCCGTCTTTTGTTTGATGTCAAGCAGAAACTGAGGTCACACAGACACGTCCCCGGAAAGAATGGGGAGCCCCGAATTTGGAGAAGGTTCAAAGTGTCCGGTGCACTTTCACTGTCCGTGTTAGCGGATAAAATTATGTTGCCCCTGATGGGATGGTACGGGGGCGAGACGAACTTCCTTGAAGGGTTCTTATTAGTCTCTCAGGGACAGAAGCCTTCATGCGCACTTCTTCACGGATTTTACGGATGGCTCGCTCTTTGGTCCCAAGGTTAGTGGTATATCTTCGTGGCTCGCATCAACTGACGGATTTGGGTAGGATGCAAGGTCTGTGGATATGGTCCACATAGATCTAGTGCGTGAACGTGTCTAATATGCGTTAGTTTGACTTATCTTCCTACAGTCGGCCGGTGGAGGCTGGGTGGACGAGAATAAGTGGTGTCTCGCTCATCTCGCTCAGGAGGTGGGCCGGACTTTTGGGTTTGAGTATGATCTTGGTGACCAGTATCGTCACGAAATCTTGGTAGGATGCCACTTTCCCTCAAGATGGAAAATACGCTTACCAACACCGTCCGTGTATATCAGGTCGAAGAGATTCTTAGCGCAGATGAGAGCAACGGGGCCATACAGATCCTCGATGGGAGTGGCGCCCCTCCAATGGAAAATGGTAACGGGAACATTCCATGGAGGGATATGCTGGCGAAATACGAAAAAGGGACCCGACGAGAAAAGAACGACGTTCTCTCCGAAATCTTCAACTCTGTTAATTACCAAGACCGTGGATGGAAATTGGTGTCGTGGTCACCGGACTGGTTCGACATCGAAGACGCTCGGATGGCGGTCACGAAGGCGCTAAACAGTCCGACATCGATCCCCGGGAAGCAGTATGTCGCTCCGCTCGTTGAAGGTGCTGGGTCAAATTTGGGTTTCGGATTGAAGAAGAAGGAAGCTCTCCTGAGGACCATGGATTCTGATTTATCTGGGGGATTTTTTGAGGAGGTCGTCCCAACGAAGAGGGACAACATCCGCGCCTCTGCTTGTGCACAGTGCGGGAACCCGAACAACTTGAGGCTATGCACTGGGTGCAAGAGGAGGTATTATTGTTCGAAAGAATGTCAGAAGGTTGGTCGCCGTTACATATCCCTTCCATTTCAGTCGGTCTAACAAGACTCCTCGTAGACGCACTGGAAGGAGCTGCACAAGTTTCAATGCGAGGCACTGAAACAGGGTGTGTGATTGCCGACGTAGTTGCGGAGCAGTGCTATAGTGTTAAGCACTACAAGAACCTATCCACACCATATAGTCAGCCATTTCGTGTCGCGGATGATGTTGAGGGTGACAGGGTATCACGATCGGGTTGAGGATGTGAACGCCGGTTGGTGGCTAGTGGTTAGAGAGAAGTCCAAAATTTATCGGTCCAATTATCTCCCAATATATTACTCGAGAAACTTGACACACGATATCACTCTGGGTGTGGTGGGCAGCGGCTGCATGAGATTGTGGTTGTTTGTGAAACTTGGTGTAGAGGGTATAAAACTAAGAAAGTGGAGCTCGAGGTTCTAGGATAGGGGAAGTAAGAACCCTGACGCTACCCTATATATACGTCACGGTCCCGGGATAGGGGACTTGCCGCATCCCCCCCACTCCTTCACCGACCCACCCAGGAGCAGGCCTGATCACAGAGTAACCTCCCAGCGCGCCGAGGTGAGCAACAGTACGCAACTCATCACCACAAAACCAGGGACCTGGACCTTCAGTCAACCGTACGTAACCACGGACCCACTTCGCGTTGTGTTGTCAGGTGCCAACCTCAATTTCAAGGTACTCTCCGAACTTTTATACAATACTCGCACGATGTGTACTTCCATAAAAGTTGCAAGCTCCGCGCCGGCAGAAATCATCACGAGGATCGCGATGGAAGTGCAGCCCCCGTGGTACCGCAACCTCATATCCATTTCCCACGTTTGCAAATCATGGAGAGAGGCAATAATCTCGTGTCCCTTTCTTTGGTGCAATCTTTATGGCGAGAGCGAGGCGCTCACACGGATGTGCCTTGAACGGTCCGAGTCGTTGCCACTCACCGTCTCTCTCTCCAACTTCAGCCAGTGGTCCAGCCTTACCTACCGCCTGATCGGCTCTCACGTCAGCCGTTTCGAAAGGTTACACCTGAATGGACCACTCTCATCCGGCCTATCCGATATCTTCTCCTTTCTGACGCCGGGCGAAGAACCGCTACTCCTCCGTGACCTGGCACTTGTTGGTACCCAAGTCCTCGATCGTGGGTCGACACACGAAGATCTCCGTTCGCCGATTCTATCCAAAGACGTCCCAACTCTCCACAAACTTAGACTGTCGTCATTCCCCCTCATTCCTCAGCTATCCGTACTTCGGCACCTTACCGAACTTGACCTCAACGATCCCGGACCTACCTCCACCAACACTCTGCTCGACCTGCTCGCGAACAACCCTGGTCTCCAGCGGGTAGGCATCACCGGTCCGCTTGACAACCAGGAGTCGCCTCGAGGAGATCAGAGCATAGCTCTGCCTCATCTGCGTTGTTTCGAGGTTCGCAGGTGTGACGCGGTAGATATCCTCCGTTGTCTTCATCTCCCTCGTTTGGAACCTCTCGAGATCCACATGCAATCCTCGTTCCAAGAGGTCCAACTTCCCGGGGTTTATCAGCCCCTTTCCGTTATTCATTTTGCTCGGGACTTCGGGTTCCACCAAATCCACCTCTACACCTGCCCGAAGTTCAATCTAACTATCCATAACCACCCCGCAGGAGGGGCCTACGCCGAACTCGAAGAACTCCCCCCGAATACCACTGAAGTACTGGGCCCGCTAACCGTTCAATTTATTAAGTACCTTCATTTTTGGGAGAACGAGGAGCGCCCTCCCTGGGAATCCCTCGGGCATATCGAGCCTTTCCTCCACATGCTGAGGCTAGAGACCCTTGTGCTGGACTGCTTAGCCGCTTCTCTCGTGGAAATCCTCATCATCCTCAACTTTGACCAGATTATGTGCCCGTTGTTCCGTACGCTGATCATTCAATTTCCTGAGAGATTGCCCGCACTCGCGTGGAAAGATTTCCTTTTCGAGGCTATGCGCAAGAGGGCGAACCGTGGTAATCCAATTTGGAGGCTTCGAGTCGTAGTGCAGTCCGAGGAAGAGGCCTCGTTGTACTCTGGAATTTTTCGTCCCTTCGTGCAGGAGATCGAAATTCTTGTGCGTCAGCCCGAACAAGAAGACAGGAGTCGTTGGTTGGTTTGGGAGAAGTAGGAGGTCACCTACGCCGAGGAAGGACCTATAGCGCATATCATCAGGTGGTGCGTCCGAAGGGAACCTCAGATACACCTCGTCCACCATTAGCTCAATCTGGTTTAGAAATCGGGGATGCTACGTCTATATGGTCATATACTTGATAGCCACCACAGTTTCTCATCTGACCGTCTCTCCAGTTGCCTCGATCGTTCGAACGTTGGCGTAACTAGACATTCGATTCTGTCTCAGCGAGTATGGACTTTCGGAAGCAGAGGTCCTACGAGTCGTGTCATTACGCCGCGGGGTTCAATTGTTGGGACGAGGATCGGGTTCGCGGACCAAAGTCAACTGGGTTCACTCTCAAAATACGAAGTTACAATTTCTCGTCGGTCTGTATAAGCGCTAGTCGGCTGTCTGTATGGCTAGAGCTGTGTGTAAATTAATGACCAGAGTCTTTATGGGAGAAGGAAGAGATCCCAAGCGCCCGTTGGGTAATTGGAGACGCGAATCTTGACCGCTGATACCATGTTACGACGGACGGGGTTATGCTTAGTCTTCCGAATAGTCACCCACTTGGTAGGAAGCCAGTTCACCGGGTTCGTTATACAATGAACGGACTCGGAGAACCCATCCTCCACGATTATTTGTGGTTGTTTGGATGCAAAGCCTTCTCCTTCCTGTTCCGTAATCGGCTGATCTCACCCCCGACGCGACAATGCGCGACTCAGACGAACTTGGTGTGTGCTGTTGAGCTCAACACGGACAAAACTCTTACTGTCCGAAGAATACATAGAGGGGAGCGAGCCTGTTGCTGGTCCCAGCGGTTTGCAACGCGAATCTACGGAGTCGGACCAAAGCTCAGAATCAGAGCCGGAATCTCTATCTGGCTCGGAAGAAGGATCTGAGTACAACGAGGGCGAAGACGAACAAGGGCAGACTCGACTGCAACCTGTGGAGAACGAGATTGAAGGCGATTTCGAGTGCGTTTGTCCTCTGTTCATCGGATAGATTCTCAATGGGTCCTTTACGTTTCCTCATATGTAGGCGCCTCATCGACTCGATTAGAAAATCTGATGGCCAACAAGGAAGTGGGGTGCTCAGTCAGGCTTGGGATCTGAGCGTGAACGATGAAGAGAACTGGCGAGACGAGTTGAGGGAGGCGTCGGGTGTTGGTCGGAGGAAGAAGAAATGCGTGCGTAGCTCATCGTCGCTCCACCTTGGTCAAATTTGTAGCGAGCATTTCTCCTCAGGGAAAGCGGAATACTGGTCCCCTGCTCTCCCAGCAAGTCAAGGGCATGGTCGGCGAAGGGAATCAAGCATATGTCGATGGGAGAGTGCAGGACGCCATCCGTATCATGCAAGAGGTTATCCGAATCGAACCGAAAGCTATCTCCGCTTGGGCTGTACTCGCAAACTGTCAGGCCGATATGGGACTCCACGATAAGGCACTTCAGTTGCGGATCATGGCGGCTCACTTGAAACACGACCCCGAACGGTGGTACGAACTCGCTCAGCAATCAAGGTGACTTTTTCCCTCCCCCGTCCCTATCGACGTATGTTGGTGATTTACCCCTCCACACACGATTAGGGAAATGGGTTTTAGCAAGCAAGCCCTCTACTGCTATAGCAAAGCGTACAGTCTCGACCCGACCAACGTTGACGCGTTGTGGGACCGCGCGATCCTCGCGAAAGAGATAGGACAAATCAATACTGTACGTACTGCTTAGTCCATCGTATTCATCCCACTCAGACGATGGATTATAGGCTAGAACTGCGCTCAGCGCAATCCTGAGGCAAATCCCGCACGACCTGAACGTGCTCGAAGAACTCCGACCCATCCTCATCGAAGGAAATAAAATTGACATTTGTGCCTCACTCCACCAAGACGCCTTCGAACATTACCAAGAACTCTATCCCACTGGGGTTGGCGTTGACTCTGAGACTGGACACGAGATCCAAGGAGGAGGGTTCGACCTCATGCACATCCTAGTCCTCGCGGACTCATACAACTCCATCAAGAAGTACCACAATGCGGTCACTACAATTAGACGGGGTAACAGATGGCTGCAAGGACGAGGCTCCCAGTCCTACTGGGACGCTTGTGAGGATGACCGGGAGTTTGACATCGTAGGAAGCGCGGTAATCAGGTCTGGAACCGTTGCGCCGGGGATGTATGAACTCGATATCAACGCGAGGCATCGACTAGCAGTCTCGCGGATCAAGATGGGAGACATTGACGAAGGACAGGCACGGCACTCTCGCTCTATTCTCATTCACCGCTGACCACCACACAAGATGCACGCGAGCGTAATTTTGGCTCAGGATATTCGGGAATACGCACCACTGTTTTCCGAGATCGCGGACGCGTATTACGACCAAAGGATGTACACGGCAGCTGTCATGATTTATGAGGACCTCGGTCAGGATCCTGCTGTACGCCAGGCTCATCCTCGCCTCAATGATTTACCCACCGATTCCTGGAACAGACAAGTAGTATCGATGTTTTGGAGCGCGCCGCGGCTTGTCGTCGAATGAACGGTGACCTGGAGAATTCCGCAGCGATCTATGAACAAGGTTTGTATACGTGTCTGCACGCGTCGCTTGTGTTTGCTGATGACTCGACCAGTGATCGCTGCTGACCCCGACAACGACGACGCCAAGAGGGGTTTGGCAGAAGTATACGAGATACTCGGAGAGACGAGAAAAGCGCTGAATCTTGTAAATCAAGGTGCGTTGCCACGAAATCCCCTCTCGTTTTCTCTTATCGTTGAATAGTGATCGACGCACGTGGGAGGCGAGGCACAAGACATAGCAGACAGGGTACAGTGGCTAGCCATCCGAGTGTACAAGGGGCGTCGTTGTTCGAAGAGACCCCATCCTCCAGACAGACAAAGGGGTACAGGACCTCAAAATCGTCACGTCCTGTCACCCGTGAGCTGGAAGTTGAGAAGGAGAAGGAGGTCTTGAAAGGGTATCAGCGGGTGGTGGACTTGACTCCAGGGATGAAGACCGGGAACGAGGTCGCTGTAAAAGAGTGGCTTTTGGAGGCGGAGAAGCTCATTGAGAACTTTCGGGAAACACGTCGCCTCTTCTTATCTACCCGGGTGAGCGATGTTCCCTTTTTGTTGTGACTGTCGTCCTTACGATGGGTCAGTCTCTCGGATTTCGAGGGATGTTTAAAACCAAACGTAACATCGAAGAAAATGAGGATGATATGGCATCGCGATTACAAATTGAGATGGGTGAGTCCCCCTGCGCAACATAGGTCCCCCTCTAACTGGCGTCCTAGACCGCGAGAAGGGAACTGGGAGTAAGAGGTCCCAGAACGTTGTCGATGTTTTTCGAGGAGTCTCGTTTGACGATTGGTTGCAGCTTACGATGGAGGTGACTAACCCCCCTTGGGCCCTTCCGGCCCGTGCGTTGATTGACTTTGGATTTAGTACTCGTTTTTGTTGATCCGTCGTGATCAGCATGATCTGGCAGACGAAGTTCTGCGACACATGCTGTTCTCGAATGCGTACCAAAACCAACGTGCCCAAGACACCCTGAGATTTGCCTTAATCAGTAAGTGCACTTACGGTGGGATTGGCCAATTTACCGCTTACCATTTCCAATAGCTTGTGCTATTCACACACGAGATTACAAGGCAGTGGTTGAGCATGGCCGAAAGATAATATTCACCTACCAGTTCAATAACGAGCCGATCCGAATTCTCCTGGCCGCCCTTGCAAGTGGACATCGCCAACTCGACGCGTTTGTCGCGTCTGCATTCCAGAAAGCCATGCTCCGTGAAGTCAGATTTTCCGATCTTGCGGTCAATCACCCAGAGCAGGTCAAGTGGAACTTGTCGAAACGCAGGTTCTTCAACTCAGCAGCAGCCTCGAAGAGCGAATACGATGATGAAGGGGAAGGCGAAGATGACACCAGCGCGGACCCCACCCAGATGCAGGTTGATGCTCCCAGTTTGCCCCATAAACCGAATCCCCTTCTCGTCACGATGTATGGACAGAGCTGCACGAGCTACCAGAGCGCGATATGTATGTTTCATGGAAGACGGTTCCTCCCTCTTGCCGCTGATGGGCATGCAGATTACTTATTACAGGCATACGAGGGCTGTCCTGAGGATCCCATCGTGTGTATGTCCCTGGCAATCGCTTCGCTATCTCGTGCAATGCAGAGGCAAGCAGATAATCGGCACCATATGATCGCGCAGGTAGAGTCTATCCACAACCCGCGTTGGACTGGTTCTGACTTCTTTCCAGGGCCTGGCATTCATGTCGCAATACAGGGAGATTCGTGCCCAGGACTCGGATAGTGCTCAAGAAGTGGAGTATAATTTCGGGCGGTTATTCCACCAGATCGGTTGGTCCTCTGTGCTTTGCGGGGGACAGTAAACTGATGTACCAAAGGTTTGTTCTCGCACGCCGCACGCCATTACGAGAAGGCGTTGGAGATTGCGGAGAGTAGAGTTGGAGGTATCACCAAGGTGCTTATTCCCCCGTCGTTGTGTGACTGCGTTTAGTGAACTTATAGACTGTGCAGGGAGGCGGGGTTGAAAAGGAAGCCGCATATAACCTGTCCATGATCTATGTCACTACGGGTGCAAGCGCCTTGGCGCAAAACCTGTATCGGCGGTGGTTGTCGATTTAAAGTGCACCTCGCCAGGGGGTTCACGTCTATGTACGCCTTGCAGCCACTTCCTTCGTCGTCGGATATGGTGTAACGGCTAACATTGCCGCCTCTCACGCGGCAGCTCGGGGTTCGACTCCCCGTATCCGAGTCAACTTTTTGTCCGTTGTTTTGTTTCCGCGACCCTTACCGCACCTATTGTTCCAAATACACAACCAGCCCTTTTCGGGAATCTTTCTCTCCACTGCCATCGTGCGTTGAAGGGGAGGCTTGTATCCGTGAGACCACTTCACTTCGATCACCGCCCCTGACGTCACCGCCGTCACCGGTGGCGTCGCCCCAACAGCTCAGAATCGGATCTGCCGGGAGCGCTCACTCTGGGAAAGTATATAAGGGGAGGACGGACTGTCCTCGATAACCGCATAAGTCTTTACGAACTCGCTACCCCCGACCTAGCTTCAACTACCCGACCACTCTCGTCCATAATGGTGAGTATCCCTCGAATTTCCGAGAGGACGGGTGTCGATATCTGTTCCAGGGTTCCGTTGTCTCCGCTATTGGCAGAATAATCACCACCATCATAACCGCTATTGTAGATGTTCTCATGATCATCGTCAATTCTATTGTCACAGTAAGTACTTCCCGGTGGTGCATTTATTGACCGTCCTGGTCCTCATGCTGGATTTTCAGGTTCTCGTGATGATTTGGGACCTGTTTGTGGACATAATATGCTGCCGCTGGTGCTCCGGTCGGAGGAGAGTAGGGACGCGACGTAGTTTTGGGAGGTCAAGCCTAAGTCGACGGTACTGAAGCGGTGTGATTTGACCATGGCTACCTCACCACCCGTTTTCTCCAACCCTCGTTCCACGATTTCCGTTCTTCACATTTCGCCCCGCTCGCCCCACTATGACATTCTTACGCCGTCGTTACGACTCACACCTGTACTCCGATACCTGTATAACCTATGTAATCCGGACCTACGTTTGCTAGCCACCAACGATTGCGAAATTCTTCGGACTCCAGTTCCAGGTCCCACTCTAACCACGTGCGTGGGTTGAGGGTTTTATGGACCAATCGGAATCGAATCACGGAATTTTAGTCTCCGACGGAAACGCGCGAAAGTGTCTTGGGTGGCTCCCTGCGGCTCCTCCCCCATCTGCTCTTGACAGGCCTTGACCTCCTCGATGCCGTTAAGAGCCACCGGACATCTCTCCTTCTCTGGTTAGCTCGACCCGTGCATTCAATTCTAGATTCTTGGCTAGATAGACTAGGTGGGAGCGTTGTACTCACGAATCCTACGTCTATCTGTAAGCTCTCGCGATTTCTCCCAACGACAAACTTACAGGTGTTCTGTCGACCAACTTTCGTTCCGGTTCTGCACAAGCTCTTCCTCCGATGGACTTTGGACCTATCCCTCATTCTTCTTGGTGCGATTCCTTGACCCCACGCTCTGACATCGGTCTGTTTTCTCCACACGTTCATCTCAAATGGCCCCACAACCCCACACCCAGCACAAGATCGCTTGAGGCTGTTTCAGAAAATCTCGTCCCTAATAACTTTTTTTTTGGTGTGACGTTTACAGGTGGTGCCAATGGGAGGAATGTCGGAGATATACCAAAATGTATAGCTGTTCCATGTCCTTGAGTGTGGTGAACGACGACATGGACATGCTAGGCTAATCGGGGCTTCGGGACAATCAAAGGGTGGCAACGAAGAGGAGAATTTACGACACCTTTTTTCTCCTGACGTCGTCTTTGACGATTCGTCATGGACGTCATGGGTCATTGCGCCGATATGAACTTGGGAACGAGGTGTTTGGTATGTCTCCCTCGTCACCACACCCATCAATATTGTCGATACCAACACACGATATTGTAATTGCGTCTGGCAGGCCAACGGCCCACCGCCATCAACGCAATATAGTCCTAGACCTCATCGAGGCACAATTCCGGGGCCCTTTCTGACCGTTCTGAGACTGAGGGGACCTGCTAGCCATCGAGGATTCGTGAGTGATCGGATCGGTATGCGGGAGGGGGGGTGACGGACCTGGTTACTTCTCCGCATAGATAGACTTCGAGTGGAGGTCTCAAGTAACTTATATATGTCGTCTGGGATGAGGCCCTGGTTGTATACGATGATCGCGCGAGGCTCGGGGTCCTCGTTGATCTTGCAATATACCATAGGCGGAGAGCGGGCGGCACGAAAAACAAATTTCTCTCCAAACTATACCTGCGCACAGAGTAGCGCGTAATGCAGACATCCCCACCGGTACTCACAAGAACTCGAGGAGATCGAGGTGCTGTACATTTTGGCACATCCTTGGCACTCCCATTGGCTGCTGTCTGCCCTCAACAGAGTTCCCACGCACAGTCCCTCCTCACCACCCCCACTGCGACGGCGATCACAATGTCTTTTCTTGTGTTTGCTTCGCTGATATGTCTCTTTCCATTGCTGGCACTCGCTCAACATGATCACGGAGGAAACGGTATAGAGGGCGGGTCCATGAAAATGTACCTTCATTTCACCCCGGGCGATAGCGTGCTGTTTGGACCGTGGATCCCGAAAACGGATCGAGCGGTCTTCGGGACGTGTGTTGGAGTGTTCCTGCTCGCCATGGTCGATAGGTGGTTTTCGGCGACGGCGGGTGTTATGGATGCGTACTGGAACAAGAAGTGAGTGGGACATAAAGTTGACTTGAATGGTTCCCGATCTCATCGTTGCAGAGTGGCGAAAGCTTCGCCTACTGAGCTCAAGGCTATCTTATCGACACTTCCTCCTTTCGTTCCCAAGTACGATATACCTCGGGGGATTGCTTCGCTTGGTACATCTGCTGTGCATTATACCCTGATGCTCATAGTCATGTAAGTGTACAATACAATATGAGCGATCGCCTACCGATGAAATATACAGGACTCAAAACGCTTCGCTCATAATATCTATCATCCTCGGCCTTGGGTTCGGAGAGATGTTGTTTGGCCGATATGCGACTCATGATTGTTAAGATCGCTTCCGGACTAGGAGGTATCGGTCTGGATGATATGATCTTGACCTGGAGGGCCCCTACCGGTTTTGAGGGGGATTTTATTGTTGCCAATCTCGGTCCTTACAGTACTTCGTCGTGATTAACTCAGCCTCGATTATCCTGTACCATAGGGAATGCGCTGATCTACCCGTTTTTCCCGGTGACTATTCGTGGGACACGACATATCCCTGAATGTCGTGGAGGGTGGCAGTTTCTGAAATTTTCATTGCCTGCAACCTGACACAACAGTCGAAGTCCGTGCACCCCACTCCTTCAAAGCGTATAAGACCGCCCCGCTGGGAGGGGGAATCGACTTTCAGGCTGACCTTGGGGTATGAGAAGGATCCCATTCTCGTCGGTCGCGTGAAATTAATGGTAGAACTCACATTGAGGATTCCCTGGGGGACCGGGAAACCCGGAGGAATGCATAGGGATGGGGGGAAAGTACCGCATAGTGGTTGTGTCCATATCGAGGCTGGTATGCACGTTGTTCTTTTATGGCCGTTTGCGCGTAAGTGAATCCTGTGGGATACGTGAAGGCTCCAAATCTTCCCCGGTTCATGAACGAGTGCGAACAAACGACAGGGAGGGTTTCTGAGTGTGAGTCAGCTCGAAGTAGGTGTACGGGCTCCTGGCTTGGTCGAAACGCGCCGACATTCGTGGAATCACGGCCGGGTTTCTTTTTGCCTGACTTGTTCTGGTGCAACATACTTTGGCCGAATGCATGATATGGAGACCACGATGAAAAACACTGATATATTTATCAATTCCGCACACTGCCAGATCACCGAGGTTCTACAGGTGACTACTCATCTTCTACAACAGGCGTTCAGCAAAGTTGGGGAGAGCGTCGGAAGGGTCGCATGACCCTTGTGATTCGTTGGTGGCTTCACGCGACATCCCATTGACTCAAAGAACTGTAGTGACATCGTTCGTTTGGTATAGGGTGGGTTAAAGGCTGGAAGAACCGGTATCCCCCATACCACACCTGTAGCAATAGGTCATCTCCGAACAATCTGCAAGATAAACCTGCGCGAAGATGAGCCATTATTCCCAACCGGCACCGCCCCGCGCGGGCTGATGGGAGTCTGGGGCTTAAAATAGAAAATGAGAGCGACGTCAGGGAGAGGGAGGGGGGTAGATCTGGATGAGACCAGGGTAGAGAACCCAGCAAGCACGAGATACAGATAAGCGACAGAGAAGACAGGAGGAAGGAAAGGTGATCCTTAGTGGTTGCAGTGGCATAACCCTTAATCTCGTCCTGGCATTTCTATCGGGGAGACAAGCTTGGCAGGAATGGTGACGGAGAGGTTGCACACAGTCAGGACGACGACGGCCTCCCAAATACCGGGGAAACGAATGACCAGGATAACGTGGGCGAGGGAAGCGGCAGTGATGGCCAAAGAATAAACGAAAAAGGAAACCGATCGGAAGCGAACAGCGGAAGTGATGCGGAATCCCGAAGAACCCAGAGAGAGCAACGATTGAGAGAAATGTCGGAAAAGGTGTCAGCTAAAGGTAAAGAAACTTGACGTGAATAATTAAGCAAGCGGGGAAGTGAATACCTCCTGGCGGCATGAAGACCTGACGAGCGGAAGGCGAAGGAAACTTCCTCATAGCTGGTGTTACCGTTCTCGCTGACCAGAACATCACGCTCCCAATCACTCAGGCCGAGGTTTGAAGGGAGAACCTTGAAGGGGGGATCTTGTGGGGTGCGTGCTGTCGGGATCCGTGGATCACTGATGTACCGTTGTGGAGAGGGGCGGCCATCACAGGGAAAATCCATTGGGGCTGGAAGCGAAGGGCGACCTGACCGCATGGGCTCTATCTTTAAGGGGCGCTGGTGTCGTGAGCAACGTAGCCGAAGCATTGCCCACGATGATAGGGGAGGGGGAGTGACGAGCTATTTTTGTCTGGTACGGTTTCCATCACGTCGCGCCCGAGTTGAATGGCGGAGGTACTGGAAACGAAATTCATCAGAGCACAAGCACGGATGCAGCATTGTACCAGAGGCGTTTCCACACATTTCTATAGAATGAGCACTACAGCGAAAGCGCCCCCACACGCTTCCGCAGATTGAGCACCACGCGACGATTTTGTCGAAGCGCGTTGACCGCGGACGATCGCGTGGAACCCAAACGGTATTTCCCGATGGAGGGCGGTCATGCCACCACTCTCGATCGGCCGGTAGGCGTGCTGCTCGCAATAAGAAGGCAAAGCGGCGTCAGGCTGTCCGGTGCACTCGGTTGTAAAGGACAGCATCGCGGTCGCCGCTCCCCACGAATGTTCCGCCTTGGTGAGGATATCCATCACGGCAAATACCGATCAGAAAAGGTGCCGGCCGCTGTGCCAGCATCACCGGGCCTCGGATGTCGCGCCCATCACTTCTCGAGGGCACTTGCTGCGAAGTGCTGCACATGGGCGTCCATGCGGTGACAGGTTCGTTTATCTCATCTGGAAGGAGTATAAAGCGGGACACCTTTGGGATGTGCCACTATCGTCCCCCCTCTGACGATGGCGCGTTTACTCTGGACCGTCGCTCTGCTTGGTGTCTTCCATTCTGCCGTCTCGAAGCCCTTGAAGCTCGACAAACGTTGGGAGGAGTCCAAGGTCAAGCATGAGTGGATCGACGTCCCCAGAGGATGGGTTGAAGTTGGCCGACCTCCCGCGGATTACTCCCTGAAGATGAACATCGGTTTGAAGCAGGACCGGTTCGGCGAGCTCCTTGACCACTTGTACCAGGTCAGCGACCCTGAGCATCACAGGTACGTGCCGATGCACGCTTCCTACGTCCAATATCCTCTAACATGTCCGGAACGTTTAGATACGGGAAGCACTTATCCAAGGGGGAGGTCGACGAGCTCATTGCTCCAAGTTCCACGACCGTCGAATCACTCGAGGCTTGGTTAGCTTACCACGATATCGACCCCGTCTCCTCCCTCTCGCGCACCGATGCTGGTGACTGGGTGACCGTCATCATCCCAATCGCCAAGGTCGAGGAAATGCTTGACGCCAAATACAGCCTCTACAAGCACGTCGACACGGGCGAGACGATCGTACGCACGATCAGTTACAGCCTCCCGAGCGCCTTGCACGAGCACGTCTCGGTCGTCGCACCCACCACCTACTTCGGCACTGTGCGGGCCATGAAGTCCCATGTCCTCACTCAGGAACTTGCCGACGACAGTGTCTCGGGACTTAGGACCGCATCTGCCCAGGCTGATGTTCCTAATAGCTGCATCAACGATATCACCCCCGCGTGTTTGTTCGGGCTGTACAACGCCGCTGGGTACAAGCCAACTGCGACGGACAAGAATTCTCTCGGAGTTGCGGGCTATTTGGGAGAGTTTGCAAATTATGCGGATTTACAGGTACGCGCTTGGACGTTCTTCGTTTGTTACGCGAAAGGTGTTGAATCTTCGCTGGATGTAGACATTCCTCAAGGCGTATCGTCCTGGGGCTGCCGGGTTCAACTTCACGACCCAGAAAGTCAATGGCGGTGGGGATGATCAGAGTAATCCCGGAACTGAGGTGACACTTCATCCCGCCTTCCTGAAACTATTTCGTTGTCTGAACACGTTTCGTTCGATATAGGCCAATTTGGACATCCAATATACCGTTGGACTGTCTTGGCCAACGCCCAACATCTACTATAGGCACGTGCAGTAACATTTGAGGCCATCTCCATCCGACTGAACTCCTTTCTCATTCAGTACCGGCGGATCTCCACCTTTTATCCCCGACGTCTTCACTCCAAGTATGTTTGTCGCCCTTCCAAATTCATTCATCCTCGTGGTGGAATCTAATACCTAATACCCCACAGCCAATACAAACGAACCGTACCTTGATTGGCTCAAATACATGGCCGCTCAGTCGAAGATTCCCCAAACCATCACGACCTCTTACGGAGATCACGAGCAAACGGTTCCGCGCGACTACGCCAACACGGTCTGCTCGATGTTTGCTCAGCTCGGTGCCCGAGGGTCCAGTCTCTTGTTCAGTAGCGGTGATTGGGGCGTTGGGGGTACCGGAAGTGAATGCCAGACGAACGATGGAAAGAACCAGACGCTGTTCCAACCGATGTTCCCCGCTTCTTGTAAGCCTTCCGCTATTCCCGCGCGCTGCGTGTTTGTTGGAGGCTGACCGGGGGTTGGTGTACTTTCTAGGCCCATTCGTTACCGCCATTGGTGGAACGACCGGTATCAAGCCTGAAACGGCAATCGACTTCACCGGAGGAGGATTCTCGAATTACTTCTCTCGACCTTCCTACCAGGACAAGGACGTTTCCGCTTATGTCAAAAATTTGGGAACGACTTATGCCGGACTTTACAAGTGCGCTCTCCCCTCGCGTTTTAGGAGTCACTGCTAAACGGTGTGGTTGGCGACACTTTTTATTTATTTAGCTCTACGGGTCGCGGATTCCCAGACGTTGCGGCTCGTGGTAACGGGTATCTTGTGGTTGTCGGCGGCCGGACCTTCCACATCGGTGGGACCAGCGCCAGCTCTCCGGTGCGTCTTCCACGGGACGAATACGTTTGATTTGTGTGATTGATTTGTTTTAGACCGTCGCCGCGTTGGTTTCGCTCTTGAACGATTACAGGATCTCGCACGGCCTTCCTTCTCTCGGGTTCCTTAACCCATTCCTGTATTCTAAAGGTGTTGCCGGCTTGGTTGACATCGTGGTACGTGCTTCTTCCTTTCTTGGTAAGATACATTGAACCTTGCGCTGACGAGATTCGCTTGGCTTATAGGGTGGAACGAACCCCGGCTGTGGTACTAATGGGTTCACCGCGACCGCTGGTTGGGATCCGGTGAGTATTTGTCCCCTTCCCCCTCACCCTCAGTGCCGTGCTGATGCTGACGCGGCGGTAGCTCACGGGTTTGGGAACGTTGGACTTTGGAAAATTACAACCGCTTGTACTGTAGGAGATTCGTTCGAATGTAGCATAGTTCTTTCCAGTCAGCCACTCTTTTCTGACTCTAGGCCATCTTACTGGAATATACCCCACTTGCCCTCCCTGCCCAGGCGACAGCGGTCGCGTACATGCCATTCACTAAAAAAAACTGAGATAAGGTTCAAGACCTATTTTGCTCGCACGTCAACTTCATGTCGCGATAATTGTTCGAACGTTAGCCGATGTCCGGTGTTCCGCGTTTCCACTGCCAGGTTGCCTTTGTTACCTCGACCGAGCCAATTGGGACCACTTGCATCTTTTTTTCAGTGCAAAACCTACAACCACATACTGCTGTGACCAACCTATGTATCTTGTATACTCCACACACATTACCTGGTGTGTGTGGCTTCTTATCACTGAAACCACTTGAAGGCTGCAGGAGTTGGCATCACAATGAAATATTCAGTATATAAGGCACAAGGCATGAGTAAAGAGAATACATGTCCTATAGATCTATGCTAGAGAAGGTACTTGACTGAAGTCCAAAACCAATGCCTCATTGGGCTGAAAGGAAACAACCAGGTACTGTCCATCCCACTGTGCATGAGTTGCCTTTCCAAATCTCTCAGGTATCTGGAAAACCACCTTCCCAGTGACTGTATCCTTCATGCTGGATGTTTTGATTTCCCACTGCTTGGTTTCATTGAGGTAGAGCTTGTCTGGGAGGGGATCAGACAACTGAAGGGGAGATGGGCCTGGAATTCCAAAGTCCCACCCTCTAGTATGGTAACCTATAATCAAAGATATCCTAATCCAGACTTTTAAGCCATCTATTTGAAGGATTTCATGTGTCCTGTGCTCAAACTCCACCTCATCCACAACCTTTCCTGTCCAGATATCCCATACCTGAATGGATCTCTCATACAGGCAGAAAATCTTGAATCCATCCCCTAATATCCTGAGGTCCTTAACACCATCTCTATTCATGTATATTGTCTGCAGTCGTTTCCCTTTCTTAGCATCCCAGATGTTGATCTCATTGTCTGTGTACCAAGCAAAGATCAATCTGTTGCCAATCAGCTGGATGCTGGTCTGGTAGGAGTCTCTAACTTGGGTCTGGAGGGATTCCTTGTGGGGGCCAGCTGAGATACCCCAGGTCTTTATCACCCCATCCAAATCACTTGGGATAATCACATCATTTTTTGCTTTCAGAGCTATAGACTTGGCTGTAGCTGGGGTGAAGGGTATGGGCTCTGGATCAGCCATAGCTATGTCTGCTGATGAAACACCAATCTGCCAGAATCTGACTGAGCCATCATATGATGTTGAGATGAGGGTAGAGGGGGAAGAAAATACAAGGGAGGTAATAGAGTTTGTGTGGCCAACAAAGGTCTCAACAAGGTGGGGGTCTGAACCAGTGATGTCCCAAACATAGGCATTTTTTTTGGTAGTGACAGCCACAAGCCTACCATCAGGGGAGAAACAACAGAGGAAGAAAGCAGAGTCAGTTATGGGAAAGTTGGCCACAACTATTCCAGAATTGATGTTCTGAACTGTAACTTTATGCCTTGCATGCAAAATGAACTGGCCAGTACCATCTGGGGAAAAGGCAATCCAAGAGCCACTGTATGTGGGTCCAACTTTGTGGCCATTGATATCCCACTGCTGAGCAGTTCCACCAGATGTGGATATGAGGTGTTGAGGATTTTCAGGAGAGAAACTGACACAATCCACCAAGTTCTGATGCTCTATGACTTGGTGACACTCCCCTGTCTGAATGTCCCACAAATGGAGTGTTTTGTCATCAGACCCTGAAGCAATTGTAGTGTGGTCTGCTGAGATTGAAACAGAGACAACCCAGCCAGTGTGGCCATGGAATGTCTTTACAACACCACCAGTTTGCACATCCCAAAGTTTGACAGTCTTATCAATGCTTCCAGATACAAGTGATGTCCCATCCGATGAGAAGGTGAGAGACCTCACTGCATCTGCATGTCCAGAGAGGACTGCTATCTGGCTGCCTGTGACTGTATCAAGGATCAGAATGTTTGTGTCCCCAGACCCAACTGCAATAGTGTTGTTCCAATATGAGAGGGCCCATCCCTCACAGTTCAGCAGAACTTTGCGGAAACACATTCCCCATTCCACTGGGAGCCCCCCAACAACCTTAACAGCTTGTAAGAGTTCTGCAGTGTAGTACTCATGGAGCCAGGATGAGGAAGGGCAGAAGGAAACAGTATGGTATAGGTAGGAAGGGGAGTTAAGGATTCCATCAAAATTTTCCAACAGGATTCTCTGACTGTCATTTATCCATGGACAAGAGACACCTGCCTGAACAAGGAGTGTGAACACAGATCTTAGTGAACAATCTGAATAGTACTCACTGAGGCACACCATTTGCCAATATCATTCATGGCATAAACCCCAACATCAAGGTTCCCTGTGAGTAGAAGGACCTCAATCCAATACAGCAAATGTGTTGTGAAGAACTTTTCAATTGCTTTCTGCACTTCCCCAACATAAGAGCTGTTTCCAGGGACCCTCAGGAGGTGTTTTGCCCAGAACTTGCATGCATATTCCAAAGCTTCCCCAATATACTTCTTCTGGCGAGTGGGAAGATCCCTAACCTCACTGAGAATAGCATAGCCATCCAGGTTGCAGATATTCCTCTTCAACCTTTCCCCCATCAGGTTGAGGCATGAAAGTAGGATCTCTGTATGATGAACTGCAGGCTCCACAAGAAATCTTTTGTCTTTGCACCGGACTGGATCCATGAGGAAGTCAGGGAATGACTTGTGGAAGGCTCGGATGGGATCTTCTGTTCTCTCAGGAACAAGGAGGAGAGAGTGGAGGGAACAAATGGCAGTGGAGATGCTAGGGACTCTTAGGAGGTCTGAGAGTGCCTTTGCTGAAAGAGGGTTGAACACAAGCAACACCATCCCAACCACAGTCTTGAAATGGGAATGAACTCCCTCAGCATCTACGTCTGTATTGTCAACTGCCTGCTCTAAAACCTGGGTGTAGAGCAGGTCAATCCCAGACTGTCCTTCATGGGAAGTGCTTTGTGGGAGAGAGATGATATGGTCCAGATGTTCAGTGGGTGTGCGGTTCCTGGATGCAACAAGTTTGACCACTGTTGAGGCGTAGATGAAGAATCCCGCCGCCTTTTTGCAAAGGGTGTTGATGTCAGATGGGCTTGGCCAATCTCGTGTTCGTATGAAGTCGCAGTCGCTCCGGGTTTTGACAACCTCAATCAACCGAGTCTTGAAGAACAGCTTGATATCACTATCCACTGAGGAGCGTTCGACATCATGGAGCCTAAGGACTTCTGTAATGGGTCGGAGCAGCTCGAGGCGAAACCCGGAGCGGATCCGAGGCTCTGGACGACCAGTGATGAAGAACTTGACATTTGGGATCTCGTCCACGTAGCGGGAGAGCACGGAGAGAATGGCGGAAGCAGGTTCCTCATCTTTGCACTCATCGAGGGCGTCGATGACGATAAGTGTCCGAATCCGGGTAGCTTCTAATGGGCCAACGATAATCTTCTCCATCTGGGAACAAAGGGACTCCCGTCCAACACCAGGGTTGGACCTCAGAACTCGCAGCAGCTTCTCTCGGAATGGGAGGTACCGATAGGCAAGCTGATAGGCGAGAGTTGGAAGGATTGCTTGGAGATTGCTTCTGTCCTCGAAATCCCGCGAACAAAAGAAGCTCGCACCAAGCTTTCCATCTGCGAAGCTAGTCTCGGCAAACGTCTGGGCGATGGTCGACTTCCCGGTACCCGCAAGACCATTCAGCCAGAACACGTGGCGGTCTCGTCCGTCCTTCAGCCAACATTCGAGCTGGAGGAGGACATCTGCCCTTGTTCCCCTCAGGCACCCTTGCCTGTTCCCAGAACTATACCCGGCCTCATCGGTGTGACGGATGTTTTCCAAAAGACGGCGATCCTCAGACCCCTATTTGCAAGTCACTACAAATGGCGGGGCCGTAAGAGATTCAGACTCACGATCTGCTGACAACCCTCGGCGTAGATGTCCAGTTGTAACGACGTCTGCAGCGGGTATTAGATTCGGTGCAACTTAGTGAGTGCCCCGGGAGTGCAAACCTGATAGTCAATCAAGGCATAGCGAGCATCTTCCACAAGACCGTTAACCTTCTGCGCGTTCTCAGGGTTTTTGAGGAAAAGCGCGAGATCCTCCTGGGTCGTCATCGAGTCCATAACCCGGCCAATCCCTTCCAATTTCCTGGATACCCCCGTGCGTCAGATCTGCCTCCCGATCTTAGAGAATGTGGGCTCACCGTTCCAACTTATTTGTCCTCTTCTTCTCATTGACGTCACCAGGAGGGATAGGTGCGGAGAGCGATTCAGAGAGGGTTTTGACCCTGGGTGCCAAAGATTCTATGGCGTGCTTATTCACCTCCGTTCGCTAGAGCGACCGTAAGCGTTGGAGACCGGGTGTGCGGGAAGGAGACCATACCTCGTAATTGTTGAGGATAACACAGAGAGATCTCGCGATAGACTTGAGCGGACCGAAGGCACCTGCAGAGTCCCTCACCCCACGGAGCAATTCGGCCGTGGCAGACGCAGTAGGCTCGCAGTTCGATTTCGTCTCATCCGCAGCGGCGTTTGGTTCTAGGGTCTCGTCTGGACGAACAACATCTGGACCGTGGTCTAGAAGGGCAGAGGTATCTGCATTGTCAGAAGGGGTGACGATGGACGGTGACCAAAACAACCATATTCACGTACCGTTGGGCTTCACACCGTGCGAGATCGAAGGGGTGGATGAAGGGGGATGGACTCCCTCGAGTTCTCCGCTCCGCCCACTCCCCACTGCAACCTCGACGACCGAGCGTGGGTGTGAATGCACCTGGCTGGCTTCCTCTCCATCGACTTCTGCCCCTCCTCCCTGACCGCTACCGCTCCCACGCGCTGGCACAGATCCTGGCCCGCCTGGCTGGGGAGGTTGATCCGTCGAAAAAACCGGCTCTCCAGCTACGTCGGCTTTATCCCCTTCTCCATCGAAACTTTTGTCCACTACGATATGAGGTCCTGATTGCAGAACCGAACTTGTCGGGTCAGCCCCCTCCCCACCGGGGTTGGCCCCCGGTCTTTCAGATTCGTGTTTTCTTCCTGTCAGTCGGTGCTTGAATTTCTTCTTCATTTTGGAGAGTGAACCCCGTATGTCGTCCATGTCGATATTGGATCAGCGTAGGTGATGGTGCGACAGATGGTGGTGTGATTGCAGAAGATTGGCCTCGTGGCTTTGATCCTGTTCCGTGCCAGCGCCTAGCGCGGGCTCAACCGCGAGCAGATGCGCGGAGTCGTGCCGTCCGTTCACCCAACCTCTGGTGTCTGTTTGCCATATCAGTTCCTTATATGTATGAAATGCTTCAACGTTTTATAGCCGAGTGCTTTGGGCGGGTATGTACGCCGGTACCGCGATCCGAGTACCTACTTACATGTCGCCGCCTCTGAGCCTTCTCGGCGGACGAACTCTACCGTGGGGAAAAACATTTTTCTCTAAAGTTTGTCCGATCCAAACACGACGGCAAGAGACCGTGGCAGCACTTTAGTTCCAAGCCGATCTCTTTCCTCCCGACCTCCGCATCCACAGCCCTCTTCGTCGCTCCTGCGTCCCTAGCTCTCTGTGGTAATTTATCAGCGTTTGGACCCAGAGCGGCTTTCCTACCCTGATCCGAGGTCGTCGTTCGCGAGTCCACCTCCGATCCGTTCGACCGCAAGGACCCTCCCCCCGATCAAGATTTCAAGCGAAGGAACCACCTCGTCTGGACCATGGCTCAGATACCTACCGGTCTCCAACAATACAAGTTCGACCCTTCTTCTCCGTTTCGTCATAAAGCTCAAGTTTGTCGTCCGTTCATCCAGCTCGTATCTGGTAGACCCGCAGTGGGCACGCAAGTTCACCGTCACCTGGACATCGGTCGCTGCGGCTGGCATCATCATCTCCCTTCCATACCTTTTCAAATCTGTGAAGCAGGGAAGAGCATTCACCGGAACGTTTGGGATCGCGGAGTCATGGTCGGGGAAACAATATGTCCTCGCTGAGGAACGACAGCCACGAAAACGCGGAGCGCTATGGAAATTTGGGGTGTTTATCAGACGTGCGGGGAATGTCTTCGGCTGGACATTGCCCGGGTTTGACGTCAGCGTTGGTCAGAGTGAGCATGGGTTTTCGTTCACATTTCAAACAACTTACCAATGGCTCGTCCTAGTGCTGCTGATCGCGGGATACTTTGCGACACTGATCAGCTGTATCGTACTCGAATCTGAACTCACCACGAACGCCAATAGGGCAGGTGAGAAAATCAAACCCTCGTCTTATCAGAATACCTTCATCTCACCCAATCACAGGCTTCATGGCAGTCGCGCAACTTCCGGTCGTCTTCCTCTTCTCCTCCAAGAATTCGATCGTGTCCTTTCTCTGCCCCGGTCACGGATACGAGAAGCTGAACTTCATTCACCGATGGGCCGGACGCGGGCTGTTTCTCGCAGTTGTTACCCATGGTGGTCTTTGGATCAACCAACACCTGAAGTACAACCTCCCTATAATAGGCGAACAGAGAGAGACGTCGGGTGTCGCAGCGTTTGGAGTTCTTTGCACCATTGTTCTGACTAGCATCCTGCCGGTCAGGAGATGGTTCTACCAAGGTTTCTTTGTCGTCCAGTAAGTGTGAATAAATGGTGGCTTCGTTTTAGGTTTGCTCATGGTGATTCGTTTGATGGTTCGGTCGTATAGCACGCTCGGATACGTCGCATTTTTTATCACGATCTGTGTCCACACACCTTACGCGGAACCATGGATCTTCCCGTGCCTTGCATTTTACGGCTGCGATCTGGTATTCAGGATGTTCAGATCGAGGGTGAAGGATGCGGTGCTGGTCCCGGTTGGGAATCAGATGACTTTGGTCGGAATCCATCCACTCTCCTTCGTTTGGAATGTAGCTAACTCGGCTATTAGATCAACGTCCACGATTGTGATCAAGGTTGGCACGCCGGTCAGCACGTTCGCCTGAGGGTGTTCTTTGGGGGAAGGCTATTTGAATCACATCCGTTGACGATCCTCAACGCTCCCGCTCCTATCTCCAGCATTTCTTGTCGAACCCTTACCCTGGGCTCGAGAGCGGTTGGAGATTGGTCAAGGGCGCTGCACGCGTATGCACAGCGCGAGAAAGACTTGATTCTCGGTGCTGCAGAGACCGAGAAACCCGAGGACAGCCAAGCTGTTGGGGTCCCAGTGCAAGTCATGATCGATGGACCCTATGGGGGGTGCGGCATTGATCTAGGGGATTACGAAAACGTGCTATTGATCGGTGGGGGGTCGGGTGTGACGTTTATGCTCGGGATGTTGGACGATATCGTTGGAAGAGTGGTGAAGCTCAGGAGGGAAGGTGGGGAGAGGACGAGGAGGATTGAATTTTCGTGGTGCATTCGATCATTCGGTGGGTACCGCCAACGGCACATTCCTCGATGTCGAGATCTTGCTTACCGACCGACACTGGCACAGGTCATATCCATTGGGTTGCCCCTATGTTGATAGATATCGCTGCCGTCGTTGCAGGGTGTCCCTCTCTCGATCTCCATGTCTCGATCTTCGTGACGTGCCTGTGTGATCCTGAAGCGGTGCCGTCGATCCCAAATTCCGTCGTGACGATGGAGCGGCCTTCAGCTCGTCAGCTACTCAACGACATGATCACTCCTCCCGCAGATGACACGGCGGGTGGGTTGAGATGGGTCAGCTTGGAAGGAGGGCTGGGTGTATGCGCTAGCGGACCCAGCGAGTTGACGAGGGAGGTGGCTAATGCTGTGGCGAAGTTAAGTCTGAGTGGGAGTGCTCAAGAAGTTGGAGGTGTGGGATTGCACACTGAAACATTTGTACTGTAGTTATTGGAGAACTCCTTTGTCGTTATCCCCTCACCAGCCGTACGGGGCCCGCTCCGCCGAGGCATCCCACCGACATTGAGGGCTCGACTCTGGTACTGGACTCGTATAACGAGTAGCTCAATCGCTGTGGCGAGGCATAATCATCAGGGAACACACCGGGTAATGGGTACCAGAGCTGCCTGATGGTGAGGAGGTAGAAGGCTTCGTTTGCGACATCGTGGGGTGGATACGGACAATTCCCCAGTTTTCCATAACTCGTGCACGTGATCTATTTTGTTCACAAAGGTCGACTACAAAATGAAGCGTGGCGTGCCCTATGCACTTTTGTGGTGGGTACAAAGTACAAACTGCCAGAGCACCTACGACACCAACGTGCAGTTGACTCTCGAAGAGTCGAAGGGGGGGATGACACCACAGGCTAATATTAGCCTGAGTTGAGTTACACGGGACCTCGCCAAATATAAACTCGGCTGTAAGAATGAGTCGAACGAGATTGAAACAGTCCCGTGCCCCGCAATTGCACCAAAGAACACCTCGCCGGCAGTCAGGATACGCCAACGACCGGGGGTCTCCTGGTACAGGAATATGGTGTATCTGCTAACAAAGCGAGTCCACACACGTCGGGTTCGGCAGAAGAAAACACAACACCCCAGGCGCCACCATCGACATCGCGGTACGTCATCTATACTGTCTCCAGAACGACGCGTTCCCTGCGATAGAGAGTGCGGTGGTGATCGACAGAAGCCGAGAGGGTACCAGGCACCAGTCGACAGCGTGTACACGATCGCCAGCGTGCAGCCATGATCATACAATACCCCGCTATCGATAGACCGGTAGAAGGGCTATGTAACTGGTGACTATCCGTAAGATTAGGGATATCTCTCAAAGTCGTAGAAGTGTCCCCATAGTCGGGATTCGCGTTGCCCATGACCCGACAAGGCGGTCGGGGTCCCCGCGCTTTCCTTAAAAGTCCTCGAATGTTCGTTTACCCATGTAGCCCTACGGACAGTCACCCACCGGGAGATTGCGCGCCTTGTTGTGAAAGACGGCGTCGCGCTCCCCAATCACGGCAAAGGCCGACCCGGGAATGGGGGCCGTTAAGTCGGCAACACCGAGTCTCGGAAGTCGTGTCTATCGCTTCTCGAAGACATTCGCTGCGAAGCCTCGCTCGGGCGCTGTACATGGGCGTCCATGCGGCTACAGGTTATTTTAGTATAAAGTAGGACGCCATTGGGACTTGCTTCTGTCGTCCCCCCTCTGACAATGGCGCGTTTACTCTGGACTGTCGCTCTGCTTGGTGTCCTCCATTCTGCCGTCTCGAAGTCCACGAACTTCGACAAACGTTGGGAGGAGTCCAAGGTCAAGCATGAGTGGATTGACGTCCCCAGAGGCTGGGTTGAAGTTGGCCGACCTCCCGCGGACTACTCCCTGAGGATGAATATCGGCCTGAAACAGGACCGGTTCGGCGAGCTCCTTGACCACCTGTACCAGGTCAGCGACCCTGAGCATCGCAGGTACGTGTTGATGCACGCTCGCCACGTCCAGTACTCTCTGACGCGCTCGGGACGCCCAGATACGGTCACCACCTGTCGAAGGAGGAAGTTGAAGAGCTCATTGCCCCGAGTCCCACGACCATCGAATCACTCGAAGCTTGGCTGGCTTACCACGACATCGACCTCGTCTCCTCCCTCTCGCGCACCGACGCCGGTGACTGGGTGACCGTCACCATCCCAATCGCCAAGGCTGAAGAAATGCTTGACGCCAAATACAGCGTCTACAAACACGTCAACACGGGCGAGACAATCGTACGCACGATCAGTTACAGCCTCCCGAGCGTCTTGCACGAGCACGTCTCGGTCGTCGCACCCACCACCTACTTCGGCACTGTGCGGGCCATGAAGTCACACGTCATCATTCAAGAACCTGCCGATAGCAGTGTCTCGGGATTTAGAACCGCGTCTGCCCAGGGTGATGTCCCCGATAGCTGCATCAACGACATCACGCCCGCGTGTCTGTTCGGGCTGTACAACGCCGCTGGGTACAAGCCAACTGCGACGGACAAAAATTCTCTCGGAGTTGCCGGCTATTTGGATGAGTTCGCGAATTATGCGGATTTACAGGTATGTGTTTGAACGTTCTTCGTTTGTTACGCGAAAGGCGTTTAATCTCCGCTGGGTGTAGACATTCCTCCAGGCGCTCCGTCCAGAGGCTGCCGGGTTTAATTTCACGACCCAGAAAGTCAATGACGGTGGAGATGATCAGAGCAATCCCGGATCTGAGGTGACACTTCATCCCGCCTTCCTGAAACCATTCCGCTGTCTGAACACGTTCCTCTCGATCTAGGCCAATTTGGACATCCAATATACCGTTGGACTGTCTTGGCCAACTCCCAACATCTACTATAGGCACGTGCAATGACATTTGAGGCCACATTTATCCGACTGAACTCCCTTCTCATTCAGTACCGGCGGATCTCCACCGTTTATCCCCGACGGCTTCACTCCAAGTATGTTTGTCGCCCTTCCAAATTCACTCGTCCTCGTGGCGGAATCTGAACCTAATATCCCACAGCCAATACAAACGAACCGTACCTTGATTGGCTCAAATATATCTCCGCTCAGTCGAAGATTCCCCAAACCATCACGACCTCTTACGGAGATCACGAGCAAACGGTTCCGCACGACTACGCCAACACGGTCTGCTCGATGTTTGCTCAGCTCGGTGCCCGAGGGTCCAGTCTCTTGTTCAGCAGCGGTGATTGGGGTGTTGGAGGCACCGGCACGGAATGCGCGACGAACGATGGAACGAACATGACGCTGTTCCAACCGATGTTCCCCGCTTCTTGTAAGCCTTCCACTATTCCCGCGCACTGCACGTTCTGTTGGAGGTTGACCGGTTGATGTGCTTCCTAGGCCCGTTCGTTACCGCCGTTGGAGGAACGACCGGTATCAAGCCCGAAACGGCAATCGACTTCACCGGGGGAGGATTCTCGAATTACTTCTCTCGACCTTCCTACCAGGACAAGGACGTCTCTGCTTACATCAAGAATTTGGGGACTACTTATGCCGGACTTTACAAGTACGCTCTCTTCCTCCTCGCGTTTTAAGAGTCACCGCTGAATAGTGTGGTTGGCGACGCCTTTTTCAGCTCTTCGGGTCGCGGATTCCCAGACGTTGCGGCTCGTGGTAATGGCTATCTTGTGGTTGTCGGCGGCCAAACCTATCACATCGGCGGGACCAGCGCCAGCTCTCCGGTGCGTCCCCCACGAGACGAATATGTTTGATTTGTGTGATTGATTTGCTTTAGACTGTTGCCGCATTAGTTTCGCTCTTGAACGATTACAGGATCTCGCACGGCCTTCCTTCTCTCGGGTTCCTCAACCCATTCCTGTATTCTAAAGGCGCTGCCGGCTTGGTTGACATCGTGGTATGTGCTTCTTCTTTTCTTGGTAAGATACGTTGAACCTTGTGCTAACGAAATTCACTTGGTTTATAGGGTGGAACTAATCCCGGCTGTGGTACCGATGGGTTCACCGCGACCGCTGGTTGGGATCCGGTGAGCATTTGCCTTCTTCTCCCTCACCCTCGGTGCCATGCTGACACGGGCGGTAGCTCACGGGTTTGGGAACGTTGGACTTTGGAAAGTTACAATCACTTGTACTGTTGGAGACTCGCCCGAACCTAGCATAGTTTTTTTTCTTCAACTGGCCGCATTTTTGGTTTCTGGGACGGAAACCGTCTTGTTGGAATATACCCCCCTGCAGATTGAGGGAAATTGAAATTTATTTTGAGAGTTGGTGGAGGGAGGAAAAATGATTTATGTCTGTGCGACATGAGGGGTTTACCCCCCTTTGAGAACACTGGCGACCTCGCGCTTTGTTCATTCCTCTGCCTTTCCGTACCGGATACCGAACAAGCTGTCTACCTTGCAACGTTGGTGTCTTTACGATCAGTTCATTCCGAGGACGAGAGAGTAGTATTATCATCATCTCTACCGTTCGGTACAGACATCGGGAGAGGTACTGGTTTCGTGGAGGACGAGGAGATTGAACATGATGCGAACTCGACCGAAGGGCTCTGACTATTGTCGGGGGTCAAACCACCCTAGTGGAGAATGGTGGGTTGTAAAAGATGACGTTCAATGGGTTCGCGCGTCCAATGTGGCCCCACCTGAACGAGCCACCTTTGCTCGGTGATTAAGCTTCCTGGATTTGATCTCACCCTCCGCCGGTGCTCCAGGCTGAGGGATGTAATACAGTAATGCATTCAGTAGGGTTTTTTAGTAGAACATGACATTGTTTCAAATGGTCGGATTTGGACCAATGAATCAGAGAGGATTCATGTGTGCCCAAACTGTTTGTTTGATTTCACGGATATTCCACATGCCTCGCTGTCACCAAAGCATCACCACTGCACTGTATACAAGATGAGGACACCTTCATAAAAACTGTTTTTTTTTGCAAAGTGGGAAAGATAATCCTCACCACGTTATTACAAGATCAATTTATGCAATGCTGCTTTTTGCATTTTTTGCAGGATGAAATACTCTGCTTGTGGCATCTGTATATTGTCTGGACAACCTGTTGGATAGTGGCATGGTATGAGATTGGTACTACATTTGTTGAACAATGAAATATTCAGTACATAGAGCCTGAGGTGTAAACAAAGAGAATACATGTCCTATGGATCTCTACAAAAGAAGCATATGGTGTATGTCAAGAACTAGTACCTTATTTGACATAAAAGAAACAACCAGATACTGGTCACCCAACTGCACATGAATTGCCTTTCCAAATCTCTCAGGTAGCTGGAAAACTACCTTTCCAGTGACCACATCCTTCATACTGGATGTTTTGATTTCCCACTCCTTGTTTTTATCAAGGTAGAGCCTGTCTGGGAGCTCACTAGGTAACATAACAGGGGATGAACCTGGAATCCCAAAGTCCCACCCTTGAACTTCAGTCAGAGAGTGGAACCATCGAGTTCTAACCTTAACCCAGATTTTTGAGCCATCTATTTGAACAATTTCAAATGTCTCAACCTCAAACTCTACCTTATCCACAATCTCTCCTGTCCAGATATCCCATACCTGAATGGATTTCTCACATAGGCAGAAAACCTTGGATCCATCCCCTGATACCCCAAGGTCCTTAACACTATCTCCAGGCATATCCATTGTGTGTAGTAGTTTCCCTTTCTTAGCATCCCAGATGTTGATCTTGTTGTCTGCATACCAAGCAAAGATCAATTTGTTGTCAATCAGCTGGATGCTGGTCTGGTGGGAGTCTCCAGCTTGGGTCTGGAGAGATTCCTTGTGGGGACCAGCTGAGATACCCCAGGTCTTTATCACCCCATCCAAATCACTTGGGATAATGACATCATTCTTTGCTTTCAGAGCAATAGACTCGGTTGAAGCTGGGGTGAGGGGTAGGGACTTTGGATCAGTTACAACTGGATCTGTTGATGAGGCACCAATCTGCCAGAATCTGACTGAGCCATCCCGTAATGTTGAAATGAGGGTAGAGGGGGAAGAAAATGCAAGGGAGGTAATAGAACTGGTGTGGCCAGCAAAGGTCTCAATAAGGTGGGGGTCTGAGCCAGTGATGTCCCAAACATAGGCATTATGGTCAGTGGTGACAGCCACAAGCCTGCCATCAGGGGAGAAACAACAGGGGGAGTCAATCCCACCACCCATGTGAAATTTGGCCACAACCACTCCAGAATTGATGTTCTGAACTGTGGCCTCATTCTGTGCACGCAAAATGAACTGGCCAGTACCACCTGGGGAAAAGGCAATTTGAAAACCACTGTATGTGGGTCCAACATTGTGGCCATTGATATCCCACTGCTGAACAGTCCCACCAGATATGGATATGAGGTATTGAGGATTTTCAGGAGAAAAACTGACACACATTACCCAGTCCTGATGCTTTATGATTTGGTGACACTCCCCTGTCTGAATGTCCCACAAACAAAGTGTGTTGTCATAAGACCCTGAAGCAATTGTAGTGTGGTCTGCTGAGATTGAGACAGAGGCAACCCAGTGAGTGTGGCCATGGAATGTCCTGATAACACCACCAGTCTGCACATCCCAAAGTTTGACACTCTCATCAAAGCTTCCAGATACAAGTGATGTCCCATCTGATGAGAAGGTGAGAGACCTCACTGTATGTGTATGCCCAGAGAGAACAGCTATCTGGCTGCCTGTGACTGTGTCAAGGATCAGGATGTTTCTGTCTCTAGACCCAACTGCAATAGTGTTGTTCCAATATGAGAGGGTGAGTCCAACATTGTTCAGCAGAACTGTGCGGTAACACTTTCCCCACTCCACTGGGAGCCCTTCAACCACCTTAACTGCTTGTGAGAGTTCTGCAATGTAGCAGTCATGGAGCCAAGATGAGGAAGGGGAAGTTGGAAGTGCAGTATGGTATAGGTAGGGAGGGGAGTTAAGGATTGCATCAAAATTTTCCAGAACAATCCTCTGGCCATCATTTATCCATGTACAGGAAACACCTGTCTAAATAAGGAACATAAGCACAGGTTCCAGTGAACAGTCTGAATAGTACTCACTGAAGCACACCATTGGTCAACATCATTCATGGCATGAACCCCAGCATCAAGGTTCCCTGTGAGTGCAAGGACCTCAATCCAATACAGCAAATGTGCTGTGAAGAACTTCTCAATTCCTCTCTGCACTTCCCCAACATAAGAGCTGTTACTAGGGACCCTCAGGAGGTGTTTTGCCCAGAACCTACATGCATATTCCAAGGCATCCCCAATATAGCTCTTCTTGCAAGTGGAAAGATCCCCAACCTCACTGAGAATAACATAGTCATCCAGGTTGCAGATATTCCTCTTTAGCCTTTCCCCCATCAGGTTGAGGCATGACAGTAGAATCTCTGTATGATGCACTGCAGGCTCCACAAAAAATTGTTTGTCTTTGCACCGGACTGGATCTATGAGGAAGTCAGGGAATGACTTGTGGAAGGCTCGGATGGGGTCTTCTGTTCTCTCTGGAACAAGGAGGAGGGAGTGGAGGGAACAAATAGCAGTGGAGATGCTGGAGACTCTCAGGAGGTCTGAGAGTGCCTTTGCTGAAAGAGGGTCAAACACAAGTAATGCTGTCCCAACCACAGTCTTGAAATGGGAATGGACATCATCATCCACATCCATGTCATCAACTGCTTGCTGTAAAACCTGGGTGTAGAGCAGGTCAATCCCTGACCGTCCTTCATGGGTTGTGCTTTGTGGGAGAGAGATGACCCGGTCCAGATGTTCAGTGGGTGTGTGGTTCCTGGATGCAACAAGTTTTACAACTGTTGAGGCATAGATAAAGAATCCTGCTGCCTTTTCACAAAGGGTGTTGATTTCGGATGGGGTTGGCCAATCTCGTGTGAAGTCACAGTCACTCCGGGTGTTGGCGATATCAGTCAACCAAGTTTTGAAGAACAGCCTGATATCCCTATCCACCGAGGAGCGTTTGACATCATGTAGCCTGAGGACTTCTGTGATGGGTCGGAGCAACTTGAGGCGAAACCCAGACCGGATCCGAGGCTCCGGACGACCAGTGATGAAGAACTTGACATTCGGGATCTCACCCACATAGCGCGAGAGCACAGAAAGAATGGCGGAGGCAGGTTCTTCATCCCTGCATTCATCGAGGGCGTCAATAATGATAAGTGTCCGAATACGGGTGTCTTTTAACGGGCCAACAATTATCCTCTCCATTTGGGAACAAAGAGACTCCTGTCCAACACCAGGGTTGGCCCTCAGGACTTGGAGCAACTCCTCTCGGAACGGGAGGTACCGATAGGCAAGCTGATAGGCAAGAGTTGGAAGGATTGCTTGGAGATTGCTTCTGTCCTCGAAATCTCGCGAGCAAAAGAAGCTCGCACCAAGCCTTCCATCCATGAAACTGAGCTCAGCAAACGTCTGGGCGATGGCCGACTTCCCGGTCCCCGCGAGACCGTTCAGCCAAAACACGTGGTGATCTTTTTCGTCCTTCAGCCAACGTTCGAGTTGCAAGAGGACGTCCGCCCTTGTTCCCCTCAGGCATCCCTGCCTGTTCCCAAAACGGTAGCCGGCTACATTTGTGGGGCGCATGCTCTCCAGAAGACGGCAATCCGCATCTCCCTATTCGCAGGTTATTACAGAGGCCAGGACCATAGGGGAGTAAGGCTCACGATCTGTTGAAAGTCCTCTTTGTGGATGTCTCGTCGTAACGAGGTCTGAGCATACATCAGCTACGACGAAAGCAAGTCTTTTAGGAGGGCGGACCTGATAGTCCATCAAGGCGTCACGAATATCCTCCACCAGACTGTTAAGCTTCTGTGCATTCTCGGGAATTCCGAGGAAGAGTGCGGGATCCTCCCGGGTTGCCATCGAGCCCATAGTTTGGCCAGTCTCTTTCAATTTCCTGGAAATCCCCGTGCATCAGACCCGCCTCTCGATCTTGGAGAATGTTGGCTCACCGTTCCAACTTATTTGTCCTCTCCTCCTCATTGACGTCACCCGGAAAGATGGGTCCGGAGAGCAGTTCAGAGACCGTTTTGAACCTGAGCGCCAGCAATTCAATGGCATGTTTGTTCACCTCCGTTCGCTAAAACGACCTAAGCATTGGGAACCAAGTGTGTGAGAAGGAGGCCATACCTTGCAATTGTTGAGGATAAAGCAGAGAGATCTCGCGATCGATTTGAGTGGACCGAAGGTACCTGGAGAATCTCTTACCCCACAGAGCAATTCGGCCGTGGCAGACACAGTAGGTTTGCAGTTCGATTCCTCCTCATCCGCGGCGGCGCTCTGTTCGAGGGTCTCGCGGGGATGAACAACTTCTGATACGTGGTCGGGAAGGGCAGAGGTGTCTACGTTGTCAGAAGGAAGATCAGAGGTAGCGACGAAAACAACCATGTTCGCGTACCACCGAGTTCCCCGCCATGCAGGCTCAGCAAAGGAGTGGATCCAGAGACAGTAACCCATTCGGCTTTTCCGCCGGGTCCGCTTCCCGCCTCAATCTTGCTGTCTGAGTGCAGATGCGGATGCCTCTGGCTAATTTCTCCTTCTTGGTCATTTTCGCTTCCACGTGTTGACGCAAGTTCTGACTTCTCTGGCTGAGGTCGATCCGTCGAAAAAATCGGCTCTCCAGCTGCGTCGGCTTTGTCCCCCTCCCCGTCGTAACTTTCGTCCACTACGACGTGAGGTTCTGATTGCGGAAGCGAGCTCGTTGAGTCAGCCCCCTCCCCACCGGGATTGGCCCCCGTTCCGTCAGATTTGCGTTTTCTGCCTCTTAGTCCGAGTCGGTGCTTGATTTTCTTCTTCATTTTGGAGAGTGAACCTTGTATGTCGTCCATGTCGGTATTGTATCAGCGTAGGAGATGGTGCGGTAGATGGTGCTGCGATAGTGGGTGATTGGCCCCGTGGCTTTGACTCGGTTCCATGCCAGCGCCCGCGCGGACGCAACCGCGTCATCTGACCTGCCGCGAGCAGGTTTGCGCCGCACCGTCCTTTCCTCCCAAATTCTGGTGTCGGTTTCCCATATCAGTCCCTTATATACATGTAATAGTGTTATGGCTGAGTGCTTTGGGCGAGTGTGTACACCGGTACTGCGATCTGAAGTCCAACCCGTCGCTGCTTCTGAGCCTTCCCGGCGGCTGAATGTTACCGTGGTGAAAAATCTTTTCTCCAGAGTTTGTCCGGTCCAAACACGTCGGCCCACAACCCTCTCACCCCACCGTCAGCGTTCTGCGATAATTTATCAGTGTTCAAGCGCAGAGGGAGTTTCCTACCCTGACCCGAGGTCGCCGTCCACAGATCTATCTCTGATCCGTTCGACTCCAAGAGCCCTGTTCCCGATCAACTGGTTCAAGCGAAGGAATGCCATCACCCCGGCGTCTGGACCATGGCTCAGATACCTATCGGCCTCCAACAATACAAGTTCGACCCCTCCTCCCCGTTTCGTCACAGGGCTCAAGTTCTTTCCCCGTCCATCTAGCTCGCATGTGGTAGACCCACAGTGGGCACGCAAATTCACCATCACCCGGGCATCGGTCGCTGCGGCCGGCATCGTCGTTTCCCTTCCATACCTTTTCAAATCTGTGAAGCAGAGGATAGCATTCACCGGGATCTGACGAGGAGACGATACGTCCCCGCTGAGGAACGACGGCCACGAAAGCACGGAGCACTGGAAATCTGGGATTGGTATCAGGCACGCAAGGGCCGCATTGCATACCGGAACCTTTGTATTGCATTTATTGCGTATCTTTATACTACCCCGTTGTCGCTGTTACTATCCTCTCACGGCTGTACGGGGCTCGAGGGATCCCACCGACGTCGAGAACGTACGTGACCGGAGCAGCCCACTATCGACCCCTAGTTCTTCATCAGCGTGCATCCTTTTTGTGAACCGGATGTTGACCGTTGGAACCGTGTGCATTACGCTCGTGATACCGACCAGAAGGGAGAAAATGAGTGATGCGGTGCTTGTTATCCTGATGAATACAGTGGATTGACCGTCCGTGCAGTTCGAACTCCCCTCGTCGGTTTGCCTCCATTCGACCGCCTTTTAGGCACAATCATATGAAACCTCTCCGTCCCATTCTGGCGGCCAACTCATCCCTTTCAGACGTCGCCGGATTCTTCCTGCGGATCGTACTTGTTGCGCTGTGCTCCTGGCCCTTCTATGTCGTTTTTAAGCCGTCTGAGCCGCACCAGCCGGTGTCGGGTGCTCCTGGAAGCCGAGAAGTGGCGGCCCATAGTTCCCCACTTCCGCTGGACTTCCGAAACGATGATCCGTATACTTTGATGATACAGGCAGCACGCTTTATTATCCCATCATGGATAAACTACAGTCATCAACTAGCCCTATCCCATAGCCTAACATTCCGGTACATTTCCGGGGACCCCCGTGGGCTGTAAATCACTAGCGGTTCCGAGGAGAAATATTTCAACCGTTTTCCCGTCTTTTCAGCCGCGACAGCCCGTCTCAACACTCGCATCGTATACTCCCCCACACAGTCCCAAACCTCCGCACACAGAACCAACCGAAAGTCCCGCAACCTGTGCACCTCTCAGAACACCTTGAATAGCTCACAATGCCACGAGGCTTCTTTTGTTATCCGATCTGGTGTCATGGTTGTATAGATATTTGGTCCGCAGGGAGGGGATCCCACACCACAAAAGTCGGTGTCCCGGAAAGCGACAATGACCTTGGAGAACGTGAGGGAAGTGATGGTCGAGAATACGGTCCTGAGAAAACTCGAGATGGCGGGGTCTGCGGCACAAGATCCATGCCCAGGAACAATGAACCGCGCCCTCACCTCGAGCGTTCGAAGCGACTTGTGCCGCGAGAGATCAAAGTCTACAAGGGAAGACCTGGCTGTGAGATTGTTGGCTGGAGATGGTGCTCTTTTCAGATGCAATCGCTCACCACCGGGATCAGTCGGATACAACCGCAATGTTTCCAACGTCCCCGCGCAAGCCCCTACGAGGAGCCGCATGTCTTTCACATCGAAAATGTCCATATAACGGAACCGGATTCCCCCAAATAAGTGAATCATGTCCTTGATAAAGCCCGCCTTCTTGAAACAGAACATCATCAGTCGCCCTCGCAGCGGTGGGGTAAAGGACGGGATGAGAGTCAGGTCGTCCGTCGGCTCGATCTCTCGGAATTCGACTGTGTGGTTGGAGAGCGTGAGATCTTCTAGGTGCTTGAACAGTCCGATGAAGAATATGATCTGTCGACAGGACCCTTCGGGCGAACCCAGGGCGAGAGATCGAACGGTCGGTAAGAAGTGACCAAAGTATCGCCGGACCCTCGGCATGAAGCTGGGGACGTCCATGTTGTCTATCCTGAGATCTTGGACGTTGGTCATTGCGGAAAATTGAGACAAGATACGGCGGTTGAATCGTTCTGGGGAAAACCTGTCGTAGCAAGAGAAGGTCGCGTGAACCCAGAATTTCTTGACCAAGGGAAGCAGGCCGAGCCTGCTCGCGTTCTGGAGCGGCGTGGGCCAGCCGATTTTCTGCGGCGATAGCCACGAACCAGGGCGAAGGGAGAGTGTGTGGTGAAGATGAGGGACAGAGGCGATGTACCAGGAGTAACAGGTCAGGGAGCATGCGAGGAGACTGTCTGTGTCGTAGATGAGATGAGCGATGATCATTTCGACGATCTCGAGAGGAAGCTTGGTGACAAGGGACGAGCGTGCGGTGGGAGTCTCTGGCGAAGCAGCTGTGGAGAACCATTGTCTGACCTTGGCTTGGCTTCGGTACCAGACCCGCATAACGAGTAGCTCAATCGCTGTGGCGAGACATAATCATCAAGAAAAATACCGAGTAGTGAGTGCCGGAGCTACCTGATAGTGTGGAGGTAGGGGTCTTCGTTGGCGACATCGTGTGGTGGGTACGATGGTACTGACAGACATTCAATTCCCCGGTTTTCCCTAACTCATGCACGTGATCTATTCTGTTCAAAGGCCGACTACAATATGAAGCGTGGCGTGCCCTATGCGCTTTTGTGGCGGGTACAGAGTACAAACAGCCCCGAATACCCACGATGCTAAAATACGGTCGACTCTCGAAGGGTCGAAAGGGGGAGATGGCACTGCAGACCAAGATTAGTCTGAGTTGGAACATAAACTCGACTGAAACAGTCCCGTGCGTCGTGAATTGCACTAAAGAACGCTTCCTCCAGCAGTCAAGATACGCCAACGCACCGGAACTCTCCTCGTACACGAATGGGGCGTAACCGTTGACAAGGCGAGTCCACGCATGTCAAATTCGGCGGAAGAAAGCACAACACCCCAGGCGTCACCATTGGTATCGCGGCATATCATCCATACTGTCTCCAGAACGACGCGTTCCCTGTGATAGAGGGTAGGCACCAGTCGACAGCACACGATCGCCGGCGTGGCCATGATCATACCACCGCTCTCGATCGGCTGGTAGAAGGGCTATGTAACCGGTGACTATCCGTGAGATTAGAGATATCTCTCAAAGTCGCAGAAGGGCGCCCGTAGCCGGGATTGGCGTTGCCCACGACCCGACAAAGCGGTTGGGGTCCCCGCGCTTTCGTTAAAAGTCCTCGAATGTTTGTTCACCCACGTAGCCTTACGGACAGTTGCACACTGGGAGATTGTCAACTAGAAGGCAGAGCGGCGTCAGGTCGTCCGATGCACTTTGTTGCAAAAGATAGCGTCGCGGTCCCCACGAATGCTCGACCTTGCGAGTGTCAATCACGGCAAAGGCCGAATCAAAAGGCTCTCGGATGTCGCGTCTATCGTTTCTCGAGGACACTTGCCGCAAAGCGGGACGCCATTAGGACCTACCTCTGTCGTCCCCCCTCTGGCGATGACGCGTTTGCTCTCGACTGTCGCTCTGCTTGGTATCCTCCATTCTGTCGTCTCGAAACCCCTGAAGCTCGACAAACGTTGGGAGGAGTCCAAGATCAAGCTTCAAGCATGAGTGGATCGACGTTCCCAGAGGCTGGATTCAAGTTGGCCGGCCTCCCGCGGATTGCTCCCTGAAGATGAATATCGGTTTGAAGCAGGACAGATTCTGCGAGCTCCTTGACCACTTGCACTAGGTCAGCAACCCAGAACACCACAGGTACATGTTGATGCACGCTTGCTCCGTCCAGTGCTCTCTAACACGTTCGAAACGCTCGGATACAGACACTACACGTCGAAGGAGGAGGCCGACAAGCTCATTGCTCCAAGTTCCACGACCGTCGAATCACTCGAAGCTTGGCTGACTCACCACGACATCGACCCCGCCTCCTCCCTCTCGCGCACCAATGCCGGTGACTGGATGACCATCACCATCCCAATCAGCAAGGTCGAAGAAGTGCTTACGCCGAATACAGCGTCTACAAACGCTTCAACACGGGCGAGACGATCGTCCGCACGATCAGCTACAGCCTCCCGAGCGTCTTGCACGAGCATATCTCAGTCGTCGCACCCACCACCTACTTTGGCACTGTGTGGGCCATGAGGTTCCGTGTCACTCAGGAACCTACATATGGCAGTGTCTCGGGACTCTGGACCGTGTCTGCCCAGGGTAATGTCCCTGATAACTGTATCGACGACATCACCCCCGCATGCTTGCTCGGTCTGTACAATCCCGTTTGGTACAAACCAGCTGCGACGGGCAGAAATGTTCTTGGGGTCGCGGGCCATTTGGGAGAGTTTGCGAACTATGCGGATGCATAGGTGAGTTTGAGCGTTCTCTGTCCGCTGTGCCAAAGGTATTTAACCTCTGCAGGTCTTTGGCTGGGTATAGGCATTCCTCGAGGCGCATCGTCCGGGGGCTGCCGAGCTTGACTTCACAGCCTGGGGGATCGATGGTGGTGGGGATGATCACAGCAATCCAGGGGCTGAGGTGATGCTTCATCCCGCCTTCCCAGAACCACCCCGCAGCCTGAACATGTTCCTTTCGATCTAGGCGAATTTGGGCATCCGATGCACCGTCAGATTGTCTTGGCAAACTCCCAACGTTTACTATAGGCATGTGCTGTGATATTTAAGGCCGCCTCCCTCCGACTGAATTCCCCTCTCATTCAGTACCGGCGGATCTCCGCCTTTTACCCCTGACGGCTTCACTCCAAGTATGCTTGTGGACCTTCCAAATCCACTCATCCTCGCGGTGGAAGTTTATACCTAATCTACCACAGCCAATACAAACGAACGACACCTTGATTGACTTAAATACGTTGCCGCTCAGCGGAGCATTCCCCAAACCATCACGACCTCTTACGGAGATCACGAGCAAACGGTTCCGCACGACTACGCCGATACGGTCTGCTCAATGCTTGCTCAACTCGGTGCCCGAGGTACCAGTCTCTTGTTCAGTAGCGGTGATTGGGGTGTTGGAGGTATCTGTAGGGAGTGTGAGACGAACGATGGAAAGAACATGACGCTGTTCCAGCCGATGTTTCCCGCTTCTTGTAAGCCTTCCACTATTCCCACGCACTGCATGTCTGGTTGGAGGCTGACCGGTGGTTGATGGGCTTCCTAGGCCCATTCGTTACCGCTGTTGGAGGAACGACTGGTATCAAGCCTGAAACCACAATCGACTTCACCGGTGGAGGTTTCTCGAATTACTTCTCTCGACCTTCCTACCAGGACAAGGACGTCTCCGCTTCTGTCGAGAATTTGGGGACTACTTACGCCGGACTTTACAAGTGCGCTCTTCCCTTCCTCACATTTTACGAGCCACTGCTAAACGGTGTGATTGGCGATACCGTTTACAGTTCTTCAGGTCGTGGATTCCCGGTCGTTGCTGCTCGTGGTGATGGGTATTTCGTGGTTCTCAGTGGCTGGACCTCCCACATTGGGGGGACAAGCGCCAGTTCTCCGGTGCGTCTTCCACGAGACGAATATGATTGATTTGTGTGATTGATTTGTTGTAGACCGTCGCCGCGTTAGTTTCGCTCTTGAACAATTATAGGATCTCGCATGGCCTTCCTTCTCTCGGGTTCCTCAACCCATTCCTGTATTCTAAGGGTGTTGCTGGCTTGGTTGATATCGCGGTATGCGCTTCTTCCCATCACACTAAGATACACCAAACTTTGCGCTGAAGAGATTCACTCCATTTATAGGGTGGAACGAACCCGGATGTGGTACTGATGGGTTCACCGTGACCGCTGGTTAGGATCCGGTGAGTATTTGACCTCCTCTCCCTCTCCTCAGTGCCATGCTAATGCGGATGTGGCTTTAGCTCACGGGTTTGGGAACATTGGACCTTGAAAAGTTACAACCACTTGTACTGTAAGAGACTCGTTCGAATGTAGCATGGTTCATTCCTGTCAGCCACTCTTTTTTGGTTCTGGACTGCCCTACTGGAATAGACCCCACCCCACTTGCCCTCCCTGCCCCAGCAACAGTAGTCGCGTACACATCACTCGCTAAAAAAAGGTTGATGAGGCCCAGACCCTTTTCGCTTGCACGTCAACTCCCCGCCGCGATAATTGCTCGAACATTAGCCAATGGTGTTCCGTGTTTCCACTGCCGGGTCACCTTTGTTACTTCGACCGATCCAATTGGGAGCCACGTGCATCTTTTTGTTAGAACAACACCTACAGCCACATACTACAGTGACCAACCTATGTATCCTGTATACTTCACACACATTACCTGGTGTGTGGTTTCCTATCACTAAAACTGCTTGAAAGCAGGAGTTGGCATCACAATGAAATACTCAGTATATAGGGCATAAGGCATGAGTAAAGAGAATACATGTCCTATGGATCTATGCTAGAGAAGGTATTTGACTGAGGTCCAAAACCAATGCCTCATTGGGCTGAAAGGAAACAACCAGGTACTGGCTGTCCCACTGTGCATGAGTTGCCTTTCCAAATCTCTCAGGTATCTGGAAAACCACCTTCCCAGTAACTGTATCCTTCATGCTGGATGTGTTGGTTTCCCACTGTTTGGTTTCATTGAGGTAGAGCTTGTCTGGGAGATGACTGGGCAGCTGAAGGGGGAATGGGCCTGGAATCCCAAAGTCCTGCCCTTGAACACCAGTACTATAACGGCTAGACACATATCCAACCCAGACTTTTAAGCCATCTATTTGAAGGATTTCATGTGTCCTGTGCTCAAACTTCACCTCACTCATAAGCTCTCCTGTCCAGATATCCCATACATGAATGGATTTCTCACATAGGCAGAGAACCTTGGACCCATCCCCTAGTATCCTGAGGTCCTTAACACTATCCCTAGGCATATCCATTGTCTGCAGGAGTTCCCCTTTCTTAGCATCCCAGATGTTGATTTTATTATTTATGTACCAAACAAAGATCAATTTATTGTCAATCAGCTTGATGCTGGTCTGGTAGGAGCCTCCAGCTTGGGTCTGTAGGGATCCCTTGTAGAGGCTAGTTGAGATACCCCAGGTCTTTATAACCCCATCCAAATCACTTGGGATAGTGACATCATTTTTTTCTTTCAGAGCAATAGACCTGGCTGAAGCTGAGGTGAGGAGTATGGGCTCTGGATCAGTCACAGCTGGGTCTGTTGATAAGGTACCAATCTGCCAGAATCTGACTGAGCCATCCCATGATGTTGAAATGAGGGTAGAGGGGGAGGAAAATACAAGGGAGGTAATAAGGTCGGTGTGGCCAACAAAGGTCTCAACAAGGTGGGGGTCTGAGCTGGTGATGTTCCAAACATAGGCAACATAACCAGCAGCAACAGCCACAAGCCTACCATCAGGGGAAAAACAACAGGGGGAGAGAACATCACCACAGATGTGAAATTTGGCCACAACCACTGAAGAATTGATGTTCTGAACTGTAGCCTCATTCTGTGCACGCAAAATGAACTGGCCAGTGCCATCTGGGGAAAAAGCAATTTGAAAACCACTGCATGTGGGTCCGACATTGTGGCCATTGATATCCCACTGCTGGGCAGTTTCACCAGATACAGAAATAAAGTGTTGAGGATTTTCAGGAGAGAACCTGACACACATTACCCAGTCCTGATGCTCTATGATTTGGTGACACTCCCCTGTCTGAATGTTCCATAAACAAAGTGTTTTGTCATCAGACCCTGAGGCAATTGTAGTGTGGTCTGCTGAGATTGAAACAGAGAAAACCCTGCCAGTGTGGCCATGGAATGTCTTGATAACACCACCAGTCTGCACATCCCAAAGTTTGACAGTTTTGTCAAAGCTTCCAGATACAAGTGATGTCCCATCTGATGAGAAGGTAAGAGACCTCACTGTATCTGTATGTCCAGAGAGGGTTGCTATCTGGCTGCCTGTAATTGTGTCAAGGATCAGAATGTTTTCATCCTTAGCCCCAACTGCAATAGTATTGTTCCAATATGAGAGGGCCCATCCAGTGCAGTTCAGCAGAACTGTGCAGGAATATGTTTCCCATTCCACTGGAAGTGGCTCAACCACCTTAACAGTTTGTAGGAGTTCTGTGGCATAGTACTCATGGAGCCAAGATGAAGGAGGGGTGAATGGAAGTGCAGTATAGTATAGGTAGGAAGGGGAGTTAAGGATTCCATCAAAATTTCCCAACAGGATTCTCTGACTGTCACTTATCCATGGACAAGGGACATCTATCTGGACAAGGAGTGTGAACACAGGTCTTAGTGGACAGTCTGAATGATACTCACTGAAGTACACCATTCCTCAACATCATTCATAGCATAAACCCCAGCATCAAGATTCCCTATGAGTGCAAGGACCTCAATCCAACACAGCAAATGTGCCATAAAGAACTTCTCAATTGCATTCTGCACTTCCTTAACACAAGAGCTGTTACTGGGAACCCTTAGAAGGTGTTTTGTCCAGAACCTGCATGCATACTCCAAAGCTTCCCCAATATAGTTTTTCTTGCGAGTAGGAAGATCCCCAACCTCACTGAGGATAACATAGCCATCTAGGTTGCAGATATTCTTCTTCAGCCTCTCCCCCATCAGGTTGAGGCATGACAGTAGGATCTTTGTATGATGAATTGCAGGCTCCACAAAAAATCTTTTGTCTTTGCACCGGATTGGATCAATGAGGAAGTCAGGGAATGACTTATGGAAAGCTTGGATGGGGTTTTCTGTTCTCTCAGGAACAAGGAGGAGAGAGTGGAGGGAACAAATGGCAGTGGAGATGCTGGGGACTCTCAGGAGGTCTGAGAGTGCCTTTGCTGAAAGAGGGTTGAACACAAGTAACACTGTCCCAACCACAGTCTTGAAATGAGAATGAACTCCCTCAGCATCTACATCTGTGTTGTCAACTGCTTGCTGTAAAACCTGGGTGTAGAGCAGGTCAATCCCGGACCGCCCCTCATAGTCAGTACTTTGCGGGAGAGAAATGATCTGGTCCAGATGTTCAGTGGGTGTATTGTTCCTGGATGCAACAAGTTTGACAACTGTTGAGGCATAGATGAAAAATCCCGCCGCCTTTTCGCAAAGGGCACCAATGTCGGATGGGCTTGGCCAATCTCGTGTGAAGTCGCAGTCGCTCCGGGTTTTGACAACATCAATCAACCGAGTCTTGAAGAACAGCTTGATATCACTATCCACTGAGGAGCGCTCAACGTCATGGAGCCTGAGGACTTCTGTGATGGGTCGGAGTAGCTCGAGGCGAAACCCGGAGCGGATCCGAGGCTCCGGACGACCAGTGATGAAGAACTTGACATTTGGGATCTCGTCAACGTAGCGGGAGAGCACGGAAAGAATGGCGGAGGCAGGTTCCTCATCTTTGCACTCATCGAGGGCGTCAATGATGATAAGTGTCTGAATCCGGGTAGCTTCCAATGGGCCAACAATAATCTTCTCCATCTGGGAACAAAGAGATTCCCATCCAACACCAGGGTTGGACCTCAGAACTCGGAGTAGCTTCTCTCGAAATGGGAGGTACCGATAGGCGAGCTGATAGGCAAGAGTTGGAAGGATTGCTTGGAGATTGCTTTTGTCCTCGAAATCCCGCGAGCAAAAGAAGCTCGCACCAAGCTTTCCATCTGCGAAGCTAATTTCGGCAAACGTCTGGGCGATGGTCGATTTCCCGGTCCCCGCAAGACCATTCAGCCAGAACACGTGGTGGTCTTGTTCATCCTTCAGCCAATGTTCGAGTTGCAGGAGGACGTCCACCCTAGTTCCCCTCAGGCACCCCTGCCTGTTCCCGGAACTATAACCAGCCTCATTGATGTGACGCATGTTCTCCAGAAGGCGGCGATCCTCATACCCCTATTTGCGAGTCACTAAAAATGACGGGACCATAAAGGAGTAAGGCTCACGATCTGCTGACACTGGGGGCAAGGGTATCCAGAAACGAGTGGGAACATTTTAGGAACATTTCAAGGTCTGGGTCAATTTTACTGCACTGTAACCAACAGACACATTTATGGAACATTTGGAATGTGTTACTAAGATGAAACTGAAATGTGCCCAATGGTAACATTTAAAATGTTCTCAGACATACTTACAAAAATGTTCCTAACCTGCTGCTACAAATAATCCTCTAATGTTTTTGGCAGGAATGAGGCTCGTAGCCCATGTTCCTTCAATGTTCCTACAAACGGGCCATGTACTTAAGATGTTTCTACTTGAGATGGGCCTAAGAATATCTAAAACTCATTTCTGGGAACATTTTAAATGTTACCAATGGAAACATTTCAGTTTCATCTTAGAAACACATTTCAAATGTTCCATAAATGTGTCTGTTGGTTACAGTGCAGTAAAATTGACCCAGACCTTGAAATGTTCCTAAAATGTTCCCACTCGTTTCTGGGTACCCTTGCCCCCAGTG
>Ga0307513_10000112_pt1 | contig 115101 bp, 149 predicted proteins | sample 15_EM_MG_FD_202174 | JGI IMG/M metagenome (GOLD analysis project Ga0307513, IMG submission 202174) | Populus trichocarpa ectomycorrhiza microbial communities from riparian zone in the Pacific Northwest, United States - 15_EM | ecosystem: Host-associated > Plants > Roots > Unclassified...
AATGCAATGCAGTCTTCGTCGCTAGATGTGAGAGTCGGAGGTCGAGTCGAGTATTATCATGTGGTAATATACAAATAACGTATAGACCGGTAGTATCCACCCCTCTCTGACAATATCTGGTGGACAAACACAATGTCGGACAATGTCTGGCGGACGAACGAAATGTCAGATAACGTCTGGCCTGATCGCGCCGGAAATTTCCATCCGGTCAGATCCAGTTCGGACAAGTTTGCTGATGCAAGTCGGCTCTGGGGCGCCTTTTCTTCCACCACCACTCCTCCAAAAAACCTCTTTATAAATTTATATTATGCAGGTCGCCTCTCGCCCTCTCACCAGATCCTCAAGAAACATTGCTAGAGCCGCCCTCTCGACATGGGCGAACGTTCCAGCTGGCCCTCCAGACCCCATCCTCGGTTCGTGAGATACTCGTTTTCGCACCACTCGTCACCCTTCTTACACGCGTCCATCAGGTGTTACGGAGGCTTTCAAGGCTGACGAAGACCCCCGCAAGATTAACCTTGGTGTTGGTGCTTACAGGGACGATCAGGGCAAACCGCACGTTTTAAGCTCTGTAAAGAGGGTCAGTCTAAGCGAGTTACGCGGTTTTCGGATCTCTTGACGCGTCTTACTCTAGGCCGAGGGCGTCGTTGCTTCTACAAACCCGGATAAGGAATACCTTGGAATCACTGGTCTCCCAGAATTCACCAAAAACGCCGCTCTTTTGGCCTATGGTGCTGACAGCGCACCATTGAAAGCTGGCTCCGTGAGTCCTCACCCTTTGGACTAGATCTATATCTTGAACTCGTATCCCTCCGCGAATAGATTGCTGTTACCCAATCGCTGTCCGGTACTGGGGCTCTCCGCATTGGAGGTGCCTTCCTGGGACGTTTCTTCCCGACCGTCAAGGTTATATACCTCCCCACCCCGTCCTGGGGCAACCACACACCCATCTTCCGTGACTCGGGTCTGGAGGTCCGTCAATACAGGTATTTCGATAAAAAGACCGTCGGTTTAGACTTTGCTGGATTGAAAGAAGATATTAAAGTAAGCTCAATTCAGTTGCGTCGCTGGCAATTCACCGGCACCGATCGCTAACGAGGATCAATCGACCTGAATGTACAGAATGCTCCTGAGGGTGCCATCATTCTCTTGCACGCCTGCGCGCACAACCCCACCGGCGTCGACCCCACCCCTGCCCAGTGGAAAGAAATCTCGGACCTCGTCAAGGAGAAGAAACTCTTCCCCTTCTTCGACATGGCGTACCAAGGTTTCGCCTCCGGAAATACCACCAAGGACGCCTTCGCCGTCCGTCATTTCGTCGAGCAAGGTCACCAGATCGCTTTATCACAGTCCTTCGCGAAGAACATGGGTCTCTATGGCGAACGTGTCGGTGCTTTCTCCCTCGTCGCGGCCGATCCCGAGGAGAAGGCCCGTGTCGAGAGTCAGTTGAAGATCGTCATCCGACCGATGTACTCCAACCCTCCCGTCCACGGTGCCCGCATCGCCAACGCTATCCTCGCCAACAAGGACCTTTACAAGGAGTGGGAGTCCGAGGTCGAACTCATGGCCAACAGGATTATCAGCATGCGCGATAGACTCTACAATCTCTTGACCTCTACTCACAACACTCCTGGAGAGTGGGGTCACATCAAGAGCCAGATCGGAATGTTCAGTTTCACTGGCTTGACTCCTGCTCAGACCAAGGCTCTCGCCGAGAAGGCCCACATCTACATGACCGCTGATGGTCGGATATCCATGGCCGGCTTGAACGGTGGTAACATCGACTACTTCGCCGAGAGTGTTTCAAAGGCTGTGAAGGGAGACCTTTAGATGTCTTAGACATGCCACCATATTTATAAACACCATCGATACAGCCAATAATCCCAAACGCTTGCTCTGAGTTACCGCCCGCTCCTCTTCACTCAAGTCAGCTCGTGATCACACCAAAGCTTATTATACAGGTTGCATTTGTGGCTATCTACGCAGATTATCTTCGTTACACGAGTGTACAACATGGTAGTTTTACCGCCAGTGATACCGAAGCAAGTAAGAAAACAGGAGATAAGGAAAGGTGAAGTGATACAGGTCTGGTGAGAGGTGGCCCCAGTTTACTTCTTCTTGGTGGCCTTCTCGGCAGCCTTGGTGACTAAAAACTTCCTCAGACAACAGGAACAACTGGTCCAGGGAAAGGTACTCACTCTTGCCACCCTTCTCGGTCTTCTCGACAGACTTGATGACACCGACGGCAACGGTCTGCCTCATATCACGGACAGCGAAACGGCCGAGAGGAGGGTACTCGTTGTAGCTCTCAACACACATGGGTTTGCTGGGGACAAGCTTGGCAATACAAGCATCACCAGACTTGACGAATTTGGGCGCCTGCTCAAGAGACTTTCCGCTTCGCCTGTCGATCTTCTCAATCAACTCGGCGAATTTGCAGGCAATGTGGGCGGTGTGACAGTCCAAGACGGGGGCATAACCAGGGCCGATTTGACCGGGGTGGTTGAGAATGATGACCTGGGCATTGAAGGAGGCGGCCTCCTTGGCAGGGTCGTTCTTGGAGTCAGAGGCAACGTTTCCACGACGAATATCCTTGACCGAGACGTTCTTGACGTTGAAACCGACGTTGTCACCAGGCTGACCGGACTCGAGCTGCTCGTGGTGCATCTCGACCGACTTGACTTCAGTAGTCACGTTGCTTGGGGCGAAGTTGACGACCATGCCGGCTTTGATAATGCCAGTCTCAACACGACCGACGGGGACCGTTCCGATACCACCGATCTTGTAAACATCCTGGAGGGGGAGACGAAGGGGCTTGTCGGAAGGACGGGTGGGAGGCTCAATGGCATCAATGGCATCCAAAAGGGTTTTACCCTTGACAGAGCCGGCCTTGGTCTCCCTGCTCCAACCCTTGTACCAGGACATGCTGCCAACGATCAGTCAGAAAACTTGGTCACACTTGTGCGGTCACCAGGGAACTCACTTGGGGGACTCTTCCAGCATGTTGTCTCCGTGCCATCCGGAAATTGGGACGAAGGCAACAGCCTTGGGGTTGTAACCGACCTTTTTGATAAAGTTAGAGGTTTCCTTGATGATTTCGTTGAAACGGTCCTCGCTCCACTGCGTTTCGGATGAGCCCCGGTCCCTTTCACTGTGGTGTGATGCGTACCTTGGTGGTGTCCATCTTGTTGACAGCGACGATGAGCTGCCTGACACCAAGGGTGAAAGCAAGCAAAGCATGCTCTCGGGTCTGACCATCCTTGGAGATACCAGCTTCGAATTCACCAGTGCCGGCAGCAATGATGAGGATAGCACAATCAGCCTGGGAGGTACCAGTGATCATGTTCTTGATGAAATCACGGTGTCCAGGGGCGTCAATGACCTAGATTTACTCTGGTTGAGATGCCCCAGTCGGAAGATGAACGGGTGAGACATACAGTAACCATGTACTTGGGGGTCTCGAACTTCCAGAGGGCAATATCGATGGTGATACCACGCTCACGCTCTGCCTTCAGCTTGTCCAAGACCCACGCTACAGTCAATCGTGGTTATCAGGAAGGTTCAGCACCGATGATCACCGATAACAACCCACCATACTTGAAGGAACCCTTGCCGAGCTCAGCGGCTTCCTTCTCGAACTTTTCAATGGTACGCTTATCGATACCACCGCACTTGTAGATCAAGTGTCCAGTAGTAGTGGACTTTCCTGAATCGACGTGTCCGATGACTGTGGAGAAAGGAAACGAACAAACATCGGGTAAGATTTGACGATCTCAACAAAGCGCAGACAGAGACGCACCAACGACGTTAACGTGGGTCTTTTCCTTTCCCATTTTAAAGATCTAAAGTGGAGAGACGTTAGCACCTCGCTGATGAAGATGGGCAATCCAGAGAACTCCAAGGCAGATCTGAGCGATTCCCCGGAGATCGCAGGGGGTTTCGCTACCGCTGTTGGGAGAGGAGTTGAGGACGAACGGACTCACCCAAAGAAAAGAAAATAAAGATGGAAGGGTGAGATGGGGGTGTGAGGAAGGAGAGCAGAGGACGAGTCAAGATAAAAATTTGTATCCCGCCGAGCAGGTGGGTTCACGTGGGAAACAACTTGATAGCTGATAACTATTACACAACACGACGACTGAACACAGCGCGACAAGGACATGCAGGTACATTTTCGATAAGTTATATTATTCGAACGAACACCAGCGCAACTGTTACAGAATCCAGAACGGCGTAGGGTACCTGTGGGATCGACGGAGGCCATGAGTTTGATCACGGCATAGACGATGCAATGCAAGTCACGGGGGAGACTTACATAGTGTAATGACCTGTGTTCTACCAGGGATTACCAGCCTCCGGTTCCTCTCAGGAATCGCGAGTCCAAAATTTTCTCGAACGTTGGTCGGGCAGCGACATCTAAGGCGAGGCATGCCCTGACCATGGTCGCGGCGTCCCCGAGGGCCCCACCACCGTCTTCCTCCACTCCTTCCTGTTCTTTATCTTCGGCACAATGATCATCCAGCGCCATCCTGGCATTGGAAAACGGCGAATCCAATCCTTCTTGAGCTTCTGCGGCATTCAAGAACGGGCATTCCCCAACGATCATCACATAGGCGACCACCCCAAACGCCCATACATCCTGTTCTTTGCCGAAGTAACGTTCACCCCGGAGGATTTCCGGGCCAGCATAGTCCAAGCTAACCAGTTTCATATCAACCGTCTGAATATTAGATTACGCTCCACATAACAAAGAATGACTTACGTTCCACTGAACGTGTCCCAGCCACCCCTTTTGACCAGTCCAGAGCTGCCAAAGTCAATGAGCAGGCATCGGCCGCCTGGGCCAAGAATTACGTTCTCGTCCTTGATATCTCGGTGTACTGGGAACCTTGTGAGCCAAGGGATTGGGTAATGAACAAAAAATCGACACACCGATTCCTTGGGAATGAAGGAAGTAGAGAGCATCGGCTATTTGACCAAGATACGTCCTGACCATGTGTGGTGGGAGACCTTCTGGGTAACCTTCTACGAGTTCGAAGAGATCGGATGGGGGAGCCGGTTTCATGTCGATCGGGGTGATGCATGGCATCACGAGGTAATAGTAGTTGACGTCTTCGAAAAAGTCTAGCAACGGGCAAACATTGGGATGACCCTTGACCTGCGAACCCTCTACCCAGTAGTCATGGGGGTTCTCGGTTCCAGGTTCCAAAAGTCGGGTGGGGTCCCAGGGCCGGCGAGCTGGGAGGGAGTACGACGTTGTGGAGATGGACGACATTACGTAAATTTCTATGGGTATTGTTCCGTATTTTGGGTGCCGCTTCCAGCAGTCCGCAAGAATGCGAGATTTGATGACTTGTTTGATGATTACGGGAGGCTGAGATTGAGCGGGTCAGGTTTTGGGACCTGGAGATATAGCATCGGGCTTACTCCGCATGTGCCATCGAGCTGCATTTCTCTGGCACGTTTCACGAGGCCATACGCACCCCTGCCGATTTCGCGTTCGACTACGAATTCTGAGATGCTTCGTTCGGTGAGGAAAGCATTGGGCTCGCTGTTTGGGGTAGGGGCTCCGACACTGGCAACACTGAGGAAGCTTGCAGCACTGTTTGACCGGACAAGCCTTGTGGGAGCAGGTGGCGGAGAGGGAGGCTCTACCTGAGCGATGGAAACTCTGCCTGCGATAAGAGAGACACGCTGTTGCGAGGATCGCCTACGAGGGCGGGAGCTGGAAGACGATGCACGAGAGTTCCTGCGTGAAAGGGTGAAGCTTGAAGTGACTGGAGAGGCTGGGCCGCTAATCGGGGTCAGGGGCCTGGACGGGATGGGAGACTCTGCGGGTGAAAATGAGACAGGATCCGATGAGAGATTTATAGCATGATTATTGGATACAACCGACGAGCGTCGTGAGATCGCCGGTGATGAAGGATGGGACATTCGAGGGGAGGGAGGGTTTGCAGAGCGTTTGACGACGGACGGGTCGTGAAAAAAAAACCGGTCTGAGTCGGGATTGGACAGGTCTGGGGAAGGGGTGGCAAAGAAAAGTGAAGAGGTGTCATAAGCATCGTCCGTGGCCTCGGCGATTGCCTCCTTCTCCCTCGGCTTCCAGTCAAATCCTCGACCTATTGAGGTGACCCCCCAGCTGTTTCCGACGCTGGCAGTCCTGTAGGGCAGGCTGCGGTTGGTGGGCCAATCCTCATCTGCGAAGGCGAGGTCTAGGGTGGATACGGAGAGGGGAGCGTTGAGCATTATGCAAGGTGGATGAAGAAGAAATACGGGGGTGATTAAGAAAGAGGTTGAGGAGAAGATAATTATAAGAGGGGAGGAGAAGAGATGGAGAGCAGGCAAAGAGACGAAATTGCGGGGCAACCGACGGTGACATCTTTATCCGAAACGGCCTTACATCCGACTGTATTCTGGAGCTTCCCAAGATATCCAAGCAGAGTGGTCTACGGTACATCTAGATGCTTTGAGCCTGTGTGGCCAGCCGTCGTGCCTTCTCCAACACGCACGGGGCGACATCCTGGCGGTCATTTCCAGAGTCTTCTGTCCGGCGTTCAGGCCGAAGTTCCCGCGCATAAGAGCGACCGGAACAGCGGTGTCCGGTGTCCCGCCATCATTCGGTGGCTTGCCGAGATCCCATCCGCTACACACCCCAACACCCCCACCCACGCCCGTAACCGTTAGGATCCCTCAAAACTGTGCGTGCTTCCACCCCAGTGTCCCTAACGATGGACTGCGAGGCTCGTTCTGCATCTATTGATACCAATATACCGGTGGTTTGCTGGTCGGAATCGCTGGATGCACCTCGTACCCATCGGATGGGCCCCCCCATGCGAAAAACCCGATCGTTGACGACTTTTCACAGAGCTCCATGGCGGCCACCATTAAAATCGTCAAGAAACGCACAACGCGCTTCAAGTGTGTAAATGTTTCCCCAGGGCCGTTTTATCCGTTAATCTCGCCCCAGGCGCCACCAATCCGACCGCTACAAGAGCGTCAAGGAGAACTGGAGGAAACCAAAGGGTATTGACAATAGGGTTCGCAGGCGGTTCAAGGGCCAAGCTGCTATGCCCAAGGTTTGTCACACCGCGATTCCGCCATTTTCTCCCTCTAACGTTACCCGCCAGATTGGATACGGCAGCAACAAAAAAGTCAGTCAATGGGTCAAAACTTTCTCACCTGAGCGCGAACCTTACCCTAAATCATAGACACGACACCTTCTCCCCAACGGTTTGAAGAAGTTCCTGGTCAATAACGTCCGGGAGGTCGACCTGCTGCTGATGCACAATGGCAAATATGCCGCCGAGGTCGCTCACAACGTGAGCAGCCGCAACCGAACTGTAATTTTAGAACGGTGCGTCTGCGAACCCAAGCATTCCCAAGAGTTCCTTGGGCTGATTCTTTGTTTCAGAGCGAAGGTTCTGGGTGTCAAAGTGACCAACCCAGCCGCTCGTCTGAGATCAGAGGAGTGATTTGGAGCCTTGCAGTTTACTGTTGTTTTCTACCATCATGTATTGTCCCATGAATGCCATGCAGTGTCGTCATTATGCAGCACCCCAGCTGTTGTCCAAACTAGCGCTTGCCTCGATCACTTCCATCCCAATCGATGACCACCAGGTAGGTCCCATCCAGCTTGGGATGAGGGAGATGCTTTCAAACTCGTAAAACAGAACCGCCACTCACGCAGACTCTTGGTATACGGGGAACGGTGTGTCTCCTGGGATGCCTCCGATCTGATTAAATGATCCTTGACGCATCCCACAGGAGAGCAGCTCAGCCGTCAGTTAGATGGCTGGCTCTCCGCCGTGGATCCGAAGCCCCGCGAGAGTTATGCACCGCCTATAACAGGATGTAAAGCGGTTATTGCACCGTACGCCTGCATTCGATTTCGGTTTTATCCAGGGATCGGTCACCGAACATAAATCCAGTCACGCAGGATACTCGTATTCGGGGCCGGCTGCCGCTTGGGCCTACAAGAGCATCGATACTACTGGGATGTAGGTTCTATCCAATTGTCTGGCCTCTCGTGTTTCACTCGCTGATGGATAGCTTCAGAAAGCGGGTGTTCGTTCTCGGTCCATCTCATCACGTCTATCTGAACGGCTGTGCGTTATCCATATGCAAGGCTTACGAAACCCCCATTGGGGATCTTCCCCTTGACTTAGAGAGTGGGTCTTACTTCCCTAGGGTTTGCGATGTGATTAAGGAATGTGGTATACAGCCATCGCCGAGTTGCGTGCCACGGGGAATTTCAGCGATATGGACATCCAGACCGACGAAGATGAGCACAGCCTTGAAATGCACCTGCCTTACGTGCGAAAGGTGTTCGAAGGGTCAGGGATGGGAGTTCACGCGCCCGAGCTTAGACTGATCGTCCCTGTAGATTGGATATATCCATAGTTCCTATCCTCATCGGTGCGATAGATCGCGAGACTGAAGCTCAATTTGGACAAGTCATCGCGCCGTTCCTCGCGAGAGAGGACACTTTTTGTGTCGTCTCTAGTGATTTTTGTCACTGGTGAGTGCAGCATCAGCTCGCCCTATTTCTCAGTGATCCAGTGAGTAACATCGTGCATATCAGGGGAACGAGGTTCTCGTATACCCTTTACTATCCACAGGCACCATCCAGTACCGCAGGTGCCATCCGTCTCTCTCGTAATGGTCCCCCACCTTCCGCCGACCACCCGATTCATCAATCGATTTCGGCTTTGGACCACGAAGCGATGGAATTATTAACTCTCCCTCCCTCGAAAGCCTCTCGTGCCCATCACGATTTCGCCGAATACCTTACTAGGACGAAGAACACAATCTGTGGACGTCATCCGATCGGGGTTCTCCTCGGTGCGTTGTCCAAGCTGGAGGAGGAGGGTAGGTCGGCTGAGATCAAATGGGTGAGGTACGAGCAGAGCAGCAAGTGTTTCGATATCAAGGATTCGAGCGTTAGTTATGCGAGTGCCTATGTCAAGTTTTGATTAGACTAGATGGGGCGAAGTGTGTAATTTCGTGTTGTACAGTAGGGGGACCCGTCGATTCACTTCAGGCGACGGAATACAGCGTCGATCCTTAAGCTTAGCCCGGTCACAAATGTATTCGCCGCAAAAATTCCGGGGTTAATTTCTTTAGCCCTTGACGATAACGTCGAATCCACCATGTCCTCGAACCAGCCGTTCGGATTGCGGTGGGGAATCATCTCTACCGGTTTGATTGCCTCCAAGTTCGTCAGTGTACGTGGTCAGAAGTATGTGCAGCGATCCCTTCATTCATTGACCACGACAACGTAGGATATTTTGATAGATCCAAGGACGTAAGTTCGCCACTCGTCTGCGGTGCACGCTTCGAGCTCACCGTTGTGAAGGCGCACCGTGGATGATATCGTTCACAAGGTCGCCGCGGTTGGATCGCGCGACGCGGTCAAGGCTCAGGAATTTGTCGACAAATTTGCCGGGGGCGATAAGACGATTAAAGCGTACGGAGCCTATGAAGAAGTGTATGCTGACGAGGTAGGAGTATGAAGAAACCGGTGACGTGGGGTTGTCGCTAAATAAATGCATAGAACGTGGACGTCGTCTACGTCGGTGGGTAGAATCACCATCGGACCTCTAGCTTGGCTGAGGGGAGATGCGACTCAGGAACCCCCCATACATACCACTACCAGAACTCCAAGGACGCGATCCTCGCCAAGAAGCACGTCCTGTGCGAGAAACCAGTGACCTCCAATTCTGCAGAGCTCAGATCCCTGTTGACTCTCGCGAAGGAGAACGGCGTATTCTTTATGGAGGCTATGTGGACTAGGTTCCAGCCGCTTTCTCGTGCGTTCAAGGAGGTGTTAGAGGACGGAAAACTCGGACCTCCGGTCTCCCTTCACGCCGACCTATCTAACTACTTCAACATTGAAAGTGCGCGTTTGGTATAGCCGCTCTCTTCGCCGTAAGATTCCTCACCGGACACGCAGATCGCCCGACAAGCCATAGGATTTTGGATCCAAAACTCGGAGGCGGAGCGTTACTTGATCTGTACGTCACTCGTGTACATGACGGAACGATAGTCGACGGCATGCTGAATCAACCCTGCTCGTGACAGCGGTCCGTACCCGATGGTCTGGGTGAGTCTACCCCACCTACACCCATTTTATTGTAAGGTGGTTGACGTGGTATCACCCATCACAAAGGCAATCATGGCCATGTACGAGCACCCTGACAATAAGGGCGAGGAGCCCGGACACATTGCGGGATCGATGTTGAAGACCCCGATTACCGGAGTGGATGCAACAACGACGTTCGTTCTGACTTTCAATAGGACGCTACAGGCACAGGCGATCCTGAGCTGTTCCATCACACTTCCAACGCAGCGGCCGGGCGCGCGCATTCGGTTCCGAAACGGTAATGTCATAATCCAGGAGCCAATCTACAACCCGGGGGCATTCACTGTGGAATATTTCGACAAACCCGGGAGTGGATGCGTGGTGAACAGTGAAACGAAGGAATTCAATTATATCGGAGGAGGGTTGCACTTCCAGGCTGACGAAGTCGCTCGATGCATCAGGGAAGGTAAGCTCGAGAGTTCCGAGTGGGGACACGACAAGAGTTTGTTGGAAATGAAGGTATTTGATGAGGTGAGGGTCCAAAACTCTACAACGCCGCTACGTGGCCGCCCCTATTCTAACCTTTCATGGAGGTCCGCCGCCAAGGAGGATATAAGTTCCCAGACGGTGTGGAACAGGTAGTGGGATGAGTCAAGAAATATGTGTAAGCTATAGAAATATGTTTCAAGCCGACCGCGCGAGTTCGTCATCACTCGGCTCCGGGGTCAAACGGCCCGCACGTGGGGGGACGCTAAACAGCTTTGTAATTCCGATCATCAAGGATCGAACCCTTTGATGGGGTCCGGGGACCACCAAACCCACTGAGACTTGTCAGGTATAAAAAGGATCAGGTCGGAGCTGATGACAATGATACTGGGAACACCTCTTTACCACTCTTTTTTGCACGTATCGCACTCACTACTGTCGTGACTGACCATGCCAAAGAGTTCGCAGATCTTGACTTCACCTCTCCCAGGAACTATCGTTGCCCCAGTCCACAATTACACCGAAGAGCAGCAGGCCCAGGTCAGGGCTTTGAGAGGGGTTCGTAGCGCTCGACCCGGAATGACTTGAACGACGCTCATGATCTTCGAACCTTAGCATGCAGCCACTTTGCAGCTACCCGAAGACGACCCATATTATCCGTGGGAGCTCAGGTTCCTAGATAAGCCGGACACCATGCCTCGGTACATGAGGGCCGCCAAGTGGTATACCCTTTACTCGCACAAGGGCCTGTAGAAGTCCGACGCTCACTTTCCTCCCAGGAAATTCGAAGACGCCAAGAAACGCATCGAAAAGACCATGGAGTGGAGACGAGAGTTCAAACCGGATCTGATCCCCCCAGAAGAGGTACTCCTGTCAAATTATCCCGGCATGCCTATGGCACTAAGTGAGCATGATGCAGGTTCGAATCGAAAGTGAGACGGGAAAGATGTGAGTGTCGCTAAATGCGTAGTTGTGTGCTGTGGCTGACGAAGGATATCCCAGCATCCTTAGTGGATTTGACAGGGACGGACGGCCGATACTTTACATGCGACCCGGACGAGAGAACACCCAGACAAGCCCTCGCCAGCTACGACATCTTGTGTGGTGTCTGTGAGTGTTCGAATATGTTCCGGTGATCGCACTTGCTGACATCGCTTCGAAGCGAACGCGCCAAAGACCTCATGCCCCCTGGCCAAGAATCACTCATGATCATCGTCGACTACAAGACCACAACTCTCAGGACAAACCCCTCGATTTCGGTGGCCCGCAAGGTGTGCGAACAACCGGCATTTGAACTGGCAGACCACACTCACCACTCACAGGTTCTGACCATCCTTCAACAACACTATGTTGAGACTCTCGGAAGAGCCATCGTCGTAAATCTTCCCCCGCTCTTGAACTTCTTCTACAAGGGAATTTCACCTTTCTTGGACCCCGTTACCCGTGATAAGGTGGGCATGTATCTCTCAACGGCGATCGAGTGGCTGAAAGTGCCGATTTAGATGCGATTCAACCCTGACCTATTCGAGCTGATTCCAAAGGAGCACCTGGACGCTGACTTTGGTGGTGACCACGAGCTCGAGTTTGAGCCCAACAGCTATTGGGAACAGATTGTCTCGTGAGTTGATCGAGGATTTCCACATGCCAATGTCGCTAATCTATGCATGTCCAGGAAATGCCGCGTTGCTCCAGATGGCACTCGACTGCCCGAGGGCTCTGAGTCTCCCAAGCTCTCGCATAGAAGTTCGAACTCGACGTTGGTAACCCAAACAAGCGTCGGAGATCAGAAGCACTTGGTACTAGTACCGGCTGAGCCCATTCCGGAGTCTGTGAGCGTACATTGAACTGCCATCCTTGTGCGCTCTCGCTGTGTAATGTAAATTATTAGTCGCTCTCGGGCGTGTCGTACTTGGTCATCCTGCGTTGTATGCTAACCGGAGCTGAGTTATACCCCGTACTTGTTTACGTCATCGATCAAGAAGTCGGACCGCAAAGCCTCGGCCGACGTGCTCCGTCGCTCGTCTGTCCTCAAATAAATGCCCCCGAAAGCTTGAACACTCTCTATCGCTATTCCCCACCGTTTCAACTTACCTATGCACAATCTACGCAGTCTGAGAGTGCGGGGCACTACTCTCCACGGATTCCGCGCTATGTCGTCAACAGCGTCACCACAGCTACTCCTCAAGCCACCATCCGTTGCGGAGGAAGAGAAGGAGTTCCGGGAACGGGTTGCAGACATGGAGATTTTCTTCAAGCGGCCTAGGTTCGCATCGCTATCTCGCCCATATACTGCGGCAGACATTGTGGCGAAGCAAGGGTCGATGCCAGTGCTTCCGCTACCTTCAACTCTGATGGCGGACAAACTTTATAAGTTGTTCACCGAAGCTGCAAATGAGAAACGACCGGTGCATACCATTGGGGTTGTTGACCCGGTCCAGATGACGCAGTTGGCACCCTACTCAGAAGTCGTGTATATTTCGGGTTGGGTGGCCTCGAGTACGTTGACGACTGGGTTCAATGACGTCGGTCCGGATCTCGGGTAAGCGGCGCACGTCCATCTGCGAGTCTCACAATGCTTAGAGTTTTTGGTGTAGTGATTACCCATATACCACCGTTCCCAATCAAGTGCAACGGATTTTCAAAGCTCAACAATTGCACGACAAGAAACACTACGATGCCCGGATGAGCGCGACGCCAGAGGCTCGAGAGAAGATCCCGTACGTTGACTACCTTCGTCCAATCATTGCGGATGGTGACACCGGGTAAGAATGCGTCGATTCTTTATATCTCTCATGCTTACATGCTGTGTAGTCATGGCGGATTATCTGCGGTTATGAAATTGACCAAAATGTTCGCGGAGAACGTGAGTGCGTTGCTTTAACTGCACCAATCAAGTACTAAGTGAGAGTTAGGGTGCCGCTGCTATCCATTTCGAGGACCAATTACATGGCGGAAAGAAGGTTGTGGAATTATCCTTGTCCGGTTTCACAATAAAGCTGATTGGGCCTCCAGTGCGGACACCTGGCCGGTAAAGTTCTGGTGCCGACTTCAACACACATCTCTCGTTTTATCGCCGCTCGGTTCCAACTGGATCTACTCGAAAGCACGATGCTCCTCATTGCTCGTACAGATTCTGAAGCCGGGAAGTTAATCTCGTCGACTGTTGATATGGCCGATCACGAGTTCATCAAGGGAGTAACGACACCAGCATCCAAGAGTCTGGCTCAAGTACTCCAGGAGGCCGAAGCTTCTGGCAGGTCAGGCAAGGAGATCGATCAAATCGAAGCTACTTGGATGGCCGGTCACGAACTCGTTACGTTCAATGAAGGTGGGTTACAATTGTTGTAGCCAGACGGTAACTCATGAAATACGTTGCAGCTGTCAAACGGGCCATTGATTCTTCGAATATCTCCGACAAGACCGCGGCGTATGAGGGATACATCAAGGTTGCCTCCGGCAAGTCAAACTCCGAGGCAAGGATCGTCGCGCAGGACATTCTCGGAGAGCCCGTGTTCTGGGATTGGGACTGTAAGTCTTTGATGGTCTACCACCGACATGATTAATTCTCACCCTTGCCTTGACGCGAAGTGCCTAGGACCCGAGAGGGTTACTACCACTGTACCGCTGGTATCGAGGTTTGTTTGCTGTAGTTTTACCTCTGGCTTTGCGGTGTTCATATCGGCCTACAGATGGCCATCAAGCGAGCTATCGCCTTTGCGCCATACTCCGATATGGTTTGGTTGGAGACCAAGACTCCAGATTTGGAGCAAGCAAAGTCCTTCGCTCGCAGGATTCGGGAGCAGCATCCTGGAAAGTGAGAGCTCGGGTGAACACGATAGTAACTTTTAAGGTCTGACCGCACTCTCCAGGTGGTTGGTTTACAACCTGAGTCCAAGCTTCAACTGGGGCGCCCATGGATTCACAGGTAAGACCACGAGATGTCCCAAAGATTCCGGACTCATCGCGCTTTCGCAGAGCAAGACTTGAAGTCGTTCGTTCACGAACTTGCCAAGGAAGGGTATGATCCGAAAGGACATCTTTTTATATATTTTCACCAGGGTTCCTGATGCATGAGCGCTCAGATTCGTCTTCCAAACGGTTTCAGTAGGCGGAGTCCACGCCAACGCGACGGTCATCGGTGCGTTTCGTCCTTTTGCGGTCGGTTGCGCAGAGGCCTTACTTCACCCGTTACAGCCGAGCTGGCGAGGAGGTACCAGACAGAAGGTGTCAACGCCTACGTCGATCTCATTCAAAACCGGGAACGTGAGCTCGGCATCGACATCATTACGCATCAGAAATGGTTTGTGTCCCCAACCCTTCCTCATCAACGCCTTCATTTCTCATCTGGGGTAAATGCAGGAGTGGAGCCAATTATATTGACGGAATCTTGACAACCGTTTCATCTGGGTCGTCCAGTACCTCAGCTGTTGGAGCAGACTCCACCGAGAATCAATTTCATTAAAGCGTTACTCTGCGGTTACCACCCTCTGACAGCGCGCCCTTCAGCTTTTTTTCACGCCTGTGTTGCATCTGTTTTGTCAAATTTCCAGATGGCCCCCTGTACTACAATATAATTCCTAAATGGTATTATGTGTACGAAGAGTGATGGCCAAGGTGTGGGATGGTGGGGACATACGCACTAACTACTGTCTGGGTGTCACACTAGTATGAGGATATAGAGGTAGAGGTTCAACGAAAGAAAAGCAAGGATAAAAAAGAATACGTGAGCGTTTAAATTACATGCAAAAGGAAGAGCGAAAGTCGAAAGCAAGTTGAGGTACAAGTGTGCATTGAAAATCACTGTCTATAACGTGGAGTAGAGAAAAGGGGTCGAGAAAGCCACGCCAGACAACGCATGTCCGAACTAATGTTCCAGGCCGTGGTACGGATATGACAGCGAAGAGCGCATCCCATGTTTCGGGGGAGTGATGATCTCGAACTGTGAATTGTCCAGACCGGATAACTCATCTTCCGAATCCTGGGATCCCCTACGCACGATCACCCCATTATTCCGCGGTGGCGAAGCGGCCGACAGCGGCGAGACGATCGAAGGGGTAGAAGAATCGGTCGATGACTGCGATCCTGCTGGACCCGCCCTCTTCATCGAAGTCCGATGGGCCTTGTTCGGGTTATTGGTCGCGATTGATACCCTCTGCGGTTGGTTACCGTTGATGGAGAAGTGTTCAGGGATGTTCGGGCTAGGCGGCAAGTCATACAAATTGGATGAAACAGATCCCCGTACACGATGAGGCACGTTCTCAAACACGCTCGGGCGTCGCTTTTTTGACGAACTATGACCCGGAGGAATCAGCTCGCCGTTCGATCTGTCGAGGCTTGTGCGGGTGCTATCCCCCGGTGCCGTCGTCTGTGAGAAGCTCCCAGTCCTAAGACTCTTCAGGATAGACTTTCTCACGCTCCCCGACTTGGTTTCCGGCGGCGGGGTGGGAGACGGTGAGGGTGCCGTGGTAGCGGGTTGTCCCGGAGTAGACGCCTGGTTCGCAGGGCCTTTATTAGGGTGAAGGGGATATTTTGAATCCTGGTCGAATCGGAGATGATCCAAGACGGACTCAGTACGAGATGGAGCTCTCGAAGGAGGAAGGGGTGGGTATTGAGATTGTGGTGTATCACTAGGGATGGGGGATGGTGTGGGAGAGTTCTTGCCAGAACTCGGGGCAGACTGGGGGATCGAGGCTTTGGTGCCGCTCTTCCTCCAAAACTTGCGGATGTTCTTGACACTGACGATGGAAGTACTTCGAGTCCGTGAGTCTCTCCCGGGAGCAAGGTTGCTTGGGTTGTGATCGTCGGTAGTTGAGTCGAGTGAGAACCTGCTAGATGTATTCCTCTCCTCCCTGGTGACCGCAGAGGAGGTAGAAGACTTTCTGGCCTTGTGAGCGGGCCGAGTCGGCATCTCAGGGACTGCGGGTACAGGGGGGACTTCCTCAAACGGGGCAAACGATGAGGGATACCTTCCGAAGGGGTCCGGTGAGAGTGGTATGACGGGTGACTCGAGAGATCGAGGAGACCGGAGAGGGGGGTATAAAGCTTCGTCCTTCCGCCTTGCATGCGGTTCCTCAGGAATGAGCGGCGGTAAACCCTTCCTGCCTGGTGGTGGCTTTGGTAGTTGTATGGTAACACCATTCAAGGCCCATTGTGGTTGATTCACCAGGTCAGCATCCAACTGAGAATCCCGCACGTCGGTCAACGTCGAGTACGGAACTGCAGGCCAACCAGGGTCCTCAGATCGGCTAACGCTACAGCATCCGGTCAGACGTTTTCTTAAGTGAGAAGCGACTGTTCCTACGATTTGCTCGACCTCTTGCTGCTCCTCCTGAGTAGCCTTGAGGGGGAGAAAGAAGACACGGAGCTGACCATGGATGACCTTGACCTTGTCTGTTTGTGAGTGAGGGATCGAGGAGAAGATTGGTCCGTATCTGCGAACTCCGATTTCAAAGCTCGTGGAGAGAACTGGACGAATTGCTGGGGGGGATTTTTAGAAACTCGAAGCCATTAATTGGCAAAAAATATACCTTCTCTATTTCATCAAGCTTGACTTTCATCAAATACTGACTTCGCCTTCGGTCGTTAGGGTCATTTTCATCGTACTGTGTGGCAGGTCAGCGCAAGAAAGGGGGTGATAACGGAGGTATTCCATTTACCGCGTCATCAACATCAAAACTCAGTCCCAAATCAAGATCTTCGAAGAATGCGCCGTCTCGCTTATCTTGGAATGGTGCGCGGGTGACCTCTTCTTCAGCCTCCGTGATTTCCAGCGTCAGCTCTTCCCCTTGACCAGTGGTGAACACTCCCTCCGAGGGAGTTCCGTCCTTGAGATAGGCGAGGCTAGCGCTCTCGTCACCACTGCTTGGCAACGGGCTAGTGAGGATCAGGGGGAGGCCGAGAGCGGAGCCAGGGTTGACAGCTGAAAGATTAAGAGGTGGAGGGGCAGACTTTCTGTTGGAAGCATCCAAAGCAGGGTTGGGAGGAGAGTTCGGGATTGTGACGGATAAGCGAGGCCGGGATTGATCCTTCCACACGCTCTTGACCTCTTCCTCGTCAGTTGGTTTGGGGGTGTCATTCTCCTCTGGGAAGGGTTCCTCCGCCAGTGCGGCGCCGTCCAAAGCGAGATCCACAACATTCGGGTTGGGCCTCCGAACCGGTCGATTGTCTGCGTGGATCCCAGCCCAGGTGTCAGCATCCGTTCCAAATACGTCTGCCAATGGGTCTTTCGCACCAGGGACAGGAGGGAATTGAGCTGTAATTTCGTCGTCGTCCAGCTCGTCGTCGTCTTCGTCTCCTTCGAGCTGAGAGTAGCCCTCCTCTTTCGTCCTTCTTGTCGCGTCGTCGTCTTCGTCGTCGTCCTCCAACCGAAAATAATCCTCATTCTTCCTGAGGAACCCAGGCACATCAGCCTCTGCTTGTGCCTTATCAACGAGGCGGAGGTTGATCGGAGCCTTTCTGTCATCCTCTGACACTTCCCCATTGTTGAAGCTGAAACCTCGTGCACGGCTCTCTGCACGTTTGGCGTGATTCAGCCTCCGACTCCTCAACCAGGGGTCGTACCAGGTCGCCTTTGCCTGGTCGATCACAAACTCCACCTTGGCCAGAACCGGGATAAATGAATTTGAATGAAGTCCAGGTAGATCAATGGCCCCCGGATTAGGGCTAGGCTCGGTAAGAGCGGGGGATGACGATAATTCTCGGTCAATGGGAGTCGTGAGAGAGCGAGCAGCTGCATGCCTGAGGCGTGACTGGGATCTATTGTTGAGGTCGAAAACAGATGAAGCCGGTGTCGTGGGAGAAGGGGTAATTGGATAACCAGCAGCGGGTAGTATCTCGAGCCTGCTGGCAGAGACGAGGGGTTTGAGGGAACTGGACAGGGCGGCAGAGTCGAGCAGGGAGGGTGACGACTGGGAAGCAATGCATCTGAATCCCACATCCGGGGTGGCGGTCCGAGAGGGGAACGGTATCGAGTCCTCTCTCTCCACCTTAAGGACGCGGACCCAAATGTGCCTCCAGATCGCTTCTGAAATCCTGGGGCCCTGTCCCTCATTCTCCCACTCCTGCAGGGTCGCGTCGCGACTGGGCGTCGGGTTTACCGCATTAGGACTCGGAGCAGAAGACACGAGGTACAGAACGAGACCAATAGTACTGGGAAGCGCATACTCTTTGGCAATCGCTATGAGTTGTCCCTGGAGCGACTGGTGGAGAGGGACGAGTGTACCGCGCTCATATTGTGAGTGGTATCCCGAAGCACTTGTAGGAAGGGGGGTGTATTGGGACTCGTCGGCGGCCTGGGCGAGATCCTTAGGGGGGACAACGTGAAGGAGAAACTTGGAGGTCATGGAGGTTGTAACGGTGTGCGCTGAACTTGCAGATGGGGTGGATGAGCGAAACACGAGATTCGCGTCTGAGATGGATGAAGAGGGAGTAGGTGATCTTTTCAAGGGGATAGGACCTGTGGCGGGCAGAGGGGTCGAAACACCGAGTGCGTTGGCCAGTTTTGCTAATCTATGTGGGGGCAATGGTTGGCGAGGTGGCGGCCAGACAGGGCGTAATTGGATCCCGTCCTGGGATGTCCTGGACGTGACGGTCATGATGGTCGAAGTGTTAAGTATACAGACAGATTAAAAGGCAGCTAGAAATCTAGCATCGAGGACCTGTCGGATATTCGTCCAATAAGCGTGGTGAGGCGTGTAGAATGGAGGTGCAGACCAGACGTACAGTAAAGCCGGGCAAACGTATGAGAGGACCGCGGGGGCGTAGTGTGCGGGGGAAAAACTCTCGTCGTCGTCGGGGGCGGAGGTCGAAAGAGACGGATTGGAAAAACGCGGGGTTCGGTCAATCAAAACAAGGCTGCAAGTTGAGAGATGGCCTGGATCGTTTATAGCCGCTGTTCGACCTGCCTTATTTGGACATCGGTTGCCACACCCCACGTGTGCCCGCGGGCGTCTCCTGGCTGTAGACAAAGGGGATCCGCTTTGCCTTGTACTGCGGAGGCAAAAGCCCGGTCGAACAGATCCGCATCACACCCTGCCGCCCTGCATCACCATCGCGATCCGAGAGAGCAAACACACGGGCGGAGTGGCATTGCACTCGGTTCAGTCGCGCTGGGACACCCGTCGTGGGTCCGCGTATCTCCCGTTGGGTCGGCTGGAATAAGGGAACAGCCTGACGGGACAGTTGATCCTGCTGTGGCGCCGTTCCTTCCATCGAAGGCAAGACGGCGAGCCCCTGGCCAGGACCCTTTGAACCGCCGCTCTAACAGGGCACCCCTGTGGCACCCTGGAAGTCTGGAACGTGATCCAGCATCTTGTATAATGTGCATATATCCCTGAACAATCCTTCCGGGTGCATCCAAACATGACGAAGCATCAGACCTGATGGCAACATGGGAACTTTGATCCTCCTGCAGTTGGAAAGAGGTAGGGTATCGAGTCGATGACCACGCGCACCGCACTCGCCTACCGTGGAATGTAGTTGGGCTTAGAATTTGATATCGAGGGATTGTAAAAGCGTTTCGATGATGCTCAATGCTTTGCCATCTTGTTCGAAACCGCGAGCCCCATAGCACTGAATGCTTGAACGTAAAAACCAGGGGTCCGTATTGGCCAACCTGGGCGTTGCCGGACATCCGCCACAAAACGATTTTGACGCCCAGAGCGGGGACAAAAACAAGCGCCAAAGATCCGCCACAGTAGCTCGCAACTCTCTCGTACACCTCCACGACCACAAACCTAGCGCATATATACACAAGTTCAGTGCCCGCACTTTTGCTCCGATTGCTATTCTCATATTCGCATTCAATAGACATCTGAAATCTGAAATGGAACTGGACGCGACTTCAGTTGTGGCCTTCATAGCCACAACTCTCCTTGCCTTTGCTGGCCTCTCACCATCCCCAGATGCCGTCGGAATAGTTGGACTTCTGGTTGCAGTACAATTGTATCCACGCTTCTCCTCCAAACGAGCCGGTGGGCTTGTATCACCTTGCGCTGCCTCAACGCTCGGCGCCACCATATCCCATGTCAGGGCGGCTTCCAATGCTCTGCAAACGTCGACACTCTCAATACTCCTATTGGTGGCCATCTCCGCTGTGATGTCGTTCGTATCAGTTGGGAGTGTATTCATCGACGCGTGTCGCATAGGGAAGAACCGCAGATACAATTGGACCCGGCTTGCAGGCTTTCCTGCCCTCTGGGCGTCGATATGTGGGTTAACCTCGGTGCTGAATCCTGTTGGGAGGTTGCTAGTATGGAGCCCTGTGACTGGCCTCGGTCCCTACGCCTGGGTCTCCTCATGCCTGGGGCCCTGGGGTATTGACTTCATTTTGGCAGCATGGTCCGTGGCGATCACCGAGGTCATTGCCGTTCCACTCTCTCAATACGCGCTGTTGGTCGGAGACCCAGAAGGTCTTGGGAGCGTAGAGCGCCTCACACCATACACAGATAATCCCAGCGAACCCACAACTCAAGATCACTCAGCCATCCGTCATAAATCTGCGTTCGCTGCATTCCTTCTTGCTCTTACATTGCCATCACTTTGGACATCTGAAATCCCAAACATAATCTACACACCCACTTCAACACCATTCACACTGGGATGTGTCCTACCCCAGACTCACCTCCCACACAAAACGCCTCACCCCCCAACCCTCGACGACTACATTACAGAAACCCGCAAGATGACCAACGCAAAACTCCTCCTGTGGCCGGAGGGTGTGTTCAGGTTTGACACCGAAGCAGACAGGAACGCGACGTTTGAAATGATCGCAGACAAGGTGCTCAACGGCCATAAAGGTCTCCACATTGGGGTAGGGTTTGAGGAGGACGCTCCAGAGTCATGGAACCAACGGGCGAAAAAACGGAACGGGTTTGCATTGCTCACTGAGGACCGGGTTGTATTGCAGTACTATAAACGAAGCTTGGTCCCTAGTATGTTGATCTTTTACTTCATGACAACAGGCCCAAAGCTAATATCAATGCCCTAGTTGCGGAATCGTTCTCGATGCTTCCGTCTGATGAAGTACCAGAAATATATGAACTCCCGCTTGGACCACCTTCCGGGACACGAAAAACCGACTGGGCAGAAGGACCGGATTACACACGTCCCATCCCTATAACCTCTTCTATATGCCTTGACTTCGCATCACAATCACTGTTTTTGTCGCTCGATTCGCGACCGGCGCTAATACTCGCACCGGCGCGCACATGGCATCCTTCTGTCGGACTCGCGATGTGGAACCAGGCTCGCCAGCGTGCACACGAAACGGGGAGCACTATTCTTTGGTGCGATGGGGGTGAAGGCGGGTTTAGTGGGATTATTGGTGGCGGGTTCGAGGAACCACTCCAATTCGGAGAGGGTTCTTGGACCAAGACCATTGGGCTCACCTACCCATTCTCAGAACGAAAGACGGTGTTCACGTCCGCGTGGGTTGGGGACCTCGGGGGTTTCCTTGTCGTTTTGATGCTGACTGGCGGCGGAGGATTTGTCATTCGGGCGATATTCATGGTCCTACACACCCGAAATTCACTTCTCGCGCGGAGTGCCGTGAGGGTGGGACGGGCCGCTCGCGGACTTATGGGCCTTTTCGGCCGGAGGCGACCCGGTGATGCAGAACGAGGGGAGGAAAGAAGGCTGGTCGAGGACGGTGGGCGGAGGGAGGGCACCCTTCTGGACCTGGACGATGACGAACAAGAGCAGAACCATCAGTCCTCCACGTACGGTGCCATCCAGCGTGCGTAAATCCCAGCTACGTCACCTAAAGCTTGTTCCGGTCAGTTCCCCTCCTCTTGTCCAGATCCCTTCGCAGTATAGAACACCCGTTCATCTCAGATTTCGATCCAGGAGTGCGCAATATTCGACATCATCCCCTTCACATGTGCCAAAGATGTACGAGTATGACTTACTCTACGTCAAGGCGCGTTGCGTTCCGGACCCAATCGATTTCGTTTCATTGGCGTACTTTGTATTTTCCATGACCAGATAATGTGACTTTCTACGATTTTCGTGATGTGATGTTTGACTTCTACGCACACCAGGAGTGTTGTCAGCGGCCAATTCCTCAAAAAATTTACACTTTCGTATGCGCCCCGCAGTTCACGATGCACCGCCGTAAAGAGTAGGCCGTTGATGTCGCTGATGTCGTCGATGAGACAGGTTTGACCATTTCTGAGGGCGTTGAGTAAAATTTACTTGCCCGGGCTCCGCGAAGGTGGGCACTAATTCGTTTCAGACGTGGGGGGGGGCAATCCGAAGCCACCCGCTCCAGCGTGGAAGCAACGCGTCCCCCGCTCGAAGGAGGTTCGGCGATCGTTCGGTCGGAACCCAGCCAAAAGCGACGGTCACAACCATGGTTCCAATGGCCGCAGGTAGACTAATCTCAGGTTAAATCCTTCATGTTCCTAGCGGAGAGAGACGGAGCAGAGCCCAGGATCAACGGGAGGGATTTGTTCCCCGCACCCCACGCGTAAACGGGGCAGGTGTCATTTCCCCACCGTCAGCGGTTAGCGTTTGGACGGAATCTGTCACGATTGTCTGCAGGGATCAGGAGCGGCCATTTCCTGGTTTTGGGGACGATGTAAACGTTTCTGGGAGGCCACCTGAGCAGGCGAGGGCCTGAGGATCGCCGGACCTTTGGAGATGAGATCATGCGATGGGAATATGAATCCTTTTCTGATGCCGCTCTACCATGACCCGTCCAGTTGGCCCTCCGGCTCTCCAGATAACATCGAAATCTATGAGGTGTATGCCCCTCGGTCACAAAATGAAACTGCCGCTCTGTATGGATCTCAATAAGCGAGAGGCATTGTGAACCGGAAATGGGCCCGGATCAGAGAGCGAGGACACGCCCAGGCCTTAAGGCGTCCAGGGAGGATTGGGGGGGCGAACAGAAACTGTTTTCCCCTTCCTCTTTCACACCTCGAGGTGTCGGCGGTAAGTTACAGTGTCTAGTTTAGCCCCACTGCACACCGCGCGAACCACAGGTGTCCTTCATTCAAAGGTGAGCTCTTCATTTCATCCCCCTCCCCTTTTCCCTACACCCCCTCCACATTTCTTTCTCCCACTCTCTGTTATATACCGCAAGCGAGCGAGCCTCCTCTGCGACTCTTCCCGTTATACCATCTGCGATGTATACCCCAACGAGCATCCTGCCAGCTAGGATCGTTCGCAGCCTCAAAGGCTCCAAACGCGCCTCGAAACGTTCTTCTGCCAATGACAAACCTCCCGTGACTGACGAGCTTCTCTCTTCTGTCTTCGAAGCAGACGAAGGAAGTTCGTGTTTCGACGACTTTGAGGAGATCACCTACGACGAAGTGCTGCCAGACCTCGATCACGAAACCAGCACTCTCGATACTCGAAGCCTGTCTCCTTTGACCCCCAGGCCCGAGATCTCCACCCCATTTGCGCTCTCTCCCCATACGCGTTCCACGAGGTCAAAGTCCGTCTCCCACACACTTCCAGAGCTTCCGCTATCCAGATCCTACTCCCGGAGTTCTTTACCTCTCTCGAGGCAGAACCACTCTAGATCTAGGCTTCACCTTGCGGTCGCTTCCACCGATAGTCTTCTCTCTGAATTTCCGAGACCCCCAGCCCACGTCCCTGGAAACTCGTCCCGTCACGTAACTCTCCTCGACCCACTTTCCACGATCGGTGCGTGTTCTCTCGTTATACCCGTTCGAGTTGGGCTAATTCATTATCTCCCTAGAATCCCGGAGACCTCGTTTGGTACAGGAACAGGTCCCGCCACAATCGCTCCCGGATCCGAACACACAGCTTCCGTCTCCACCGTCGACCCGTCCATCCTCACCATCTACCATTGCACCGTCTGATTCGCGGAGTACCCTCACATTCTACCGCCGGTTCCAATCCTTCCGGTCATCACTCAGACTCCCACTCCGCTCCAAAGCACATCGCAACTCCAAGCGTGTCGATCGGGGTTAGTCCCCCATCCTGTTGCTTGTTTACATACTTGGTATTCTGAGCTATCACATACCCCTTAGATTCTATCCCGGCCAGCGCTCCTCCACAAGTCACTGAATTCAATCCACTTCCCGGAGTTGTATCGGAGCCAATCGATTGTTCACCCTTCCTTCCTACTTCCGTTCCTCAGACCTCGAGTTCGACTGCGGTAGTTCCTGTTATCACTGTTCAGTCCGACTCGGAATCACAGACGAGAGAGTCGGATACAGCGGTACCATCACATTCTGGTTATCTCCAGCCTCCGCGAATCACTTACGAACGAGTCGACCCCCTCACATTAACCCGTTCTCCGTCTGGTTGCCCTACACCCGAGCTTGATTCATTAACCGCAACTCCTCTTCCTTCACCTTCTTGGTTGTCCCGGAACGTTCGAGACTACCGATATCATCCCAGCGTTGGACCTCAGCCGCCTCCATCTCCACCGCCGCTGATCATCCCACCGCCAGTCCCTGTTGGATATATCCCACCACCAGACTCAGCGTTAATCTCAGAAGACGAATTTCAAAGAACACGCATCCTTCACACCCCTTCCAGGCCTTCGACTCCCTCAAGTCACTCACCCTCCCATTCCCCCAGATACGGTTCGGACCGGGGTTCCTCCCTTTGGAAAAGCAGATCTCCCACAGTAGTGGGACAATCTTCACCCTCTTTTTTGCAGAGGTCCAACAGCTTCACTCCGGAAAACAGCCCGGCTCCTCGACAAGGTTTACTCTTCCTCGACACACTTCCTAGAGTACGTGCGGCTCCCGCGTGTTCCAATGGTGGCGATCAGCTTGATCCTAAGCTGATGTTCATCTCACTTATCTAGACTTTATCTGCTCCCGATCTTCTCGCTGTTCCATCGAGCGACAACCCTTCTTTGCTGACCCCTATCGACCTCTTCCACCACACCTGTGAGTGTCGTGTTGTGATCCGACGAGCGCCCGTTTTACTCATCAGCACGTGCCCACCCGAATCTTCCAGATCCGCCGCAACCCTCTACTTCGACCGCTCCACCACCACCTCCCGCTCCCGTACAGCAGCAAGAGCCCGTCCCCAATCCAGGCCCCCCACAAGAACTTAAATACGAGTTTTTCGTACCTCCGCCCAGGAATCAAGACCCCTCCAACGACCAATTCTTCCAACGACTCCCTCATCACATCCTCCAAACCGTCATCAACGTTCTTCTGAGAGAAGCCTCGTTATTCTCACAAGAGTATACCAGAATGTCGTCCTCCTTTAATATTTTCGGAAAGCCTATGGAGACCGTCGATATAGGTCAAGAAATCGACTATGCCGGTTATGAGTGGTTTAAGGACCCTCCCCCTCCTACGATGGTATGCGTGATACATTATCCGGGATCGTGAAAGTTTACTCACCAAACGGTTGTCCCATCGTTTAGGTCCCACCCGCCCCCGAACCATTCGTTCCGCAGCCTGGCGTTATTGAACAGAATGAAATGTTCGACTTTGCCCTCAAGTCTGCCCCAAGTGTCCTGTACTCAAAATACAAGCAGTTTGGACAGGTTTGCTCACCTTTTCCACGTTCACTGTAATCGTATCTGAAGCTGTATCTTTCGCAGCTTGGGGTGTTGGCCTGGTGTGCAGAATTCAGCGAACTGATCGATGCGCTCAAGCAGCTCGGCTTCGAAGGAAACATGTTCGTTGCCACGCGGATACAAGCCCTCAAAACGTGCTCGGAGATCCTTCAACTCCACCTCGACGTCAAGATGCAGATCATCGTCATGTATCTATCGTCGCAAGTACAGAGGCTGAGAAGGTTCTTGGACGCTGAGAGGCAATGGGATGATTATCCCATCATCACGTTCCCCCTTCCGCCACAAGAAGCTCAGAGACAGTAAAAGTTTTGCGCGTTTTCCTCCATTCCCCCTTCTCTCCTGTTGTCTATTACCGTTACCACCGTGATCTTTGGCTTTCTTGCTTTGCTGTTATCATCCCTCACCCAACTTCCCCCACCCCCTCACGAACCATCCCCACCTGTATGCTACTGTGCCGTACACATTGTATATGTCCCTGGTTTTAGCCCCCAGTTTCTTCCTTCCTCTTCCCACTTGACGTGCGCCTATGGCAACACATTTGACGGCATTGATGTCGCTCATGTACATACACTGTCCTTCATGACTCCCTCGTTTAGAACCACTCGGAATACATTCAGGTTCGAGATCTCGCCGAGACCGTCGGAAAATTGAAGTTTCTTCCCTGGAGGGCCATTTCAAGAAGCCGAAGCCGATCGCATGCACCACTGGGGGAACCACAGTATGGCATTCTATGATCACAGCCAACCCTTCCCATACCATCCGAACCCGCGGGCGTCCTTTGGCGGGGTGAGTGCATTGTCCACAGTATCTTCTTCAATGCGTTCCAAAACGGCGATGGGTATCGGACCGATGTGTAAGCCGCAGAGTTTGGCGCTGCCCTGAGCACGGTCCCCGTCGCTCCTAACGTCGTTTTTGCCGTTCAACAAACCACGCAGTATAGAGGTTGGGACGCTACCACTCATCGATGGCGGGTTCCCGCGGGTGCTTGGGCTTATCGCGTGGATGTTGGAACTCAGCGGCAGCGACAATCACTCTTCTGGTGGGGTTGGGTCTTGGCAGTGTGTTGCGCCCTCCCGGGCTCATCGAAAGCGGACCATCTTGGCATTGCTGTCACCCAACCACCATTGGAGCCGGAATGAAGGCGAGAATCATAGTCTTCCCTGGCGCGGCCACTCGCAGCCCGAGTTAGGGTGACGGTTGGACTCGTTCGGACGGTATGAACCCATCTTCCCCCCGCTCCCAAGTTTTTCTTCCCGTTCGATAGCATGACAAGGTTCAACTTTCTATAGTTTTGCTAGCAGTTTCCATGTATTATTTAGTCGTTTTATATTCGGACAAGCCTGAGTGCGAATGAGAGGATTGAAGCGGGCAGGGGAATAGGAGGATGTGGATAGGCATACTATCAATACACGAACAACAAACACTGAACGAAAACAGAAGGTGGAAAGAGAACAAAGAGATAAAATGTCAATGGAACAGTATGAACGGCCAATGGCTAGGGCAGGAAGGTCGAGTGGGTAAGAGTAAGTCCAAGAGTGTCGTGAGGGGAGTTAGGTAGGGAGATGTGTAGGTGAATGATAATGTGCGCGCCTGATACTAAAGTATCCCTGAACCACGTACGGAAACTAAAAATGAAGGGGAGTGGGAAAATGAGAGCGAGAAAGAGCAAAGAGGGGTGAGAGGAGCTTCCAAACGTCGTCTACTGATATGAGCAGGGTAAAAAAAACCTAAGGTCTCGCAAGTTTGGGTAGATGAAGCATTAGGTGAATAAAGAATTTAGGTTTGTTTACTACAAGGGGGGTGTGTTTGAGGAATCCGGTTCTGCACTTCTTCAATGATGATGCACGATGAGATATATCAGCCACCCACCATTCACCGAGACCCCGCAGAAACCCCGGCCATCTTCGCCCAGTACTCTCTGGACGCCGGGTCGTCCAGAGCCCTCAATGACTGGGGTAGTGGCGGGAACTGATACTGGGACGGTCGGATCGGTTCTGGTGGAGGCGTCCTGTGGTGTGATCCATTCGTTTTCTGGGAGGACGTCGAAGGGAATGTGATCCCGTTCTGTTGTCCCTGAAGCGGCGTCTTTACGACGAAGTAGGTCCTGCTGGAGCCATGAGCGGTTGATTGATGGTAGGGATCTTCATTCCTGTCGAGGTCACCCCCAGTCGACATGGGGCTCGCGATGACGTTCGAACCCTCCTGGTTGATCGACATGCTCCGACCTTTCCAGATCCTATCCATCTCCCAGGCCTCCCGCGCTCTCACGTCGTTGAGCATCTGAGTTGAGGGAACGTCTGATGTCGGCCGTGAGCTAACCGAAGCTTTTCTCTCGTGCTCGTGCTCCCTCGGGAATGACTGTTGCGATGAGACGGTTGACCTCCTCGTGGGATTGGCGTAGTCCGACCGACGATGGGCTTCAGCAACCGAAGTCCTCGCTGGGATGCTGGAAGAGCTCGACGTGGGTGTCACCTGGGAGGACCTCTGTTTCTCCTTCTCCTGGCGTAGATAACTATCCCTTGAAGACTTTTCCCGCCTACTCTTCCGATCTTCACGTTCACGTTCACGTTCACGGTCACGTTCCCTTGCACCCTCGGGACGTCGGCTTTCCCTCCGGTGGTGACGCTCTTCAGCGGTCTCTTTCCTCTGACTGCGCTCATCCGTACTCTCCCTCTTGCTGTGGTGGCGTTCCTCCCCGCTTGCCTCACGGCTAGGGGTCTTGTATCTTGATGAACGGGAAGAGCCATTCACGTCCCTCTTCTTCTGATCTGTGTTCTCGACCTCCCAATGCGCCCCGTCGGCCAAGAACGTGTGTTGTCCGTCCTGGTCGGGACCAGAAGAGCTCCGCACGAGTCTGAAAGTTTCCGTCTCGCGAGATTTGCTCGAAGTAGAGTTCTTTGGCCTCTGGGAAGATTCGGCAGGCTGGGCCTTGATAATTTCTGTCGTCCGTGATTGGGCAATGACGGTACTGCTGGCGACATAGGGGGTACCGGGATTAACATAGAGCGATGCTCTGGAAAGGGGGGAATCATTGGTCAAGCCTTGCATGTACGTAGGTGGCGGAGCCCGGGTTGGAGCAGAGGTGGGAGTGGGCGGTGAGGGTGATCGCCGTCGCAGATTTGTTGCAGGAGGATTGGGGGACATCGGGAGCGGGTGGGGTTCGAAGCGCTCATCGACTGGGGAGTCGGTGACGGAGGGAGAGCCTTCAGTAGGAATTGTTGGGATGATACCAGGAAGAGAGAATACACTCTCGGCAGGGATAGAAGCCAGATGAAGCCTCGTAAAGAAGGGTGACTTGGATGGCACAGGGGGTGGGGCATCATCTTCCTCTTTTTCTGGTTCGGGCTTAGGATCAGACTGAACTGGTACCTGAGGTATGGAATGACGAATCTGACTCGCTCGCTGTGGGGGAGTGGGTGTTGGTCCTCTTGGGAGTTCTGGAGGCGGCTGCAGGGACCGAGGGGTTTCCGCCGTTGGACGCAAGGTATGTTGTGAGAGGGTATCAACGTCGTTGGCTGGTAGTGGTTCCTCTGTCTTCGCCGGGGTGGTCGCAGCAGAGGGAGCATCAGGATTCGCGATGGTAAGTTTTCCCAGCGTCATGGGCGCCTCGATATCAACGGATATCGACGAGCGAGTTTCGGCCGCGTGCACACTCGTTCGAGGAGCGGGAGAATATGCTGGTATCTCGGGTTCTGTTGCAGTCGAAGGAGTGATGGTAGTCTTACTTTGTCTGTTCTTCTCGGGTAAAGAGGTCGACGTCCTCGTGGATTTCCTGTCCGCGGGCTCAGCGGGATGAGATTGCGATTGTCTCCCGGCCTGAAAACTTGTTCGGTTCGTGGAAATAATCGAATCTGACTTGCGGATAACGCTGAGTTTGCGGGCTATCCGCCCCAGAATGCTACCCCGTTTCTCCTTTTTCTCCTGGGTAGTCTGTGATCGAACAAGTGGTCGGTATGCAGTAAATGATGGGCGGGATCCACTGGTCGAGCTGCGCTTTGAGGATTGTTTCTTCAAAGTGTGTGGATTGTCATTTGTCGGAGTCGTGGCAGACTGTGGGTTAGATTGTGTGCCATCACCAAAGAGGCCCTGGAAAGGTTTTCTGCGCTTGCTCAATCGGCGAGGAACACCGATGGTATTAGGATCGAGTGTTGGAGGGTGGTGTGATTGGAGATGTACGGCGGAGGTGGATTGGGAGAGGGGGGAAGGATTGACGGTCTTATGTCGTCCAATGCCTGCAGAGAGACTCGCTCGCCTCGTCCGAGGAGGCATACCGTTCTGCTGGTTGAGGGGTTTGGAGACCATATTCTAGATGGTGGTCCGAGATGAACACCTGTATTCAACGTGGCAAAGAGAAGCATACCTCGCGACTTTCCATGCCCTGCCGGGTTAGGCCAACGTCATACGGAGATTGGTGATGCCATTGCTGGCCCCAGGGATCGGTTCCATCCATGAGATCGACTTCATCGTGTGCGGTCTGTGAGGTCTTCCGAGATCTGACCTTTACTTGCGGGTCATTGATGCGTGTTTGGGATGAATTAGGGGTAGGGAGGGGCGATCCTGAGGGGGTACGGCTTGGGCCTGGCGCCCAGGTCGAGTCCTGCGACTGTGTGTGGAAGGAGGGTGCCATAGGCGGGAAGGAGGGGGAGAATACGGATGAGGGTCGCTGCTCGCCTCTGGCCTGGGGAGGGAGGATATGGTGGTTCTTGTACCATCTTGGACCGAGGGGGTTGTGGATTGGGTGTCGCGCTCTGAACTGAATGACGGAGAGGGTGGCCCACTCGAGTTCTTGTGTCTGCCAGGCAGCACCCTCGGGCGAAGCGTCTGGAACGATGGACGGGGCGGAGTCTTCACCCAGCCCGAGACTGAGCCGGGACTGGTTGTTCTCTGGGCCAGGCAACGCGTCGTAGGGAGACTGGACGTATTGGACACGGTCGGTTCTATCCTCCTGTGGTTTGTTGCCGGACGAATTAGGCTGGTTCTTCTTCCCCCAAAGCGAATTCCCCCGGATGAGCTTCTTGTCGGTCTTTCTCTTCTCCATACTGTCGTAAAAGGCGTTCAAGTCATCGAGAGAGATGGGAGAGTCTGGGGAGAAGTGTTTGCCCTGGGACTGATGGGCCGGAACGTCGGCTATGGTCAACGTGAGGCTGTGAAAGGCACGCACCTCCTCGTAAGGCTCGACCAAGAACCTCATGTCCCGGAATGCGTCTGCGGCCATTTTTCATCGAAAAGGCGGTGAGAACGATAGTAGATGGTCTATGGACAGGATGTACTAGCCCCTCCTCCTTACTAACTGTATACTGGAATCTATTGGGGCGCGCCTCCACGTGAAGTTACAAGCTTATCCGTTTCTTATATGCAGTTTACCAGATCTTATCCGGGGTTTGAAATTAGATTCAACCCGTTCACCGCCTTCCGGCATTTTTCACCTCCCATCGACCATGCACATCCTGGTCCTTGGCGGTGGCGGCAGAGAGCATGCCCTCGTCTGGAAGTTGTCCCAGTCAACAGCAGTCGGAAAAATCTTCCTCGCCCCGGGCAATGGGGGACCGCATCGGGAACAAAAGGTCATCAACGTCAATCTCGACATCGCCGATTTTCCTGCCCTCGTAAAGTTCGCAACGGAAAACGAGGTGCGGCCACGTTCCCCCCGCTCTGCACAACCTAATCTTGATTAGATTGATCTCGTGATCCCTGGTCCTGAACAACCTCTCGTCGATGGCGTTGAAGCCCATTTTCGCAAAGGCAAGCACGATCCACAAGAGAACAAGTCCAGCCCGTCTCATCGCCTCTAGTTGGCATACCCATCTTCGGCCCATCCCAGAAGGCTGCTCGCATGGAAGGCTCCAAGGCTTTCTCCAAGGCGTTTATGCAGCGTCATTCGATTCCAACCGCAAAATTCCGTGTTTTCAAAGCTGACCGATTCGAGGAGGCTATCTCATATGTGATGTCATGTGGGTTCAAAGTAGTCCTCAAGGCCAGCGGCCTCGCTGCCGGAAAAGGTGTCCTCATTCCGGGGACCACCGATGAAGCCATCGCCGGCCTTCATGAGATTATGGTGGACAACGTTTTTGGTGATGCTGGTAATGAGGTCGTGATCGAGGAACTTCTCGAAGGGCCAGAGCTATCTGTGCTAGCTTTCTGCGATGGCTATACCATTATTCCGCTGCCCGCAGCTCAGGACCACAAACGCATCGGGGAAGGGGATACCGGGCCTAACACCGGTGGGATGGGAGCGTACGCTCCTGCCCCAATTGCTACCCCCGCACTCATGGACCGTATCCTCAAAGAGAGCTTACAACCGACCGTAGACGGTATGAGGAAAGAAGGCAAGAATGCATCCAACAACGTGCTGCATGCTCCCCCTAAAGTCAAATAGGCTTCCCGTTCGTTGGTATCCTATTCACCGGGTTCATGGTAACTGAGGATGGTCCCAAAGTCCTCGAGTACAACGTGAGGTTCGGAGACCCCGAAACAGAAGCCCTGATGCTCCTCCTGAGTGAAGATACCGATCTCGCCGAGGTCGCATTGGTATGTCCGTAGCATTTTCTCTCCTTGCTGTGCACCTCGTTTGACAACTATCAGGCTTGCGCCGAACACAGATTGGACGCTGTGAACATCAAGACAAAACCAGGTTCTGCCGTCTCTGTCGTCCTCGCTTCCCAAGGTTATCCGGGAAGCTACCCAAAGGGAAAGTGGATTACTATCGGACCTGTCCCTTCCAGTGAGTTGCTTGCACCGTCTAATCACCATCGGCTTATTTGTTCCCCGCAGACGTCGTCGTCTTCCACGCCGGAACGACCCGATCCGACGATAAAATCGTTACATCTGGAGGACGAGTCCTCGCAGTCTCTGCGCATGCCGAGACTCTTCAGGCTGCGCTGGATGCTGCGTACTCCGCAATTGAAAACATCCAATTTGACGGTAAAACGTACCGTCGGGATATTGCCCACAGGTTATTCTGGTGTCTTTCGCATATGCGGCTTCCGATTTCTCATATGTCGTACCTAGGGCTCTCCAACCTGCTTCCGTTGAAATCAAGGGTTTGACCTACGCAGACGCGGGGGTGTCGATCGATGCAGGGAACTCCCTCGTCCAGCGGATCAAGCCTTTCGTCCGTCGAACACAACGGACAGGGTCTAGCGCAGAGATCGGCGGTTTCGGCGGTGTTTTCGATTTGAAAGCAACTGGATACCAGGATCCCGTGTTGGTCAGCGGAACTGATGGAGTTGGAACCAAGTTACACGTTGCGGTCGAAGCTGGTATACATGGAACAGTCGGTGGGTCCCAGTTCGGACAGTCGCTTTGGGAGACTTACTGGAACCCTGTAAGGTATCGATTTGGTGGCGATGTCTGTCAACGATCTTATCGTACAAGGAGCGGAGCCTCTCTACTTCCTTGACTACTTTGCTTGTGGTCATCTCGACGTTGACCAAGCTGCCTCCGTGATCAGCGGTATCGCAGAAGGCTGCATACAATCTGGCTGTGCCCTTATCGGTGGGGAGACGGCCGAGATGCCAGGAATGTATAAGAAAGGTCGTACCATCCAATCGACCCTATCTATTCAAAGGATCTGGGCTGATATATTTTTACACACATTTTAGGGGATTACGATTTGGCAGGGTTCGCGGTCGGTGCGGTCGAACGATCTCTGATTCTTCCGCGCCCAGATATCTCAATTGGAGATGTCGTCCTCGGTCTACCCTCTTCCGGTCTCCACTCTAATGGGTTCTCGTTGGTCCGGAAGATCGTCTCGGTATCTGGTTTGGAGTATTCCTCGCCTTCTCCTTGGAATCCGACCATCACGTTGGGGGCGGCCCTATTGGAACCCACCAAGATCTATGTAAAGACCCTTCTTCCTGCGGTCAGGGAAGGTTTGTTGAAGGGTCTTTCGCATATCACCGGAGGAGGGTTCCTCGAAAATATCCCCAGGATCCTGCCAAGTGGCGTCGGGTGCTATATCGATGCCAGGGCCTGGGAGTTACCTCCCGTATTCAGGTGGCTGATGAAGGAGGGCAGAATGCAACCACTGGAGATGGCCAGAACGTTCAACAACGGTATAGGAATGATCTTGATTGTCGCTCGTGACAAGGTAGACGAGGCGATCCTGACCCTCCAGGCGTCTGGCGAACAAGTGTACAGGGTTGGAGAGGTGGTCATTGGGGAAGGAGTTGAGATGCGCAATCTTGACGCTTGGTCCTGACGAGAAGGCGACCAAGAACACTGTACTCCAGCAAAGAAGTAATAGTGTAAAAGAATACAACAACGGTAGAAAGCATATATTTTCGTGTGTTGTGTGAGTGTGGAGTCGACATATAGTATAGCGGGAGACGATGAACGAGAGAGATCGCAAACGAAGGATATAGAGAGAGGATAATAACAAACGCATAATGAAAAGGTGTATGCAATAGAGGATGCGAAAAGACTTTTGTGTATGTGAGGGTGTATGGTTGTGAGGTGAGAGAGAGAGAGAGAGGGCGTGAAAACAGAACAGAGAGCGAATAGAACAATATCGTGGAGAGGATAGGAGAGGCTTGTCTACAAACGTTGTTGAAACACATTAAGAGCAGGGAGAACAATGCAATGTAATCGGGGCAGAGGAACGTCCAAGAGAATACGGGGGAGAAAGCCAAGCAGAGACCAAAGATGTGAGAGGAAAATCCGCAGACAAACCCAGAACAGCGAAAGAACGAAAGTGGGGGAGGCTAGGCGCCGACAGAAACAGTGCCGTTTACACCGTTGGTGGTGACCGCAGCGAACGAAAGGGGGATTTTCTCGACGGGGGGCGTCACGTTGGAGGGTTTTTCATTATCCTCGGTAGTACCCTTAGAAACCTTATGGGGAAGATCAGCCAGTGTTCGATGACTAGACGTGGGCTAACCGACCTTGGCAGCGTCACCGTTGATGTTTTGGTCGGGGGATGGAATGGGGCTACCTTCCTTGGGGCGGAAGGGGGGCGGAGCCTGTAAAACCTGAGCAGCAGTGAGACCGTTTGGGCCCGTGGCTTTGGGCGAGCTGCTGGTGGATGTTCCGTTCAACGTGGGAAACTCGTCGAATGTGGGAACCCTCTGAGCCTTGGTGGTGTGTTGCCTTTTACCGTTTGGATGGAACCCGTTCGGCTGACTCAATTGCTTTCGTCGCTCGGACGATTGCGAGCGGCTCGAGTGAGCTGTGCTCGGGTGGGTACGGTTTTCATCCTGCTGATTTGTCAGTTGGTACAGTTACTAGCGTCTTGACAAACAGATCACGTACCTCCTGCACGTTCATCCGTGAGAACTTTTCCTCGAGGTTCGCCACGTTATTGGTGACACCGTTCAACGGGTAGCGGGCCTTCGATCCCATACGACCTGGGCCGAAGCCGTTGTGTTCAGGAAGGATATGAGGGAAACGGCAATCATTACTAAAAGCTTTGCATCAGCCCCGAAATCCTGAATTACGACCCGTTACAAAAACCTACCCATTCCTGCACCTGCCCGATGGGAAGAAGAGACATGCCGGCTTTTTCGAGGCGTACGAATTCTTCCGTAAACCGGGCCGTCGGAAGCCAGGACCACTCGGGGGAATGTGGCTACCCGCGAAACCCTCTTCGCCGGGATGCGAAGGAGGGGGATTCTGGGGTAGCGATCCGTCGGCCGGAATTTGAGGGGGATATCCGGTATCAGGTGGAACAGAGAATGGAGGAACAGGGCCCTGCTGAGCGCCAGCGGGATAAGGTTGGGGAGGACCCTGGTGGCCAGGCGGTGGAGGGACCTGGTGTTGGGGAGGAAGCGGACCCATCACAGGAGCCTGTCCTGGATGAGATGAGTACGGACCAGGGGGAACTGGACCGTAGCTGACTGGTCCAGGTCCGGAGAAGGCGGTGCCGGGAGACGTAACTGAGTCGGAACTCGTCCTAGTGTGCATTGGAGGCGCCTGTGGGCCTGGAACGGGGGGGTTGTGCGGAGAAGCCATGTTCATCGGATGGATCGGAGACTGGAACGGAGGAGAACCTGGGTAGTAATTTTGTGGGGGGTAAGGAGGGGCATTCATGTGGTCGTAATGGTGGGGGTAGGGAGCAGGAATGGGCATATGTCCGTACCCTCCTGAGCTGGTTGGATGGGCGAACATGCATGACGATCCATAGCGACAGGCCGGGAAGTACCGGCAAGGGATCATACGGGCGATTTCCGGAGGAGGCAGATTACCAATGCCTGGCTCTCCCGAGAGATGCGGAGGGTAGTACGGCATGGCGCCTTCAGGGAAAGGCGGCGGATGACCGGGATAGTAATAGGCGCCCGGTAGAGGATAGTACGCCTTTGGTGGGTCATTTCCGCCGTCATGCGAGTATACCTGTTCCTGCGGACCCAACTGTCCTTGTGCCTGGGCTCCATATGAGCGGGACTGAAGGGCATTGCTGACCAACTCCTGGATCCCAGGGTCCGCAGTCAAACTGACCAATGGTGTATTATGGTTGGCGGTGTGCGCGGGATCAGCGCCTGTTAGAGGGTGTGAATAAAGTTGTGATGAACATTTGAGCGAGGCGACCGACCACTTTCCAAGAGTGCCCGGACGATTTCTACGTGTCCCTTTTGAATGGCCTCAACGAGAGGGGTGTTTCCGCTCTGATCTACGTGGAGGTGGGGGTCAGACGTCAAGAAAGTCATCGGAGTGGCGATCGAAAGAATCCTGACATACCTGTGAACTCGATGTCTGCCGATGGAGCACTCTGCAACATGGCGAGGACAGCGTTGAGGTCACCCTCGGCAACTGCTTTGAGAAGAGAGGCCATTATTTTGGTGGGGAACGGGCTAGGAGGAGGCGGACAAAGACCAGGACGCGAAAGGGAGAAGAGGGACGGAAACTGGAGCAGCGGTGAAAGCGACGTGGACGTGGTGCAACAAGGAGTGAGCCGGTCGGTGCCAGCGGAAAAATTTGCCGAGTGAGCAAAATTTATGGGTGATCGACCTGAACAAAATGAGTCGTCGAGTTGCAACCGAGCCGGGCCACGCCGCTCCGTGTGGTCGGAAGGACAAATAGTATATTTTTATTGGCTCGGACGAGCGTAAAGACCAGTACAGTACGCCGGCCAGCCTCACTCTATGCCCAGCTTCGCCCGGAGTCGCCTCACTGGCCTGCTCAGCTCGTCCCCCGGAAGGGCGAGCTCCGGGACCGACGGACGCGACATGAGATATTGCGCGCGTTCCTTCACATCCTTGCCTGTGGAAGCAAATGCCACCGAAAGGTCATCAGCACGACTTCTAAACTCGGAATTATAGTCTAAAACCCGCCTTCGTACAGCACTTCGTACACCTGCAGGTTCCGTCAGTCAGACACGAGGCATGAATAACTCTAAACTACCTCACCGAATTTGCAATCGGCAAATCCAGCTTGAGATCGTCGATTACGCTCTTCAGGGCCTTGGCTGTCGCTACACCCTCTGCAACGCTCCCGAGGCTCTTCACGATGTCCTCCAGTTTCTCGCCGGCAGCCAATCTCTTCCCCACGGTATAGTTTCGACTCAGCGGTGATGAACAAGTCAGTATCAAGTCGCCCACGCCGGCTAATCCCAGGTAGGTCAACGGATTCGCCCCATACGCCTTCCCAACGCGGGTCATTTCATTCAATGCTCTCGTTATGAGAGCTTTGGATTCGTCAGCGACGTAATGCGATCAATCCAACCCACGCACAAGCTCTGGTATTATTTTCGTATCCAAGTCCATCAGCGGCTCCCTGACCAAAATTAGGTGCCACGCGCGTTTAATCCACGGGAGAAACCCACCGTGACAATGGCATACACATTCTTCATTGCGCCTGCCAATTCCACTCCGATGGGATCATCGCTGGTGTAACTGGGCGGGTCTGAGGGTCGGGGACAACCCAAGGAGAGAGTAGAACATACCAACGGAACCATGGCTGGTGGAAAACCTCCGCGGCTTTTTGTGCTCGTTCGGGTGTTAAGGATGCGATGGCCACGGAGGTAGGTTGACGGCGAACGACTGTAAATCTCCTTGTCAGCTGTTTTCCATGCTTGGTCCCGAATCTCACTTTCTTTCGCGAACGACGGCCCGGACTGGTAGATGCTGAATTAGAGTCATCAAGTTTCTTCCGAGGATTTACTCACAAGGAATGTGGCAACCCTGGCCACTTCTGGCCCCAACTCGTCCGCAATGATCTCCAGGGTCATGCATTGCGTGCTGGCCTCGATGCCCTTGTTGACGAAGATAAGAAGAGGGAGTCTGTCCAGGTTTAATCTCGGCTTTAATGCGGCCAAATTCGATCTTGGTGATGCGCTGTGAGCCACCGGCACATATAACTCTCCATTGAACGGGTACGTACCTGACACCTTCGGTGGGGATGGCAAACAAAAGAATGTCAATTTTGCCGAGGAGGGCTCGGTCGGGAAGCTCGGGCCCGACAGCGGTGATGTGCGTCGAAAATTGGTGGTCGGTCAGCTGGTGAATGCTGCGGTAGTGCTGGTTGAAGTGGTCGCAGAATTCCTTTGAGCGACTCCAAAGGTACACATGGTGGTCGGAATCACCGAGGTGATCTGCAAGGCACGACCCGAAGGAGCCAGCGCCGAGGACGAGGATAGACTTTACTGTCTGCTGCACCATTTTTGTATTCCAATGTTTGAATCTTTTCGCGAGGAGCGACTGCGAGCAGGCAGGTGGTCGCGTGCGTAGCGGTAGCTTGCTGAGGATTGGTACATCCACTGAGGCAGTGCAAGGTCCCGCGCTCTCCGACGGAAATAGCCACGTTTCCTCTCCGGTGCAGTGCCACCTCCCAATACCCTCCTCCCCACCCGCTCCGCTCCCTCAATCCACACAGTCCCTCACTATGCCAGTCCAGGACAGAACGAACGAGTTCAGAGCTTGCGTCGAGTCAATTCGCAACCGATCCACAATTTCCTCCATCCATGCCGAGCAGAAACAGCGTCTGCTTCACTCACAGGCGAAGGACTCACCTAAGAGCGAGTTCACCAGGCTGGCCTCCGGTATCGCTAAGGACATCAATACTACCACCATCCGCCTGGGAAAGCTAGCCCAACGTGAGCACGCCTGCCCGCTCCTATTTCTTCCTTGTTGACTGACCTCGGACAAGTTGCTAAGCGGAAGACCCTGTTCGATGATCGTCCCGTAGAAATTAGCGTACGAGAACAACTCTTCCGTGGGCGAACTGTCAAGTAACGACTACAACGACAGGAACTCACATACATAATTAAGCAAGATATTGCTGGAATCAACAAGCAGATCGCCTCCCTTCAATCTCATGTCAAACAACAGAACATACAAAAGTCAACCAAGACTCCGGAGGGAAAGCAGGTTGACGAGCACAACAACAACGTCGTTATGTTGCTCCAGAGCAAGTTGGCTTCCACAAGCATGGTATTCAAGGACGTGCTGGAGGTTCGAACTCAGGTGCGGAATGGCTCAACTCTCCCTTCGGGTTCGTTGCTAACGTGAAGGCGCCCTCAGAACATGAAGGAGTCGAAGGATAGGACTGAACAGTTCATGCATACGACCTCCGCCGCAGCTGCCCAGACACTTCCAAGTGAGCCATTCCCGAAGCCGTTTGCCAAGCTCGCGGGCTAACTGTTTCCCGAAGATTCGTTACTCTTCAACCAACGGGGTGGACCTGATACCATTGGGGATGGCAGCTCACTCCGGTACGACAAGAAGGGCAAGGGACGTGCGCAGCAAAATGGGGACATCCTGGCGATGGACCTCGTCTCCGCTGAGGAGGGAACCCCCAACCAGAATGGGGGTGCGTTTATGCAGATGCAGCTCGTGGAACAGCAGGTCAGTGAGATACAACCCAAGCAATCTCCACCTCATTCTCACCCCCACTGCAGGATGATTACATTCAGACCCGCTCTACTGCGATTGAATCAATTGAATCCACCATTGCGGAATTGGGCCAAATATTCACTCAATTGGCTCAGATGGTGGCAGAACAACGCGAAACGGTGCAACGAATCGATGCTGACACCGTGGACATCGCGGCAAACGTTAGCGGGGCACAACGGGAACTGTTGAAGTACTACGCCAGTATCTCAAGTAACCGGTGGTTAATGCTCAAGGTGTTTGGTGTGCTTATTGTCTTTGTGAGTCTGTTGCCGCGACCGCCATAACGATGCTAACTTGCCCAAGTTCCTGTTGTTTGTTCTCGTTTCGTAACGACATCCATGCGCTCGTCCTTTTATTGCACTTTTTATGGGATCTTTCTCAGTGGTCCATTCGTAGATTAGAGACACAATGCAACTCCATTGTCTTAATCGACTTTTTGTTTACTCCGGCCAAGGAGGCTGGGGCGTGCTCGGGATCAACAATCACGTGTAGCCGCGCCTGTCAGCGTGGCCGTGTCGCGTGAAGGGAATAAAAAGTTAGCGCGTTCGACAGGGTCAACCACTCGTAACATGTCTCTCTTCCTCCAGCCCAAATCTCAGTCCACGACTGTCACGACGCCTGGTGACCTTCTCCTTAGACTCAATGACACCTGTAATCCTGGCGTGTTTAGCTCGTTCGTGTTGCAGAGGTACCTCTGTCCGGCCCTTGATGCTCTACCCGCGGATCAGAGAGCCAATCTGCTTGCGATCCTACAAGAGGCGGAGCGGGCCACCGTGGATGTGTCCTCGCACTTTGGCAGACTCGATCTGAGTGGCGAAGACAGCGACGACGACTATGACGCTCAATCGGATGATGATGGCATTGTTGACCCAAGCAAGGCTACGGGTGTGCGGCTCGCGGAGCGGAAGCGCAGGATTGAAGCCTTGATCGAGGCCGACACCATCGACGGAGAAGCATCGACATCCGAGTTCGACGAAGAGGTCCTTTCGTGGCTACCGATTCTATGGTATCTGGGGGTGGAAGGCGCCACAAACGCGGGTGAAATCCTCGCCGCTCTTCAGTTGTGCGACATCATCAGGTAAGCAATTTATGCGCGACGCGTCTCTTCTTCTGTATCTTGACGGTTGTACTACTAGTCCGCGGTGCTCCGCCTCGCTGAATTGCTCAATTATGAATATCAGGAAGAACTCTGTGTATTCAAATACCGGGACCGTGTCGGAACACGTCGGATGGATACGCAGGGAGTTACTGTTGAAGAAAGCCTCAAGTGGGGATATATCCCGCGTGCTACCAGTGCTTTCTGAATTGCGGAACGACGATTTGCAAATGATTGTGACGTGGCTGCCGGTGTCCACTACGACTGACGGCACGTCTTTTTTTCTAATTCCCGTATTAATTTGATAACGCAGGTGCTAATTTTGCATTTGTAGCTTCAACGATCAAGGACCTCCATCTGGCTCACTGGCCGGAGGTCGTTCGCAAGATGGCCGCGCATCTGAAAGGGTTGGTCGAGGGTGTGTTGAAGAAGAAGGCTGCAACGCTGGTGGAGAGACACGACCCACACGAACGAGCGGAAGCTCATGCTCAGGCATCCGACAGCGACCTTTCTTTGTGACGAATTTCCGCCGTCTCCGCTCGGACCGCACGGAAGTGGATAAGTATCCCCGTGACAGCGGGATCACCTGCTTCACCTGTACCAGGGCCAACTGGCAAGCTGTCCCTCCGACCGGGCAAAGATTAGATACAATGGCCTGTACCCGTGACCTCGACCGACTGTGCACTTGTCCCCAGAATTACCAACCGCAATCTCCTATCCCCCCCAGTCTCGTCGTGATTGTTTCAGTGATCGTCACCGGTCCCTCGCCGGTTGCTACCCTCTACCCCAATCCTCAATTAGGGGGGAGGGGGGGGGGGGTATCAGCCCTCTTTTCTCCTATCTTTTCAAGCGATTTCGGTTACCATACTGAATGCCAATAAGCCGCCTATCACCTAATATAAATTTCATTCCCCACCTCCAGTCAGGCCCCAAACTAGTTCCACCATGTCCTCCTACCCAGATACCGACGAGGTACGTCCCTTCACTCTCGACCTATTTTTAGATGGTCAAAAATATCTTCTGACGGCCCGGCGTCTCACCCCAGATCTACTCTCGACTTCGGACCACCTACAAAGATGGGAAAACGCTCCCGCTCGAATACCGCAGGAAGCAACTTCGCCAGCTTGCACTCCTCGTGCAAGAGAACTCTGAACAGCTTTGTGCGGCACTTCAGGCGGATCTCAACAAGCCAAAGTTTGAGGCGGTCCTTACCGAGCTTCTCCCTATCGTAAACGCCTGCAGGACTGCCATAGAAAAGCTGGAGGAATGGACTGCCCCTGAGAAACCACAAGTCCCAGAATGGCGTCAGTCGTTCGATGTCTCCATTTATCCGGTTCCGAAGGGTGTCGCTTTGATGATTTCGTCCGTGATTTTGTCTTTCTCCCAACCTAATACCTTATTGATGACCCCAAAACTTCTTCTCAGTCCATGGAACTACCCTGTCGTTATCTCCTTGAACCCCCTGGTTGGTGCAATCGCAGCAGGGTGCCCCGTGCTGATCAAACCACCCGAAGCGTCGGCGAATGTGTCAAACGTCTTGGCTGACCTGTTTCCAAAGTACCTTGATCCAAACGCTTACTCGGTCGTACAAGGGGCTATTCCAGAAACTACCTATCTCTTATCGCTGAAGTGGGATTTCATCTTTTTCACCGGAAGTTGTCAAGTTGGTAAGATCGTTGCCTCGGCAGCTGCGAAGAATGTCACCCCTTGCGTCTTGGAGCTTGGAGGCACATCACCGGTTGTGGTCGCGGACGATGCCGACGTTGACCTGGCAGCAAAGCGAATACTCTGGGGGTGAGTTTCCCTCGTAAATCTCTGTCGTGTGAAGAAGAGTTCGACGTTCCCCAGGAAGAAACATAACAGCGGACAGCTCTGCGTCTCTCCCAATTACGTGCTGGTTCCACGACACCTGCAGGACAAATTCGTGACGGCCATCGAGTCAAGTTACTCAGCCTGTTTCCCAAACGGAACTCTGGATACTCCGGATATGAGCAAAATCATCAACGAGAATCACCACAAACGAGTGCTAAGTTTGTTGGCGAGCTCCAAGGGACAAAAGATACTTGGTGGTGGCCACAACGAGGACAAGATCGAGCTGACGATCCTGAAGGATGTCCCCACGGATGACCCTCTCGTAAAAGAGTAAGTTCTGTAGCTCTCGTTCCGAAGTGGTTCCTGACAGAGGACTTAAGGGAGGTATTTGGCCCACTACTCCCCATCGTGCCCGTGGAGTCGGTCGACGAAGCTTACGATATCATACGCAATAGGTGAGTGTCAGTCGTTTCATTATACAACGGATATTATAACTACTTCGCGTCATAGCCCCTCGCCACTGGTTACGTATCTGTTCACCAACCAGCAAGAACTAAGGGAGAAATGTGAGAACCTTCACCACTCTCTTCCTTGACGCAAACCTGATAAAACCACCCTAGTCCTTCGCGGGATCAGATGCGGGACTCTCATCCAGAACGACTGCGTCCAACAACTGGACGGTGAGTAATCCGAGATGATCTCCATGCCAGATTAATCCGACAATTGACCTGGGACCTATCGGCATGCCCCCCTGAACAACTTTCAGTCCCTGAACTGCCTTTCGGGGGCTTCGGGGAATCCGGATGTGAGCACGAGCTCGTTTGGTTGTTTATATTACGCGGGCTGATGAGAGTTAGATGGCGCATACTTCGGAAAGCACAGTTTCGATATGTTCACGTACAGAAAGGGGTTCATGAACGTCCCGTCAGAGTGGGTTTTCAGACATTGATCATTGAAATGAGCCACAGTCAACTGACACTGGTGTAGGGTTGAACCCCTCCTTGAAATTCGCTATCCGCCGTACAAACCATCCATCCTCTCGACATTCGAGGAGATGATGTGTGCACCCCTTCCAGAAGTTTGAGTGCACTGAAGACGAAAGTAATGCATTAGTTCCGAATACACGATGTTTGTATATGTCCTGGGCTGTTCTATGGACTTTCGAACACGACAACGAGTGCATGCAGGCAATCAATACACTGGAATTGCGTTTACACCGGTTCCCTGATCCTTCGGCTTCGCTGGCCGCTTCCGTTTCTTGGAGTGCTTCGACGCTTCATGATCTTCCGTGGCGGGTATCGACCACGTCTTCTTGTTGCTTGGAGCCTGTCCAAAACCTGACGTGGTGGAATATCGCTGAGGACGTTCGAGTGCCTTCAGTTCAGAGTGGTCGATCTCTGTATCCTTTGCAACGGGTTTGCGTTTCTCTATTCGACGTTTCTGAGAGGCGAAAGTCAGTAAGGTGTGAAAATAACCGGATGCGAAGGTATGGTACTCTTTGTTCGTGCAAGCCTTTATTCCGTTCTTGAAGCTTCTTGGTGCGGTGGTCGCTCTTTCCTCCACCACCGGCCGTTAGTTCGATGTTGATCTTCCTCCCTTCAAGTTCGGAATGATGGAGTCGCAAAGCTTGTTGTAGGGCTTTCTTATCGGTGAATTCGAGAAACGCATATCCTTTCGATTTGGACGGTTGGGTGGTCTTGGGTGTAGGTAATCGGGCAGTGGGGGGTGGATCTAATGGTAGCATATAAGCGATGGTGGGGAACTCAAGCCGTAAGTCTGGCGTACCGCAAGAGGAGAAATGAGAAAGGATGGCCTCCTTTGTCGTAGAGTACTTCAGATTGCCTACGGTCGTTGTGGATGAGCCTTGGTTCAGTTGCAAAACGAAACCCGAACGCACCGATAAATAGAATAAACCGTTGCGGCTGCACCTTCCTCCCCACCTCTACCGTCTCCTGACCGTCGCCACCCTCGACACCCGATTCCAGGATCGCTGGCTGAGCCTTCGACCTCTTTCGCGGCTTCTCCTCAACAACCTCTTCACCCTCCCTCTTCCGCTTCTTCGAGCCACCAAGTTGAGGTTGACGCTGGCCACCACCCTTCGCCTTGCCTTTTCGACCGTCCGGCCCACCGCCTGCAGGGACCTCTCCACCCTCCAGCGGTAGATCCGCAAGCCCAGCCACATCTTGATTCTCGTCAATGGGGAAATCCAAGGCATCTTCGTTGTCGTTGAGGTCCTTTTTCTCCTTGCTCGTCTTCTGTCGTGTCCTGAAAGCGAGTGCTTTCTTCTGTTTCTTGGTTTGTCTCTGACCAGGCTGTGACATTTTGCCGTTCCTTTTGAGGGAGACGGAACCGGGCAGTGATCGGGGGAAAAAGTGAAGTTGTGGGCGCCTGCTTGGCGCGGAACGCGACCTCCGCGTTGGGAGGACGCGAACAACGTTCGTTTCGTACAAGGTAGAAGTCGACGGTGGAAAGGTGATTATTACAGTACGACGTGTAGTCTATACCATCCATGTAATGCAATGCTAGATACTGAAAAGGAGCAAGGTGGGCGGGACCGAAGGATCGGGGATTAATTGGCCAATACGTTGTCGTAGATAGTTCCGTTGACATTGGCTCCCCGCAATGAGCTCTTCACGTTGTATACGAATTTCTCGCGACCACGTCGGAGGTCTTCGGCAGCCTCTACAAATGATAGGAGGGTCGTGTCAGAAAGACTAATGACCCCAAATACGAAAGCCGCACCTTTGTTCAGTGGGTCGTCTGCATTCGGCTCTAAGAACAGGTATTGAAGGCCGACCATGACGGAGTTGAGGTTCAACACAGGCTTCCAGTCCTCCCGCAGAATGTTCAAGCACACGTTTCCTTCCAGGTCCACGTTTGGATGATAGATCTGAGATCGGATATGAAACGGCGCCCTTAGATAAGCCTGTGGATACACACCTTTTGCGTGCACTTGACCTTGGGCGGTTCATGAGGATAGTTGGTGTTGATGACGAAGGAGAAGACGAAAGCGCCACCCTTGTACATCCCTGGGGGAGTCACGCGAGAGTTGGTCAGCAACGTGAGGATCTATCAATTGCTAGCTTCCGCTGAGCATCTGGAAATGCGGTGGGGGGCCGCATATCACACCTTCGTCTGGGGTAATGGTAAGTGTGAAGTTGAGAAGATCAGCGGGATCTGGGAAATTGGTCTGCATGGTCGATGGAAGGTCGAGTTCCGTCAAGTCTTGGAAAGTTTATGCGCCTGAGTTTCTGCCAAGGCGGGGGGAGGATAGACGGATAAGACCCACCCTTCTGGACACGAATCTGGGCCGCACTGGTCTTTGGCTTCTTCTTGGCGGCTGCCTCCTCGGTCTTCTTCATGCTCCATATCTATGGCAGGGTTAGGGCTGGGACGGATGGCGGGTGGGAGACACATGCCTTGATCATCGTGGGCGGATGGTGGCGGTAGTAGTCTAAGAGGGTGTGCTGGTCGTGAGTCAAAAACACTATAGGCTGTCCGCCACCCTCTTTCCCGATTCGGACCGTTCTTGAATCCTACCGAAAGCATGGCCGACTCGACTGCAACGCTCCCAATAATCGACATCGATGTTTTCCGTGCCGGTGGCCCCGGTGCTCTCGCTGAGCGCGACAAGGTCAGCCTTGAGTGCAGCGCATCCCGCATTGGGAGGAATTGACACCCATTTTCTCCTGCGCATAGTGTAGTACCAAATGAAGACGCATTGATTGGATTCGTGACGAATCCAAGCATCAGCAAACAAGGGCGAACAAGATCCGTCCCCCCTGTATGGCCAACCGGCCAGATCTTGCACACTTGTATGGCCAACTGGCCAGATCTTGCACGTCTGTACAGCCGTCAGTCTAGGTGTCCAGTTCACACTAACGAAGGGCCACGGCAGTACAGTTCTTCTTCACGCGGACGAGGCACATATGCTTCCCCCTCTCAATTGAGAGGCGCAGGAAGCGTTACCAGTCTTCATTCGGTACTACACTATGCGCTGGAGAAGATGGATGCCGATTTTTCCCAAAGTACTTCGAGCCGGCGCGGGACCACATGATCTCGGCCCAGGAGACAACAAAGGGGGTACCTTTCTGGAATTGGTGGTGCAGTACAATCCCGAACACACCGAGAGCGGCGATCAGGATCTCGGACGACAGTCGGTTCCTACCAAGGAGGACACTGGTTCTGGGTCAGATGCTGTCGCTCGAAACCCACCATATGTATGGTTCTTGCTATCCCCTTCTGTCTCTGCTCTGAATTTTGCCTCCAGGAGGAATATGACACCTGGGATGCCGTCGCAGATTACGTATTCTAGGTAATTCACGTCCCCGTGTCGCTACCGCACCGCTCAATCCTCTCCATAGAACAGCTCCAACGCTACATCCGTGCTGATGCACCATCGAGATCTTGCGGAGATCCGTTCGGTAGGTCACCCACAGATAACGAACTTCAAAGTCTCATCTTTGGACAGGTGGGAGGTTCGGGTGACATCTCGTCGTTATTGGCTACGGAGAGGCCACATATCGCGGTCGATGAAAGTGGAGGTCAGCCCCATCGTATGTGTATACTCATAGCCTCAGTCTTTCCCAGTGGGGAGGGTGGTTTGTAGAGAAAACAGGAAGCTGGCACAATCACCTACACACCCCCAGTCCAGCCTGGAGGAAGTTCCACAAAGACCCTACGATCGTGATCGTAGCTTTGTGGGTATAAATCAGATCGCCCGCTCCACGGGGACTGCCACGGAAATGATAGAAGACACTATGGCCTCAATACAACCTGATTCCACAGTCCGGAACCATCCCCTACTCAATGAGACCATATTTGCTAACTGGTTCGCTGTAAGTACCTCTATCGCTCATTTGCCGTTAGCCATCCTCAAAATTTAGACTCTGCATCTACTGGACTACACCCCCGAGGATGCGTCTCAGGGAATACCTCAAGACCCCTATCTCCAATTCCAACGTTCCCTCGATTCCTGGGCGCTCCCCCCTCAGATTGCGATCACGTCTGTAGGAAGCAGCGTGAGGATTGCATTCTCCATCTCCTCTCAACCCCACGTATTAAGAGTCTCTGGTTTCACAGACCTCCGCAACTCAATGGAGCGACGCCAGTGTGATGGGTCCGTTGGTCATCGACCCCACGCAGCCGAATATAGACCTCCCTGTAATCCCCCAGGTGCGTTTTCCCAGGATGTGTTCTCGATGAGTTCCTCATTTCGTGAACATCACAGTCACTCTCGCCTCCACCCCTGGCTCAGCTCCCCTCCCCTGGCTGGGTTGAAGTTCCACAGAGGCCTCACGATCATGGCCGTAGGCAATGGGATTTCAACCCCTCTCAGCCAATTTCATTCAGCGTATGTAAGTCACCAGTCCGGGGCCCTGTTGCATCATCGCCATACTCAATCATCAATGGTCAAAATTCATGCCCGGACCTAGGATTGTCGTGCTGAATGACAGTGGGGCCACTCAACCCAGCCTGACACGTGTCGGATATTGACAAGATAAACCGCCGACTTGAAGCGTGGGCGCCTTTTCCCTGGCATCAGACTCATCCTCCATCATTCACTCCACAACCTTCCCCATGGGACCCACACCTCAACCAGGATGGATGATATACAAGGAGTGACTTTCGAATCCGTCTTTCTCATCCCACGCTGACCTTCTGACACTTGGGGTTTCTTTTCAGAGAAATGGACGTATTTTGTTACGGCGATGCCCTCTGGTAATACATCATCTTGTCAATCGTCGTGGATGCCATCTAAGGATTTGGAACTTAGGGAACCCGCCCCCATACCCAACTACACACGTATCAACATCGGAGACGTGGGCTTCCTCCCCCGTGGAAAATTTCATTTGTTGTTCTCCGCTGGCTCCCCGTTGGGAGATCGGCAGCCGGGAGACGATGTTCCTACCACATTCGAGCAACTGGACGTTGGAACTATGGCACCCCGCGACCCGCGACCACTCGGCTGCCTTCATACGTCAACTATTCGAAAGGTCGGGGCTGGTCTTGATGCCACGGGACGTACGACCAAGTAGGCCCATTCCTTGAGCCATCCTCCATCGTTTTCACAAGAGTGCTATCTAGACTCCCGAAACATGATACAAATTTCTCATTCGAGCTCACCGGCGATCGTGGTGCAGCGTTGGTGACAAGGCATCAAACAATCCCAGAAGGCACTTCGTTGGAAACCGCATTCGAAATGTACACTACGCGCCACTGCAAGTCTTGGGTCGAGTTCGCCCGCCATAAGCAGTATGGAAACGACATTCGTCCCTTTCTCGTATCCGGATTCGACATGACAAGGGATTTTGCGATGGTGGCATATTCAAACAGGGCTCATCTCTTCGAATCCAACGACACTATCGCTATTCCAATGTTCAGTTGCACCTCCTCTCCTTTTCAGGGGACGTGGCGCACTAAACACCAAGTCTATGTTACCGATGGGCCACATCGGCGCAGTTCCTCCCCACACGAACGGGTCCCGGACCCTTCCTCATCGCCATCGGGAGACGCAGGAAGCATCATCAACGAGTTCAATCAATGCGTTTTCCTTCGGTACTACACCATGCGTCGGAGAAAATGGATGCCGATGCTTCCCAAAGTGGTTCGGGCCGGTGTGGGACCACACAATCTCGGCTCAGGGGATAACAGAGGGGACACCTTTCCGGAGTTGGCGGTCCAATACGATCCTGGACATACCAAGAGTGACGATGAATATCTCGGACGGCGATCGGTTCCTACCGCAGGCGACACCGGTTCTGAGGAGGACTATGACCACTGCAAATTACGTATTCCAGGTAATCCCCTTCTTCGTGTCGCCGCCAGGTTACTCAACCCTCTCAACGGAAGAACTCCAATGCTATATCTGTATTGATGCACCATCGAGACCTGACGAAGATTCGTGTGGTAGGTCATTCACAGATATAGAACTCCAAAGCCTGATCTTTGGGTAGGCGGGTAGTTCGGGCGACATCTCATCTCTATTGGCCACGAAGGGGCCGAATATTGTGGTGGAGGAAAACGGAGGTCAGCCCACACCATAAGTGGATTCTCACGGTCTCATTCTTTTCGGTGGGCAGAATCGTTCAGGGGGGGAAATATACTGTCAACTCACCTTCGACCCTCGAGGGTCGAACAAGGCACGTGGAAATCTGCCTTTCCGTTATCTATCTATTCAACTCTGAAAGTTTTTGCCTTAGCCAGACGTCCCTATGATTCCACTCAACCCCATACAGCTCTACGACTCGCCACAGTTTCACAAGCAGCAAACCGCCTTTGGGCCATCAACCCGTCCGAGCGCACTGTCCCCTCAGTGTGCTGAATCACCACAGGAAGAACCTCGGGTCACTACTCAACCTCCCAAGGAGCCACAACCTGAACTTCAGGTCCTCGTTCATAGCCAGCCAGTGATAGTGGCAGCGCGCACATGCAACGTCCAAGTGTCGGTCCTCGGCCACAGAATCAATATCCTGAACAGGAACGCAATCGAAGCCTTCCACGCAAAGGAGGTCTTCAGGACAGCGAGCGCTATCATGGTTTTGGTTCGGGTTAGTACTCTCGTTCTGCGTTCATCTGTGAGCTCTCGTTGATGGTCTAACCAGGACAAGACTGCTGACAAGGAGTTCGTGCAACTGTCTGAACACTGTTTCCACGTATGTGAGGCGCTGAAGACCACAATCCAAGGGAAGAATGTAGGTGATCTCAATGGACCTGTTTGGATGGTACTGGCGGATTCGGAAAGGTGTGTCGGTTACCCTTCGCCTTCTCTGCTTCCCACAAAGCAACCCCAGGATCATGTGTGAAATCGAGCAGAGCCTCATAAGGGGGGCGAAAACGCCACGGATTCAACATCACGAGAGAAAGGTTGAGAGGTACGAACTGGAGATCCAAAGATACTCAGGGCTCTCGGCGCACAGAGCTCGCATTTGATGAAGACCTCAATGTGGGTGGATGTGCCACCCGCTTAGTGCTCGTCCATCCTCACGACACCCCACCCTCGCCGATCTTATACAGAGTGCTGACCGCGCCCCGATGTTTTCTTCACTCCCAGCTTTAACCACCTAGCTGTGTACGTTGCACCACCGTGCTACGCTTCGGCACCCACTAAGCCGACTCGATAGTGATAATTGTTCTTTTGAAATAGGAGCTCTCCTTGTTGAGAACACAGTAGATGACAATAGCACTATGACGGAAGTGAAACGCCGGTACCCTGTGAGACCACGAGAAAGTTCCTCACTTGGGTTCCCGTCTCGCAATTGTTCCGCCACCAACAACGACGAAAGTCATCTTCTTGAACCGTCCACAGCAACGCACGGAGACGTTGCGCCCTCCCGACATCACGCGGGAGGGTAAATGCAAGGGACAACCTTGACCAGAGCCAGAAAAAAGGCCATCGAGTGGCAAATTATGCGGCCAACTTTGGCTTCGAAGTTTGAGAGCTGAATCGATGGGCTTACTCATCTTTTATTCGCCGCCCAGGACACTACCTTTCAGCTCCTATTTATATAAGGAGGGTTTCTGACTCAGCCGCAGACGTCCGATTACTGTAAGCCGAGACGGCTAGACGCGCAACTATAAGACAAATTTAAACGTCTAAAAGAAAGCAACACACTCTTCAACCCCTCAATGTAACGCGCTTGAAATGCGAGCGTTGAGCTCTACAGATATCTATTTTCGTGTCAGCGATCACAGAAAACAAGAGCACGTACCGTATGCACAAGACTGCAGAGAACAGGTTGACGATGGCATGAAACGCGCCAACATCCAAAAGAACGCAAGTTCGTTTCTGAGCGTCGGGATGTATCCCTGATAGGTAGTCAGCAACTGCATCGGAAAGGAGACAAGAATGAGAGAAACGCACGCAAAGCAGACCTTACAGAGAGACGCTGTCGTTTCTGACGCGTTGTTATGTGTACTAGATGCGTCCCATGGATTACACTCTCCAGTAACGTGCAACAGAGACGTGGAGTCCCGTCCGTCGACGTCGTCATACGTACCAGGTGCTCGTACAGTTGCTGAAGACTTAACATCTCTCTCTCCAGGTGTCAGCTGCTCGTGCATAGGGCGAGGGCACTCACGAGAGACTTGAGAGGAAAATACCGTAAACGTCGTCCCCTCAGAGCCTAGACGGAGGCCGAGTACGATCGAAGTTCTAAGATGAAGTCGTTAGAGAACGTCGATCCGTGGAGTGTCAAGGGACGTCGACGAAAGAGACTGAAGTGCTGCACAGCGTCGGAGATCCAAACGCTTGACTCAACCGTAATCGGCACATCGAAATTCAGCTTACTTATCACGCGCGATTTAAACATCAAATACATTGTCCATTTGGCATACAGAGAGTAACTGAGTGGGGGAGGGGGGGATGTATACGACTGGGGAGGTAAGCGGGTTGGGATACAGGAGAGAATGATGATGAGGTTGAGGCGGCAAACAAAGCGTGTGGGTTGGGCAAAGCACTAGACGCCGAGGTCGTCAGTCATCGGCATGAAAGAGCGAGAAGGGAGAGAGAACACGAACTTGAACAGCAAATCCCAACCATCGAAAACACGCGTTTGCACCAACGACTAGCGAGCGCAGAACGGGGGGTCAAGAAAAAACGAGCGCAAGGTCACAGACGGAGAAGAGGGACAGGGCATAGTGGAAGGGGAAGAAGTCGCAGGAACAGATGGCAAGACGGCTCGCCAAGGCCAAGGCTGCAGGACGTCGTTAGTTACGAGCGTGAAAAAGACGAGGTGGACGAGAGACACAAACCCGAACCACCACTCGACGATAAAAGCATCTGTCTGCGCCATTGCCCAACCGATAGATAACAGAATGCCAAGGAATGAGACGAGTCGCAGAAGAAAAGGAGTGTGGGGGTATGGGAGAGATGGGAACAGTCGTAGGGGTGAACATGATGCGAGAACATCTCTCGCAAACACCTTGACATTAATGTTGTCAGCTATAGATACAAGGGCATGAGACAGGAGGAAGAGACAAACCTAGTTCTTGTCGAAGTAGAGGTTGGCACCTGGGAACTTGACCAGGATGAGTTCATTCCAAAGCCAATGCATCGGGGTAGTAAAGGTGATATCGACTGAATCCAAAATACCAGCACCGCCAGTGAGGAGGGAAACGAACTCGCCCTTGGGACCAGCGACAATGGACCCAGAGTCCCCGTCCTCAGAAAATGCACCGAAGTACTGGTTTTTGCCGTAGGGAAAGACTGGGGCTTCAATGGAGTCAAAGCTGCCAATGACGCTATACCTGCGAGTTTTGGACTCGAACCGATTCAGACGACCAATTGTTGTGCCCGTTGAGTATCCATTCTTGATGACAAATCGCACAGGAGCGTCGTCAAAGTCCTTGCCAGTGGGATGACTGATCTGTTCGGCAGTGAGGATGTCCTGGAGTTTTAAGAGATGGCGGTCCGTGGGGTACTTGAAATCAAACCCGCCAACCCTGTGGTACATCATGCTCATAAATTCTCCGGGGTCAATCTTCATGCCTAGAATGAGAACAGTTAGATTAGGCACCTCTGGTTAGACGGGCTCAGCACACACCCAAGCTAACAGCATTCTGGACAAAGTTTGGCCAGAATCTGTCCTTGTCAAGCTTAATGACACAGACGTCCTGTGTGTAGCCATGGGGAGGGGTGTTTCCAGCAATTGGTGGAGCCCATACGACATGGCCAATGATGCGGCTCTTCGGGTTGGACCACTCCCTCCGCACCATGATGAAGAAGACCTTGAGGGCCTCGACCTTGGCATTTGTCTCCTCCAAGTTGGCTTCGGCGGTTGCCAGTTTAGCTTCCAGATGTGGCCTACTGGTGTACGAAGCAATGGAATCCTTCAAGAAGGAGACAGCGTTATTCAGGAAGCCAATTTCAGCCTGAATGGAGTCCGAGAAGTTGCTGAAAGCTCTGGTACCCATGAGAATGACATTCTTTTTGGGCATGGCTAGGTAAGAGTAGTCAGAATTGCACCCATCTTCTTGAGGAAACGGACGTACAGGGGTAGGTATACTCTATGTTGGCTTTGTTTGAACCAAACAGCACATGGCGTGCCGTAACACCGTAAAGGTCCTCACCAATGCAGAAGTAAAAGCCTAATGTTCCCTGCGAGTCTGGTGTCTTCTCGCTAGCGATGGGTAGGCCAAGAGCAGTGGTGATAGAATGTATAACATTCTTGAGGTGATTGTCGTTGTCGACAGGTGCCAACAGTGAGGGACCAGTGAGAGGTCGGACCTCAGATTCACGGAATGCCACATCAATGTCATAAATGTCGTACTCCTTGAGGAGACCAAGGATGTCTTGGGAGGACATGAACGCAATGTCGCTGGTGGTGCTGTCTTCCTGGACTCCAACCCAAATAGTGATGCCGCTAATAACCTTATTTGCACAGCCATCCGTACCAGACTCCTCCCAACCAAAGCGGACGAGGTCGATGGAAGTGAACAGGATCCGTCGCTTGTCGAGAAGTTCGCCAACCTTAGAACAAATGTCAGTCTGCAGAACACTATGCTTCTAGAGGATCACGAACCTTGTCACGAACAGTGGCCCACAGCTCATCCTTGCCCAGTTGGGTGTGGTCGTCAACTTGAAGAAGCTGTATAGGACAGGGGTTGTTCTCTGGCCCAGTAGGAGGCGTAAATATATCCTTTGAAGTCCTGTAGATGAGCTTGGGGCCAAGGTGACCGTCGCCACGGATATCAAAGTAATATAAATCCCTCTCGAGCTTGGAAATGTCGTGTATGGAGGACGCGACGGAGGTATCACTGGAGACATCATCATCCTGGAAGAGCTTGTCGCGCACGGAGGAGTCACTGGACCCAGAACTAGACGGATGAAGGCTGGACACCATGGCGCATTCGTCGTCGAACTCCTTGGAATGAACGCGGTCATCCCAATTGATGCCTGGAATGGTATACGAGCGGGTCAGTATAGAAGAAACCCAATAAAACGTAAAAAGAACTCGCTTGATGGGTTTTCAGACATGATGATAGCAGAGAATTTGGGCGAGTTGGGAGAGGGGAGAGTCGTATGGCAGAAAGACCAAGCGAAGACTCCCTTTTATAGTCCACGCGGATTTGGAAAGGTGCCCCTTTTGTTGTCTCCCGGGCCGAGATCGTGTGGTCCCGCACCGAAATAATTCGTGACGAATCCAAGCATCAGCAAACAAGGGCGAACAAGATCTGTCCCCCCTGTATGGCCAATCGGCCAGATCTTGCACACTTGTATGGCCAATTGGCCAGATCTCGCACGTCTGTACAGCCGTCAGTCTAGGTGTCCAGTTCACACTAACGAAGGGCCACGGCAGCACAGTCCTCCTTCACGCGGACGAGGCATATATGCTTCCTCCTCTCAATTGAGAGGCGCAGGAAGCGTTACCGGACCCGAAATGTCGGTTTTTCTGGCGGATGGCCGAGCAGCCGCCGTACGAAACCGCTTTTCCCATTGCAAAGGCGCAGAACGTGGTCCCAAACGCCCCCCATCTCAAGGACCGGTGGACCCCATCATGCAACAGTGGGGCCAGTCAATGAAGAATGCGTAAGGCCCTCATAATCGGCTGTTCTGTAGCCAATGGTCGTCTGATAACATTCAAGGGTCGAAGATGTCGCGGACATGATCGCAACCGGCCTCGGTATCCCCACCAAGACCTTTTCTGAGGCAGGAAAATACGGGTGAGCGTCCCTTTCTGTATTTACCCCATCGTCTATCCACTGATGGACAAAAAGCTCCCACATTCTTGCGCCAACCGCATCCGACCTCGTTAAATATGGCAAGGACACCATCCTGGCGGGCTTTCACACGGACCCAAACTTCTTGACAATCCATGGACGGTCGAGGTATCCAGGACTCAACATCTGGGCAAGGAACACTGGGAAACGCATCCCCGTTAGGCTCCCTACTACCGGAGACCATCTCCTGGTGCAAGTCGGCAAACAGCTAGAACATATCACTGGCGGTTTCGTCAAGGCTGGATTCCACGAAGTTGTCGTCAATGGCGCCACTTTGAAGGTAGCGTGTTGCACTAATACCGGCAGTGTCCACGACCTAATGAATTGCCAGACCATCGAAGCGAGGAAGGCGCAGTTTCCGAATCGCCCACTGATCCGAATCTCTTCTACATTATTCTGGCATCTTTCTGCGGACTACGACCTTGCACCTATTCCAGAATTGGCGGCCAAGGCACATGCAAAGAGGGCGGATGCCATCAACTTGGGCAGGACCGACGTGGAGGAAGAGCTGATCTATGAGACGTTGAAGGTAGGGCAGCAGATACAGAAGTACGTCCCCCCAGAGGATCCTAGCTCTTCGCCACACCGACGCTAACCGTGGTGTCCAGCGAACTTAAACACATCGCGTTGATGGCATAGAGTGTATGTAACATCGGCGTAATACTTGCCGGACAAACTATGCATCCTGGACTTGCGTGTGCACCTCGGCTCGCACTTGAGAGGCTCCTTGGTTTATTTAGTAATTAGGTAAGGCCTTTGGATTTCTCTGGTTGTTGCCTTCCCATGGCCCTTTGTGCTGCATGAAGTATCGCTCGCGCTGATCGATCGAGGCGACATGTTGCAATCTTACCGGCGGAGAAAGGTGAAGATGCTGACGTGGCATCACCACGATGCCGCCTCCATTCTTGCTGCGGGCGGAACGTTCTAAACAAAGCCGTTTGGAACGTAAACCAGGTACCGATGGGCCGACAATAGCGAAGGGCCGGGCGTGGTCTCTCGACAACAGTCCACCCGGAGTTCTAACTCGTGCTGCACACACGCTCGGCCTCCACCTTGAACCTTGCCGAAGGCGGTATAGCGAAAACGTTCAACACGGCTAATTGCTGGTGTCTTCGTACCTCCGCCGACGTGTTGTTGAATGGGAAAGAAGAAACGAACCTGTAAACATCCACTCTCCTTTACTCGGCACGCCCCCTTTCTCAAGCCTGTCGACCAACAGGCCGTGACTGTACAGGCCCGGTGCGTTGCGTAAACGCCCCGGTTCTCCCGCGTATAAAACCAAAACCCTCCCACCGAAGTCAGTACCCCAACCTCCCAGAGTCGAAGAGATCACCAGACCATGCCGGGCACGTCTGACCAAGGCCTCAGTACCCCACAGGTCCAGTTCGTACTCAAATTCTTGGACCACATCAGTGCCAGAAACCTCAACGCCGCGTTCTCTCTCTTATCGGACGCTCTCGTTTACGAGCTGTGGCCGGCATCTTTGGCCCACGCACCACGCACAAAAGCCGAATATAAGGCGTTTCTGGATACCAATCCGGACCGAGAGGTGAAGGTGCCGTCATTTCGATATGATCGCATCCATGTACGTGCCGCGCTAACCCGTATTCTCAGTTCGAAATTATAGAGATAGTTGAATCACCGGGGAAGGTCGTCGCTCATGTGGGTCACCGATTTTCCCCCCTCCTCTTCATTCCTTAACTCCGCCGGGTCAGGTGACCCCACTCACTGTGTCGCTGACCGGGGAAAGGTATTCCAAGGAATCCTGTTATATCTTCACCCTCGGGATGGACGGAAATGGATCGAGAACGATCCTGCGCATCAAAGAAATTGTTGATTCCAAGACCGCGATAGATATTCATAGGGTAGAGAGGGATAGGCTCCTTCAGCAGAATGCGTAATCCCCTTGGACAATCAACATTGGTTGTCTGTAACAGTATAGTTACTTCTTGGACAGTTTCGTCTGATTTGACATTGTAAAAGTCCCCTCGCGGGGTTCGTTATTACTAACTAATGTGCAAAATATTAAAACGTATCTGCAAAGCGAAGCAAGCGAAAGCATTGTGAGCGCGAAACCCCCCTCTTCTCCCCCATCTCCCCCATGTCAATACAACAAAGCTCCATCATTTCAGTTTCAGCTTCTTCGCGGGCTGTCCGTTGGTCTCCGCCTCCTTCCTCTTCTTCGACTTGGAGATGCTCAACAACTCGTAAAACCTCTTCTTCACCGCCACGGCAATTTGGCCGACTTCGGAATCAACACCATTGAACGAGATGGCATTGCGGACCATCAAGTCGATATCGGCCCTCAGAGCGTCCGTGGAATCATACTTGTCGGTGTCCAGTTTCTGTTTGATCGTGCTCAGGTCCCGTGCATCTTTCTTCGGGATGACGTCGAAGTAAGTCGGGATCTGTAATAGCACGGGGTCGACTGGCACTCGGAAGACAAATGAACTGGAAGAACAATTGGTTAATGGTGGGATGGATATGGAGGAGATGGTAACCTACATATCTTCCTTTGTCAGCTGACTAAGGATACCTTGCAAGCTCCTCTTCTCTCCCCATTCCAATCTCCTCTCCATCGCTCTTGCCCACTCCTTGGTGAACGCCGCCTCGACATTGTCCGCGCAGATATAAGGGAAAGTACCCGCAGGGTTGAACTTTCTGCAGTTACGGAAGACGAGCATCACATCTTCCTTGAAATCCTCCATTGTCTCATACTTGCCCTGGTTGAGACGCTGATTGATCGTACCAAAGTCCATTGGGTTCTTGATCTCGTCGTAATACCTGGGGGAGCCAAGAGTCAGTTCCGTCATCGCAGAGGCGATGCAATAGTGGTCATCGTACGTGGGGCAGCCATCCGCTATAGGGTCAACGGGCCGAGCAAAGATCGCAGAATCTGGAATCTTTTGCAGCATCTTCATTACATCCTTACAACGTTTTACGTTGACAAGCGCCGACACAGGGACCTTGGGTTTCGGGCCAACGGATGCCCCTCGCCCCTCTGGTTCCTTCCCTTTCCCATTGTGGATTGGTTCTGAAGGCGGCGACGACCCGGGGCGTGGTACTGTTGGTGGGGAGATGACAGGTTTAGGAGCCTTCAATTTGAGCGTCACACTAGAACCATTGCGCTGGGGTTGGGAAGGTGCCGGCGAAGGGGTGGACGGGCCACCGGTAGCCAGACCAAGTAACGGGGATGGACGTTTCCTCAGGGGTGCCGCACTTGCCAATATGTCATCATCAGAGAAGATCGCGTCCGAGGTTTTCTTCCGTTTCTCCCCTTTGTTATTGTCGCTATGAGAGACACCATTCGCCTTCAGCTTGACGGAAACCTTGGGCTCCTCCTTCGCGGCCGGCTTTGGTGGTGGTGGTGGTGGTGGTGGTGGCTTAGAGGGAGTGGACTCCACAGGAGGTTTCTTCGGCTTGGCCGGGGTTTTGACACCCATACCGTTGACCGGGTTATTGTCATGCGTTCCACCCCCAATCTTCAGTTTGATCGTCGGACGCGCACCCGCGGTCGGGGTCGACTTGTTACCAGGAATCGATCTCGCTTGTGTCTTGGAGGCGGGTTCCCTATCCTTGGTTGTCTTGAGTACGGGAGTTACAGGAGGAGGAGGGGGAGGAGGCATGGAAGGGTGAGCACTCTTGTGCGACTCGACGGTCTTGGTGATACGAGCCCATTCTAACCAAAACGTTAGCGATCGAGAAAGCGAGGGCCAAATGTACTCGAAGCTGACGTTTATCGAAAAATTGTTCCAATCCAACAGCTTCCCCGTGAACATAGGTTCCCGGGGGGTTGTAAGTCTTTGAGTTGTTGATCATGAGCCGGAAATCAGCCTCGAAGACGACCCGGTCTTTGTAGACGCCGTTGTTGAGCTTCGCACTCATCGTACTCAAGTCCATAGGATTCTTTATGACCTTAAAGTAACTGGGTGGGTATTAGTCAACGTTAGCCCATAGATCGGTGACCTGTGCTCACTCTGGGGCCCTATCACGGACAGGATCCACAGGCTGGAGGAAGAGTCTGGCACGCTTATGCGCTTGCAGTTTCTTCAGAGCATTCCTGCAAGCACCTAGGTCATACACAGACATCCCAGAGGATTGGGGCCTCGGCACGGGCTTCTTCTTATCCTTATCCTTATCCTTCTCTTGCTTCTGGCGCTTGGGGGGAGGTATGACAAAGCTACCTTTCCGCTGCGGGACAACGGGTGTCTTGGGCGCGGATTCTCGGTGTAGGACGGATGGGACCAACTTGATCTTTGGAGTGGACGAAGTGCCCGGGGCGGGACTTGGTGTAGGGCCGGTCTTCAAGATTCTTTGAGCAGCAGGGTGGATCCTGACCACAGGAGACGGGGGAGCTTCGATCACTGGTGTTGGTGGCAGCTGGATTGTGATCTTTGGAGGGGCCTCCTCGCCGCCTCGGAGAACCAAATCAGCCAACTTCAAGACGGCCCAACGGGCTTGTTGATCGGCATCAGAGGACCTGGTGTCGAGGGTCAGAATCCAAAGGGTTCATACAGGGGAGACCACTCACAAAAGCAGGGGCATAAGGAACTCTCGGAGGATGTCGTTCTTCCCCACTTCCTTGTCCTTCCTCAGCGCCTTCAGCATCAATTCTACGTCACTCTTCTTGTTCTCCTTCAACCTCTCCTGCACTGAACCGTCCTCTTCGATCAACAGGGCTTCAGCGTCCTTGGATGATCCCTTCATTTCACCCATGTATACCAGAAGAGCAAGGCTATGACACGCGTTGATGGCGACGTGTCTCCGAATGACACGAGAGGGGTCGCTGGCAATAACAGAGAACATATATTTCATGATCTTTGGGGTGTACCACTTCGTCATGAGGAGAGCGTCGAAAGCCAGCATCCTGACTTGAGTGGAGTTCCCATCTCTGCAGGACCCCATCAGGAAGATGACAAGACTCATTCGTGCAAAACGCACCTGGTTAGCGGGAAGAAAATCCGTGAGTCGATCGGTATCATTCCGGCAGTGCTGAGCATGAGGTTAAACTTGAATTATGCAAAGTCAGCGGATTTCGGTCTTCCGTACGGAATGTCCCTACCTCAAGGGCAGCGACCGTGACGACGTTGTGGTAGGAGGGAATCAACCGATCCATGTTACGGTATCGGTCTACTTCGGCGATAGCCTTGTTCATCAACTCAATGTCTTCGGTAGTTTGTTCCACAATTGTCTCCGATTGTGTAAGTTCGCCACGTTCGGGGGCTGTTGTGCATAGTACCGCGGCAGCCAAGGCGGTGATATTGGTACAGATATAAAAGGCGTCGGAGTACTGGATGGGGGTGAATCAATAGGGGTCGGGCGATCAAGAATGCAAAGCCCTTACAGGATTGGATGTGTTGTCATTGTACCGTAACTGGTCGATCAGGAAACGGCGGACAATCACGGGAGTCTTGCCATCACCAAAGCGAACGCGAGAAATGGCCTTGAGCAAACTCTTGCGAACGAAATACTCCGCTACATCAGTGAAGTCGTTTGCCCTCGGGACGTATATATGATTGAACAGGTCCTGGCCCTGTGTTTCGGGTTCGTAGCAGTAACGCAAGAAGAGCTTGAAAAGGTGGAAGAGACCCAAAAATTCGAGCTTCTGAACTGCACACTACGGGCGCGTTAATGTTGAAGACGGGGTATTCATGTGTAACTTACATGCACCAATGCTAAAGCGGCTTCGCAGCGTATTCGGAAGAAATAGTTGGCAACAAGCACAGTTTTTGTCAGGGTGCTGGAGACAATCGCAGTTGGACGACGGGCCAGTGCCCGCACGGCCTAGGCCTGAGTTAGCATGGGGGAAAACTCATAGGTTAGTGATCAAACCTCAAGCTGGGCCACAACATCACGATCCCTCTGGAGTTGCGAAACCCACATAAAGTCCGGCTGTTCGAACCCAATGGTGGCGATCCACTCGAAGTCGGCGTCCATGCGGATCCACTCGTAGGTTGCTCCGGACATGCTTTGTTCCTCCTCTTCCGTCCAATCCGCAACCCTCCAGTTCTCCCGCTCCTTCTCGTTTTCCCAGATCTCCAAACCAAACCCCATGTCAATCATTCCCATGGCTTCGGCAGCTTCGGCGTCTCCCTCAGCCGCAGCCTGTGCTGCAGCCTGACGCGCGAGATAGCGTTTAGTGTTCCGGCGCACACGCTTGTATTTGGTGTTGAACGGGACTTCATATCGCTTATACGGGGACCTGATATCAAGAACGTGCTCATACGGCGTGCCGTCTGCCTCATGAATCCGAATGGTCATTTGGCCCTGTCAGAAAATCGTAGTCAATAGGAGTATTATGAGGGAAAACCAGGCAATCGCCTCACCTCAAAGAAGGGAACGGGTTTATGGATAATTTTGCTCCGATCGTTCTTTTCGTGGAAAATGTAAGCGGGGCATTCCTGTTGCATCGAAATTTCGACAGCCATCTTCTTCCGGTTAAACACCGCAGAGAAGCCGAAAGTCGGACAACCACTCCCGTATATCCATTGGTCCGCAAATGTCCTCAAGTCGACTCCACTAACCTTGCGACATATCCGGAGAAATGAGTGGGTGGAGATATAGAGGTTGGTGTCACCAACAACGCCCTCAAGGAATATCTTATTGAGGACACGTGGGAGACCAACAGAAGTGCCGGACTTTCCCAACTTGCGGTCCAGGATATGCAAGACGAGTGGCGCTTTTAGATTAATGAAGGGTATAACGGCAGCGTCCGGAGGTTCAGGGTTGTTCGGCCGGCAGACAGGGGGCATGGCACCACGGTCCAGCTCCGCCACGCGTTCCATATCCTTCTTCAGCCTGAACCTGTACTCGTTGTTACCAAACAACTTGCACAGGAATAACCCAGTCATATACAGTCCCAATCCATTCACGAGCCAGAGGTCCGACCAGTTCTTCTGCTGCATGTTTATCCCCATCCACTGGCAGGCTAGCGCGTGGCTAAGACACAGACGAGCCTCGTAGACCTGATCGATCGCGTCTGGACCATGCAGGAGGTCTATCGACACCAGCGCCAGAGTTGCGCTATCAAATCTCTGCGCAGGTAGCTCCTCGACGAATACCAGCTTGTATGAACCGAACGGATAAGAGTTGAAGTGTGTCTGGTAGAAATTCATGGCACCGCGCAGGAACGCAACAGTCGTAGCAAGTTGACTTTCCTGACCTGGCAGACAAAAGGCGTGCATGAGGGGCGGTGGTCTTGCGCTGGAAATTTCTTCGGCGGCATCGGGTGGGAGGGGTAAGACGTGAAATGGACCGGCTGAGAATGCGATATGTTGAACAGATGTGGGGACGAGGAGACTGAATAAGAAGATGGTTTTGCTGGAGTTGTTCGGGTGCGCAACCTATCTCTGGGTGAGAAAACGTCATTCACATCGCAACCGCACGCACCTGCTCAACCAAATCCCCACTGCAAACAACAACAGTTCTATTTCGATCGTCCGGATATTCAAAGTCATCGTCAAGTAAGCCTGGAAGTTCCTCCCGTTCTTCGAGATAGCTTGGGACAATGAATTCAAACTCCCAGGCGCACTTCGCGTAGGTGCTGTCTACGCAGGGAATCCAACATCGTGCGGCGTCCGGGGAAGGTGTGGTGTACACGTGAGGAATCCGCTAACGTTTGGGACAGTGAGTCAAAGAATGAATATCTTGGAGTGCCCCGATGAACGCACGTATGGGTATGAGTCAGTAGGTACCACGAACTGTACACCATCGACTGGGTTCCGCAGGCTGTACACAATTTTGATCAAGATCTCCTCGTACTCTGGCCCCGAGCTTTGGGTTCCTTGTGCCGAAGGTCCTGGGGTTTGTGGTTCAGGGGTCGAAGCTGTGGGGCTGATCAGAAGCGATGGGTGGTCAGGAGCAAGCGGACATACTCTCTCCGTAGGCCTGGCCGCGATTCTCCTTAGGCACCAATCGAATGGGCACTTCCTTCGGTATTGCGATTGAAAGCTCTCCTTCATCTCCTTCAGCGAGTGCCGAATACAGCCTGCGCTTCAGCTCGGAGAACCGGTGACAATCGGACGGGTTGGAGACGTTGAGGTTCGCGACTGCGTCGTAATGGACAAATTCTGCTGGGTACGACGCGACTGTGACCGACTGGATGACTGCGAAGCGGTAAGCGGCCAGAGTATTCCGGTGGCGGAACAGGAGCGGAGACGCGTACCACATTGCCTCGAATGAAGATGAACGGTCCTTAGATCATTTGTTGTCGGGTTTATTCGCAACTCTGTGTATCCCTGGGCGCGGTTTGGGTTGTATAAGGGTCGTGGACGGCGCGCCAGCAAAGCGGGGTACCCACCCATAATGCTCCCGCGAAATCGAGCTCCAAGACTACTTTTTGGTGGCTAGTAGAGACAAAAGCGGTGTCAGTACACAGAAGAGCACCGGCAGGGCGAAAATAACGTATATCGTGAAGCCTCTTCGAGCCTGCTCCCGCTGCATGGTAGGTGATAGGAAACGGTGTTCGGAACGAGGGTGCGGGGCGCCAGCTGACTAATGGGCCGTTGAAGTTGGCAAGAACCGTTGTGGGTGATGGATCGAGCACTAAGCCAGCGAATTTTGCTGATCTTGTGCGACAGAGAGAGCCAAGGGTCGGATATCCTGTGGCTCGCTCGTTGTTGCGGCCTGAGAGGGTCCGGTGGTGGGAAAAATCGCTCGAAATGGCAACATCAACCCGGGCATGCTAGGCTCGGACGTGTGCCTGGTGGGAGCCCTTCGCATCAACACACCCTCATGTCTTTCTCCCTCCTATCCAAGCGGTGTGAGCACCTCCCACTCCGCGTCTCTACGACGTCGGTCCGTTACGCCGGCCGCAAGGAAGTCGTCGCCGACCCCAGAAAAGAGAACCTCCGTCGTGTCCTATACCCGGCGAACATCCGGAACTGGTCTAGCCCTGTTGGCACTTGGCGGCCAGACGTTAGTCGCGTTCTACAACGCGCGATTCCCTCCATCCAAGCCCACGAAACTATAGAACGCGCCTGGCTCCTTCACAAGCGACATACCCGGTGGAAGAGGAACGCAGAGCTGGAGAGAAAATTCGAGTGTATGCGTAAGGCGATGGCGGAGCTCGAGGTTGTGGACCCCCGTTCATTTACGGAGGCGAATCGGTCGGAGGATCCTAGGGCGAGGAGCGTGCAAGAAGTAGAGTTGGCCAAAACCTTGCGGGGTCCAGAGAGGAGGGCTGTAGAGGCAAGGATCCGAGGGTTGTTCCCTCGAGAGTTGCGCCCACCTCCAGATACACCCTCCCAAACTGGTTGGAACTACGATTGGAAACCAATTGTCCCACCCATAGTCTGTGAGTCCATTGTATCAATTCATCGTGTCTATCCATTGCTCATGTCACTAGCATAAATCCTCTTCTCCAGTTCGCACACTAGGGTTCGAGGTTCACCGATGATGGAGTATTAAATATACAGTCTTCGATTCATTCCAAGCCGTATGATACAACTGCCTACAACTTACTCTCCATCCTATGGCCAAGCACCTCTGTACGGATCCACCATGCTCATCTCAAGCCCAGGATCACCCTTCGCACCGGAAGGATTCTTCGCAACAACTGCACCATGGACAGTCTCGAGGGCTGCTGTCCAACGCTCCAGTGCTGCATACCGTCTCTTTTCCAGGCTTTGCCTACGCAAACGGTTGGTCAGGAGAAAATGATGTTACACAGAGGACGAACTGTTTATCAAGCTCCAGTCGCATTGTGACTTGATTTATCCGCCCTTCTACTTTTCCGTCCAGGATGAGACCAATAAGCAACTCTTCCACTTCATCCTTGTCCACGTTAAGTTGCTGTGCCAGGAATGATAACTCGAGCCTTGTGTATGGCTTGATCAAGTCGATGAGATACTGCGTCCGCAAACTGCGTAGCAGTTCCCCGATATACAACCTGATAAACGCATCGTCCATGATTGTGGATCGGTTTTCTGCCAATATATGTTAGCGCCATATCATCCCAGCCACGATTGGAAATTCACCTCGCAGGATTTTCTCAGCAGTGTGGACTTCTCTCCGCTGATAAGCGTCTACAAGGTCAGTCATTGCCTTGATCTGAGAGTCATTCTTATAACTGCGAGTGAGGCGTTAAGTGCAATTGAAGGGTGGGATCATCGAGGGGACACTTACGGTTTGGTCTCCTGACTGTCAAATGGATTGACCTCACTTCCAGTCAACATGTTGGCGAGCACAAGATACTTGAGAACCTGTATCCTTTGCTGTGATCCGGCTTCGTCGTAGTTACGGAACGACTCGAAGAAGTCTTCACTGGCTTTATTCCATTGCCCTGCCAATAAACGGGCGTGAATCGGCGACGGAAGGGAAGAGAGTTGACCACTTACGTTCGCCCATCCACATCTTCCCTCCGCATTCCTTGATTACACCCATGATCCTCGGGTGAGGTATCGCTGACCGGACAGAATTGGCGGCGTTGTAGATTTCCTATCGGGTGTGATCAACTGGAGTAATCAACGCCACAGTATATTACTAACCTTGAGTTTTTTGAAGTTCCTAGTCTCGTTGTACATCTGGATCTCCAAAGCGTAAATCTCGAGGAGTTGAGTACCTTTTTGTGATTGGTCGTCACTCTCGTTGGCAGCGGTGGCGTTGGTCAGGTCTCGCAGAAGCTTTCAGTTTTGTCAGCCAGAGTGCGCTTTTAGATGAGGTGAACGAACCCTCGTCAACCTGGTATACTCTTTCCTGTCGAGCCACAGTTTTGCCAACTTCAAGTTCGTTTTGGCACTCAACCGCTATTCCGTGAGCGATTAGATGTGAGTTGATTAACCGAGGTTATACTATACACACCTCGTTTTTGGCCTCCACCAGGGCATCTTTCGTCGCCTGATAGAACTTCTCGAGAATATCAACCTCTACAGGACCGCCCTTTCCACCTCCAACGTAGTCCAAGATACTGTTGATCGACTTCTCAGAGTAATTGCGAGTCACTGCCGACTTAGTGTACGTCAGCAGCTGACGATATGTCTCAAGAGCCTCGTTTGGTCGTTTGAGGACCAGGAACAGCAGTTTCGTCGACTGTTTGAGCGCCTTGAACCCCCTGTACAATACAGTCAGTCACCTGAGAGTGGTAGCAAAGAAATAAGGCATACCAGTCCCCTTTCTCCTCTTCCTTGGCTACGATTGCTTTGAACTCCTTCAGGGCCTGTTCTGGATCATCTTCCTTCTTCGCTGTCCATCGAAATGAGGATACAAGGACAACGAGAGAAAATCAGCATACACTTAGCAGTATAGTACATGTTCTCAACATCTGCACTCTCCCCCTCATCGCCGCCCCCGTCATCAGAGTAGTCGAAGCCGTAATCCTGATAAAAGCAATGTCAATCAACGGCAACTGGAGGGACCTCTAAGTGCAGACCTCATCGTCGCTGCCTTGCATATAATCAGCATCATCGTCATCCATGGTGATGGAGTGTCAGCTGGTGCTTTGTGGGTACGGTTAGATATTATCGGTGAGGGGCTTGGGGTGAGGAGCGTCCCACGTGCCCCTGGCGATCGCGACGCGTTTTGCTTTCGGCTGGCAGCCAGGATCAAAATTAGTTCCGTGCTGTGGGTTGTGGACTTGATACATGCTTGCAATGCTCAGAATCCCCGTCGCGTAACCGTGGAATCAAAGGGTGGGTGGAGCCAGAGCAAACAGCACTGGGATCCATCTCAATCTTATCAACCGAGCAGCACTCGGCACGTTGCCGAAACGGGTCACCGAGCCCACCACCTGTGCAATACCCCACAACATGAACGGTTTAACTGACAACTGTTGACGCCGACTTCCAGCCATGGAATCTCCCTTAATCTCCCCCGGGGTCCCTCATTTTCAGACCGCCTCAACGTCGAGGACGAGTCTCCACAGACTCGACGATGCACCAAGCCTGACCTCGTTCAACCCCTTCTCCGAAGAAGACGAGAATGACCAATCCTCTTATGCCCTTGTTACCTCCCTGTTCTCTCGTGTCAAGAACACCTTCGTCCCGACCTTGGCCACCTCATCCACCCCCGCTCCATCGAATCAGCCCCCCGCTGGCGGCAGCAAAGAGGGCGGCACCTCCGAACCGCAGCGGCGGCCTTCCCTCCACACCCAGAACTCCCACATCTCATCTCGCTCAGGACCTGAACGTCCGACTTCATTTCACAAGCTCTCTTCCTCACTTCCAGCTCCTCCGCTGGTTTCCCTGACACCAGTAACATCAGAAACACCTTCGTTCAATCCCGAATACGATAGACCCTCCTCATCTAAAGGTTTCTTTCCATCCTCTATCACCGAGAATGGCGACGCCCCGAACTATGGGGTAACTATACCCGGGTTTCCAATCCAAGACAGTGATGCAAGGAGCATCAGGACGACGATCAGTGTAAACCGGCAGGGATCCGTTTCCAAAACTATGCGTCGCATCAGGGGCGAAGGTACGTTCTTCGTCGTTTCCCATGTTACGTACACTCATGTAGTCACGAAGGACTATCCCGTGACTATTGGATGGACGATGAACTCTGCAAGGAGTGTTATGACTGTAAGAGTGTGTTCACGGCATGGAGGCGTAAACACCATTGCCGAATATGTGGTAAGTTTACATCACCTTACTTCCGATGATACTTGTATGACGTGTGTTAAACTACAGGTCAAGTGTTTTGTTCGCGCTGCGCGTCAAACGTTATCAATGGCTCTCGATACGGTCACGATGGTATGATCCGAGTGTGCAACTTGTGTCTCGAGAAATTGTCCAAAGTGGAAGACGACGACGAAGATGATCGACGGTCAATTGTATCCAGCACCGCATCTCCGTTCGCCACACATCATCCGAGCGACCCATATTCCCTGGTTCGGTACACCAATTCCCCCTTTTCAACATCTCAAGTCCAAATCTCCACCCAGAAGCCAGATACCTTCAACCTTTTTTCTATCGCTGAGACCAAGCGTGGTTCAGACAACCTGGATTCGCCGGTTGGATCTGCAGGCGCACCTTACGACCCAAACGCCGATCTAATTCACCCTACCGTGGTTCCATTCCGACGGACCCTTTCAAACGATGAGGCAGAGCCCATCCGAATCCCAAACTCAGGACACGAACGTAGTTTTTCAGCTCAATCGCTGAAACTACCCCTCGAGTTTCCCATTACTGTTCCTGTCCCTGGAAACGGTGCCGTTAGCTCCATTGCCTTCCCAGGTAGCCCTCCAGAGCATGCCCTTGAGTATACTGATGATACGCGGTCGAGGATTAACTCTTACGGTGACTTCGATGGGTCCGGCACCCCCTTCGTTCGTAGTCGTGTTCAGAGCAGGATACCAGATAACTTTGGTCCCGAACCAGGATGGAGGGTTCGCCGGGAGAGTACTGCGTACGTTTAGCCAGTGTTGCATTGAGCGCGATGTTGCTGACTCCGCCCAGCTACGCACAGGAACTAAACCTCATCTCCATGTTCCACTTGCGGATCATGCTTCGCCAGATGCTGACGAGGGAGGGAATCCCGAACATCTCAGAATGGGAGACTACTCTCCTGAAACTCGCCTTACAGATCGCCCGTGATCTGACCTTCACTGCTCATCCACAACGACAAGGAGCCGATATGGACGTTCGCCGATACGTGAAGATTAAGAAGATTCCTGGAGGTGCTCCAAAGGACTCGGAGTTCGTCGATGGGGCTGTGATAACTAAGAACGTGGCGCACAAGGCGATGTCCCGGAGTCAGAGGAACCCTCGAGTAATGCTCGTCACCTTTCCCCTGGAATTCCATCGAGTTGAGGGCCAGTATATGCACTTTGGACAAGTGGTTCGACAAGAAAAGGAGTACTTGAACAACCTCGCAGCTCGCATCGCCGCTCTCCGCCCACACATCGTCCTGGTCGAGAAGTCTGTCTCAAGGATCGCTCTCGACGCGCTGGCGAAGCACAAGATCAGTGTCGCTCGTTCTGTCAAGGAATCTGCGATCCAGTTTGTGGCTCGTATGACCCAGGGAGATGTCTTCTCGTCTATCGATAGGCTTGCCCTGGAACCCCGCCTTGGACACTGTGCAAAATTCCAGATCCAGACCTTCGACCATCAACTGATCCCAGGACGGCGAAAGACGTACATGCGATTCGAGGGCTGTAATAAGGAAATGGGCTGTACCATTCTGCTTCGGGGAGGGGACAATGATACGCTTATGCGAATCAAACGGGTCACTCGTTTCTTGACTTTCATTGTCAGGAACCTCAAACTTGAGACACATCTCTGGATGGACTCCGTTATCGCCCTACCACAGCTGACCGCTGAAGCCGTTCCTTCCGCACCATCTTCGGACCCATCCAACTCGGTCTCAACAGGGCTTCATCCTTCACTGTGGTCTTTCTCGAACCTCAAGTTTATATCGGATTCGCCGTTAAGCACAAACGATACCCCTGATCCCCAGACCGACGATGAAGATTTCCCAGACGACGAAGCTCAGCGGCGATCGCTCACCCGCAAGATCCAGCAATCTCTCGACCCCTACACTAAGACGTTCATCTCCGTCTCTGCAACGCTCAGGTTCCAACCTCCCCACCCGGTCAAGCGCATGAAGGAGCTCGACGACGCACTTGCCGCTGCGAAACGAGCCTGGGAGGATGAGATTATAAGACGAGAGGAGAAGACCGCCACACCGATCCCAATCACACAACTTCCAACCGTGAGCGAGAACGAGTTTCAGGTTGACACCCCTACCGAGCCTGCTTCCCACCACTTCCAAGACGCCACCATCACTCGAAACATGGATCAAGACGATATCAAGGCTCAGATCGAATCCCTTCCTGACAGGATAGCTTCAGAAACCCCGCCGAGGGACCTGATCCTGCCCAATGGAAATGGTTACTTCGAAACTGGACCCACATCTGCTCTCCTGACGGAGGTAAAGCCGAGGATTCTCGAGGAAACCGTCCCTTGTACGCTCAAAACCGCGGAGGACATCAGATTCGAGAGCCGTATCACACAACTGAAGGGTCAACACGAGGAGCAGAGGAAGATTTGGGAGTGGTATCTACGCAAGAACAAGGACGACTTTGTCGTGGAGAAGTACCAGTGCATTGGGTTGTGGGAGTGTACGATGCCCATCGTGGATTACGGATCCCGGAAGGCTTGCACGCTTCCTCAGATGAAATACGTCACATTTTATGGCGAAAACGACCTGACACTTGGACAGCTCATCGAATCTTCGATAAATGACACCCTCGCACAGTTCCTTGATCCCAAGGCGATATGTCCCGCGAAATGCTGCGATGAACCGGTTGCGAGGCACTGCAAGGTTTTCGTACATAACGATACGAAGTTGATGGTCGCTGTGGAACAATGGGACCAAATTCATGGACACGGAGGCCCCCACTACTTGTATTCCCCAGATCTGGTCACAACTTGGAGTTCCTGTAGGCTCTGTGGCATGGCCACCCCATTCATCACGGTCTCAGAGGAGATGCAGAGGTATTCGTTTGCCAAGTTCCTTGAACTTCATTTCTATCCTGCCGATGTCCAGTTCGTCGAAGGCGCAGGATGCCAGCACAACATCTACAAACACCACATCCGTTACTTCTCCAAGAGGGGCATGACTGTTCAGTTCCAGACCGATCCTGTTAACGTTTTCGAGGTTGTTTATCCTCCCAGCCGAATCATCGTCAAGCTGGAATCTCGACTCGAAATGAAAAACTCGGACTTCACTCGACTACACGCTCGGAACACGCTCTGGTACACTGCATTGGTCGACGATCTCAAACTAATCAACATCGACGCCGCAACAGGAGACGAGGAGGCAGATCTGAAGCTCACTGCGGACATCAATGCGTTGATCCTTCGAGCCGAGATGGAGAAGGACGAGATTACGATGATGATCAACCACGTCTACAAGGACACTGGATCCACTGATACCCTCGGTCTTAACCAGGTCCGGGCGTACCGGCAGGACAAGATTGTAGCCTGGCAGCAGGACTTCGACCGGCTCCCTAAGGTGCGGCCGGCCCAGGTGACGTCGAGAAAGTCGTCCGCTTTCGGATCCGTTCGCGCCGGACTGTGGCCGAGGCGACAGGGCTTCCCGGGTCCATCAGACCGCCATCCCTCTTCCGCCAGCGTTTCCGAGGCAGAAGAGTCGACTCCCCCTCCATTGTTGCGCAAGGGGACGGGGTTGTCATTCGTTTCTACGTCATCCGCATCAGACGCATCAGAACCCGAGATGGATGGTGCTTTATCGAAGTTAGTGGAGAAAGTCGTCCCTCTGGCCGTAGCTACAGCAAACAGGACCGCGACCAAGAACCACGAGGTCATCAAGCCTGCTTCGAAGGAAGAGGGGAGCGATGGAGATAGTGATTCTACAATTGGCGCAACCAAGGAAGACGCCGCTCTCGACCCTCCGGTTTCATCCCCTATTGAGGTAAGTCCTCGCGGTGGAGGTGATGTTATGCGAATCCGCTCAGTCTGCCGACAGGAACGGAATGAACTCCCTGAGTCTCCCCCAGCCGAGCCAGCCGAAGAACGCATGTCACGGCCAATCTCCCGCCTCCCTCGGCGTCCTACACAGCAGCCTAGCGTTGCCGAGCTCGTGAAGAAGTATCAAGAATTTCTACCAGCAAGTGGTGTCCCGGACCTGGCGAAGACAGCGTTTGCTCCTGAGCTTCCCGAGAGTGAACCTGAAGTCTCTTCTCCTCCCTTACGTCCGCTTCCTCGCCCTCGTAACAGAAGTCGACACGGTAACCGCGTGGTTTCGAAGAAGACCTCCATATCCGATTTTGAGCAGGGTTATGCTGCCAACGTTGCACCTCGCCAGCGGAGGTCTCTTGGCAGCCGGATACCCGTCCCTCCTCCCCTCGACCTGAACTCGGATTCCCGGAAGACCTCTCCCGATAAGCGACCGCCCATGACGCGTGGCTACACTTATGACAACCCCAAGCTAAGCCCGGTGGCTGCAGGTAATAACCGGGTTCGGTCGAGGTCTTACCAGAAACCACCGGCAAAGGACAAGCCACCTGTCCCTCGATCTCCTGTCGCTGGAGGAAAATCTACCTTCCGTCGTCAACAATCCTCAGGAAACAAGGTGTCGAATATCGCAAAACATTTCGAAAGGATCTCTCGAGACAACGAACGTGCGACCAGGAGATACGCAGTCATTCGTGGCGGAAGGAAGCCCAGGCCCGTCGCCTCGGCGCGTGCAAAGGTCGAGATCCTAGACAGCGTTAGGGATGCCGTCAAGGACGAAGAGCCTGAATCGTCGTCTGAATCAAGCGAGGCCGATGACGAAGGTGAAGGCGAGGATGACGCTCCAGTCCCAGTACCCAAGAAAAGCGATTCGGTGAACAGCACTACTTCGAGACCTGAGACAGAGCCCGACGAGGTAGCTCCCGTTACCGAGAGCCCCGCAGAGATAGAGACAGGTAAAACGCCCCCTCCCACAGATGCTGGAAAAGATCCAGTAGGAGTGCCTGACTCCACTCCGCTACGCACAGTCAACGAGGCTGCTGAATCTGCGTTACCTTCCACGTCCACATCCCCAACAGTGTTCACCAATCCACTCCCCCCCTCCACCCGCCCATATACTTCGTATGTCCCCACCGATGCGGAGACGGGTGCCAGCGAAAGGAACTCTATCTTCCGAGCGTTAACAGGCTTCTGGCCCGGACAGGCCCCACAGTCCAGGTTCAGGTCGGAGAGTGGTGCGGAGGATCTCATGGCCGACCCGGAACACATCTTCAGGGACGCCTCCATGGTTGTTCGTACCGACGAGCCCACGTCCATAATAGCTCTGGCATTGAAGTACGTTGTCCTGTCACCTGTCACCTTTCTTCGCAGTTGTTGATCTGATTGTAGTTCTCCCCTATATCGTGAGATGCTGGCGAAGTCAAGGGCTGAAAAGCGCATTGCGAGAGAACCACGGGTGGCCAACGACAGCAATGAGGCCTTCATGCCTGATGATAACTCTGTTGCAGAATCTGCTTCCACATGGGGCGTCGTCCAGGTCGATTCCATCACCGGCGGTGATCCCACGGAGGACCTGAAGATGCCGTCATCCAAACTCCCTTGGGCAGTCTGTACGTGGCTCTAACTCGTTGATCAAACCTTAATACTGGTTCTTGATGTTGAACCATTCAGCGTTCGAGAGCAGCGGATTGACGATCACCTGCACAATCCTCTACCCTGAGCAATTTGACGCTTTGAGAAGGACCTATGATTGCGAGAAGAGCATGATCGAGAGTCTGGCCAGATGTGTCAAGTTCAATGCCAGTGGAGGCAAGTCAGGGTCTGCGTTTCTGAAGACCAAAGGTTCGTCTGTCGTTCCGTTTCCGTGCGTCTTATCGCTAAAATCGCACAGATGATCGGTTTATCGCAAAGGAGATCTCCAGAGCGGAACTGGAGACGATGGAGACGTTCGCACCTGCTTATTTCGATTACATGTCGTCATCCTTCACCGCTGGAGTGCGTTTGCTTCCGATAACCTTATTGTCTGATCCTCTCGCTCATGCCGTTTAACCAGCGTCCGACTCTTCTGGCAAAGATCTTCGGATGTTTCAAAGTTACATGGAAGACAGCGTCACACTCCGGACCGGGAAAACCCCAAATCAACCAGATGAATTTCGTTGTTATGGAAAACCTGTTTTACGATCGTCGATTCTCGAAGGTGAGTCAGAGCTGCTTTGGGTTTACATATCGGGAATATTTGGCTGAAACATGATCGTGCTTGTTTTCTCGGAAAGATCTATGATCTCAAGGGATCGACGCGGAATAGACATGTGCAATCGACGGGAAGGGAGAATGAAGTACTTTTGGACGAGAATTTGAACGAAAGTGAGCTTCTAGCTGAGCATCCCCAATGAATCACTGAGAATCACACCATCCCCAACAGCCGCGCATCTCTCCCCTTTCTTCCTACGCGAGCACTCAAAGAGGATTCTCCGCGGGGCGCTTCACAGCGATAGCAAGTTCCTGGCAGACATTAACGTGATGGATTACTCATTTGTGGTTGGCGTCGATTCTGTCAGGAATGAATTGGTGGTCGGCATTGTAGGTGAGTTGCTCCACGGGCGTTCCGTCGTTTGTAGGGTTGATGATGGAACGGACCAGACTATGTGAGGACGTATACGTGGGACAAGAAACTGGAGAGCTGGGTTAAAGAGTCCGCGTTCCTCGGAGGAGCGGGTAAGGGCGAGCCTACCATAATATCACCCAGGCAGTACCGGCACAGATTCCTGACAGCGATGGAACGATACTTCCCACTGGTACGTGATTTATGATCTGATCTCCATCGGGAAAGGCCCGGCGGACTAAACGCAATGCTCAGACCCCCGATCGGTGGATGAAGCAGCAGGATGTGCCGGAAGAGTACGACGTTGACTGGTAGCGGTTTTGGGGACAAGGGACAAGTCTGGTCCGGGCCCCGCACGCAGGGGATTTTTCTTGTCCGGTTTGTTACCTCGCATTTTTGGGACCCTTGGAATATTACAATAGGATTACGGGCTGTAAGATAGGACGTTTTTGTGAGCTTGGAGCGACGGACAGCGACAATGGGTCACCATAGTGAACTTGATTTGTGCGACTAAAGGCAGCAGCCTTTGTTTTTGAAATGAGCCATTGAGCAGAGGAAACGGAACGCGGAGATTGAATCCTCCGATAAATCGAATTTCTGCTTCAATGGATCCGACTCGGTTCCAGGTCACGTCCCCCCATAAACACGCCCCGCACACGCTCTTCAAGGTCATCATACCCACCCGCGCATCCGCTGACAGCGAACGAAAACGAACGCATACGACAAAACGACAATCTCCTCTCACGTACCCCCCAAAATCCCCATCAAATACAGATTCACGACGCGTATCATTTCTCTCTCTACTTCCTCCTCCGCACTCGCACACCACCTCCGTCCTGGGGAGAAGCCACGCCCTGCTTTGCCTGCTCGCCTGACTCTCTGTTCTGCTTACGACTGTACATAGCCCTGCCCGAATGGATCCTCACCAGCAACACCACCCTATGCAAGACGATGCCCAGCTGCAAAACAGTCAACCCCCCTACCCCTTCTACCCTTCATCAGACGATGATCACAATAACTACGGCCTCGTGTACCCATCCCACCAGCCGCCTCCTCTGCAGCCTCCTTATCAAATTGTAAATGGTTCTCGTGAGTTTGATTTCCCTCCGTCGAGACCCCCCACCTCCCCACCGTTCATCCTTGCCGCGTTGTTTCTTTCCTTTGCCTCAAGCTTTTCATTTACAATCCATCTCTCTTTTCTCCTGCAGGCCCCTCTTCCATGTCGGAGTCTGACATGTTGCAATATCAGCGATCGCTTCAAATGATGCCTCCGCAAGGCCACTTTACAGGCCCCGTGTATAACGGCTCGCCGCCTCATGGTGACCTCCAGCTCTCGGCATCTCCCCCACCCCCCTCGCCTTCCCATATCTATGATCCCCTCTCTCCCAATATTTCTGGTCCCGATACAGGCCCATACCGTTCTCACTCCAGAGGTTCCAACTCCTCCGCAGGATCTCCCTCATCCAGCCGCGGTCACAGCTTTGCCAACCGAGGCTCTGTAAGATATAACCCTACCCCGTCCCCCACCAGCTCCTCTAGTCGTCGCAGCCGCGGTCGCTCTATCTCTGACGAAGAAGATCCGATGATGGGTGTCTCTCTCGCTGAACATCTTGCCAACACCAGGAAGGAAGCCACCCGAAGGCAACGTATCGAAGCGGAGCAGCGTCGTCGAGACGAGCTCCGCGACGGATATGCCAGGCTGAAAGATGTCCTGCCCGTCTCTAACCAGAAGAGTAGCAAGGTTTCTCTCTTGGAACGAGGTTTGTCCTTGAGATTAGCTCAACCTCGACTCGCCACAATCTTAACTCCCCCTTCTTGCAGCTACCAATCATATCATGCACCTCGAGAAGTCAAATCAGGAGATGCAAGCACGTCTCGCCCAGGCAGAGATGGAAGTGCAGAGGCTCCGCGCTCTCAACGAGAAAATCTCCCTCGGCGGCGCCAAAACGTCCGGGAACCACACCATGGACCAACGACCCCTCTCCACTACCCCGGACAACGGGTCCTCCCAACACTCGCGGCATACCCTCACTACGATCGGTAACCAGAACCCTCCGCGGGAGGATTCGAGCCCATCAGCGTCCGAGGGGGACTATTAGCTCCCTCGTCCATTCCCACTTGCAACGTAAATTCTTCCAGACCCTATCTGTGTATTCTATTGCCCGCTTTCCAGTTTTATTGCTGCCGACCGCTCTCCACCAATTTCTCGTTGCATTTATACCTTCATTTTGTGGACACGCACCAGGGTGAAGAACCGAGGGGAATGTAGAAGGGTTTGTCCGGTGTCAGCTAGCGCTTTCGGTCAAAGCTTGGGTTGAAGGCGACGGGGACGATCGCGTCTGGTTGCGTTGAACGCCCCAAGTTAACCTCCCCTTGCTCCCCGCTACGACGCCAGTACGACAAACATTCGCGACTTGACGCTACGGCTAGGGCTTGTAGGATGCTCCCTGAGACGCTGTGCGCCGGGGATGCTACCTCGCCAGGACCACTCATACCGTTTGAAGTCACAACTTCGAAATCCCTCTCTCTTTGGAACCTTGGACGCTTGTACAAATCGTAACCGCGCCGAATATCATTGATAATCTCTCCACCATTTCCTTCTTTCCACCTGTATCCAATCATTACCACACTCTCCGCCCTCCCTTGATGATTCCTTCCCCCGCCATATTGTTCTTTGATTATTCCTCGCGATTGTTACTTCCCATCCTGTGTTTTTTCTTCTTCCTTTATTCATGATATTCACGAGAGATCTTACGACTCAGCTATCACGACAACAAAAACGACTCATACGAATCCTAAAGAAGTGGGGACGGGGGCAAATGTGAAGGGTGTAGAAGGTTGAAACGAGCAAGGAGGTCAGCGGGCTCTCTGTCACGGTATCTTTATGACATGGTCTCTGACCAAATCGCTGGACGTGGGCTCACGATATGCTGATGTGTGGGGACGGTCCCAACGTCAGGGTGACGATTTTATGAAGAGAAAAACTCGATATGCTGCGGTTTCGTGATGGTAGTGTAAGCTTTGAGCTCATCGACGTCCGCCAGTACGGCCCCTAGTCCTTTAGGTTTTGGAAAATTAGATCTCTGTTGTGTATATCTCATCTCAGGACGTGCGATCTCTGGTACATTACAATTCCCGCTGAGATGGTCAAGTGAATGAGTGTGGGCGCTAGCCTCAGAAAGAACATCCGATGTCGGGGACCGGCAAGGGCCATCAACATACTAACCATCGGAATGAACGCACCGGACAATTATCAGATTATTTAAGAAGAGCCTCGACCGAATCCCTACTATCCGCCGCGAGTGGACAGCGAAACCCGAGCCCCAATTCGCTTCGGGTGCGCGCCCGGGGAAAGAGCGAAGGGGCTAAGTCTGAAGAGAAGGGACACAACACTGGACTGAGTAAGAGTGCCGAACGACGAACACGAGGTCCAAGCCCCCATCATCATATCAACGTGCACGTCCTGCAGGCAACTATTCAGATCATTACGAACGGGGTTTGGTTAAACCCTTTGGTCCAAACGAATAGACCGCGCGGGAGGCTGTGGCAGCAAGTGGAGGTATTTTGGAGTTTTTTCCCCTCTACCCACCTCCCCCCCGGCCGGAGAGAGAGGGTCTGACGCGGATGATGGCGATATCGATATACGGATAGAGTATATTCTGTACATACATACACGCATCCGATACTCGAATCAAGTCTCCCCCTCCCCGTTCGGGTTAGGACTGGCTGACGGGAGACCATCTCCGGGGGGGGCAGGCCTTCCCCCTCCCTTGCTTCCCATCCCCGTTCTGAATCCCGCATATCCGCCACGTTGTATGCGTGCGCGGTGGCGTTTTCCACTTTAGCGCCGTTTTGACATAGCAGTGCACCCACCCTCCAACCCCGACGAATATGAGGGTGGAAGATGATGATGAAACGGGGGGATGGATAGCATCACTGCGGATTGTCAAAGCACCGGGGGCGAGAGAGGGACGCAAAGCCCAGAAGATGTCCGAAGGCATTTGGAGGGAGCCGAAGAATAGGGATCATCCCTCTCCACGAACAGATATTAGCGATGATAGTAGGGTCCAGACGAGAACACCGAGAGATCTCGACGGAAGCGGAACCGTAGAGCTGATCTCGACTTCTCCCTCCTCGCTCGACTCTCTCTCTCTCTCTCGCCCTAAAGATGTACCGGGATATCAAAGCTGTTTGAAATTAATTTTTCATTTTCTCCCTTTTATTTTTTGTTTCCCTCCCCCTTCGCTCTCATTCCATATTCCATGAAAGGGCACGCGGCTTTCACGAGGAGTGGGCGTCAGACAGAGCCACCGGTCAAATACAAGGTAGACATTTAGTTGCCTTGCGGAGGAGAGACATGAGGCTCGAATCAATTGCCAGGACACGAGGCGATGAGAATCCAACTGCCAAAGGTCGCGTCCATGCGCAAGGCGAGCAGCAAGCCCTGAAACCAATACCCAAAGAATCAAGGCTAGCCAAAAAGATGAACTGCGGGTGGTCGGCGATTCAAACCGCTCGAAAGGGGCCTGAACAGATCCCGAAATGGTCCTGCTTTGAAAAAGTGAAAAGGGAGACGGGAACGTCCCAAGTAAAGTTCGCAGCTAACCAAAAAATAGAACCGAATTCTCTTACCTCAAGTGTTCTGACGTATATCTCCAAGTATGCCCCAGGATTGTCCCCCTCCCTCCGAAGGTGTTTGGAACATGTTCCAGCGTTTGATCAGATACCGACTATGCCTAGGCGGAGTCATGTCGGCTATTCCCTCCCTCGAGCCATTCCAAATGTGTGACGTCTTGGGATCGTTGGGGTTTTGGGAGAAAGATAAGGAAAAAGAGGGGCCGTCTGGTATGAAAAATGCGAGCCGGGAATATGCGGTCAGCGATGTGCTCTATCCACGACTGGGCAGTAGGGTTACCTGGCTTGCACCCTCGTCATACTGATGGGTCGACAAAGCTGGGGGATTCCCGTCGGATTATCAGAAATGTCCATCGATGATACCGGTGATTCAAGAGAAGCGTCATATAATCTCCACGGTGTGCGTGTCCGGAGGGGAGAAGGAGGATCAAAGAACCCGTATCGCAATCGGTGAACAGGTACCCTGATTCAAGGGGCTCCTCTTCGACGAAATATCGGATAATCGCCTGGAGAAGAGGGGACCATGGTGTGAGCGGAAGAAAGAGGAGGAGGGGGTAGGTAGGTAAAGGCCGCCCCCCCCCCCCGAACTGATAAATCAATGAACCGACGAGACGGCCAGGGAGCATCTCCGCTTGGAGAGAGATCCGTCTGGCCAGGGGAGCTGGGCGGGTGGAAATGAAAGGGGGGTCTATCCGGATAGCCATCCGGGCAGAAAGCATTGCCGGGCAGACGGTGGGTCTTTCATTTCCTGCGGCGTTCCTTGATTGCCTGATATCATTGTCGAGATCATAGTGACCAGAGGGCGTGGAGGAGGCACCCCAATCGATTGCACGTTCTGGTTCGTAACTCTCGTCGGCCAGGAACCGAGAGACGAAAGGCTCTGGAAGACAAAACGGAATGTGGATGGAAGTCAGTCAGACGAGTTGGAGTGACTTGCGAGAAGGAGTATAGAGTTTTGAATGTCGAAGCAAGGGGAGCATCAGGTGAGCGAGAGAAGAAGATCCAAGCCGAAAGACCAACGGTTCGGACATTATCCAAGCTGAATTCGATCTGATTCAAACCGATCGAGCTGGGGACTGGGCTTGGGGGGAAATGAAGACCTCGAGGCAGTATTTGAAGGGGATTACAGGAGTTTGGGGGATTCTCCGACGGGAACCGGCACATGAGAGAATATAATGTCTGATAATGAGTATCCAGGGCTCCGGCGTCGCCACATATGAAGTACCTCAAAAAATTTAGACATGGGAGGGACCTCTCGTTCACGCCCAAGACGGACTCGCCGTCGTTCATGTGCTTTGCACATGACCGCTCGGAACGAAACCTCCATGGATTGATTTCGGAAGGGCGGGGCGGGGCGGATTCTAATCGCGAGAGGGATCTTGGGCGCTGCGATGGCGGAGCGTTAGAGGGGGAAACAAGTTACCTCTGGGGAGGAACGTCCGTTCTGACGTAAAGTTGTGTACACCCCCACGATCCGCGTCTAGGCGTTACGGAACGGATGGGAGGACTGGGTAAAGGGGTAGCAGGATAAAGTATTCCCGGGAGCAGTGCTGTAGAGTGAGTGAGATAGGAGATGCAATAGAGGAGCGCCCTGAGGGGCGTTCGATGTGGAAAACGTCAAACGCCAATGTTAATTTTGGGGATCCGGGATTGGTGGACCGGGATCAGGATGGCTATTTGGGAGTAAGCAGCCGTGAAAACTGAGCATGATCAAATGCTGTCTGATAAGCGACGAAGGCGATGGAAGAGGAGTGAAAAAAAAAAAAGCACCGGTGACCAGATGCCAGGGGCCGGAGACTTCCTGCTAACTTGGACCGGTAAAACATCAGCCTCGTGTCCTGGGGGTGTACGGGGTAACTCACCCCCGGCTCTTCCGAACTGTCAGTGGCGGGCGAAAGGATCAGATACTATTACATACCTCTAATCCCCGTCCTCACCGCGTTCTCGCGTTAATATCGATATCAGTTCAAGCGAGGGGACGATAACGAAAGAAAAGAATCGAAATGGGAGCGAGCTGAGGGTTGTAATCGACACGACACACGTTTGGGCAGAACGCGGTTGATCAGGTTCTCTCATATTCCCCCGTCGAGTGCCAAGCATCAGATTCTCGTGTGCGTGAGGGTATCGGGACAGACCACCGACCGAGTTCTGCTGTGGGGGGACCGGAATCGGCATCTCCGCAGGCAGACGCCGGAACAAACCATCCGCGGCAGAAACCGAACCGGTTCGCCCTGACGGCGCCTCCGATGACGGTATTAGCCATCTTGCAGGATATGGGGGAAGGGCTTTGAAAAAAAAAACAATCAAACAACACCCTTGCCTCAGGGTTGCGTTTCTCGAAACCGTAACCGCTAGGCCGTTTTCTACAATCATTCACCTGACATGCCCCCCTCGAAACCTGAGAGTTGTCAGACCTTGTCACCTCCGAGGGAGATGTCCTGGGTGACACCACCGGTCACGTCACGCCTTGCCCCCAAGAAACGTGCGACGACGTTCACGACCCGCAAACCCTCTGTCCCCGGTTTCATCCCCCGTCCGTAGGCCCCTAGGCCCGTCGTCTGGCAATCAGACAGCCTCTCGTTCCTCCCTGTCTTTTGCCTGGCCCCCCAACAATCACTTGTTCTCCGTAATCTCCGCTAACCCACTCCACCAGTCATCTAACCATCGCCCACCGAACCCACCTTCCTTTCGCCTGCATCCCCAACTGTAATAAACCATGTGGTGCGGCAGCCCTTCCGAGTTGTTTTTCTCTCGCTTTTAGTGACTTTGTGTGAATGGCCGGCGTCTAGGTGTGATAATTGCTTGCTTCTACTGCCTCTCGTTCGTATACTCCAAGCATCTCCCGAGTATCGTTTGGGACTCATACTTCTATTCAAGCGCGGCGGAGCCATTGCCTGGGCGGTCGTGATCTTCGTGCGTGGAGCGGTCTCGATTGTCTATTCCTTCCCCCTCACCCGCTCCGCGATCACAGATATACAGTCTGGCGGGATCACTCTTTCTGCTGATCTCAGGACAATACTTTTTCTTTTTCTTCCCGGAATGGTTCATCTACGGAGGCATTGGAATTGCTGTCGCCGTCATGGCAGCCGTGAACATTCTTGCGCTGTCGAACGTGAGTGCTGCCCGGCCGTCGGGTTAATGCCATTGACATGAATGTTGACTTTCCTTCCATGGCCTTTAGCGGTCGTACATCTGGATCCGCGTTTGCAAATTCCTCTGGACGTTTGTCACCATTATCTGCGCAGTTCGCGCCATCCTGATGATTGTGCAATTGCAAAGAGGGTTCGTCGCCAAACCATATACGGATCTCACGTACTTACCTTCCCCGGCGCACGGCAGAAAGGACAAGATCATTTGGGAATGCGACCATGGCGGCCAAATATGGTCCTCGAACGCCGAATACGCCGCAAAATCCTCTTTCCCCGTCGGATTTTGTACCGCCGGTTTCGACAGTCTCAACGCAGCCTTTATCATCTCGCTGTTGGTCGACCTAGTCTTCCAGGTGCGTAGTCACGGATCATGGGCTATGCAAGACGTGTACTCGGTTCTGATTGATCCTTGTCGGGCCGCCGCCGCCTTTCCTTGTTCCAGATGTACATGTTCTTCTTGACCTGGAGGTACCAAAGGCGGATCGAACGCTACGACCTCATGAAAGTATCGACTGGTGGTGAGTAATTTGAGCGGATTGCTTGTACTTTGTTGTTCTCCCGTTCGACCAATGCTCGCTTCGTACGCGAGTTTTCGGATCACTTCTATTGGCTACGGACGCCTCCGCTGACGAGCCTTTTTGTACGGCTTAGGATATTACGATGCGTGATTAGCGCGGACGATTTGTCGGTGTGCTAGTGCCGAGGCGCTCGACATTGGTTCTCACCGGTGGACCTTGTGATTGTTTGTATAGTGCTCGTTTTGGACACTTTCCTTCGTCCTGTCCTTTTTGCGCCCTTGTCTGTTTTCGCCGTTTGTATTCCCTTGTTCTCCTACACATTGACGACCCCTCATGTAACGGCCCATTCACGACCCGTGCTTACGTTTTGCTACCTGCTCGTAACATTGACGACCTTTTTGCTTCCAACGAGAAGAAAACGGGACGAGGCGAGCATGAAAGGGTGAAAGGGGACGATCTCTTATGGACGGAGATTACTGTTCGGCCCATCGCCCTTGGGCGTTTCACCAACGCGAGGCAACAGCGGATTTATAAATTGTGCCGGAAGGAGGAAAGTCTGTGAACCAGTTCAGCCCCACCCAGACCCCAGCCACCACCAGTTAGTCTCTCGGCATCCCGTGTCGGAATATACCACTCGGTATATATAAACTTGTCCTTGGTCCGCCAATCTCTTCCTTAGCGGTCCCTTCCTCCTCCACCTCCTCCTCCTCCCTCTCTCTCCGTCTTTTCTCTTTTCTTTTTCTTTTCTTTTTATTGTCCATCGTCCACGCATCGTCACGACAACCATCGATTCTCTGCACGCTCCTCCCTCTATTGTCTCCCCCCGCCTTCATAACCCCACCACGCCCTCATCAAACTCGCATCTGCAATCTGCAATGGAGGCCCCCCTCGAGCATCTCACTTTTGAACACCGCAAGACCCCAGAATTGATGGACCCGTCCAGCGTGTACGCTTACGACAGTTACTCTGGCCTTGAGTACATGGGTTTCCCCAACTCCCCCGCCACGATCGGTTCCATTGGTCGTATGTTGTTTTGCTTCCGATCCGCTTGCCATTCTGACCCACGATTTGCTTCCGTTTTTCCAGTCGCCGCTTACGATCCCTCTCCCCGCATGGGCTCGATGCCCATTGCCGACTACCCGTCCTACACTTCCGGCGGATCTTACGTCACTACCCCATCCCGTCCCTACACTCCCTCAAGTGGTGTGTACCCTGCCGCTCTGGCCAACCTCAGCCCTGGAGAGTTGTCTTCGGACAGCATGCAATCCGGAAGGCGCAGCCGAGGACCCGTTCGCTCGCCCTCCCCCCCCGTTTCCCGCAGCCTCCGCTACAACCCCATGGCTCAGCCCCCATCTCGTGTGACCAGGGATCGCACCAAGAAGAAGTCCAAGTCTTCCGATTCCGACGATGATGACGATTTCCAGCCAGTCACTCCCCCCTCCCACGAAACCGGTCCTTCGAGGCGCAGGGAGGAGATCCGCCGTCAGCGAATCGAGTCGGAACAGCGTAGGCGCGACGAACTCCGGGAGGGTTACCGCCGCCTCAAGGACTCTCTTCCCGTTTCCAACCAGAAGTCCAGCAAGGTCTCTCTTCTCGACCGCGCAACTACCCACATCAAGTACCTTGAGATGACCCAGAGTCAACTCTCCATGAGGCTTCAGCAAGCTGAAGCTGAAACTCAGCGTCTCAGACAGTAAGCGCCACTATTTTCTCAATTTTGGAAGCGTTTGTAATGGTGAATTGATTTACAGAGTTAACGAGGCCCTCATGCTCGGTACTGCCGAACAGCGCCAGGCTGTCGCTGCCGCCGCCGTTGCCGCCGTCTCCCAGCACTCGACAGTGTACTGATTGCCCTCCGACCCCCGTGCAATCCTGTAAAAATTGGGCGACTCTTATCGTCGCAGTCATGCCCTTAAGCTAACGTGTAACGATTAATCCCGGATGATAACCCCTGCCAGGCCTGCAGGCGATGCTATTCAATTTCAAGGACCTTGGACGATAACTTTATTCTCTTTATTCATTACCCCTCCCCTTTTTTCCGACACCGCTCATCCGCCCGCCACCCCATCTCTATTACGTCTCCATGTTTTCACGACTCTTACGAACGCCGGCCATTCCGTCTACCTTGGCTAGGTCGAACTCCCTTTCGACGCCACCGCCCCCTTCTGCCTTGGGTGATTGATCACTCCTGGCTCTCCTCTTCCCTACGCCTGCGTAGGTGAAGTCCCCCACACAATATCTGGAATTTCGAGTCGGAACAAGCGGGTTGACGCTGGGACTCTGGTCGACACCCCATTTGATCGCAGGAGCTGCATGAGGCACCTAGTTGTGCCTCGCGCCCTTTCTCCTCGGTCAGCGCCATTCATTTACGTCGATCACGATTTCTCGCCCCCCGCGATCCACTCCACTCCGTGTACGGGTAGACGGCGGCGACCACTCGATTGTTGGTTTCGCCGCCTCTTCCGTCGCGTGTCAATACAACGACAACCCCCTCCCCCAGATTTCGTGTACTCAGTGGCCCTCCAGACGGACTACGTTCCATTACGCCATGTGCTCCCCGAGTTGGAGCGTCTGATCAACGCTTTCTACTCCTCCCTTCTCTCCGCCCTTCACGCGCCGGCTTCGTATCGCATATGGCACAAGCGCTATCCACGACGCAAACGACCCGGCTTCCTCGTGCGGTATCGACGGGCTCCTCAAGTTTCCGATCCTCCCATTACCCACACCCACTAGAACGAGCTTAGTCTTGTTTGAACCTCTCCTTCTCCTGCTTACCCGCCGTTGTTTGTTGCCTTTCATCCTCCTCTTCCGCGGCCCCACCATTGCCCCGCGTCAGTCCTGGCCAGTTCCAGAGAACTTGTCGCACAGTGGTACATGGTTGGCGGATCGCCGGATCTGTCGAGTTGATGGGGTGATGTTCAGTCGGTCGGTGGCGCAGACAATCTTTATTGTGGTCGCTTCCGAGAGAAACGATTTTGTGTGGTTCCCCTTAGTGGTTGAGGAACGGATGCCTGCCGAGATCGAGGAGAGACTCCTCAGTTAGTGTGTGAGAACTCGAGCTTGCTCGTGTTCTGCCCATGGACTGGACCCTGTGTCTTACCTCTCTCAGTGCGGACTTGTTGGACGAACAACAACGTTGAGATCGTTGTTCGGTGACTTGTATCATCGAATCCCCCTCGTGTCGTTTGTTATGTCAATGTCGCTGTTGATTTGCTTGCATTGTTCCTACCCCCACCTGTCTCTCTACCTTGCGCATCCCTACCTGCATTGTTCTTTTATCCGCATTCTCATTCCCCCTGCTATCTCGTTTTCGTTATCTAGGCTGCGATCCCATGTAGGGTAGAGTAGCCAAGATATACTTGCTTTATATGCTAAGTGCCTTAGTACACGCAAGAGACGAGATTCTGAGAGAAACAACTGCCCGACATAAGTGTGAGAAAATGCCGAGCGTTCTCCGAAACCACCCTGAAATTTAGTGCCGTGTCACATAAGGAGAAAGAGACCTACCAAGTCTGCCATGGTCGTACCTTTGTTTGCTCAGTACCCAGGGGCAGACATTATTTTCCCTCCGAGCGGAGGTTGCGCCTCTCACTCCACCAGGTTATAAGGACAACCGCGTGCGCCGTTCTTATCTAATCTTCCCCGCCCCTGCTCACTCTTCCCCATGTCTGCAGCCGCCGAAGTCTCCACCTCGGAGGATGTTTTCGAGTTCCATTCTCACCACGGGCCGCTGCCCTACATCCCAGACGATGTGTCGGTCGTTCAGTTCTTTTTGGACAGTTATCACCCAAACAGACCGCTCTGTCACCCTCCATTGAGTTCGTCTTCCATCTCTTCGAACCCTAGGCCAGATGTGGGATTGGGCAGAGATGGAAGGAAATGGATCGTAGACGATGAAAGTGGGCGCGGATTTACTCACGCTCAGGTACGCTTAGGTAGCGCTCGGTGCTTTGTGGTACGTGACCCTGATTTCGGACCACCGCCTAGGTTCAAGAACGTGTTGATGGACTCGCGAATGCGATTAAGGCGTGCTGGAATATCGGCGAAGACGATGTTGGTAAGTTGTATGTTCAGTGAGACCTTGTTCTTATTCTGAAATACTGCTGTTGGGTAGTCGCGGTGTTCAGCCCGAATCACGTCGATTATGCTACCGCGATCTGGGCGGCTCATAGGCTCGGGGCCATCATCTCGTTCGTGTCCCCGATCACTCGGATGTATGCACATTCGGGATTGCTAACTACGCCTTACAGGCCGGCGAATCCTTCGTTCTCTGTTGACGAATTGGTGTATCAGTTGAACACGACGAAAGCTAGCCTGCTTCTTGTCCATTCGTCTGTTTACAAGGTTGCTTCGGAGGCTGCCAAGGTTTCCGGCATACCCGCTGACAGGATCGTGTTGATCGGCTCTGCGCTACCCGTTGGTGTAGCGGACAAGACTTTGTTCACGATCGAGCAGTTGGTCAATGAGGGGGCGAAAATCCCACCGTGCTTCACTGAGAAGCAACTCAGGAGCGGGGAGGGTAAAACCAAAGTCGCGGTGAGCAGAGACTGTTCGCTTCCCTCTGTATTGTGGCTAATTTCTTGTCCAGTTCTTGATCTTCTCCTCGGGTACCACTGGTCGGCCAAAGGTACCTACTATAACGTGTACAAAACTTACCTACGCTGACGTTGGTCTCTTCGAATAGGCTGTCGCAATTGCTCATTATGCTCTTATTGCCAACACACTTCAAATGGCCGTGATATCGCGCGTGCATGACCCATCCGTTCCTCGTTCAAAACAGAGGTTCCGACCTGGCGATGTGTCTCTCTTAGGTGTGTGTACGTTTTTGTCTGTATTGTCAATGACGGTTGACATTTCCATCAGTTGTCCCATTGTATCGTGCGTGTTCTGGCGCTCATATCTACCTTAATCGCGACAACTGATGTTGAGCCCCACTCCCTCAAGACATCTACGGGATACTCATTAATGTGAGGTTGATTGGATTGAAACGCACCGATCCTCGTTGCTGACATGAGTTTCAGCTTCATTTCCAGCTGTTTGCTGGGGTGCGTGCTGCTGCCCCTACCTCCCCGAGGCCACACCTTTTAACGACGATCGCCTCAGTGCACAATCGTTATCACACAAAAGTTCCAATTCACTGTGATGTTGCAAAACATCTCGCGCTACCGTATCAACAACCTTTTGTATGGTGTGCTCTCATAGAGCATGTGTTCTGAATACTCATACACGTTCCAGCCTTGTACCGCCAATGGTTGTGATGATTTGCAAGGTATGGGGTGCTGATAGCCTTACACCCTCCACCACGCTGATCTCTGCTTCTAGCACCCCGCCGTCAAGCAGTTTGACCTCTCGAGTATTCGCAACATCATGATTGGCGCTGCTCCTTTGTCAGGGGAATTAACGAGGCAGCTTGTGGATGTCCTGCCAGAAGTTTCCATCTTCCAGGCCTATGGTCTGACAGAGACCTCGTGTGCCATTACCATGGGATCTACCGAAAAGCAGATCGGCACATTGGGGTCTGCTGGTCAGATCTTACCTGGGATCGTGGCTAGGATAATCAAGGCAGACGGGACGTTTGGCCGCCACGGGGACCAAGGGGAACTTATCGTCCGGACCCCCGCAAGTGCGTTGGGTTACAGCAACAACGAACAAGCGTGAGTACCCGGCCGATGTAACCCCCCAACATCGGTTGACCTTTGTTTATTATCAAGTACGAAGGAGACCTTCGTTGATGGGTTTGTTTCCATCGTGTGACTTGGTATACTGGTGACTGAACGGGGACAACTCTAGGTGGATCAAGACGGGAGACGAGGTTCTTATTGATAAGAACAACGATCTCTTCGTTGTCGATAGACTCAAGGAGATCATGAAAGTCCGTGGCTTCCAAGTCGCGCCCGCAGAGCTCGAGGGTCATTTATTGAACCACCAATATGTTGCCGACGTTTGCGTGGTCGGGGTTCCGGATGAGTTCAGCGGGGAGGTTCCGATGGCTTTCGTTGTTCAGAGCTCGAAAGCCAAACAACTTACAAAGACTGGTCCGCAAGGGGTGTTGGAGGTCAAGAAGGAGATATGCAAGGTGAGACTCGACATCATGCAGACCCTTCCTCGATGGTGACCTGACCCGTTCAAACGACAGCACGTTTCGGACGCCAAGGTTGTGTACAAGCATCTCGCAGGAGGGGTCGAGTTTGTGGACAGCATTCCGAAGAACCCGAGCGGGAAGCTTCTGCGGAGGTTTATGCGGGACCAGGCTAAGGTTCTGAAGGAACGGGCCAAGAAGCGCCCCGCTGCAAAGTTGTGAATCCTCTTCAGTGTTGTCTTTTTTTGCTGGTTCCTTCGTCTCTGGTTAAATATTCATGGGACTCTTTATTACTCTTTAAGTGTGCATGGAGTGTAACATATTTACATTAGTAGGCATAATCCATCCGTTTCTTACCCTCTACCAGTTTGGTCTCGAAAAGAGAGGAAGTGTTGGGATCGTGCGAAAATGGTTGAACTGCACGATGCCGCGTGCCAGGCATCATGGCCACATGAGAGGAACACGCGCCTGGCGACTTCATTCACCGATTACCGTCTACGACCGATAAACGATGCGACGCGCCCACTCTGTGCGGAATCACACGAATGGGAAGTCATCCTTTCAGCTTGCGACGGACGATATGGGTGCCTTGACGGAGGGAGATGAGCGGCCGGAGGACGGGTTAAGGAAGAAGCTGTTGGAGAAAGATCGAGAGAATGACAAGGTATGTGTCTCTTGGGTCTCTTTGGTTTCTAGTAGGTGTCATTGAACCGTGTGTCGTTGTAGTTGCGTGCACAGATTCAGACGCTGCAGGTTCAGCTCTCCCAGCGACCGTCTGTGGAGGCCGTCCAGGAGCTGCAGAAAGAGTATAAGAATCTGGAGCTGCTCCTGCAAGGGACTCAGCGAGAGAACGAGAGATGCATGGGGGACCTTGAGCGGTGAGATGTCCACTTGGGAAAGACGGTCGTGTGATGAGTGGTCACTGATTCGATTGGTTCTTTCGTCCAGGTCGAAGATGCAGGTGAAGCATCTGGAGCAGGCGTTGACTGATTTGGCTGGGCCAAACTGGAAGGTGTTTCTTGTCGACCTCGTATGTCCGTGGACCGTGGTCTGACGAAGAAATTTCTTGACAGAATACCATTACGATTCCAGCTCTATCTGCTGGGCGTATGGACAGTCCGACCCAACCAACGGGTCGTTCTGCGCATTCTAAAGACCGATCGTTGTCCAGCGGTGGTCCCGGCTCGAGCCCTCAGAATCAACAACAATCTGACCAGCAGAAGCAGTCGGTCGAGGCTACGATCGCGCATATCGAGCAGGTTAAGCTCATGATCCTCGGAATGGATCAGAGGTTGGAAACCAGGGAGGCAGAGATTGGGGCGAATATCAAGCGTGCGCAGGGAGAGAGTTCTAGGTTTGAGGATATGAGGAAACAGGTATTAATGTCTACGACCAATTCGTAGCCGTTGAACCTAGGGCGGGCGCGTGCCGACGACACCCTGTAACGAACGGGATGGAATTTGCATCTGTATTTGTATCATAGTTTCCAGCATTTTTTCTCTCTTTTCAATCGTGGACCCTCATTTTTCATTTCATAACCCAAGTCTAGCGATTACACGGAAGTAATGTACGTCCCCGAACTACGAACGTGGTGGAAATTCAAGGAGAACCGCGTTCAACTCTACGGAGACAGAAGAGAGACGATCATCCGGGATCCACCCAACCTCATAACGAGGCCGAAAAGCGGCGGATGGAATCGAATCCATCGCTCTTCCACAACCGTAACAGGCTCCCGACGTGAAGGATTTGAAACCAGAAGAGAGCCTTGACTTGGTGTGTGGTTTTTTTTTGCTGTCGAATGGGTCAGGATCAGACGAGATGGTGTGGTTGGGTTTTCTTTTCGAGAGAGAGATGATGGATGTTGGGAGTAGATTACAGTTTGAGGTGAAGATCGAGTAACCGATTCTCACGGACGCGAGTCACGGGCACATCCCAGATTTCGATTCACGGTTTGGATGCATAGATTTCGATTCCCGTCAGCTGCTTATCGATATCGATTGTACATACCGAGGCCAAAAAGCCACTCTTTCTCTTCTTCACCCTCATCGTCATTCTGCACCTCTTTCGTCACTCGGAAAATGGTCACTCTCCAGGAATTGGACACTACTATCGCCGAGCAGTCCGCCTTGTTCAATCAGCTCAAGACTAGGGCTGATCCCGCTGAAGCTGCTGAGCTTGAGGTTGCCCGTGTTAGGCTCGGGGAGCTCAAGAAGTCTCGCGGTGCTTTGCTCCAGGCTGCTGGTGCGGGAAGCAAGGACAAGAAGAAGGATCGTTTGCTGCTCAAAACCGCCAAGGTACGCCAACTGCTACATGTCCTACTACTGAAAATAACGTGACCGTTTGCCAGGGCACACGAGACTATGGCCCCGCAGAGATGTTCTGTCGCGAACACATAGAAAAGACCGTCAAGGACGTTTTCCACCTCTATGGTGGTAGTTGCCTCGATACCCCGGTTTTTGAACGAAAGGACATCCTCGCCGGGAAGTACGGAGAAGACGCCAAACTTATTTTCGATTTGAAGGACCAGGGAGGAGAGGAACTCGCTCTCCGGTACGACCACACTGTTCCGCTGGCACGGTACCTCGCTATGGCTGGAACCACCATCACCAACGCGAAGCTGTGGCAAGTCGGAAAGGTCTACAGGAGGGATAACCCTGTAATGTCCAAGGGCCGTATGAGGGAATTCTCACAAGCGGTGCGTGTCGCGAATTCGCTGTGGTGCGTCCTTGTGGCTTAGGGTCTCACAGGACATCGATTTCGCAGGGTCATGGGATCCCATGATCCCAGACGCAGAGATTGTTAGTCTCTTGGGAACTGTCCTGACCAAACTCGAAGTGGGAGAATTTACAATCAAGGTAGGATAACTCACGATCCCGACATTGTCAGAGTCTGAGTTGGGTGTCCCTGCTAGCTGAACCATAGGAAGATCCTCGATGGAGTCTTTGAGGTATGCGGTGTCCCTTCAGAGAAGATCAGGAGCATATCGTCAGCCGTCGACAAGCTGGATAAGGTGCTATCTGTCCGCCACTAGTGTATGAGGTCGCGCTCACGCCCTACAGCTACCCTGGGCAGAGGTCAAGAAGGAGATGACCCAGGAGAAGGGTCTCGATCCAATTGTTGCCGACAAGATTGGCCAGTACGTGAAACATAAAGGAGCTGGTCTGGAAGGTATAAACATCTTTTTCTCGTTCTGCCCCCAGCCCTGACCCCGCCCGTCATCAGAGGCGCCGAAACTGTTGCAACAACTCCTGCAGGATTCTATCCTTACGTCGAATAAAACTGCGAAGGAAGGTCTGTCAGACATGACCACTCTCTTCACCCTCCTACAATCATATGGCGTCCTCGACAAGGTATGTTGAGATCGCGATATAACTCTCTGGTTGACCGATTTCACTGCAGATCTCATTCGACATGTCTCTTGCCCGTGGCCTCGACTACTACACCGGTATCATATACGAGGCCATCGTTGAAGCCTCTGCTCCTCCCGGCTTCAAGCAAGCCGACGCTTCGGCGTCCACCCCCACCTCAGAAGGTACAGATCCGAAGCCGGACTCTAAGAAGAAACCCAAGAAAAAAGTTGACGAGGAGGGCGAGGAGGAGATCGACGAATCCCAGGTCGGGGTCGGGTCCATTGCCGCTGGGGGGCGTTACGACAACTTGGTGGGCATGTTCTTGTCTGCCGCTTCCGGGGAGGGCAAGAAGACGGCGTCGATACCGTGTATCGGGGTGAGCATGGGCCTGGATAGGATATTTGCGATCCTTTGGCCAAGGTGGGTCGAGAGGGGGATGAGGAGTAAGGGCACGATGGTGTACGTCATGTCCGCTGGAGACAGTTTGCTGCAGGAACGAGTACAGCTCGTCCAGGCTCTCAGGGAGGCCGGGATCAACGTCAGTCCCTGCTACTCCCCTCGTACATCCGTGTACTAACTGCCGTGCTTATCCCTAGACCGAGTTCTCGTTCAAGAACAAACCAAAGCTGCCGGCCCAATTCGCAGCTGGGGAGAAGGACGAGGTTCCGTTCGCTGTCATCCTTGGTGCAGACGAACTCAAAGCGGGTCTCGTCACCGTCAAAGAACAGAAGTGGGAGTTCAAGGACGGACAGAAGGCCAAGGTTCAAAGTGAAGAGAAGGGCACACAGGTTCCTCGAGACCAGCTGATTGACTGGGTCAAGAACACTCAAACGTTTAGAGATTGGCAGATCGGAAAGTGGTTATCTTAGAATTCCGAATCCCCTCCCCCCCGTTTGCCTTGTTTTGCGTCCTCCAAGTCAACCAATCAATTCGTGCTGATAGCTCGCAATCGGTGGAGGAGCAAGACGTATCTATATAATGAGCAATGTATGGACTTTCTGGTCGTCGGGTTTGGGGGTAAACTCGACGGTCAATTTGAACCATCGGATGCTACATCGTCGGCATCGTCATCTGTAACTATGTGAGGAGAAGCGTGATGGGCAGGAGGGTGAGGACGTACATGCAATATCGTACGGGTCGATGCTGGCTTCTGCCTCCGCTTTCCTGAAGAGCGCAAGGATTTCCTCGTCATCTGGCTTCACGAGGTCCTTTGCCGTTTCTCCATGTTTGTTCGGTATGCTGCGTCAAAATCACAAGTTGTGATGGTGAGGATAGAGAATCGGGGAGTGAACCGGACGAACAAATAATCGGCACCCCCTTCCAACAAACTCCCAACAAGACGCGCTCTGTCTTCCGGATCTTCCGTCGCCACGGCGAGATGTAGTGGTGTGGCCTGCTCGAGCCTGTTGATCGGGTCGACGTCGCATTCTTCATGACAAAGAAGGAGTTCCAGCACATCGTATGCTCTTTGCAAGACACTAGCGTAGGTCCCAGCTGTGAGCGGTCAAACATCAGATGGTCTCACAGGGATCTCACGCGTAGTGCAGGGCTAGTCCGAGCCATGGACAACAATCCTGTGTTCAGCTGGGATGACTTGAGATTGGAGATGCGATCTAGGCACCTGTATTGCCGAGTCTTCAAAAGTCGAACGATGAGAATGGGCGGGAATCTGGCTGGGACAGCAGACGAACCCGTCTTGGTAGTTAATATCGAAAGTCCCCGGTTCGTCGAAGACATCCAGCAACAGACTTTCGTTATCGGATTTGGCTGCGGCCAGCAACCGCTCATCTGTTGTTGTGTTGCATCGAGGTACGTAAACACGCATATGATTTCGTCAATACGCGACATACTGTTGGACGCTCCTTTCTCAGAGGCCATATTCAAGAGGGTCGAAGCGAAGCGAAGGATGCGGGGGCAACAAATGGGAGATGTGGAGAGATGTAGATGATCTCGATCAACTGAGAGGGTGCTTAGGCTAAGCAGGACTCAAAAAAAAAAGTGAGCAGACCAGCCCAGCTCGAGGTCACTCTTCGGTCGGGTTATGGAGAATACATCTCAGTAGAAAGTATTATTATTATGCCTAACCGAGATCGAACCCTCCGCTTCTCGTTTTAACGGCTGCTCTATGCCTGTGAAGGTTCGAGCGTCATTTGAGTGAAAACAATGTCACGAGGGATTTGCATACAGACCCGAAGACGCGTGAAAGGTTACGATGAGTAGAGCTCCTCCCGTGTATTGATGCCTGTACCCCACTTGTCAGGTATCTGGGCTTTTCCAGGCGTGAAAAGGACATACCAAGCTCTTCCCTAACGCCCTTGAGCTCGTCCAGGTACGCCTGGTATTGTTGTTTGTTCTCGACCTTCTCCCGGACACCCTCGAAGACCCTAACGGCGGTCGCGTAGTCGTCAACGCGACGAGCAGCACGGAGCGCAGCCTCGACGACGGAAGGCGCAGGGACCAAATCGTGGGCGAAGCAGTTGTTGAGGCCACGCTGGACTTCGAACAAGTCCTGGGCCTGTTGGAAGAACTGTACGTAGCGCTCGGTGAAGGATTCGAAAGTTTCCTGGTGAGGGGCGGAGGAGGAAGGGCGGGCGAAAGCTGGCGCGACCCTGCGGATGGCAGGCCTGGCGCGAAGGAGGGTAGCGAGCGTGGTGGCAGGACGCATCGTTTGGCTGGTGGTTTGAGGGAGAAGGAAAGTGGAAAGAAAAGACCGGAGAGCTTTCGGTCATGTCCGACTGCTGGCCCGGACACGGAGTGAATCGGATGTTTGCTCTGTTCCATTTTCCACTCGATTTTCCGCCACAAAATACACGGTCTGCGTGGACACGTTTATTCTCCATTTTCTGTCGATTTTTCTGCGACTTTTCCGTGTAAGACGGCATAGCAACAGGACGAGGGACCGGCGCCGCCCACCATCACCCACCGCTCAGCCGCCTTCCTAAAACGGTCTTGGCTTTCGACCACTACAAGTCCCCCTCAACTTTTGGTAGTCAACTATGGAAGACGGTACGTCTCCAGTCAGCCCATCCTCGACCGCATCTGCATCGGCAACGCGTCCCACCTTGGACACCCGAGACCGGGCGCACACGGTCGTCGCGTCACACCAGCAGTGGACACGACAACCTGGCACAGTGAAACACCACCGTTACCACAGAGCCGCCGCAGTATCACACATTGGAAAAGAGTTACACTTTTCCACCGCCCAAAAATGAACGCTATGCGTCTCCAACTTCTCCCAACCGTCAAGGTTTGCGAAAAGCGTCGCCTTGTCAGCTTGTTGTTACCAACTCTGTCTTGCACAATTCGCACTATTCCACTTCAAAACCTCTTCTACTTTTCTCTCTATTCTCGGCTTTCAACCTTTGCCACCCGTTCCCGCCATCTCTTCACCTTGCACGACTCTCACATTCAGTAAATCCGACCTAACCAACCTCTCACATCAGCCTGGCAATCCGACATTGCTCCAACCAACGGTGAAGGTGGTATTGGCATCCCCCCTGACACAGCTGTTGCCAACGGTGGTGGCGCAGAAGACCCTGCCTGGAATGGTGATAGCCGTGGCGACGCTCCACGCCGCTCGAGCCGCAGCAGGAGCCCTACTAGAGGGGACAAGGGGCGCGGCGGGTGAGTGCAATGCCCATTTCTTCGGTCCCGCGCACTCATACTAGGGGTCTAGTCGTGGCTCCTCTCCTCCAAATCTGAATCCCGGCAACAACCTCCACGTCTCTGGCCTGAGCCACCGTGTCGACAGCAGGGAATTGGAGAACCACTTCGCCGCTATTGGACGGGTAAGGGATTGTCTACCATGTGTGTGGAGATTTGTCACCAACACAAAAAAACAGGTTCAGAAAGCCCAAGTCATGCGCGATCCCCATACTAATGAGTCTCGCGGATTCGGCTTCGTCACCATGGAGAGTTCACCAGAGGCTGATGCCGCGATTGCTGCCTTGAACGGGCAGGATTTTTTAGGCAAGACACTCATGATTGAAAAGGTCGGTCCGCTGTTTCTACCATAACCGACCAGGCACTGAACGTTCGGGTAGGCCCGGAGAGGACGTGCCAGAACACCCACCCCGGGAAGGTACTGCGGTCCTCCCAAGCGTCACGAACGCGATCGCGGCGGCAGCGGTTACGGTGGGCTTTTGTCATTAACCTTTCCGTCCTCTCGTAATTAATCCTACCCTCTAGGTCTTACCACGGCCGATAGGATGTACGACCCTCGTCCGTACGACACCCGTTACAACCGCCGCTGGGATGACCGAGACCGTGATCGTGACCGTGACCGCTACGAGAGGGAGAGATTCGATGACTACAGGCGTGATGATCGGCGTTACGAAGATAGACGGTCCAGGTACGATGAGAGGAGGTATTAACATGTTTTCGAATTGTCAACCTGCATGGGGGTATACTATTATGTGCTCTTCACTTCCTACAAAATGTCTACCAGTAGTGTGACTCTCGGAACATTATATGGATTGTACTTTTGACCTCTCGGATGACTCTTTCAACCACGGTTCGTAAGGATCACGCGGATCATGATCAAAGGAGTGTTCCATCCCCAACGCCTGCTGTTACATTGTTGTTCTCCATTCGTCCAGAGGCCAAACACCAGCACTATGATCCAACGGACTCTGTGACCATGTGGGAACGAAAAGACCGCTGTCAAGAACCCTGTGTTCTCGCTTGTGCAACCGAGGGCCACCAGACCCGAGCCCGCGACAACTTGGCCTTCCAGGAAGCCTCAAGTTTTAGGCTCACCACCTCGAGGTCGCGCTACAAGGGAACTCCCTGGATCACCTATTAGGGGTGGCGCCTACGGGTGGGCTCCGTTCCCGCGGATGAAAGAACAAGACAGAGGGGCCCCCATCATCCGTACTCTCATCACCCAACAGGGGGGGTGTACGTACTTCGGCCCATTCATTCTTTTGGCGTTTGGCGGGTGAGGACCACGAACACAACGCCCGGAACCGTGGCTCGGATCGGCCGAATCCACCAATGAGAACTGGGGGTAAAAATTCTCTAACGTACAGGTTGTGTTTGAGGGGGACGTGCTGGGGACGTCCTTGGTGTGTGGAAACAGCGCCGAAGGGACCGTGTCTGGAAGACCATGGACTATTGGCTGGGCACCTTTCGAAGGAATCAAGGAGGCTCCCGATTGGGACCGCATCAAAAATCGGGAAGGGTCCGTTGGTATAGAGGTTCGCGCTCGGAAAACAAGACATACCTGGGATGGCGTGCCCCTATTAAATGCGTGGATAGGAGCGCTCGCGAACAGCGTTCGTGGCGCGCGGGAAGGGGGTGCTGACATCCTGATCGTGGAGTTCGCATGTAGGCGGAGCTTCCCGCTGGTGAGCCAAGAGCGAAACCGTAGCCAAGGCTATTGAGTAACTGTGCTGTCCCCAGGAATAGGAACCGTTGACTAGGATGGTTGCTCTTCGGAACTGGGCAGAGAGATGGAGCTCAACTAGTTGGTTTTTTAATATCGATCTTCACTAGCTTGTTCACCTGACGAACTCGAAAGTTAAAACGACCGAATTAGGGAGTTGACCCGGCGTATCTCTGTAAGTAAGGTCACAATAGATCGTGTAAGAGTTGTGCAGGAAGTGAAACGTTAACAAACATAACGATACAGATGGTTCCATGTCATGTGAGGTAAGCCTCGAGCATTCGGGGCCCTGTTTCAGCGCATAATTGAGAGACCGGGGACAATGGTTCGGGTCACAGCGCCAAAGGGCATTCAGCGCACTTGACGACGAGCCTGGTGGGGCGACCCTCGTGGCGTGTATTTCGTTTACTGCGACGGGGTCTGGGGAACGCGAAACAATTGACAACGATGGAAAATTTACCTCGGGCGACAAAACTGATCAGGTTAGTTCGAGGACGAGGGCCTGAAACACCACCTGTTTCTCGAGGGAACCGGAAATGGCCGCCGCTAGATACGGAGACTTCTCTCCAGAAAGCATCAGCTGGGACCGAGGGGATGGACAAGAATAGCACGTGTGCCTGCCCCCAAGGATCCCCTGTGACCAGCACACTAGTTCGCCATCTGGAACAGTTCTGGGGCACACCGAGACAGGTACTAAGCAAAGCAATTTGTCGAAATTTGGATCGAGAGAACTGAAAGTTTGGTCGGACCAATGTGTCAAGACTCTGTCATAACGTGGGAGTGTATTGGATCAGCGCCCAATGGTCATGTCAGACAAATGGGCCATGCTCAACCAGGATCTGCTAGTGTGGTTTCACGCAGAGCCTTTGGGGAAATGGAGACGATCGATCGCGTGCCGGCGACCGGCGATCCACTGCACGAGTAGCCCGGTCTCGGCAACGGCTACGGAGCGGTGCGTTGAGCAACGAGCCAGTCAGGCTGCGGATTTTTTCAGAACCGTTTACCGGTGGAACATGCTGGAAGGGAGAAGGCGGTATGATTCGACGATCCGTAACAAAGTACCAGGAGTCAGTCAGTGCCGGCTGAGCCGGATTTACCGGTAACCGGACATGTAGGGAAGTTCCGCCCTTGGGTGCCGAATAAGCACCCATTTGCCGTTGGCAAGGATGCATGTTGACTGCATGAACGCGCGCCAGGGTAAAGGGTCAGGGTCGAGTTCCCGCTGCCGGTGGAGAGGAAGGATAAAAAAGCAACGTTGGCCGTTGGAGACCGGCGATTCTTATTCTGGGAGGGCGAGCGGTCAAACGGCCGATAGAGCTGCGAGCGAAAAGATCTGGGCTAGAATACTATTGGTTGTGAGACGAAATCTTTTGCAGCAGATGATAAATGAATGCAAGGGTCCATGTGCTGTGCCGGGGTGTTGGGGTGCTTGTACGGCAGCTGGACGAGCTGGGGGACGAGCTGGGGCCCGTTTCGTCTTCCCTCGTGTGGGATGCGAGGGCGACGAGTGGGCAGCTGGACGGCGCAATACGTACAGGGGATAAAGTATGAAGGCACATCCGTGGATCAAGGATGATGAGACGTTGCCAGTGGGCGTTCATCAAGCTCGGATCGGACGGAGTACATAACCCATTGCTGTAATGGATCCCACATTCTCATACCGCCTACGCGCTGCCTATGCTTCCAACATCTTGAACCGCTTCAAATGGCTACCAGCACAGACACCGTCGCCGGTGCTCCCCTGAACCCTCCAAACAGGCGTCGTCCAGGCCGCCAACCGGTATCCTGTGCGGAGTGCAGAAGGTCTGGTACCCACCTCATCCGGCCTCTTGTTTGCCGACTCTTTTCAACTCAACATCCATCCTGTTAGGCTGAAGCTCAGGTGCGATCGCAAGGTAATCGGCATCGCCTCCCGAGACCCACCGCAATTCCCAACCCTGACGTCGTCGGCTCCAGGTACCTTGCGAGACTTGTCGGAAACGAGGATGTGCGGCGTTGTGTCCCACCGGTAAGCGTCCAGTGTTTGCGTATTCGGCCCAGGGTGACATCTAATGTTCTCCGGTCCTTTTTTCCTTCCAAGGCACCATGCCTAGTGGCAAGAGGTATAAAATCTCTTCCGTTCACCAGTGATCCCTCGATTGATTCAGACGCTATGCAACTAAGGGCAGTCGTCGTGGCAGACAACGAAGGGATGCAACTCAAGATCGATACCCTGACTGCTCGTGTACAAGAGCTTGAAAGAGCCCTCCAAGATTCACAGCGGAGCACCTCAACCCCGAACGATCCCATGATGGAAGATTCGCCAGCAAGCCCTTCCTCTGGTCCTTCCTCAGTCGAGAACGGGGCCGATAGAGAATCGCACGACCCCTACGGTGAGGACCATGCGTGTCGTGCTCGTGTCTTCGTCCTCTAAAGGAATTTACAGGTACACTGTCATTGGGTACCGCCGGCGACGCAAGGTTTTTTGGTTCGACCGCGCGCTCGGATTACTTGGCACGCGTATGTGGCGCCGATTCTACACGTTTCCACCAAAGTTGAATGACCGGGATAATGTTAGGTTGCCACCACCGAGAAATCATTCACACCCATCTTCCCCAACATTTCAAAAACTATCGTAGACGCTGCAACATTTCACGACACCATACCCACGCGAAACCTTGACGACGTTAGGAGGCAACTGCTTGGTTTCCTACCCACGCGAGAAGATGCCGAACATTTGTGTGACTTGTATCTGGAATACGGCCGGCACATGTGCGTCCCTCTTCCCAACTGTCTGTAAATTTCTCACGGCGTACCCAGCTGGGACGGCATCCCGAGGGAGGAACTTTACGAGGAAGTGCTGGACAGTGTATATAACCAGTAAGCCCTACCCCCTTCGCCCGACGTAGGATATCTGACACCTGGTCTAGAAAATGGGAAATCAACCCGGCCCGCTCAGCACACGCATCTTCACTCATGTACACCGTGTTTGCGTTAGCTACGTTGTTTGACACGACGAAATCACCCGGCGCGGTGGAGGCAGAGGAATATTACATGCTCGCCTCCGCGGCGATGGGTCTAGCACCGCCCGCGATGTACACAACACTGTGGGGTATCCACGCCCTGGTACGTACCACCCGTGTACGCGGAACGTCTCTCTGACTTTTACAAGCTTCAAATGACTTGGTACCTCGATCTCAGCGATCGGGACTCCTCGCATCGAAAATCTAGCCAAGCTTGGACGAGCCTCGGACTTGCGATAAGACTGGCTCATGGGGTGAGTCAACAAGGATGCAGATTACGAGCCTGACCGGTGCTCATCCATGGGTTGACAGATTGGATTGCGTAAGTTGAGGCAACCCAGGTTGCGAATCCTCGACTCAACCCACCAACAGACATAAACCCAACTCATTGGGGACTGGACGAAAAAATCCGTGTGCGCCGCCGTCGTCTGTTTTGGCAGCTATTCGTCAAGGACACGTGGATGGTAAATCATTTGTTTTATATTCATTCTCCAAGCTGAAACCCAATATCAATCACAGAGCTGTGCATATGGTCGCCCTCCATTGTTGTCCCCTGCATTCATTGACTGCGTGCTGCCGAACAGCCATTCGGACGAGTGTGAGATTGATCTTCGGGTTCAGGGACCACCATCTGATCGTGCTTACCGACCAGATCAACCATGGCTGTCGCGATACACGAAGCTGCTTCACAATGTTATGGTGTCGACTTTCGGCAGTAACAGGCCATCGTATCAGCTCATTCTTCAATTCGACACTGCAGTCAGGAACTTCCCAATCATTCCGAATATGGACTTGTCCGATAGCGCTAGCAAGCAGGAGGATCCATTGCCGCCCGCAGAAGTCCATATTGTCCGGTGGCTTGGTGCGTCCAACAAAGATTCAAGTGAGTGATGATCACCGAGTGTGGCTAAGACAACCATGCTGATCACCCGCGATCCTATGAAAAGCACTCCTTCACCTGCACAAGCCTTACTTTTCCCAAGTCTTGGCTGACCAGCCAGGGGATATCCTCAAACACAAATATGCACCGTCGTTCATTGCAGTCTTCCGGTCCGCCTGGAGGTTGATTCGTGGCATCTGTTTGACGTTCGAGCGGGTTCCTGGATTCCTCCTGCGTGTTGGGTTTTGTTGGTCACATGCGACGGATGCTGCGGTAAGTCGGCTCCCTTGTATTCATCCTCCACGATCGGGGTTCCATAACTCATAATTGAATCCAGGTGGTGATGTGCTTGGTCGCGACTGGGGTGCCTTCGTCGTATTTAGCACAATCAGCTGTCGACCAGCTCGATCGGATGTGTGCCTGCCTTGACGAGGCCGAGAGATCGAGCTCATTAGTCGGAAAATACACGGTACGTCTGTGATCGTTACGGCATCAGCTGATATCTCCTCCAACTAAGCCTGTCTCAGGTCACCGTCAATAACTTACGCAAGCAAGCCAAAGCTGCCCTTGAGAAGCGAAAAGTGCCTGCTGAAGCCATCGCAGAACTTGATCGGCTCAGCGGGCAGACTCGAGTGGTGAAACCCAGATCTCCTACAGGGACCCCCCCTTCCTCCGGATCTACCCCTCTACGACCGCCGTTACAAACATCCAACTCTCACACGAGCACATCGCTACGAGAATCATTAGCGGCGTACTGGGAATTTGAAAATCTACACCCCGTTATCATTGAGGATCTGAAAGCATTCGAAACCATATCGTCCAATTCCACGCAACCATTACATACAATCAGCTTCCCATCATCATCATGCCCTCCCCCGACTGTGACTGCCGGCCCAATCATCTCGACGACACCAGAACTCCCCATTCCCATTTTCAGCATCCCCGAGCAGTTCAATGTGCAAGGCGAATCTTCTCGGAATCATCCCTCAAACAGGACATCCAGCCGTTCCTCACCGTTTGAAGGGTTTGCACAAGGCATACACGTGCATCATCGTGCTGGTCATCTCGTCCTGAACGAAAGTTCTGGGCCTCCTGCGCTGGATCCTTCTTGGAGAAGCTTCGTTGAACATCTAGGGTTCTAACCCTGACCATACAGTTATCTTAACCTTCGTATACTACTACTCTGTGCTACCCGTACACAAACTTTAGTGTAATGCCTGTAATTCCCGTTGGACCGCTTCTGGTTGGGATCTGGAAATGCGAATCGCCCGGATTTGACAAGTGACGCGCAGTGATCGGCGCGTGACGTGACGTGACCGCCCACGTCATAATTTTTTCTCAGTACGCAATTACCCACCGTGAGTTGGCAGTCCGGGTGGAAAAAGCTTGCTCCTCTTCCCTCCACCCTCTCGTGGTCCACATCCGTTCGCTCTGTCGGTCTGCCATACGAGAAATGGGCTACATCCCCCCGCATGCGCTGCAAAACCTGAAGAGGTACAAGTATCAGGGCGTCGACAGGTGGGTGTGGCCAATGACGTCTCTCGCGTCTCGATCCGGGTTCCTCGCAGAGGTCGTTAACTCGTGTTGTCCCGTTGCAACCTAGATCAATACTATCAAACTACGTGTTGAACCCGTACTGGAACTGGCTAGTCGAACAGTGGCCGAGATGGGTCGCCCCGAACACTGTAAGCATGTCTTGGGTGCGGCAGCGCCACCCACCCATTTCTCCTTCTTCTCAATTTATTGACTCATCATGGCAATAGATCACTTTTTGCGGGTTTATGCTTGTCATGTTCAACTTTGCGACGATGCTCTATTACGATCCGGCGTACTTGACCGAGAAGGGGGGCGCCACCGGCCCACCCCAATGGATTTATTTCACGTAGGTGGATTACGCTTATTCCCATACCCCTGAGGGAGAATTTCTGCTGCGTCATCGTACACCCTCGTGTCACCGAGCCTTCTCTCCCTCTCTATACGCATATCGTTCGCTTCGAAGCTGATGGTGTTTGTGATTACCAAGGTGGGCCGCCGGATTGTTTTTCTACCAGAGCTTTGACGCAATCGATGGGTGAGCATGGGTTCCGTTTTGGTATACGATTCGTCAGTCAGGATGTGCTGACGTATTTATCGGAATGCTTAGCAAACAAGCTCGACGAACGGGGATGGCAGGACCACTAGGTGAAATGTTTGACCATGGTAAGGCTAGAACTTCTACACGTACCCCCCCTCCCCCCTCGGCTTCAATTCAGTTGAGAGAGGAAAATTTCAAGGCTGATCTGATGCCCGTTATCTATTGCAGGGTGCGACGCGATGAACACAACGGTGAGAGTTTGTCCTGCGTCAAGGCCGTCTGGTCTGGATCTGCAACAGTCATATTGCGAAACGAACAGAAAACTGACTTAGTTTGACCTCGCTGCTGCCCCGTGTGTTTGGTGTCTTTTTGATCCCCGAATCAGTTGGAGGTCATCCTGGCATCACAAGCACTCAATTTAGGACGTTCCTGGTGGACTGTCGCTTCTCAGATCGCAACGTTGGCCAACTTCTATCTGACGACATGGGAAGAATATCACACCGGTATGTATTCTTTCCCTTCTGGCGTCCTTTTCCCAGCACGTTCATACGTTGCGTATGATGCCTTGCTGGAAAAATTTCCTCGATGACCTAATGAACGATTCCCCTATTGGCAGGTCAACTCTACCTAGGCGTGTTCTCGGGACCAATAGAAGGGATTCTGATGATTGTGGTGATATTCATCGTCACTGGATTCTACGGTATGGATTTTTAGAGTCGAGATGCATCTAGTATCACTCTAACACGTTCCGCTGCCTGCAGGACCTTCGTTCTGGGATCAAGGGGTTCTTACTGTCACCGGATTGGAGAAGATTGGATGGATCAACGAGAGTATTCCAAACGTCGGCTTAAACGTTACTTTCATGATATTTGGAGCGGGGGGTCTCGCGTTCAATATATTCACGAGGTGGGTGTATACGTCACTCTCTTATCTATCAGCCACGTTCTTCCCGCGAATGTCGTCTTGCTGAACTTTAAAACAGCTATTCAAACGTTTACAAGAGTCGCCGACAGACCGGAGAAAACCCGTTTACACCGCTGCTGTACTTGCTTCCATTCCCGGGGACGGTGGTTTTGCAGATATTTTGGTTATCGCACCCAAGCGTGGAAGACTCTGCGATCATCTACTCCGAGTCGCTGGTGCCGTTCCTGTGTGCCTGGGGTCTTATGTTCGCGCATCAAGTGGGTAGGATCATCCTTGCGCACGTCACCAAGACCGAATTTCCTTTGATGGACTCTGCCTGGATATGGAGCGTAATTGGTGCCCTGGATGTCAATCTCCCTAGGATACTTGGCCGGTAAGCTTTGGTCTACTTTCTTTTTTCTCTCGCCCTTTAGCCATTGAGCTCTGGTGCCGACCCACCGGACGCCTTTATTCTTTTTTTTTTCTTCTCTTGGCTGCCGAAGAGGGTTGATCCTTGCATATGGTCGATCAACCTTCTGCCGTTTGCTTCACGAACATTTTGAATGTGTTGGGTTGACGCTTGTTTCCTGTTTCTTTCCATTCTAGCCCGCCGATAATTCAAACGAGCCCAGGGCGCCTGCACCTGTTCGTTCTGGCCACATTGGTGATTTCGTTGGTGTCCTACGCCCGGTTCGTGACTCTTGTGATAAATGACATCACGGAGTATCTCGGGATCGCGTGCTTCACGGTGCGAAAGAAGGACGAGGGAGGGCAGTGGGCATCTCCGACCAAGGTGAAGAACGAGGTCGATCGGGTCGTCAAGGCGGAGAATGGAAAGATTCACTGAGAGCCGGGAACCTTTGTTCCAGTGCCGGTGTTTCGATAGGAGGCCGCCTCCGAAGCGGGAGGGGGAGATAGAGATAGAGATTTATGATGGACAATGAGAGATGGTCATGAGATACCCCAAGTCACGATCATAGCTATCTTTGGTGACTGGGGACGACTTGATGGGATCGGCATTTGTGCTCGCTTTACATTACCCAGAGTTGTTTAATACACAAAGTTTGGTACCACGCCAACGTTTGACCCGGGGCCAACTGTTGGGATCCGTGACACACATCGGCTGTTCCCCCGTTGTCGGCTGAGTCTCCACTCCACCGTTCACATATTCCCTTTTATTGTTTTGGATTTGACCCGATTTTTGTTTCTATTTTACGGCAGTTGTGAACGGATGGATCACGTATAGCTGGTCGCTCCTCTCCTCCGAGGAGAGATGAGGGGGTTCAGTGTGCCTGATCCTCTTTCTGATGTTCTGTGGACGCTCAGCCGATCCATTGAAAAGGTGGGAAGCGCATATGGACCCAGATATGTGTACGTAGTGGTCATAGGACGAAATGAATTAGAATGGAGAGGAGATAAGGTTGTGTGTGTGTATTGAAACGAAGGAGTTGCGAGACGCAAGTTTTTGTCTCGTGGGAGCCGAAGAGTGAGAGTTTGGGTTGCGTTCTATAAGCGAAAGGAAGGGGAAAAAAAGACGGGAATGACGACGAATTGTATGCGGGAATAGAAAGAATGCTTGTTTCGAGATCCGTCCTGCCAGGCTGCCGGTGCTGGTTACGGGCCCATTCACGTTTTACGTTCAACGTTTCAGAGGAATGATAGCGGTATGGAGATAAGAAAGGATGCGTAATGTCCGGACGAACGGACGGTCCCATTCGTTGCGGGCCACGGAACGGGAGGGGGGCGGTCGGTGAGGTAAACGAACAAGTGTATGTGGAATGACGTAGTAGCCCATCGTCCCCCATTCAATAACTGAATTGCGTCGACCCAACTCCGAAGAGGGATCACGCGGTTTTTCGACGTCGTCAAGGGTCGGCGCGTCCCATATTGTCCCATTTCCCTCCCCCTCCTTGACCTTCTTCCGCTCCACCCGCTTGGTTCCGGAGGAGAGTGTCCTCGGCTGGCTCTCTGGTTCCGAAATCCGATTGGCGGGAATATAATATGAATATTTTCTTGGTTTCCGGGCCATCCGAGATCGGATTTGGTACGATAGGCCCCGCAAGGGAAGGTCGGTGCACAGGCACACGCGCGCACTATGGGTGGGAGCTAGGACGGGCCGTAGCTGAGGTCACCACGTTGCTTGAGCTAGCAGGTTTCGCTCGCCTTGCGCTCGAGATAACGTAGACGCCAAACTGGATCATTGGGCGATCTTTCCGGATTATGGGTCGCACGAGAAAAGATGATGGTACGATGATGTCGAGGGGGATAACCTTTAGACTCCTCCACCCCCCCTCGACGTGGAGGGGGGGAGGGGAGGGGAGGGGTCGTGGTGTGGGATCTTCGTCGTCGTCAGAAGGCCATCGAACCCTCCAATGGAAGGGGAGACGAGGCGAGGAGGAAGCAAGGCGATGAGTTTGATCTGAACAGAGATAAGGAGCGGATTGAGATCAAGATCCAACCCATTTCATCACCAAAGCTTCGAGCCGGGGGTCGGATGTTCGGAATCAAAGAACGTGAGTGACGGAAGGATGACTAAACGGCAACTTACAGACGCAAGTGAACAAGAGGCCGTATGATGGATAAGATACCACACAGATATGAACGGCCGGGGGAACCAGTAGGATGAGCGGGAGAGAGACACGCGCTGCGGCGAGCGATGCCGACGTCACCGGGGAAATGGCTCACGGGTGTGGGGTATATCCTCCGGTTGACAACAAAACAAGATCGACTCATGTGAAACGAAGAGGGAGGAGAGTTTGGTAAAGTGATGATGAATTTGAGCTAGTACAACAAACAAGATTGTTCTTCTGCCTAGAGGAACGAAATCGTACACGACAACTCCTACAACATCAACGAGTCCTCAGCGACAAAGAACAATGCTCTTTTGTATGCGAATAATTAGATCGAACGACGACGGCCTTGCTAAGATAACTGGCGACGATGATGATACACGAAAGGTCGAATGCGATGGGGTGGTCGTGAGGGAGGCTTTGGCGATGACTGGGGTGGTATACCAGGGGCAGCCCGTTTAATGACTGGAGAAGGAGGAAAGGGGGGGTGGTGGTAGCAAGGCGAAGAGAAGGATCAGGGCCATGGATGATGATAGCAAGGGGGACGACTGTGGGGGAGAGATCAATACCAAGTATGGGTTAGAGTTTGCGCGCGAGAGAGAGAGACGTACCACAATGGACGGGTAAGCGGTTCAGCAAATGCACAACAAACAAGCAACAACGGGTAGCGGGGGTGGAAGGTGGTATTGGGACATCCGTTGTTTATTTGCGCTTGAAGGGGCACTGGGGAGAGTGGGAACCCCTCCAGCCGCAGTGGCAGCACTGGGGCGACGAGTGGTTGACACAGGACTTGTCATCGCCGTGGACGTGGGAGACGACCGGGGTGGCGGAGGAGGTAGAGACGACGGTGGATGGAGACATTTCTTTGTGGTTGGTAGGAGTAGATCGCAAGTGACTCTGGGTTGGGAGGATTGCTGTGGAGGGGATGTGGAGGAGGACCAGCCTGCTTTTATATCCGAACCAGAGGGTCACCCCCGCAACCGGTACATCCGTCAAACCAAATTTGGACGATCACTTTCCCTATCCCACAGAAGCCCCGCCGTTCCGTCATCCTCATGACCTTAATTTCAGTCTTATTTTCCGGTTTTTTAATTTCCGTCAAAAACAAACAAAAATACGTTTTTCCCACGTGGAGAGAAGTGGCCCCTTGGCCTTCCCCTCGTGTCTGCGCCGGTGGGGCGTCTTCCGTGGCCCTTTGGTTCCCAGCTGCCGACGGTTTCTTTCTTTGTCTCCTTTCGGGGAGGGGGGGAACATGGCGTCCGCGCCATTGTGTTTCGTTTTTTCGTTTTTGCTCCCGACAAATTTGACCAAAGAGAGTTAATCCGAAAAGAGAGCATCGCCCCCTGGCATTGTTGACGGCGACAGCTTGGATTGCCTCCGTCTTCCACACAAGCCGCGAGGCAAAAAAGCACGCCCAGAATCATACGACGATGATGAGTAGTTGGTATTTGGATATCTCTTCTCTCCGGCCTCTCGGGGTGCGCTGGGTGAGCGTGCACGCGCCTGGCAGGTATTTGATGGCCCACCCTGCTGGAACGGCAAACCCGCCTTGTGCTAAACCAACTCTGGCGTCTGATGGGAAACTCTATGCTCAGCCCGCGAATTTCGGCCTTTCTTCCAGCGCTCCCCATAGTATCACCCTCAGGTACAATGCCACAGAATGTAATCCCACTTTGACACATAGCAAATAGACTGCGACGGTCCTCCTCTCTCACGCCGCTTTCCTCCTCGGCATTGTCGCATACCACCCCGGGACAATGTTCGCCTTCGGCACGGCTCTCTTCCTCATCTCCCTCATTTCACGCCCCTCCTCCACCGCTCTAGCTGCACGGTCTTCCTCCAACCGCCGTTCCTTCTCCTCCTGCTTCACACGCACCGCCTCGTCGAACTTTCCCCGGTCCTTCGCTCTTTGCTCGGTGCTGAACGTGAACGCCTCCGGGACGATCAACGGCGTCCTCTTGCTTCGACCTATTGATGTTGCAGACGATGAATTGGTGCTCCCCTCCCAGACGCCCGCGTGACTTCCACTTTGATCACCCTTTGCCTCGCTCAATCGAGAAGAGGATGGTTCCACAACACCATTCTTTCCATCCCGCAATTCACCCACCCTAGGGCGTTTCCGTGAACTTCCAACCGCCTTGTGTCCATCTTCCCCACCGGCCCTAGACGCCTTCGGCCCCGGGTTCTCCTTCGCTGCGCTCTTGCCCAACCGTGTGGCGAGTTCAAATCGAAACTCGGCGGGCACCGTGCTCCGTTTCAATATGGAGCGGAAAGAGGGTCCCCCCACAACACTGCCCGTATACCTGGTGATCGCTCCACCCCGCTGCTGGGTTTTGATCACAATCAAGTTTAAGGGCGACGACGGCCACGTAAACCCGTTAGTCATCAAGACGCAGGCCCATAATGAAAAAGTCATTTTATCAGATTTCAAATCCCCAACAGTTGTGTTCCAACCAAGAAAGAAGGCTCACGTTGTCGCCACTGTACGGCATGGTAGGCCCGGCTACACGATAGGTTCCCTTTCCTTCAAACATCGCAATGTTCGTCGCTGTTGATGCGCCTACGTTCCCTGAGAAATCAACCCCAGATCTTCTTCCTCCCGCACCTCTTCCAGCGCCAACGCGTCCTGTCAGTTTATCCCTGAGTTTCCGTACGCGAGGGGATTCTCGGGCTGCCTTCGCTTTCAGCCGTCCCGTGAGGGTCAGCGAACTCGAAGCCACCCCATTTTTCTTGCTGTGCGAAGCCTGGGGCAATGCCCGCGGCTTCTCCCCACCTGCCACTCGCCGGGCCTGTTGAATCTCCTTCCCTTCACCACCCCTTACCTCACCTTCCCGATTTGACTCGGTGATCCAGCAACTCTTCTCCCATTCATCGGGCCAAGCGCCATCCGGTTCGGTATCCGACTCCTGTCCAGCTGATGCACGCTTCCTGGAGGGTCGCATTGGTGATATGGCAAGAGGGGTCCCAGGCGTGGGCGCAGAATTCTGAAAGCTCGGGTTGGAACGACGATGCGATTCGACGCTTTTACTCGGCGATAGCTGCGAGACCGCAAGCCGGTCGTCGTCTTCCTTACGTCCTTCTTCTTCATTCTCTTGAGGTATTTTTGCCCCCACATGGCCTCCTGTCGTTCGCGGCGGGTCGAGAGGTGGTGAAGAACCACTGGTACCGGCCGCGCCTGATTCGAGGCCAAAACGTGACCTATACAATAAAATTCATCATGTTAGTCACCCTGGTTGTATGCAGATTCGTTTGGTCATATTGTGTGCCAGTTTCACCGGAGAACAAGCACAAAACTCAATCGCCAATTCATCACATGGTTAAGTGAAATGCACTCGACGGGCACCCTGACCACCGACGCGATTACGAAAAACAAGTGAATCCAACCACTCACCGGGAAGGTTCAGGCGGTGGTAAAACAGTTGTTACCAATCTTTGAGTCACAGCCCCGTAACTTCCTGTGGGGTGGCCCAGTGAATCGGGGTCAGAATGTTCGTCCCCCGTGGAAAGCGCATGCGAGGGAGCATTTCTCCGCGGATTTGAACTCCCCAGATCCGTTTCAATTTGTTCCTTGGCACGACCGACCCCGCGATTGGAAAGTATTGGCTTCAGGCGTTTAACTGCACCGCCACCAACGCGACTTTGAGTCTAGCATGGAGAAAAAATGTCAGCTCTGTCATCCGAGTTAATGCCTTACGGTCGCAACGGGAGATTCTCAAATCCCACGATGTCTAACCTAGCTCAACACAACTCACAGATGTCGTCGTTTTGCGATCTAGTACGACTCCGCCCCGGATCTTCGACGTTGCCTGGTTTGACTTGACGCTAGTGTTTCCATGTGAATGAGCAGGTCCATTCATCTTCTTTCGAGGGACCGCTATCGGCTGACGGGAGATTTGCGTATTCTTAGTGTTCGTTGAATGGAGGGAAGGGCCCGAGGTTGACATGGATTGAATGTCCGGCTGTGTCCCGGACGCTTTGGTGGCGACAATAGATGCCATAGACAGCGCCGTCTTTGATTTTGGAACATTGTAAAATTTTCCACCTGGATCGCTCCTAGGCGGCACGTCGCTCGGTCGGGGCGGGCCTGGGTCCACAATTGAAGTCGTACCAAGCACGGAGGCGGTCGGCGGCGGGCCCGGTTTTGCTGGCTGCGATAGTGAAGACAATGAAGTAGATGGTATATGCGTCTCCGCCGGATGGTCGGTTAGCTCGAGTTCCGTGATTCGAGATATCGTGGGGGATTCTCCGAGGATAGACCCAGATATTGCCGCAGGGGTTTGAATTGTACCTGTGACCTTACGTGCAGACTGCACAGCGTTCGTAAGACGGCTCGGCGGAATTGGAGTGCTCAGGGTGACAAAACCCGGACCGGAGAAGAAATCATCGTAGTTCTGATCCAAGAGGTTGCTGGCATCTGCTTGCGGTGGAATAACAAACGACATGGAGGCGTCTTGAGTAGAATCATCTTCTGGTGGTGGTAAATGATGGGTGATTGTGGTGTCTGCGTCTGGAGTCGCGTAGCGGCCAACCATTGTCGTGAGGGTTGGTTGATAACAAGAAACGCGATGAAGGACGCGTCTGAGTTCAACGAAGTCACGTGGTCACACTCCTCGACTACTTTCTCCTTCCACCTCCGAAGTTCCGGAATGCAGACTCTGCTGCTCCGGGCGAGGCTTCCGCTTCCAGCCTCGACTTCGAGGACGGTGTCTGTCCGGACCTACGCCACGTCCGTGAAACCACCGCGGCGCTATCCAAAAAAGACCGAGCCACGTATTTACTCGGAACGGAAACAGTTCCTGTACAACCAGTACCTCCGGCTCCTCGAGACGAGCAAGGAGTCCCCCCTCGTTTTTTTACAACACACCAACTTCTCGATTCACCGTCTCACGAAACTCCGAAAAGACATCGCCGCCGCCACCGCACGTAAAGGCGGCTTTGCACCTTCTCTCCTGAACCCTGGACCCACGCCCTTGGCCCCGGGCGACGATCCTTCCACCATCCCACCATCCCTCACGGTACTCCGCACCTCGATTTTCGGCGCCGCTTTGCGCGATTATGCCCCCATTGATGCCAAGACGGCCAAAGATATCTCCGAGACGGTAGAGAACGGCCTCGTTGTCCTCTCGCTCCCGTCGCTCGATCCTCCAACGCTCAACGCAATTCTTAACGCGCTACAGAAGTCAGTCCCACCCTTGAAGCCCGGAGCCATACGGGTTTCGTCGTCAAAAAAGCCGTCCGCCGATGATCCGGATTTCGTCCCGGGGAGAAGGGTGAAACGCGTCAGACCGACGCTCACTCCCGAGTTAACGGTTATGGGTGCGTTAATCGAAGGGAGGGTCTTCAAGGCGGCGGCTGTCCGAGATGTCGCGTCCCTGCCAGCGCTCGACACGCTTCGCGCCCAGTTAATCGGATTGATCAGTTACCCTGCGAATCAAATCGCTGGCGTGTTAGGTCAGGCGAGTGGTGGACAGCTCGCGAGGACTTTGGAGGGTTTCAAGAAGAGCTTGGAGGACGCTGAGAGTGATGCACATTCCGCGCCATAGATTACAATACACACACAAAGTACACGTATAATGTGACCTCGTGTACCTGCGGAACCAAACGAACGCCACTCCGGAACCATTCCTTAGCCCGATTAAGCTTTCCTGGCCGAGCGAAAGATAACGAACCGCCGACAGATCACAGGAATAATGGATCCGTCAGGCATCGGTCAGGGGAACATCTAGGATCCATCGCGTGATCAGATCCTTTAGGCGGACATCACAGTGGTCAGCTGCACTCGGTGGGTAAATCGGGGGAAATTGGATTATCTACTCACCAATGCGGCCTCGGGTTGATCGTACGGGACCATATGACTAGGTGCCCCATTAGTCCTCCCAAACCAATCCCAAACCAATACGTGGGAGGGAAAAGCAAAAGGAGCTCACCCAGCTTCAAACACGTTCACAAACGTGACATTCCCAGCGGTTGATCCCCGCCCTCCCGCTGCGCGAACGGTGCCTGCCCTTCGCTTTGACGCCCTCGTGACCCATGGCTTTCCTTCCGACTCCATAAACTCCTCATGATAAACATTTGCAAATTTGCTGATCCAACGCTCATTACCCATGTAATTGCACATGGCATCTGTTTTCAGCCAACAACAGCACAGCATTAGAATTCCCGAACGGCGTTTCCAAGGTTGTACCGGGTGGCTGACCTGCGTTCCCGGCGTACACGAGCAACCGCACACCCTGGTTCACAAGATCCGTAAGGAGCAGGGCGCTATTTCGCATCGCGTCGGCTTGGAGTGCGAAGTCCCTGCTGACGTTTGCCTTACATGCTTCGAACGTAAGTGTGGGGTCAACGCCGAGGGACCTCTTCACATCTTCGCCGTTCATCCACCTCTCCAGCCAGGCTATCTCCGGGAAACATTCCGGTCCGTACTCCGGCACGCTGCACCTTTTACGCACGTCGTATAAGTTCAACCCCGTCTCTGTGAGTGAAAGTGTGAACAATGAAGCGGAATGGTCACGCAACACGCACTTTCCATTGGGGTATAGAGTTGTGAATAGCAGTAATAAGCAGTAGACAGACACCCTGCGCGGGTTGGAACCCTGTAACACGCCTGAATGAGCCGCTCGCATATGGCTGACCCACGTTTCATTGAGTTGCATTCCCTTCCGTCGGGGTCTAGAATTCTGTACGGCCCGTAGCAAGCATAGTCACGGACTGAGCCAAGCTGTTCGAGCGGATCCGTGAGACCGTTCGCGAGAATCACGGATGCCAGGTTTATCCGGATCAACCCAGCGATAGGTGCTAAAGCAAGCTCTCTGTTCTTTTTATGGAATATCGAGGCGGTGTGTGGCGCATATGTCCCGCCGTAGCTTTCCGAAGCGATGTGAAATGGCGCGGACGCGTATTCGGGAAATCTTGCGAAGAAAAGCTGGAAAAACGCGTAGACGTCTTCTCCAGCGATGGTGCTACGATCGACCTTGGAGCCATCGTCGGAGTACGAGAAACCAACGTTTACTGGCTGGTCCAGGAATAGTATGTGGCTATCCGTGTTCCACGAGTATTCATTGTAGGTCACGTTTGCGCCATCCTCGGTGAGTCGGCACGGACCCAATTCCAATAAAAGACCCGTTGAAGAGGAACAACCGGGTCCGCCTAGGACAAATAGTTAGAATGGCTGTGAGATCAGAAGGAGGCCTGGGAGTGGTGGTCACCGTTAGTCCAATAGACGAAATCGGCAGTGTCAGGTGCGTTTCTTGATTCAAAGAACCTACGCGGGAGTAGCGAGTGATGAGACTAAGGAAGGAGCCTGCCAGCGACTAGCGGCAAACTCAAAGGAAGTGGAGCCTCACCAGAAGAACAGGTGTTTTCCGGAAGTGATGTCCATATACCCCGAATACTGCCGCACCGAAGGATCGCAGATCTTAGGTTCGGTGATCCTAAGACTATGATCGCTGAACTCGGAGTGTTGTACCGACTCGTCTGCGATCACCCCTTACTCAGCAAAGCCCGTCCATGGGAAGAGTTTTTACTCACAGAAAACGCCATTGACCCGGATGTGCTTCCGTTCCACGACTGGTAAGGCTGTATCGGGCACGGGCGGCCTGCCACCGATGACACCAATCTCGGTGTCGTCGAGGCTGACCTGGGCCATGAGGTCACCAGTGACACCCCAGGCCGCACACGCTCCGATGAGTGTCAAGGGTATCGACTTCATGGTTGTCGATAAGACGAATGTAATGACTGTGGGAGAGTTGCGGAAACGTGGCCATAGGGGCTTGAACGCGGCGGAAACCATATTTCGATCGTGATCCACTTTCATGATCGCAAGCCCGACGTAATGGACAATTCGCAGGGACTCCCATCAGCCCGGGACTCCCTTGTTCTCATAAGGTATGGTGCGCGTCACTTAGTCCCCACAACTTTTTGCCAACGGCAAAATTGGGCTGGAGGGCCAAATGGGCGTCAAATTTACCCTACCGCCGCGTCAGCGGCGCGGCTCCTGAAGCGGTAACCCC